>Ga0058697_10000154_pt1 | contig 33479 bp, 26 predicted proteins | sample AgamicAsMae_FD_66619 | JGI IMG/M metagenome (GOLD analysis project Ga0058697, IMG submission 66619) | Agave microbial communities from Guanajuato, Mexico - As.Ma.e | ecosystem: Host-associated > Plants > Phyllosphere > Phylloplane/Leaf | place: Guanajuato, Mexico | collected 2012-06-04
GGCGGTGCTCAGTGCTCAGAGTTCTTGAGGGATCGACTGCATACCTATCTCGAAGAATCAGCTGCCAAGTTCCATATGGGAAGCAGTCTGCAAGACTCAAAAGAGACTGAGGATCATGGACACAAGCAACTTCTGGATCTCCAGCGCAATCTGGTAAACTCGTGGAAAGACACTGTGGGCGGCTACTTTCGTCGTTTCCGCCCTCAGTACTTCAGTATTTTCAAACCGACGGCGAGTACAGACGAGCAATCCACTGCCGTGAACTCGATCCACGCTACTTTGATGTACGCCTTCCTTCACGCGGATATGGATTTTACAGCCGCCCAGGCCTCAAAACATACACCTTCACTGCCTTCCTCCACCGACGACCCAGTCTTATCCGACCGCCCTCTCAACGACAACGACATCCTCTCCTCTCCCGCCCGCCCCGCCTCCCAAAACCTCTCCAATGTTCTCAACCGCCCCATAGGCGGCCACACCCGCTTCCAGGGCGGCTCCACTGCTTCAATAGCTCTGATCTCAACACCAACACCCACGCCCTTCTGGAACCCTGCATCTCCAGCCACAATCGTCACTGCCCACTGCGGCGATACTAGAATCCTACTCTGCAGAGTTGCAGATGGCAAAGCAGTGCCCTTAACCACAAACCATCACCCTTCTACACCCGTAGAAGCAACCCGCCTGCGCAGATTCGCCGCAACCTTCGTCACCGACTCCTTTGGCGAAGAACGCATTCTAGGACTAGCAAACACGCGCTCCTTTGGCGACATATCCTCCAAACGCATCGGTGTATCCGCCGAGCCGGAAATCACTCTCACGCATATGGATCCCTCTGAATACTCTTTCCTTGTACTTATCAGCGATGGCGTCACCGCATCACTGGAGGATCAAGAGATTGTGGATATAGTCAAGGAAGCCAGAACGCCTGAATCAGCGTCGAAAGAGCTAGCGACGTTTGCGACAGAGGTCGCGGGTGTGAGGAGCGATAATGCTACTGCTATTGTTGTGAGGCTCGGGGGTTGGGAGAGGAGAGTCGAGGGCGGCGGGGGTAGTATCGGGACTAAAGAGGTTAGGGAGTGGAAGAAGCAGAGGGCAGAGGATCCCAGGGCTAGTAGGCAGTGAGACGCTGCTCTTCTCTCTCGCTCTTTCTGACTCTGTTCCTCTTCCTCTTTCACCTCTATCTCTACTCGTCGACCTTCCATGCCTTCATCCGCTATTCTATATATACCGTTCATTCTTTTTACATCGCGGCGTTCATTGGGGTTCTAGGCATTTCTTTTCTAGTATTTTCATTCAGGAGGTACGCTTTTCACACCAGGCATCTACTCAAGGCATTTTTCTTCTTCTTCTTTCAAATTAGTCAGATATCGCGTATGTAGCGAGAGAGCGCATGGCACTTTTCTATCTCCACATGTCCTGCAACGTAAATCCTCTTCGTTGTCTTTTTAATCTCTTGCTCTAGACTGCATATTGGCTCTTGTCTTCGAGTCTTCTTCTTCTGCTGCTGCTGCTGCTGCTGTTGCTGCTGCTGTATGTTTGAATTGTCTTGGGAAAAGCAAGTGTAAACTATATGCGGGAGATAAACTCATGTCTATCTTGCTCTTTTTTCCTACTTGCAATGGTATTGAGATTTCTCAAGCGCAAGGTCATTTGGGCCGTGGCTTCTCACTCGTTAAATCTGCTACTGCCTTCGCTCCGCTATCATACTGTTATTTGCTTTAGCCTCTTCGAGTGATGTGTAAGTCGAAATCTTGACATGGTTCGTTGAACTTGGCTTCTTCTCCATTCTCCGTAGATGTTCGTTATCTCTATCAGCTCATCCACAGCAGAAGTTCAAGACCATCCGATTCTTTCTTTCACGAGATTGTACTGTCACGTTTATGCAAAGAAAAGGAAACATAAGCTTGGAATGTTTGTTTTGCATTTAGGGGGTATCGTGAAAGTGTCCGAGGGGGATAATTTGGGATCTAGGTACTAGCTCATATCAAAGTTGCTCGACACTCTCCTCGGTAGAGTGTGAGCAGAAAAAAGTCTAGTCCTTCCTTACATGATGGTGCGTATACATGAAGTCTTTTCATTAGACAGGGGGTGGGTGGTGATGATGATGATGGGTTGGAAGTTGTGATAGGGTGTGGGTATGGTGTATCGTGGGTCAGGGTGTGGGGGTGTAGGGTGGTGCGTAGGACCTGCAATCTGATTTGATAACGCGCCGCGCATCTTGTGCAGCCTTCTTCGAAGCTTCTTCGTCTTCCTCCTCCTCGCTCTTCTGCAACCTAAAACGTGGCCCCTATTCTGCTATGCAGTTGTTTGAAGTGTTGCACTTGAGTCCGCCTCATGTAAAGTGCGGACTGGAGCTCGTGTGGAGTGAGTCGGAGCGTCGATGCTTCGTCTCGCAGTCTTCGCGCCGTGTTCAGATAGATGATGCTGATATCGACGGCGCTTCCGTGTGCCCTCAGAAGATCTTCCTCAGGAAAGAGGAACGTCTAGAATCCGTCGGTTCTTTGCCATAGGGGTGTCTGACATCTGTCGTTTCTGTGCCGTAGGGATCCTCCTAGGACATCTGAACGTTGGCAGCAGCGGCTACAAGTCGGAATTAGCAATGATTTTGGAAGAAAATGTTTGACGTCATCACTTACCAGATTGACGCTTGATCTGCTCGCGAGCCCAGCGAGCGGTGTCCTGAGTACGTTGAGAGTACTCCTTGTTGGCACGAACCTCGCGAGCCATGTTTGTAACCCATTGTTGGCTGAACGAGGCGCTGTACTCGCCGTTGGGGAATGTCTCAGACAAGTCACCAATGACGCCCATGCTGGTGCGAAGCAGAGCCTCGGAGCGGTTGGGGTCCTGGAAGATGGTCTGGAGGAGGCTGAAGACCGACTCAACGTAAGGAGCCAACAGTTGGCCTATGGTATAGTCAGCATCACGAAAGCACAAGGAATCTACATGAAAACTCACTCTTGCCACCAGTTCTCATAGCCATGAAGGCACCCGACCAGGCATCCATGATACCTTCGCGGAGAGTGACGACGTAGTCGAGCATTTCGAACGAAGTGTCGGGAACGTTGATGGAGGCAGCCTGCTGCAAGACCTGGGCGACGACCGAAAGGTAGGTCTCAAAGGCACCGCCAATTGCCTGAGCAATGTCACCGAAGCACTGGAGGATGGCGGGCTTAAATTGGTTGCCGAGCGTCGAGCTCTGTCAAAATTCGTCAGAAAAGTAGTGGAATTCCGGATGGTTCGCTAGACTTACGCGAAGGTCGTTGAGAAGGTTATTCATCAGGGCATCGCAGTACGGCTGGATCTTCTCGTTCAAAGCACGCGAGATATCGCTGACAAGACCGATAGCCATGGCACAAATGGCAGGCTCTTCCTGGTTGGCGAGAGCAGTGTACAGGAAGGGAGCGAAGGCCTCCATGTACTTGGCAAAGTCCTCCTCAACGGCGCTAGCGAGAGCACCAACAGCGGCAAAGATGGTGTCGGGAACCGAAGACTTGGGACCAACGGTGTTGAGGAGTTGAAGCATAAGCTGCATGATACGGTCGGCCTGGGGCTTGATCTCGGTCTCAAGACGCTGGATGATGGCAATGACAACACTGGTCAAGCTGGTCTGCATCTCCTCAAGCATGAGCTTGTCGTCAACGCTGACGACCTGCTGGCTCATGGGGATGGTGGACTCCAGACGCTCAAGGATGACGTTGGTAAGGTGTCCGACGATGGTGAGGGAGTCGTTGGCCGAGTTGGTGACGAAAGCGTTGAGGACCTCGTAAGCAGCGGTGCGGAGCTGGTTGTCGGCATCGGTTCTACATAACACGTCAGTTGAATCCAAAGACATAACAATACTCATCGTTCATACCTCTCGGTGACCTGCAAAAGGTGGGTGACACTGTTCTGGAAGTGAGCAGACAGAGCGTTCTCCTGGCAACCCGGGTCTCCAGCAAAGCGGTCGGCAAGGTTCATCAAAGCCCAGCAGCAGGACGAAGCCATCTTGGGGTGGCTGGACAGACCGTTGAAGAGCGAGCTGATCAAGGGCTGCAAGTGTGTGGTGGGGTCGATCGAGTCGGAGCATGTCTCGCAGATACGGCCAAGGGCGTAAGCAACCGAGTCTCTAACCTGGAGGACGGGGTCTTCCATCATGCCAATCATGACAGGGAGAGCCTGCTTGATCAGGGGGTCGAGGACCTTCTCATCGGGTCCCTCCATGATGGCGCCGAACGCAGAGACGGCGGCATCTCTGTAGTGCCAGTCCTCGGAGCGGAGGTGCTTCTCAACGAACTGAAGAACTGCGGGGACAATAACACCACCGACGGTCTGGGCCCAGAGCTGCAGACATTGGTAAGCAGCGCGAGAGATGTTGTACTCATCGTCGGCAGCATCCTCGTCCTGCTTGGCAAGCAGCTCGAGCAGAACGGGAACCACCTCAGGGGTTGCAATGCGGGCGAAGTTGAAGTACTCGCGCATCTCTGTGGAGCCCTCAGCAGTAGCCTAGTCATCTGTTAGTTTGCATTCTAAATCTTCTCTGCTTCAGTCGCGTACCTGAGAGTTGTCGTCCTCGATGGAGATTTCCTCCTCGCAGACAGTGCACCAGAATTCGACAGCGAGCTTGGCAACATCCTCCTCATCGTTCTTCATGCCCTGAATGGTCAGACCGAAGAGGGCCTTCTCCATGTAGAAACGCATCTTGTCGTAGTAAAGACCCATGATTCTGTTCAAGCAGCCATATGCGCCTTGCTGGATGCGGTTGTCGTCGGCCTGGGTGGCCTCGCAGATAACCTGCATAATGTAGTTGCGCTCGCCCTCGTTCTCGAAGTTGGTGCGGACAAACTCAAGCGAGTCTCCCAGAGCAGTAATGGCGGCATTTCTGACATCGGGGTTGGGCTCCTCCTTTCTGGCACCCTGGACAACGGCGGTGAGGATGGCGTTGGAGTGCTGAGAGAGACTATCTCTAAGGTCCTGGTCCTCAGCTTCGCAGATGAAACCAATAGTGGTGAGCGATGCCTGCTTCTGGTGGTCGGCACCCTCGCCAACGTTCTGCACCAAGGTGGGCATGAGCTCGGGCCATTGCTCGCGGGGAATCTCGATAGCGGCGATTGAGGCAATGAATTGAGCTGCTGACTGTCCTGATCTGGAGTCATTTGACTTTAGTGTTTGGAGGGCGAGAGCCTTGATTGATTGCTTGACGTCCGCCTCGACCTGTTGGATCCATCGGTTCTGTACTTCGCGCAGGCGGGTGTATTCACGGGCGGAGAAGGAGTTTTTCAGTGCAAGACCGGCGGCCATGCGCACTTGAGGTTGTGCTTGCTCGTTGGCGAGTTCTTGTGACAGATGTGTGAGGTATCCAGACTAGTCATCTCCATGTCAGCACGTGCCCGGAAGGCTGTGAAGAGACTGTCAAATACGTACGAAGTTGGCCTCTGCGGCCTGGTTGAGCTGCGCTTCAGCAGCGGTTCTGACTTGGGTGTCTATGGGCCGTCAGCATCGTGTAAAGCAGCTTGAGACGACGGGTAGCGCGGTCGAGGAATGGACGTACCAGGCGACAGAGTCGCCGAAAGCAACGCTGAGGCATCCATGATTTGCGCAATTCGTGACAAGTAAGAGGCGTGCAAGGAAAAGAATTAAACAGGCTGACCTGGCCTGGCTACAAGGACGTCGTGGATAGAGAAGGAAGGAGTGTGTAGTAAGTAGGTCGTGGCGGAGGAAGCGATGTTTAAGGGGAGCAGCTGCTTTTCCTGGTTCGCGGTCGGAATGAAAATCGCCGGCAGGTGCAAGTGGGACCCTGGGACACGAACAGCAGCCCGCTTCAAAGTGTCTTCACTCTATCCAACCCAAACTCAGGAATCACTGCATTCCACCCACCCTTTGTATTTCTTGTTTCATTCGATTATACACTATCTACACAATACAGCCTTTCGTCGCTTGTCATCTTCCTTATAACACGCTCTTTCCGACTTCTGTTTGCTTCTGATTCACACGACTCCAGACGTTCCGTAGAAATGGAAGGAACGCTGTCGTCACCGAAAAGCCAAGACAAAAATGAAGGAAAGCAGAGTGACACCTTGACATCTTTGTACCAACATGCTCGTTCGACTTGAGCACAAATATAGACAGCTGCACTATCCTATAGTCTATCGTTTTCGAAACGCCCTGTCATCACCATCCAGGGTCTCTAAACACTGCTGTTCCTGAACGATTTCTCTCGATTGAGGTCGTCGCCAGGCTGACCCCTCATGGAAGGGCTTTCTGTAAACAAATGGCACAGACCAGTAAACAGTGCGGTGACAGTGGTCCGCCCTCACGGCCACCACCATCATTAGCAAATGCCATCACTCGGTCCTTTGCTGTTTTCTTCTCACCTGGCTTTAGTATGCTGTCTAGAACGGCACGATATGACAATTTTTTCTTTTGAGCAGTGGGGCTGCGAGCAAGCTCGACAGTAGTCCCGTATCCGTCTCAGCCACTTTCTGTCGCCCGGGCAATCACTGTGTCGTAAGAGCACAGCATCTTATACTGTTCTGAAACATCTTATACATGCCACTATGACCGTGTCTATGCTGAGCTCTTCACGTGTAACTCCAAGCATGTCGAGTATGGGATGGTTCGTTGCTTCATTGCTATCTGCGAATACAGTAATGGTTTATAATACAGTGCGGCCGCTCCAGCTAAATAAGAATTCCGGCTATCACCAAGTCTGTCTTTCCTTGTAGCCTTTCGTTACTCTAAAGAGGCCGACATTCTTCGATCTCCTTTGTGTGATCCGGTTCGTCGACGACGATGTTCGGCTCGCTCACGTGTCCCCAGCATGCTTTCTAAGCTTTGTCGGTTTCGAACTTGAGATCTTGTGTTTCTCCCTCCTTCTTCAGATTCTCCTTCAATGCGTCGGCAAAGCTCTCGGGCTCGGTGTGCTCGTGTTCAGAACCAGAATCAGCGGCATCCGTGTGGTCATCGACATTATCGGCGCCATTGGTAGCCTGCTTGTTCTTGTTCTTCTTGTTCTTCTTCTTCTTTTGCTTCTTGCTGGGCGTAGCAGGCGCGTCAGTCGACTCGGGAGCGCTGTCCTTAACAGACTCGTTCTTGTCACTGGTCTCCTTCTTCACTCTTTGCTTCAGCTCGTCCAGGTTGTCGGCGGCCTCTTCCTTGATCTGTTTGGCGTCCTTCTTGGTAGGAGTCATCTTGCGCTCAAAGCTCTCGACACGGTCGCTAACAGGTCTGTTGGAGCGAGGCAGTCTGCCATCCTTAAGGGCTTGGAGATCCTTCTTAACTTCCTCGGGCAAGTGGCCAAGCTTGTCTTGAAGTTTCTTCTCTGCAGTCTTCAAGTCCTCTGGCAGATGGCCAAGTTTCTTTTCGATTCTCTTCTCAGCAGCTGCGAGGTCCTCGGGGAGGTGGCTAAGCTTCTTCTCGACGACTTTGCCAGCGTGCTCAACTTCGCGGTTGGTTCCATGTGCGGCATCTTTGGTAGCACGGCTAACAGAGTGGCGCTTGCTCTTCGACTTGTTCGAACCGCTGCGGAACACGTAGGCGCGCACGAAGAAACGAACGAAGAGAACAGTCAAGGGGAAGAGGTAGAGAATGTTCAACCAAACAGCAAAGCTCTGACCAGTTGTGTCAAGGCAGTTGATAGTGGCGTAGTCGGTTCTGTAGCGGGTCTCCTCATGGTACTTTTGAATTGCCTCTTGTGCTTTTTCCATGATGATGTTGCCCTGGCTGTCACGGACGTTCTCGGCAACACCTTCATCGCCAGCAGCACGGAGAAGGATACGACGAAGAATTGCGCCGTAGGTCTCGGCTGAGACAACACTGGAAGCGGTCGAAGAAGCCTTTGCAACAGCGGAAGAGATAGGGTGGAAGATGCTGTATGCGGTCGCGATAGGAATGTCGTACTTGACAAACAAGTGGATGGCGGCATAAGAGGCACCGAAGACGAATTGAGTGATCTGCATGCTAGTCAAAGTACGCTTCAGAGCGTTGGGCACGCGGATGTTGACAGCGGAGAGGGTGAAGTAGGTGTACTACATGACGGTCAGCTTTGCAATCTCTTCCAGGACTGTTGCTACTTACCATCAGAGTGTGGATGAAGGAGTTGATGAAGACAAACATCCAGATGGGAGGGGACATGTAACGGATGCCGGCCCACATGCACAACATGGCGCCTGCGTGGTGGTAGGTCTGAAGGGTTGCACTTCTCTTTCCCTTTGCGACAATTATCATGGTGTCGACAACCTCGTAGAACTTGGACAGATAGAAGAACCAGCCCCAGAATGCAAGACCCTCGTTCCAGAGACGGCCAACATCGGTAGAGTCAGGAGTCCCCTCAGGCAACAGCTTGATGAGAGCATTCTTAGTTTGCCAGAGGTTGGAGGTTGCGTTGTAGTGAACAGCATCGCCGAGACCGCGGGGACCATTGATCTTGCATAGAGAATCGGCAACACCGGCCAGACCAGCGCTGTTGTCAAGTCCGGGCCAGGTAGCGTTGATAGCGCGACACATGGCGTAGAAGGTGACACCAGAGTAAACGGCCAGAAAGATGTTGTGAAGGACGACAAACAGCTTGAAAGCGCGGGTCTTGCTGATGGCCCATGGCTTGTTTCCCTGGCGTCTGTTGTAGGCGTTGATGCCGAGAACAGTGATGACATAGATAGTCGCGATGGTAATGGGGACCTTTACGTCCAAAGCGCGATTGTAGACATCGAAGTCGATAGGGAAGGGCGACTTCCAGGTAGCCTCGTCAGACGGAGGAGGAAGAGCAGCAGGGAGATTGTGCGGCGGGAACTTGAAGAGCGACGGGTCGGGGAGGGTGAAGTGGATGGAGGGGCCCGACATGGTGGTGGAGCGCACGCGACGCGACGAGTCAATGATGGGGTGAGACGGAGCGAAAAGCGGTAGTAATGTGGATGATTATGCACACAGCATGGCCTGTGGTCTTCTGGACTCGAGTTTGATGGTGAGCGTGTTGAGAAGGAAGAAGATGTGACCAAGAGGGCGCGTATGTCGCGTAGAAATCCAAGGGCAGCTCTGCCTCTCCAACTTTTCCACCACAACGTCACTGAGATCGCCCAGCCACCTTCCCCATCCGTCGCACAAGCTTCTTCGCGTTTCTGCTCGAGCTGCCATTCCTATTTCGGTACTCCTTGCGATCCTCGCACTCCTCGCACAGTAGTGACAGAGAGTGATGTAGAGGCTGCGAAAAGGTACATCTGGACAAAGTATTCAGTGAGAGCAAACCTCTTGAACACTCTCGAGTCTCGACTGACACTGCTCGATTTCGTCCAAGTCTCATAAGATTCGCAGTCGTACGCGTGACGGACTTCACAACACACGGGATAAGAATCCACATTCCTCGCTGCCAATGTTCTTGGAGTATTGAATCATAATATCATTTCATAGCACATTATTTACTATTGTGCCTCGGTTCATCTAGAAGCTCTGCTTGGGAGCTTGGCCCTTTTCGTCTCCACTGCCGTACTTCTTTACCGGCAACTTGGCCGCGTCCTTGTCCTTGATGAAGTGTTCTACCTCGGGTGAGTCCATCAACTTGACGACGTTATCTGCCTGCCATTTCTTGAAGCTGAACCCAAGCCCCTCATGAGAGTAGTCCTTGTCGTTCGCCTGATCCTTATGGTATTTGACTTGAATAAAGTCCGAGTCTACGGTGTCGGGGTCGAGAGACAACGAGACGAGTGCGTTGATAGTAGCGGTCTTGGGAATGATCTTGAAGGTCCATGACTGCGAACATCAGCGACGGTCCTTGTCATGTGTTGTGTGTTCTTAACCTACCTGCTCATTCTTGAACTGGATCAAGTCCCTGTCGTTCTTGATGATCTCGTAGCGCTCGTTCTTGCTCGCCTTGAAGAGCTTGGGCAGAGCAAACCATTGTCCAGCCATCTTGTAACGGTCGTTGGCGTAAACCTGAGATACAATTAGCATAATGCCATGGAGTTTGATGGTAGAAATTCAACGCACGAACTGATCATCGTACACGCAGTCGGCGGTGTAGCGCTCAACTCTTCGGACTGTAGGTTCGCAGGAGTAAAGGGCTATGATATCGTCGATCAGAGCCTGGCGCTGGGGGCTGAGCTTGATCGACTTGGAAGGATCGGGCGTGTAGTCCTCAGATGTCGAGGTCTGGCGAACTTCGAACTCTTCTCCTGGCTTGCTGGACATGGTTGCGGTATGTGGTGTAGATTATGGATATAGGTTGGGTGCACAGGAAATTGTGTAGACGAGGAAATGGTCCAATATAAACATGTTGGTTTGTTTCTCTTACTGGCTATCCCAAAAGTCGTGACGTCTAACATCCACATCACACATGCCCTCTGACCCAATCTGCTGCACAAATGCTAAGTGTTCCTGAATTGTCTCTGTCATCAACGAACCAAAGAGTGAGGGTAAAAGGCGGAGAACGCGGAGGATCAATGATGATGCGGAGTGATGTAACTGAGCCTCCGGCTGGACTTGCCCGAACATGTGGAGGACCCTGAGGACAACACTTCTGGCCATCAATTTCATCCATATCATCTCACCGAGGGTGGTAACATACAGTTGATCAGTTTCAATAAGCTTGTCGCAAGAAATTCTCTGCCGCCCGTCTCTATTTGACGCCTGTCGGATTTCTTTGTTCATTCACCATGAACGAGTATCGATCGAATGACTGGCCAGTTCAGTCGCTACAATCCTGGACTTCAACCAACAAGAGGCAGAGGACTCCGGAGAGACACCTCCCTCTCTGTCGGACGATAGTCCTAAATACAACTACGCTCTTCTTTCTTCGGTTGTCATAGAGGTCCAACAGTCAACCAAAATCAAAGTGACTGCGTAAGCGGGCCAGGAAATCACTTCCTGGTGGTGCAATAGCTCTCACTGTGCGGTTTGCCATTGTCTAATCATCATCGTCAATGCTACAGTTAATGATTGACAATGTTCTTCTTGTTCGTAGTAGTTTGTTGTCTCCATACTTGTCTTTGTCCTTGCTCGTGTGCTGGTTTCACGCCTCGAGTGAAGGTATAAACATCGAGTGAGATGTGTCGCTCACCGGAGCAGGTGCTTCTTGCCTACTACTTGGAACATATCGGATCTGTTGCAGTCAAAGTCTTCGCAGCATCAGGTCGCCAGGTCGCGGCATCCAGCTGACACAGCCCCAAGTCCGCTAGAAGATCATCGCAAGCATATCTGCCCCTCCCGGTCTGACCGAGTAGGTACGTCTCAGAGAACGGCTCGAGGTTGTTTCCGAAGCAACATGGAACAGTTCTCTCAGCAAACATGCAACACTGTTGTCATTGGTGCCTCGCCGGAGAAGCAAGCGGCTGCTTTCATTGGTTCGTCCACACCATCGCGGCTGCAGGCAAGTCGTTAGGGAAGAACCCTGGCCTAGCCGAGACGGCCTTCAAAGGCACCCCCAGCGCACTTCGCAAGCACAGCACGCGCCTGCAGAAAGCCCAAGCAAAGACCGTTGATCAGGAGGAGATGGGAGCTATAATCGACGAGCCTAATGAGCATGCGCAAAAGTCAAGAGAGGCGCGCAAGTCTAAAGCCTCCCAGAACGCGGACCAGGACCCGTTCATTGTGTTGTCTGACGAGGAGGATGATGGCAACAGTGCCAATGCCACCAACTCCGACAAGGCCGTCAGAAATCACACCCAGACCAGAACCGGCAAGGGCAAGGAGACCAAGGCCAGTCCAGCCAAGAGCATCAAAAAATGCCTTTTCGAAAAGAAGGCTACCGTGGACAAAGTAACCCCTTCAGATCGCGACAAGAACTGGCAGCTCGCTGCTGCCAAACACATGCGCACCTTTGGAGATGTTGTCACCTCGAAGCAGTCAATGGCATTCCAAGGACTGCTGCTCTTTGTCTCCTCGCTTGACGCTGTCCGCCACGTCGCCGATGCGGCTGTCGAGGCACGCGAAAACGCCGCAGTCACTCAGGCTGCCATCGCTGTCCGTCAGGCCCCCAAAGCACGCTGAGAATTCATTGAGCGACCTTTCGCAAGCAGTCACCAATCTTCTCCGCATTGACAGCAACACCCTGGTGGCTGAATTCCAGTCGCTGATCATTTACACCATCACTGCCAGCATCCTTCGCCAGCTCGTGACCAGCGTCGTCGCCCGTACCTCGTCGCTACGGAGCTTGATAAAGGAACATCATATCGATCGATAATGAAGTCGGCACTGCATCGCAAAGAAACCAACACTTCTATGCCTGTCACAGAGGGCCGCGGCAAAGGTTTCAAGTTGGCAGGCTTACTCACAGGGGTCACATGCGGTATAGGTACCCAGAAGCGAGGCGATGGTCATAACGGAAAGGTCGTCCTCGCCGAGCATGCAACTCTGTATCTGGACAAGCCTCAAACCAAGCAACTCGAAGCCCTCGGATTTGTCTTGACCGTCAAGAACCAACAGAGCACGAAAGATGTGCTCAAGGTTTATTTGGCAAACAGAGATGATTCAGAAAACTTGACGAATCTTGACAACTTCCGCACCGGTGCGGCATACGAATATGCCAAAAAGATTATGATGTCGTGCACCTGGACCAACGAATCAACTGGTACTTCTGAAACAATGAACTTCCGTATCAACGACAAACAATTGACATCGTACGAGCGCGCAAGAATGGCCCTTTTAATCTACGAATATGCTGATGGAACGATGACCATGGGCCAAGATGCTCCGGCCACCCGTGACGATCTCTACAGATATCAGAAGGACAGAAAGATCGCACTTGCTCCGATAGCCATGCCCTGGCCAGTGCGGCTCTGCCGCCCATGTGATAAAACCTATATCTATATACACAAAAGAATTATCTCTGACCCTTACACGTGAAGACATCACTTTAAGCGTCCACAATGGGCCTCCTCGCAAGCATTTGAATCAAATTTCCCAAAAACCCAACCACCTACCTCCTTGTCACCTATACCAAAAACATTGCCTTAGAGCTGCAAAAGAAGGGTCTCGCCGGGAATCGAACCCGGGACCACTCGCAACATAGACTTAGAGTTTTCAAGAATGACTTTCGTCAATCTCCCTAAGCGAGTATCATACCGCTAGACCACGAGACCTCAAATCAATTGTGATTGGCTGATGGAGGATTGCTTGGACATCAACGCCTATAAATCGTGACCGAGAGCAAGAGAGTGCTAAAGGGTCCTGCATACCACTCGATTGTCTGCCATGTAGTTGACGTATTGCAATATTGTGTGTGGGGACAGAATTTGGCGAGATTAGCCGAAGATCGTGAGTGAGAACCATGCAAAGTATTCAGTAGCACCAGTATGCATTTTGCTTTAACTACCATGAGAAGTGGAAGCGATACAGAGGCAAAGACAAGGGTTTAGAGACTCGAAGCTTACATTCATCATGGAAAACCGGCCATATGACAAGATACAACAAAAGGAGGGTATATACAAGAAAAAAGACAATCATCCGTCATGAAGAAAAGAAAAGAGAATTGCAACCACCCATCTACTTTCTGTCAGTCAAGTGCGGTAACTTGACCATCTTGGCAAGCCCTCTCATGACATTGACAGGTGATTCTGATCTCTCGCTATCCCTCAAGCTGTCTACGTCTTCAGAGGTCCTGGCCTCGTATGTGGAGATCTGTACTTTGTGTGCTGGTTTCCTAGGGTCCAACCCCTCAACACCCATTATCCGGTCTATTGAACTGGTAGGCGAGTGTGTGCGTGCTGGCTCTCTGAGGTTATGCTTCTTTCTCGGACTTGTGGAAATGGTACGCATGGAATATGCGTCGTCATCGTCACTGACACGTGTGGTGCTGGAGATGGTGGATACTCTATCGCCAGTGACTGTAACAGTACGAGTTTGTGTGATACCATTGAGGCGGGAAAGATCGTAGCTGTCGAGACCGCTGGTGGTGCTCTTGTTCTCGGAAGCTGTAGATGACTGGACCAGGCTTCGACGGGTGAGTGTGTATAACAGACAATCTACCATTCCAGAACAGGCAATCAAAGCTCCGGAGGCAAGTTGGTAGCCTTCATGAACGGCGTATGTGTGATGGGCCATGCTCCACATTCTTCCAGCTGAAAGAGGTAGTGTAAGAATGATGTAGGCGAAAGGAAACATCAGCATCAAGCGTGCTGCTCTATCGACCTTGGCGTGTGTGGTCGAGTGTGAAGATGGTAATATGGTGGTCAATGTGTTCTTGAGATGGAGGAAGATCAGGAGGTAGATGATCACCGTCCCAAATTGCACGGCAAAGATCCAAATATCTGGAAGCAAGAGTACAGTTAGCATGTGTCTTAAAGGTAGTAAAGCTATCTCCTTGTCATACGTACAGTGAAAGGCCAAACGTTCAGTCTGGAACTCAGGAGCAGCCCAGCACCATGCGCCCGCTCGTACATAGTAGTGGTTTCCGTGTAGTATGGGGCCCATGGCAGACAGGAAAAGCGCAAAGAACCAGCCACCAGCGAGGGCAGTGTAGAAGACGGCGTGTTTGAGATGACGGCCCATGACCGCACCGTAGAAGGTGTGAAGAGCGATGGCCATGACAAAGTAGCCAGAAGATAGGTTTCCTAAGCAAGACTGTCAGCATTCTTGGAGTAGATATTGATGCGAGCAACTAACCTGCGTTGAGCAAAAACCCCTGACTAGTACACTTTACTGAAGGTGCAACAATTCCATCAGTGAAGACCCAGTGGTAGCTGAACATGAACGCGACACCCTGCATAAGATCCGCACACAAGAGGTTGATTATCAGAGCGACATATTGGTTATACCCAACGAATGTTTTGTAGTGAGCCCGCCATGTCAAGAATCTGTAGATGATGAAGAGTAGCATGCCAATGGACGAGGCAGCTGACAAAAGACCGATTGTTCCTGGTACCAGCATACCCTTCTTGAGAGCAGACGGTAATGGTGACATGCTCTCAGGGAAAGGAAAGTATTTGGCCGGTAACGAAGAGCTTCCCATCGTCGTAGACGCCGGTACAGCTCCAATAACTGTAGCCATTGATGTAGTTGGTGGTAAGTACGACCGTGATCACACGAGTTGGGATGTCCGTTTATTTGAGCAGTCTGTAGGATCTTCAAGCTTCCTACACGGTACACCGCAACGCAGACGGTGGCCCTGCAGAAAACGGTAACGGCGAGGTTGTTAGGTTGTCAGAGATTGATGCAGGTCTGAAGGTCGAGCGACTGGGTAGAATAAGAAGGGTGCCAAATGCAAATCGATATTCCGGTAGACTGGTTCAGATCAGAGGTGAACAAAGCTGAGTCGAGATCTGATGACGGGCTGATGGATATATGAAGGGGCGAAAGAGCAAAACCAGGACACAGGGTACACGTGGTGGTCTAGTTGATGGTATGCCTACGCTAGAGACCTCATGGCCCGCCCATCCACCTTTCTGCAAGTACGGGTAGAATAGCGCATGGCGACTCGAATTCAGACACATGTACACGGGATGTCGGGTCATGGCTTGCCAATAATCCAAGTCCTCACGACGTGTGAATGGATGGCGCGTTGCCAGAACTCCTGTCAAAAAGGTTATCAGGGGCGTTCTGGCCCTGGATTTTAGCCATGTGTCTCCACAACCCGCTCATGCACGTCAACCGTCAACTTGCAGCATGACTTGCGTCTTTGGCGTGAGCTCGCGTGTGAGATGGCGTATTCTGTTCATGAGTCGTCCCAATTCAAATCATAGACCTCATTATGTGGTTTCCCGATGTTATGAAGCTTGCTTGTGAGACTGGGAAGCTCCCAGGTCAAAGACATTCTGTCGCGAGTATATCGTGCAGAGAACACTGATGATTACCATGATCCCGGACGATCATGCAAGAAGCCTAAAGCAAACCCTCGAGGGAAGAGTAACGCAAGACTCACAGTGACTTTGGAGAAATCTGCAGCTGCCGCGACAAATACAGGTCAATCGTGCTTAAGTAGACTTATGTTTCCATCTTGCTTATTTACGCGAAAGCTTCCAGATCTTGACAGTTACTTTGATCTCCGGACGGCAAGAGAGACAAGATCCAAGAGGCGGACAAGTCCTTCCCATCAGAAGTGCGCTTGTGGTGGTGTGGCTCATCGATGGCCCATCATAGCGCTTCCTGCAGCATGCAGGGGATGACTTTGGGTGAAATTCAAAAGTGAGAAAGGCTGGCAGCGCGCCAAGACACGTGCTAGTCCGACAAGCGCGACGGTCCGTTGCCGACCGGACCGTGAACTGGGCAAAAGTAACTCCTTTTCTGTTCGGTCTGGGTAAAGTGATCCGACCATTAAAAATACTTCCTGCCGACATGAGCATCTCAAAGTTCACTTTCCATGGTTCATTATCGCAGGGTGTGCTTGGAGCACCGGGTCAGCGATTAGATGTGTATACACAGCACAGACGAAGAGAACTGCCGGCCAATAGCCAAGTTTGAAGTAGGAACTAGAATGCTGGTTTCGGATGAGTGCAGCAGTCAAATGCAGGAAATGATTGTTTGGAAGTGCATACCATGTGGCCCATATTGAATCACGGATTCTTTCGGTGGAACAAACCCTCGGTTGATCATGCCATGAGAGCACGGGATAGTACGTCTACTCTGACACCGAACCAGAGCGATCCAGGATCCAGGATTAGAAAGCCCAAACCATACTCATGACACCATTGGTACAGCAACTAGAAGGAGAGAGGGGAGCTCTTCATGGATGTGTGGAGAGTGTTGATGGAATGCTCACAGCCAAAGCCTCCTCCCAAAACATGGCCCTCGCTGCGCTAACATTGTAACAACTTTCAGCACATGAGAGATACGAGTTCATAGAGAGAAAGTGGAGATTGCTACTATCGCCCACACATCCTCTGTAATCGAGCGTGTAACGTCTATATAACCACCACAATAAGGCCGGGCGATGCAAATGCAAGCGAAAAGGAAGAGAGAACCTGCTCATCAAGACTCTCCAGGAGTAACACCAGCCATCCCAGTCGTAAAATGTCGCTTCAGATTGCTCATCTTGTACGATCGGGATCAACGCTGCCTTGTTCCAGATCAGCAATTGGCTCATTCGCGATGGGATCGTAATTGTGGGTGTTGACTGCTTGCTCTTGCATGTCATCGGTATCTAGCGATTCGTCGTGCGAGTGAGCGAGGAGTGGTTGAGCTGATGAGGACGAATACGAGGAAGCTCCACCGCGACCGAATGAACGCACGACATCAGCCTTGCAGTTGGGACATGTACGGCGGCGGGTTGTGAGCCATGGAGTACTGGGATAAGTCAGTTTGAGTCAATCTCTCGGGAGATATACGGGAGAAAACTTACATGCAATCGACATGGAATTCATGGCCGCAAGGTAAGCTCATAACGCGGCTGACGCCGTCCTCAAACTCATCGATACAGATGGCACAATCACGTTGTCTGCCGCCATACCTCCTACGCCACTCAGCTAGTCCAGCCTCACGCTTCTCCTGCACTTGATCCAGGCTCGGACTGTCCGCAGGGCTGGAACTGGTCACAGGCACTCCACTGACAGTACGAGATCTTGGTCTTGACCTTGTCTGAGAGATGGGTCGCGGTCCAGCGTGCAGAAGGGGTGTAGTCTGAGTAGGTGAACCAGGAGATGCTGCGCCAGTTTCTGGAGCATTGGAGCTGTTGCTGCTGGGAATGGTATGATAGATCCTTACAGGGAAACGGTCAACGATAGATTTGGGAGCCCTCCATCTTCTGCGACGGATGCGAGATCGAAGCAATAGTAAGGCGTATACAATAGTCAAGGTGACAAGAGGCGAAACGACCAAGACCAGTAGGGTATCGAAAAACGGCGAAGAAGACATAGATGCAGGAGTCAAAGTTACCCACAGGCCATCGTGCGACTCATCGGTGTTGTCGTGCTCGTCAGTAGCCTTGACAACAGGCTTACTGTTGACTTGCGATATGACGTGTGGTGATTTGACGTTCTCGGGCTTAGTGATCTTCTCATCATCCGAACCAACGAGACGACCAATCCATGAAACCGGTCTGTCAGGAGTCGACTTCTTGAAATCCGGTTTACTCTTCCCGGACTTCTTAGGTACCTTGAGGTTGATTGGCTTCTCACCAGCCTGGTGATATTCTCCGCTCCCAGGAGTTATGCTGCCACCTTTAGGACCTGCATGAGGTGCAGCAGCATTCTGTTCAGCCGACTTGGGTAACTTGCTCGAGACCGTCTCAGCAGCGTTAAACTGTGGATCAAGCAAGTCTGGATCTCGCCAATCGTGGACACCGATGACAAACTCGTCACTGTTGGGGGTCTTGGTCTGTTTGACAGATCTGATAGTGGTGGTAGATCTGGTGTTGGGCTTCTTCGGAGTTTCATCCTCAAAGTCCTTCTGCAGAACCCAATCAATCTTACCGCTGCTGGGTGGTCTCCTGCTGTCGTGGCGATCCTCATCCGAGGACGAGAATAGAGAACCTAGCCAGCTTCCCGACTCTTCTTCGTCGTCTTCGTTTTGGCGGTTGGGAACCGGAGAATGAGTAGGTCTAGTGTTGGTCGAGTCTTGTTTCTTCTTATCCTTTTCAGTGGGGCTGCCGCTTGAAGGCAAGCCTAGGCCCAGACGCGCAGCGTCCTGAGCAGACAGACCTTCGCGGAAGCCTCCTGAAGGAACCAGCTTGGAGAGGAGGTGGGCAGTGGTGTGTGAAGTGAAGATAGACGGGATGGTAATGTTGGATACATCGCCCCTGGCGTACATGGTCACCAGTGGACCTCCACGCATGTCATCGCCCACAATCAGAGCAACTCCTCCTCTTCTCTGTACCCACTTGGCCTTCTCCAGGAAGCCACATCCACCTCGAGTCAGCAGCACAACTTTTCCTGCTATCTCTGCCGTCTCTTGCAGCGATTGAATGTCTGCATGACCGGGTTTCTTCGCATTCTTTGACGACTGTTTCATCTGGGTGGAGCCGATGTCGGAAGAGGGTGACAGGGGTTGATGAAGGTGGTCGTCTGTTCCATCGACCTGGACGTCTGCAGCGCCACTGTCTGTTTGAACCTCTGAACCCGAACTCCTCTTGTTCTTGCTGCCCTTGGCATCTGGTGCTGCCGAGTTCTTGCTCTTGACGTCCTGAGGGATGGTCTCAAAGTTTGGAGGGGAATGTTCGCCGTCACTCCATCCCGGCACATCGCTGCAACCGAGCTCTCCTTCTGCTCCAGCGATACCTCCATGACCAGGGTTGTCGTCGCCAAAGCCGGCGCCTATCCAAATCTGGCCGCTCAGGCCTCTTCCAGGTAACGGCGGGCCAAAAGCAGCAGGGCGGGCGAGGAAGAATGTCGAGTTGTCGTCGGTCAAGCTGATGATAGCTGAGGGCGGGAATAGCGACGAAGGAGAGTTCCAGCTGAAGTAGGCTCCAAGACGGTTGTTGCGGTCGCGTGCTGCAGAGACAGACCTCGTCTTGGAGGCGGCGACGAAGGATAGGACGATAATGAAGATCAGGCACGAGGATAGCGAGAGGAGCAGTCGTAGAGGCCGCATCTTGACTGTGGAACGGACTTAAGTATACAGGCCGCGTTAGCACAGCAGTTACAATGCGCGTTGGTGCTTGTTTCGAGCGTGGGTCATATCATTAAGGCGCTATCGATTGGTATGCGCCCGTTTGACCCGCCTGTAGGGCAGCGATGGCGATGGCAGCGTACGATGATGAGGGCGACAAGCTGAGGTTGTTCGAAGCGCTTTGCTGTGTATAACAGAGCGAAGAGGCGTATAAACAGGTGGACGCGTCTGCGAACAACAGAAAGTATTTGAGAATATAAACACTGGCAACCGTTTTCTCTCTGAACACACCAAACCAGGCCAGACTGAGGGGTGCGACCGTGTATCGAGTACTTTGGGTGCTTTCGCCGCATGACTGACTTTGGACTGGTCACTCTCCATTTCAAACTCTGCCGATAGCCGAATGTGCACGTGATGCCGTGATATTTATCATCCTTGACATGTTATCTCTGACGAGTTCTTGTCCAAAGCAAAGTGAACACTGACATCAAGGCATGTTCCAGTTCAACTGCAGGAGCTGAACCACAGAAGGAACAATGAGTTGAACGGCTCAACTGGGTCTCAGCATGAGCCCTGGACGACACGCCATGACCCGTTCTCTATCATTGCCGTTCCCTTCTACGAAGCCGACTCCAGACCACAGACTCGAGGCTACATAGGCAATCTCGCGGTGCCCAGGTCTCTCCCGGGTTTTATATGAACAGAGCCCCTTTGGGATCGTGAAAATGCTGTTTCTCTGACCATTAAAATCACGAGGCTCTGCTCAACAGATGAATTTGATCGTAAAGACATTCTTAAATGACATCAACGATTTGCCGGTTAACGCGCATCACCCGCCGAGAGGTCTGTGTGCGGCCGATGGAAAAGTAGTCCGATCTCTTCCATTGAAATTGATCTCTAGCCAATACTTGTATAAACAACGGCTGTGCGGAACAGAAGAGGTTATGGATGCTGCATGAGCACCCTTGCACCTCGCAGCATGCACGACGGCTCGACCTTTGCATGCGGTCAGCGATGATGTGTACAGTACAAAGATTCGAAGGACAAAATCGAAAAAAGTCACCAAGCATCGCCAAACAGTGTGGGGTGAGGTGGGGGTGGAGCTTTAGGGCGATCATGGACATCATTTTGGGCAATCGATTGTGATCCTTAGGCTGCGTCAGTGGCATATTTTGTCTCAACATTTCGCGTCTCGCTCGTCTTGACGGTCAAACTATCCATAATCCGTACAAAGCATAGGCAGATCTATTCAAGATCGGCACGACGGTGAGAGCATGAAGTCTGTGCCGTTTCTCCAACGTGGTAAGTTCTGCTGAGAAAGGACGCGATGGCGCCTGCCGTGTGCGGGCAGGAGCACTTCCGTCATGCTTTTCAGACAAATACATGGTGGTGGTTCCTTCTCCATGCGTCTTCTTGCCGTATATGCGCTTTTCTCACGCTCGCCTTGAACCTCTCGAGTCTCTCGCGCCCCTCGACATCTTACATCAACTCGCATCCTCTTTACCTGTTGCACCAGGCTTGCTTTGACACTATCCTGTGCTTGTCCTACATTAGCTTAACTTAGTGCTTCGGTCGCACGACTACCTCCTGCAGCAGCAAACATCCTCAGACCATCACCACTACCGCATCTCTTTTATATCGACTCGACCCTACATCACATACTCAATCATGAATCTCGACCGTCCAGGCAGGGGCATCACCCTCCCCTTCATGAAGTACCGCGAAAGCACTCAGCATGAACACCGTCTTTCTGGCTTTGGTTGGCTTCCTAACAAGATCCGCAACCAATTCATCGCCGTCGTTGGCGAGTTTGTCGGAACCTTCCTCTTCCTGTTCTTCGCCTTCAGTGCCACTCAGGTCGCCAACGCTGCTACTGGCAACGCCTCGGAGCAAAACAACGACGATGGTTCCATCACCCAAGCCCCCAACACATCGGCCCTGTTGTACATTTCTCTGGCTTTTGGCTTCTCTCTAGCAGTCAACGCCTGGGTCTTCTTCCGCATCACTGGTGGCCTGTTCAACCCGGCAGTAAGTCAATCGTGTGTTTCTATGCTTGTTTGGAAGTGCTAACATCTCAACAGGTCACCCTCGCCCTTTGCCTCATCGGTGCGTGCAAATGGGTCCGTGGTCTACTCGTCTTCATTGGACAGATCCTCGGCGGCATTGCAGCTGCTGGAATCGTCTCATGCCTCTTCCCTTCAGCCATGAACGTGTCGACTACCTTGGGAGGTGGCACCTCAATCGTCAGAGGCCTGTTCATTGAAATGTTCCTCACTGCCATGCTCGTCTTCACCATCCTCATGCTGGCTGCCGAGAAACACAAGGGAACCTTCCTTGCCCCCATCGGTATTGGATTGGCTCTCTTCATCGCTGAGCTCACTGGCGTATACTTCACAGGCGGCAGTCTCAACCCTGCTCGCTCGTTCGGACCCTGTGTCGTTCTGGGCGTCTTCCCTGGATACCGTAAGTGCACTTCCCCGCTATCAAAATGCACTGTGTTCTCGAGAAGCGAGCGGAGTTCAAGGAGATGCGAAATTTCTTGAGATTTTTTTCGAAACACATTTCTTTCTTGAACACATGCTTTGCATATACCTAATGCTAACCTGTCGTGTTAATAGACTGGCTCTACTGGCTTGGGCCCTTCTTGGGATCCATCCTCGCCGTCGGCTTCTACAAATTTATCAAGGCTCTGGAATACGAGACGGCCAACCCTGGACAGGACTTCAACGACAAGGAGGCCGAGGTATTCCAGGTGGATGAGGAGACGGCAAACACAGCAGCAGATGTGGCAAGACCCAACGTGGCAATTGGACGTAGTGAGTACATTGCAGATGGGCGCGGCATCTACCACTCACAAGATGTCCGTCAAGCTGTAGCTGCTCCTCGTGCTCCTGCAAACTACGGCAACACTGGCTACGGCAACACTCATCCTTCCGGTCCCGCTCCCGCCCTTCCGCCTATCAAGCAAGTGTCTGGCGAGGAAAATCACACTGCACCAGGACGTGGATATGATGGTACCTTGTCTGGAACTACTCATGACGGTAGTGATTCTGACCGTACTCGTGATAGTCTAAATGTGCCTCGAGATGCCCACCGTGCTCCCGACCACGTTTATGACGAGAAGACACGACGAAGTTCGGAAATCAGCGGAACCCGTCATCACGAAAAGAAGCGTCGCAGCTCGAGCCTTAGTGGCAACCACCATGGCGATCGTTACCAGGCCTCGGCCGATGCAGAAAGAGGAGACATTGGAGGCAGTTACAAGGTTTCGGGACTCTGATCAAAGAGTGAAGGAAATTTGATATCTTGATAGCATTACCACATCGATGTGGCAGCATGGCGTTGGAAGGTTCATTGTTTTTGAGGCAGGCGTTATACATTAGGGAGGCATGACGGACTTTACTCCAAGACTGTTGCATTGACAGATCGACACCTACGTATCCTCAGGAACAGAGCAAGCTGTTGATTACCTATTGAATCATCTCTTCTTGCTGCTTGTGGTGTCTTTTGTCGCTCTTCCTGAATGTGGTGTGTTTTGTATGACAGTACATCACAAGAGGACCTTTCAAGCTTCCCGTGTGTACAGGTATGTCAGTCATGCAGTGGTTGTAAAGATGCATGATAGTGATGTCGCCCATGGATGAGGGATCGACTCTCGACTTTCTTTGAGGGGTCTCCCATAGCAAGATTAACGTGCCTTGTCATGGCGTCTAGAGCTCGGCAGGAAGCGACTGGAAGATGTAGACAGATACTTGGTTTCCTTTGCGTTCCTTATAGCTACCTACATTCTAGCTGTCGAAAGTGCACATTTCTTTTAAAGATTGCTACTAATAGTAGGAAGCTAAGGATATTTCTAACTTCTCGGCAAATACTCTTTATTTAGCTAGAGAAACCATGCATTATAGTAAGCCCCACAAGGCAAACCTTCTAGCTAGCTGTGTTAGGGACTTCTGACGAGAAAAAAAAGCAATAAAAACAAAATGAGACACATCTTACTCGTTGATGTCAAGCACAGAGAGGTAATTGATTCGGGGTGGACAAAAAAACAAAAGAAGATGTTCCGGTGCGGGGAATCGAACCCCGACCTCCTCGGTGAAAGCGAGAAATCCTAGCCGTTAGACCACACCGGATGTGGTTATGTACTAAGCTTCGATGTCGGCGTACATAATGTCTTCTTATCATGGGGAGCAATGAGCAAGGAAGCTGTCATAAGGTCATAATGGATAGTTGGTCTTTGCTAGGGTTAAATAAGCCTGGATGTAATCATTAGACCGACTTGAGTGGTATACAGTAATTTGTTAGTAGATCATCTGTAAATGTAAGTTGCGAGGTGTATCTCCTGGTGTTCTTATACGACACTCCTCGTTGAAGCAGTCAGGATATCGAAAGGAAGGATTTCTCAACGACTATCAATTCAGACGATCCAAAAGTCGAACGTGAGGTGTATAGAAGTTTTCAGAGTAGTACGGGACTTAGTTACCACTGGGAAGTACGCTGTGACGAGTATGATATAGAAAATCGTGTTTCGAAGGAGTGTTTGGGGTGTGACCCTGTCTTTGAGAGGGTCGAGGTCATGAACGCTGAGCCGAGCACATGGGTTGCGGCCTTTGAAGTCGTTCCCCGTCTCACTCTCGTCGGACAAACAGAGTGGAAAGTATATGCATATGTATAGCATTCGAAGTACAGAAGTATGGTCGTGGTCGTGGTGAAACGCCTTCAAGTCTAAGATGTATACCATGTATCAAGAAATGGAGAGGAAAAGACGACCATGGGAGCAATGAATATATTACACAAAAATGTATTATAAGAAGAAAGACATTAGGTATTGTTGCTTGCTCGTTGCTCGCATGAGACATAAAACAAGGAAATTGGGTAGTAATGATACAAGCCAAACCAAGAGGACATTACGAAATAGGTGGTGTACCCACGAGATCTCTGCGTTCTTGGGAGAAGCGGCAGTCTCGTGGCTAGGGTATATCATGAGCGTGAGAAGTAGAAAACAAGGAAACTCGTAAACAGGGCGAATGTTGTTCTAGAGTGAATCGATGTTTTTACTCGTACTCCTCCTTGACGCGTCTCTGGCTCTCGGAGTCGATGAAGCTTCCACGGGAGCGGGTGCTGGCCTTGCGACCGAACATACCGCCCTTGCGGGGAGTGCGATCGCTTGACTTGCTAACGGCACCACCGACGCAGAAGAGGATCATGGCGAGGAAGTAGGCGGCAAAGGCTGCCCAGGTCCAGCCAAAGCCGTAGCGACCGAGACGGGCATCCTGACCGTTGCGACGGAAAGCGTTGCGGCCTTGAACGAAGCATGCACTGTGAAAGCCGTTAGTGGTTGTTGACCAGAGATGACCAAATTGTGATCGACAACTTACGTCATGAGAGCGGCAGCGAGGGCCTGGAAGAAGGCAGCAACGGCAACAGTGAGGCCGGAGAGGTAGGAACCGAGACGAGTGCAGAGAGCGAGGATGCCAGTGAGGAAAGCGATGGCAGCGAAGAAGAGAGCGATCAGGTAGAAAGCGAACATGAAACGCGAGAGGTAGTAGTAGTGGTTGGATCCAATGAAGGATTGAGGAACGCCTTGGTCACTGCCAAAGTTTCTTGGGGGGTCGAAAGGACGAGCAGGAACGGGAGAACCGCAGTTTGCGTTGAGGCCATTCTGTTCACCACAGAGGTAGAAGAAGGTCCAACGCAAGGGGTTTTGAGCAGCCGAAGTTCCTGCTGTGTCGACCTGGATGAAGTATGTCTTGTTGAGGGGAGTCGTGTTTGCGACGCCCGAGAGAATGACGAAGAATTGGAAGAGAAGTCCTGCGCCCAAAAGGATGAGGGAAATCAATCCCAAGATAGGTCCTGCGAGGTGTGTTAGCTTTGCAACGGATCCTGATGTGTTAGGAAGCTGGACGTACGCGCTACAGCCATTGTGTTGATATGTCGAAGATCGATATGCGATTAATTAATGTGTGGCCTAGGGCAGTCGTCGAGCGGTTGTGGGGATGCTATGTCTAGGGAGGAAGATGATGGTTCAGGGCAGGTCACAGGGTGGTTTAAAGAGTCGCACGAGTCGTCGGGCAGTGGGTGTCTTGCGGTGACGTGAAGGCAGCTTTTTTGCTTTGGCTTGTCTGAGTGGAACAAGGTTCGGCTGTCCAAATAATGACGTCGGTGAGATCACTCTTGCACTAAACGGGTGCCAAGGTGCGGGAAGATGTCCAAGCTGCGTGCTGCTTTGGGCCCACAAGGGTCTGGATATGGTTCGTGCCTGAACGCTCTGTGAAGCTCAAGCTGCAAAAAAGTGCTGCTCTCGGTGGATGCGAAGTGTGTTGCTGTTGTTTGTAGAGTACAATGGAACGGCCAGTTGGAACTGCAGTTTGATTTGTACATTCCGCTGGTGCAAACGTTGGTCGAATGGCTGTTCCCAGGGATACCAGGATCTGCATCATTTCAAGCCACAACCGTCAGCTCGCCTAGACCCCCAATTGGCGGCCGACCACGACACCACCACCGTCTAAGCCATAGCTCTACCAAGCCAGCCCAATACCATCATGTCCACCGGACTATACATGCTGCCACACCCAGACGCTTCAGCCACAGATCCGGCCCAACGCCCAGACGACACACAACACCGCGAGCTTTTGTGGCTGCCATCAACTGCGATTACTCCATGAGCTTGATGCGCGGACTTTCCTTCAGGTATCTTTTTAGTAGCATATAGCTCACAGGCTTCAGTCTACGCAACGGAATATACGATCGGAGCTGGTCTACGGGCTTCTGCTCAAGACGATGCCCAGGACGTCTGCAATGACCATGGCATCGAAGTCGAAGTCAAAGTCAAAGAAGAGGTAAGGGACGAGAGTCAGGATCAGGCTTGATCAGCGCAATGGCCAAGTTATCAGTGCTGGAGCATATGGCCGAGTCAAGGAGTGGGGGATCAGGTGTTGTGAATGGCAAGGACCACGGAAGAGATTTCAACCATGACTTACTGGGTGCTCTCTCTCCATGGACACCGTCCTCGAGTAGTGGGTAGCTAGATATGGTGACGATAGTGCTGATACATCTTGGATATTGCAGAGATCAGCACGGGAAGGCTTCCTACATAGACTTGGACACCTCGCCGGAGAGTCAACATCTGAGTCTCCTATATGAGCTTTGAAAAACATCGATTCTCTGAAGCATCTCGAGAACACGACCGAGAATCGAACTCGAGCTCGAACCCACCACAGCCATGCACAGACCACATACCGAGCTGTCTTCTCTCAAGGCAAGCAAAATAGCCGCCTTGATGTACAAGGATGACTGCTCAACCGCGCGGCTGCAAACAACACTCTATCTTGTAGACCATGAGGAGTGTAGAAAGCTGGTAGGAGTACTCCTGTTGAGTAGTTTTGCATGCATGTCTTAGGTCAATTACAGCATACTCTAGCACTATTGCCCCTTTCTAGTGATGAGCCTCCCACCCGCTACTTGTTTGTACCGCCGGGAGGCTTTGAACCGTTTTCGAGGAATCAGCGAAATATAGTGAAGAGCGTGTTGATAGCGTGTAGAGTTTGAGTAGATGGTCGAAGGTGCAATCGAGGATAGGACAGCTATCTACCGGCTTCATCCACGAATGCAGTTCTCTAAGCACATGTCGAGTCCACCATGCTTCACGTCGCAAGCCTTGTGAACATCTCCTCTGGTAAGGACTCGAGGCTTCTAGAAGTGGCGAAGTCTTCTCGAATAATTTGTCCAATCTCATTTCCAAATTTGACATGACGTGGTGTGCAAAATATGGTATGGATGGCGTTTCTCAAATATATGAAGAGGTGATTATACTTGTGCCGCTTTATGATTTCATCAATGACTTCGAGGGGAGAGACTTGTGTGGTGGCTCGGTGTCCTCGATGGATTTGATGAGGATGTACAAGCACACGGTAGAAGACGGTTATGTCGAGGTTGCAACGTTGTGGAAATGTAAAGAGATACTTGCCATGACAACGTGGGGGAGGGTTGAACTGGTCTCGTGTGTGCGTGTGGGTCAGGATGTTGAGTTCTTGAAGCGTGCAGAAGAGCGGCCGGAGGCGTGGCTCGACAGGAGATATCGCATGGTATATTGGTGATTGGATGGCTACAGAAGCGATGGAAGATGGATAGAACAAACAGGCGGTAAAATTAGCTTGACTCGGGGGCGCGTGGGAGTCGAGGAAAAAGGTTCGGTTAGCGCGGAAATGCAATCCCCTGAGGAGATGGCCGTTTCATACAACGAGGCCTCTGGCTGCCTCATCTTTTGGCCGTTGATGGGACTTTGCGAGGGTTGCTCCTTGGTTACTCGAACTGCAGGTCGCTATCATTGCTCCTGAAGCTGCGAGTGCAAAAAACGGACAACGTGCCGACGTCCAGCGACGATATTATCAGTCTCATTCCTTTGGCTGTTCTCGACGCGTCCCTTCCTTAGGTCACTGCTTTTCAGCAATACTTGATACACTGCACACTGCTTCTTGTCCGCCCCCGAGTTGGAGCGACATGTTATAGACGAACACAGGGATTGCTGGTCACCCTCAATTGCATATTTAGACACGACACACGATACACGACATCATAGCCCTAGAGCATCAACAATACACACGCCGTCAACAACAATGGCCCACGAGACAGGCGCAGACACGCCTACGCCTTTCTCGCCCGACTTCCCCCACTCGAACCACGCACAAACAGACTCGCTGGTCAGCGTGCCCCTCACAGACTCGGTCCTCAGCTCTCCACTAGAAGAGTCCACTCCCAGGAGTGGTGCACTCGACCATGACGAGGTATGCACTACTCCCTGGACAAACAAACAAGCACTAACCCAAGCACAGCACATGGCCGCTCTCCTCGCCCGCCTCGAGATGGAAAACAACGCCCTCGCTACCGACCCCAAGGCTGGCATCACCGCCGTCACCCTCTCCCACAACAACCGCATTGTTTCCGTCGGCGGCGCCTCGCTGCTCAGTCTACACATACCCAAGGAGGCCCTAGGCATGAGCCTCGGCGACTTCTGGGCCTTTGTCACCCGTGACTACCAAGAGGCTTTGGCATCTATGCCTACCATGACCCCAATCATGATACACAAAGGCGTACCCGACTTCTTGAGGCCTGTCGTCTGGGGAGGCATTGCCGGTGCACGCGAAGAAAGACTCTACTCGGAATTCGACCGTCTACTAGCACAGATCGAGAGCGAACCACCTACCTCGGACACCATCATTGACAAGGACATTGGCCGCTGCTTCCCCAACCACCCTTTGTTTGCCCAGCCTGGTGCTGAGGGTCAGACCATGCTCGGCCAGGTCCTGAAGTGCTACAACCTGTACGATCCTGAGATTGGCTATTGCCAGGGTATGGGCTTTATCGTTGGCATCCTGCTCATGAAGATGGACGCCAGAGACGCCTTCTGTGTCTTTGTCAGACTCATGGAAAACCACGGACTACGCGACTCGTACTCACACTCGCTGACCGGCCTCCACTCGCGCATCTTCCAGTTCCAACAGCTCCTTACTCCGATCGCTCCTAAGCTTGTCGCTCACTTCAAGGACCTGGGTGTCGAGTTTGCCTACCTTTCGCAGTGGTTTATGACCATCTTTGCTACGACATGTCCTCTGGATACTCTTTTCCGCATCTACGATATTGTTCTCGCCGAGGGTGCAGACGAGACTGTTATGCGTGTTGCCTTGGCTCTCATCCTTAAGAACGAGCAGAAACTGCTTGCTATGGCCGAGTTGGAGGACGTCTTGCAGCTGCTTCTTTCTCGCCAAATCTGGGAACCGTATGAGAACAATCCGGATCAACTCATCGAGGAAGTCACCACTCTTTTCAAGCAGGTCGTTTCTCGTGACGCTCTTGACAAGCTAGGCAAGCAGTTCCTCAAACAGGCTGAAAGAGGCTCGGGTGATAGGACCGTCCGCGCTCTAGGCTTCACCAGCACCTATGGAAACGCCTTCAGGCTCTTTGACTTTTGGTCCAAGAGCGACTCTCTTTCGCCAGCTGCGCCTCTTCGTCGCAAAGCGTCTGGCCAGTCGCTCTCAACGCTCAACTCTATCTCTGGTAGTGGAGCCAGCATGCTCAGCACGGATAGCTACGCTAGCACAGCACCGACCGAGGTCGACGATCTCGAGAGAGACACAGCTACTCCGACAAAGCCTCACAGATCCTTCATCTCGCAAGACAGGAACTTGCACGAACAGGTCGAGGGTCTGTTGATTGCGCTTAGTGAAGTCCAGCGTGAGGCAGCCCAGACTGCGGCAAACCTCCAGCGCGAGGAAGCCAGAAGGACTAGAGCCCAAGAGATTGTTGCTGATCTTCTCGAATTGTTCCGTGAGAAGAAGACCGTAGACGCGTACCGCAAGCAGCGTCGCACGACCCTGCCATCCAGAATCGACCACGAGAAGACCCGGGATGAGGTGACCGCACTGAAGAGACAATCCAACTTTGTCAGATCAGTGACGAACAGCATCATTGCCGGCAACACTCCTGGTCAGGACAGAGATGCTGGTCTTCATTCTTCTCTGCTCAAGCTCTGTGCTCTTTTCGATGCCGAGACATCACTTGATTCCGACAGTGGATCCGAGAACGGCGAAGTAGCACCTTCGCAAGTACCTCTTCCCAGCGAGTATACGGTCAAGCTTGACAACGAGCTTGTCAAGTTGCGGCAGCGAGTGGCTAAGGACCGTACGTACCGCCACATGAAGAGAACGTCAGACCTCAAGGCAGGCGAAGCAACCTCCTCCGAGTCAATCAGAGTCCGTCGCTCCCTCTACCGTCGCCACGAGAGTAAGGCATCTCGAGACCTCTCAGGCTCATTCCCCGACATCACAATCTCTGTTCCTCGCGTGAGACCTCACCAAACAATCCCATCGCCTCGAGCTACAACCCAACAACACCGCCCCGGCCCTCCTCTCCGCATGATCAGATCTCAAGACGGAACTGAAATCCGCGCCAAACCCCAAAAATTCGGCTCTGCCAGAAAAGCCACCGAAGCAGAGTACCACTCCAGAGAAGACTCTGGCTCCATCACTCCGACGACCAGCGCAGCAACAACAATACCCAAACGCAACTCATCACTAACATCCCAAACCATCCTCTCAACACCCTCCCACGCACCACCTTCAGACGAAACCCTCCTCATCGAACTCGTAGCCGCAAAAACCCGCGAAGCAACCGCCATCCACGAAAACGAACTCCTCCAAATCTCCCTCGACAAACAGCGCAGGCAGATGGAGCAGCAAAAGGAAGAAATGCAAGCAAAGATTGACGCCATGGAAGCAATGATGCTAGCGCAAATGGAAGCGCACGAGAATGAAATGGAGAGGATGAAAATGTTGGTGTCGAGGCCGGATACGCCGGGGAGTATGCAGGGGCCTAGTCCGATGGGTACGCCGGAGATGTTGGCGCCGGTTGCTACGGGAGGGAATGGGCAGAAAGTGGGGGCTTGGGGTTGGTTTGCTAAGGGGAGGACTGTGAGTCATTCGTCTACTATGTGAGGAAGTTGAGAAGAGAGGGACGTGTAGAGATATCTGGAGGAAGAGTGGATATGTATGGGCGGTCGATGGTTGTGAGGGCATGTGTGACTCGCAGCTCTTCTGTGGTCGCCATTCTTGTTCTTTGCTGTGGTGTGATGTGTTTACGGTTAGAATGTACAAAAACGTAGCTGCAAAGATCAATGAAGAAATCACCAACGTCTACCACTTCCTTGTTCTCAAATTGACACATGACTGACGAATTGAAGTTATTGTATCTGCACAGGGGAAACTAAGGATATGCTATGCGCCCACCAGCATTACTGAATGCGAACACACCCTTCATCCTTCCTACTCAGCTGCATTGCACTCGAGAAGTGCAGACCTTGCACCCTCAGCTCCATATATCGCTGACTTCTCCTCCCAAGCCTTCATCAATTCTCCGACCTCCTTGAGCGAGACGGGCTTCGTCATGTACATGTCCATACCATTCGTGAAGGCTTGGGTCTGGTCTTCTGCACTGGCGTTGCCTGTCAATGCAATGACCAAGCTGTGATATGGTTCGTTGGAGTGTGCCGCTGAAACCTCCTTTTGTCTTATTAGATTCGTGGCTTGGAAGCCATCCATGACCTAGTCTCGAGGTTAGAATTGGGGAATGTCAAGGCACATCGAGGCTCCGAAACGTACCGGCATACTGATGTCCATGAAGACCAAGTGGAAAGGATTACACTCGCGTAGTGCGTCTTCGTAGACCTTTACCGCTTCCTCGCCATCTCGAGCCAACCTCATATCAGTAAAACCTCGGCGTACGAGGAAGGTCTGCAGGAGCTTGAGATTGACTTCGTTGTCATCCACAAGCAATATTCTGGGCTTGACCTGCTTGAGCTGAACGCTGGTCTGACCTTCACTCTGGCTGCGTGTGAGTTTGTTGTGTTTCCCGAAAGGCTTTTGTTTAGAGAGCGGTACGTCAAGAGCTTTGAGTCGTCGTTGATAGGTACCAGAAACTTCGATCTGGGGTGTAGTACCTGAAATCGACGGAGCAGATGATTCCGGAGGCGGACTGAGAGTCGTTGACGGGAAAGGAAAGCCTTCGTTGAACGATTGCTTCTTCGTTAGCTTGGACAAGTTCTTCGAATGGGATGGGTTTGGTCTCAGAGCCGAACTCGGCTGCTTGAGTTCAGGTATGGGTCCGATCTCCTCTAGAATAGCAGGACCGAACGATGTCCTGCGACCAGGACCCCGTTTGTCGAGAGCATGTTTGAGCGTTTTGGCGAGCTTGAAAGGTCCAAACGGCTTCGGCATAATGTGTAGCTTAGGGTAATCGACGTTTCTCGAGATGACTGATGTTCTTGATCGGTCGGAGCAAAGGATCACAACAACAGCATCAATCTCCTTCAAAAGCTTGAGATGTTTTGTGATAGCGAGGAGATGCACATCGTCCACAAGAATGATGTCGGGTTTGGTGTCCATGCTTGTGTCCCAATGGTGAAGATCTTCGACTTTGTACCAACCATTGATGCAAGCAGCCAATGCATGTTTCTGCATTTGGTAGCCCTCTTGTTTCTGCGGGGAATCCTCAGGCAGCATATCTTGTTGGAAGTTCACAATCTGGGGTCGAGGTTCAACTGTGCGTAAAACTTGGATGTCGTCTTCATTGGGCCTATGAAAACCATCGCGGGGATTGTGCGAGGTTGCTCGCTGCATTGGGATTCTCACTTTGACCTGTGTACCGTGATTGACTTTGGATTGGACTTCAATCTCTCCATCCATCATCTGGACAAGGGATCGAACCAAAGACAGTCCAAGGCCGGTTCCTAGAACAATCAGAAGGAGAAAAAAAGTCTCAATGGAGGAAATACATACCAGGCGCAAGGGGATTCTCCTGCGCAAAGCTGGTGAACATCTTGGTTTCCATGTAAGCTTGGCTGATTCCTTTCCCAGAGTCTGTGACTGTCAATTCAACCATGGCCATTAGAGGATCCGATTCCTTTGTGCTCATATCCTCGCAATTGAGAGAAATCTTGATGTATCCGTGTTCCTGTAAAAAGGTTAGCACTAAGATTGTGTTCAGGAATTGAGCACCGGTGTCCGCATACTGTATATTTCTGTGAGAGTTGTCTGTCAGCATCTCTGATTTTGCCGTTTCATGAAATATATCTTCTTACCAGACTGTTGCCAAAGATATTCATGATGATACGCCGATATGCTCCAGGCTGAGTAACAAAAGTCCAATCCTGTGGCGGACTGACGTCGAGGATGACTTCAACAGGTGACTGAGGCATGGCTACCAGGTCCTCAAATGTTTTGGCATCGCGTTTTGCTCGTTCTCCAGAGTAGCCCAGCTCCATGCTTGGATCGGACCTCGAAAGAAACCCAGTCGTAACACCTTCAATGACCTCTTCTGCAATTGCGGCAAGGTTGACGTGAGAATACGTGCTGAGGAGTGGCTCAACGCCTCCTTTGACGACATGTGGTCTGACATTCAGTTTCTCACCTGGCGGGTGTTTTGTGAAAGCATTCACCTTGCTGTAGTCGAGGACCATCTGGATGGTGTCTAGAAGCGTGTGCGCGCAGCTC
>Ga0058697_10000155_pt1 | contig 33382 bp, 64 predicted proteins | sample AgamicAsMae_FD_66619 | JGI IMG/M metagenome (GOLD analysis project Ga0058697, IMG submission 66619) | Agave microbial communities from Guanajuato, Mexico - As.Ma.e | ecosystem: Host-associated > Plants > Phyllosphere > Phylloplane/Leaf | place: Guanajuato, Mexico | collected 2012-06-04
GGCGGTTATGGAGCGTCAGGGCTGCGGAATGCCGCCCGTCTCCTCCAGGGCTTCGGTGGCGACTTCCACCGCTTCCAGGTCAGAGCTTTGCAGGCGGATGTCGTCCAGGGTGCCGCGGGTTCTCGTCAGCGCCGCCCGCAGCCGGGCGATCTCGGCGAGCAGTTCATCGGCCGCTCGCTTGGTTGGGGGGTAGGTAAGTATCGCGGCCTGCGCCGTGATCTCTGCAAGGCGTTCGGGGGTCATTGTGGCAACTCCTTCAAACACGTGAGAAAGGCCGAGATCGCGGGTTAGGAGAACCGGCCCACGCCCCAATGCCGTTCCGTGTCCTCGACACCGCGCTCATAGGCGTGCTCGACCTCGGCCCGCAGCCGGGCGATGGCGGCCAAAGCAGCTTCGTTGTCGTGCTCGCACCCCAGCGCATCGCAGATGTCAGCGAAAACGCGTTCCAGCGTGTCGTCCATCTCAATCATCCTTCGATATGGCGCGGGAAGCGCGGAGCCAGGGCGGGTTAGGCGGCGTCGCACCGCAGGCAGCGCTCACCCCGGTTCGTGGCCCAAAGGAAGCCACCGCATCGCGCGCATGTTCGAAGTGCCATTCGATCCTCCTTTGATAACGCGTCAGAAGCGCGGGGAGCACGTGTCAGTCCTCGTTGGCCTCGTGCTCTGCGATGCGGCGCGCCGCTCTCTCGGCAGCCTCGGCCACCGCCAGGAGATTGAGCCGCGCCTCGGCTAGTGCCTCCCGCAGCTTGGCATTCTCGGCAATCTTGGCGTCTAGCAGGTCTCGCACAGGGTCACTCTGCATGGTCATTCTCCTTAGTTGATAAGACTGCTGATCCAGCGGAGAGCGCGTGTCAGCCGAGGGCGGCGAGCACAACCCGGATCAGCACCGTGGCCGGGATGACGACCGCAGCGGCGAGCCCTTGCAGCGCCACCAGCCGGGCGACGAACAGGCCGACGTGGCCAACCCATCGCGGTAGGCCGTTGGGATCGCGCTTCATCGGCCGGTGCTCCCGAAACCGCCGGCGCCGCGCTCGGTCTCGTCCAGATCGGCGACCAGCTCGACCGCCGGCGTCTCGCAGCGCTCGAGGATCAGCTGCGCGATGCGGTCTCCGTGCGGGATACGCACCGCGCTGCGGCCAGTGTTCAGCAGCACGACGCGGACCTCGCCGCGGTAGGACGGATCGACCACGCCGGCGAGCACATCCAGGCCGAGCAGGGCGGCGAGGCCAGAGCGCGGCGCGATGCGGCCATAGCAGCCCGGCGGGATAGCGACGGCGATGCCGGTGCTGACGATGGCCCGTTCGCCCGGCGGGATGATTAGGCTACCCTCGGCGGCGAGGTCGGCGCGAATGTCATAGCCTACGCTGCCGGCCTCGGCCCGGCATGGTGGGGTGGCGGTATCGGTGATCAGCTTGATCCGGAGCATCTGGACCCCCTTCGACTACGCAACGATAGTACGGGAACCCCGACCCGTGCGCAAGGGGGAAAGGTCGATCGGTACGGGTCTTTGTTATCGCCAAGTACGTGGACCCCATGCCAGTTTTTGCCAGGGCGGAACGGACCGCTTTGGAGCGAAGCAGATGGCCACCAAGACCAAGCCGGCGAAAATCACCTACAAGGTGCAACACCACACCTGGCGCGTTGAGAACGGCGATATCATCAACACCTTCCGCGACGTGATGGAGTTCGAAACCGCGTTTGAGGCGTGCGACTTCGCCTGGAAGAAAAATCAGGTGGCGATCCGCGGTTACATCGCGGGCAAGTACCGCAACGGGAAGCACGTCGATGGCATCGACTGGCAGCGCGAATACTGGGACAAGCATGATCGACCGGAGCCGCGTCTCGGCTGCGCGTAAGGGGTTCCCGTTCAGCCCGGTGCTATTGCGGCAGATGATCGACGCGCTGGGCGGGCTCGACGAGGCCGCCCGGGTCGCGGGGGTCCAGGCCGATCGCTTACGGGCGTATCTGCGCGAGGGCCGGCTGCCGCGGCGGCGCCTCACTCGCCTGATGCTGGCATACCGTGCACAGCAGCGCGGCACGGCGTCGGATGTCTTTTAGGCGCTCGCGGCGGGTCAGGAACGGCGCGTCAGGCTCCGGCCGCTCCGGGGCGCCGAGCCACACCAGCAAGGCGAAGGTGATGGCGAACACAGCCAGGCTCGACCCGGCCACGATCGCCACCGTCATCATGCCCCGTCGTACCAGGCGCGCACGGCCTCGCTGAGACCGGCCGCGTCGGTCGCCGCGTCGTGGATCTCCCCGGCAAAGAGCAGCACCGCGGCGCCGGAGCGGGCGATCCTGATTTCCAGCTTGGACCCTGGTTCCGGGCGGCGCAGGGCCGGGCCTTTCAGCTCGGGCCCGGGCGAGGTCGGCGGCTCGGCGGGGATCGGCTCAACGGCAGCGTTCATGACTTCGAGCACCTGTTCGTGGAGTGGGCGAGGGTCCGGGGCCGGCTCGGCCTCCGGGGCATGCCAGCGCTGCAGGAGCCGCGCGAAGGGGCTTGGCCTGGCCGGACCCGGCACGCCTTGCAGCCCGGGCAGCAGGATCGGCTGGCGCGGCGGCAGGGCTGGCCCCACGGCGGTGCCGGCCGGCTTGAGGCAACCGTCATAGTCGCAGAGGTCGGGCGTGCGGCAGGCGGGGCAGGGGGTCACGTGCGGCCATCCCAGACCGGCGCTGCGGCAAAATCGCCTCAACCACCGATTGTGTTAATGCATATGGTAAGGCTTCACGTTACTGTGAGCAACCGGCATCGACCAGAGGACCGCGCGCTCCACGCGGATCTCCTCGCAGCCTTGAAGCCGGATCGGGGTAGTCATGCGTCTAGCGGTGGGCGTTGTGGTTGCCATGCTGGCGGCCGTTCCGGGGGGGACGGCCGCCCGCGCCGATACACCGGAGCGGCACGTGGAAAGCGCGCTCGGTGTCTGGCGCCAGACGGGCCGGGCGAGCTGGTACGGGCCGGGCTTCAACGGCCGGCGCGCCGCCTGCGGCTCGATCTATGACGAGATGGCCAGCACGGCTGCGCACCTGCATTTCCCGTGCGGTACGATCGTGCGCGTGACCAACCCGCGGAACGGGCGTTCCGAGATTGTCACCATCACAGACCGTGGGCCTTATGTTCGCGGCCGGGTCATCGACCTGTCGCGCGGCACGGCCCGGCGGCTGGGGCTCGAGACGGTGGGGATCGGCGAGGTGCTGCTGGAGGTGATCAGCGGACCAGTCCGAATGCCACGGCCAGCAGGCTAAGGATCACCGCGCAGAGCAGCAGGGCCAAGGCCCATCCGATGGCGTCACGGTGCTGCACAAAAAAGCCCCGTCGCCCAAGGGGGAAGCGACGGGGCAGGGGGGAACCTTCCGGCTACCTAAGGGATCCAGTCCGGGCGGAAGCATGCATCCGCATTGACCCGGCTGTAAACCCCATTCGTACTGGTGGATCGCGGGACCGCGGGTGACGCATGGGTCAGCCCTCCGCCTCGGCCGTCTCGAGTTCGTCGCCGGCGCCGGTCAGATCCGCCTCGCGCTCGTCGATCATGCGGAGCGCTTCCATGGCCATGTCGGCATCGAGGCCGTGCACCGTCTGCAGCGGCTCGCGCATGGCGTCGCGCCATAGCCGCACGGCCTTGGCGTCCGCCAGCTTGGCGAGGGCCATGCCAACCTTCTGCAGCCAAACGCCTTGGCTGAACCGCAGCGTCCGGCCGTCCGGGGCGATGAGCGGGAAGCCTGTCGGGGCCGGGGCAGCCGGCGTCGGCGGCAGAGGCCCTTGCTGGGGCCTCGGCGGCTCCACGTGCAGGTTCGGCACCTCGCGCGGCTCCTCGGCCGGCATGTCCTGCGCCTCCTCGGCGGTGATGACGCCGCGCAGCGCATCCGGGAACACGTCGCGGATGGCGAAGCCGCGGGCACGCAGCTGCATCATCCGATCCGGGTAGTTCTGCCACGGGCCAGGCTTGCCCCAGAGACCGGCCTTCCTCGCGTCGGCGACCGAGAAGGTGCGGCGCTGCGGCTCCTCGCCCCGGCGCTTCACCTCGCACCAGCCAAAGCGGGCCTCGCCCTCGCCGGTGATGCCTTCCTTGATCCACTCGCAGGCCGGATGACCGCGCACCAGGGCCATCGCGGCATCGCCCCAGAGTGACGGCCGGCCGTTGATGACGGCGATGTTCTGCACGGCCTGCAGCGGGCCAAGCCCGACCTCGGCGCCCCACTGGATGGCGACCATGATCGCCTCCGGCTTGCCGTTGTAGTCCTTCGGCACCATGCCGGAGCGGGCCAGCATCTGCGAGAAGGTGATGGCCTCTTGGAAGGTCTGCGGCGCAAGGCTGGCCGAGCCGGCGCGGGTGGTGGTCAGGGCGTTCACGAGGCAATCTCCTTCTCGGCGTACTGCTGCAGCAGGGCCAGGTGCTGTGCGGTGGCGGTGCGGGCGTCGTTGCTCGCCGCGCGTTCGATCTCCTTGGTCTCGCCATCGGGGCCGTTGAGCATCACCCAAGTGACGAAGTTGAAGCCGGGCATGATCGGCGCGAGCCGGCCGCCGCGCTCTACCTGATGGCCGAGCGTCACCACCTCGAGGCCGTCGCTGCGCTGGTGGCAGAGGCGGAAGCGGCACATCCAGGCGCCGGAGAAGGCTTGCGGTGTCGGGTAGCCGCAGGGTTGCCAGGTGGTCACGGCTCGTCCCCCAGAGAGAGCAAGGACAGCTGCCGCGGGTCCGGCACGATGACGCCGTGCGCCTCGAGCAGCTTGGCCAGGCAGTTGGCGCGGAACAGGATCTCGCGCTCGTCGTCGCGCTCGCACTCGGCGCGCTCCGGCTCGTGCAGCCGGTCCAGCCGGTCGGCGGCGCGCTTGGCGGCCTCGGCGCGGCCGAGCATCTCGGCGTGCTCGGCGACCAGGGCGCGCAGCTCGTGCCGCGCGAGGGTGGCGGTGATGGCGTTCATGCGAACCTCCGCTCAACGGCGCGGCAGGCGCGGGCGCGGCGAATGTCGCCATCCCGCAGGGCGATGAAGGCGCTGGCGCGGGCACCGCAGACCCGGGCCGTGTTGTCGCAGTCGGCCCAGCCCTCAGTGCCGGCCGCGTGGCGGTCCCGCATGGACAGCCAGAGGCGCATGCGGTTGCTCCATACCTTAGCCTTGGCCGCCCGGCGGGCCTGGGCGCGCATGGTGCGGACCCAGAACTGTGCCGATTTGGTGGTGGTCTCGCTCATGCCACGGCCCTCGCCAGGAGCGCACGGAACGCGGCCATCTCGGCGAGGTGGGCAGAGCGGGCATCGACCGGGACGTGCGCGCCGATCGCCTCCAGCGCGTCCTCAACCTGGCCGATCAGGCTGGCCAGGCTGTCAGGGATGCAGCCGATGAGGTCGAGTTGGCGGTGCTCGCTGATCTCGGCCAGATCGTCGTGCGCGTCATCGGCCGCGGAGCGGACCTCGCGCAGAGTGCGCAGGAGCGTGCGAAGGCTGCTGGCCGCACGCTCCTGCACTGGTGGCAGTGAGGGGTGTTCTGACTGGTACTGCATCTGCTGCTGCTCCATTCCCGGATCGGGACAGCAGCAGAATGGTATGGGAAACCCGACCCGTCAAGCAGAAAAGTGCGGGCTTCCCGAACTCGCGGCCTCGTGCGCGCCGCTGACGCTTGCGTCAGTATTGCGACTAGATGGCGGGAATGTGTCAGATAGCACAGTCCGTGGTCGGGCGACCGTTACCCGACCCGCAGACGGGGAGCGCGCTTATTCAATGTCTCATTTTCACCCGGGTTTTCGTTCCGAGAAGGACCCGGTGCCTCGGGACCCGCCTCCAATGCCGCAAATCCAGGCTCTAGGCGGGCCGCTACCTTGGCCGGTAGTTGCGACCAGTCCCCAAGGAAAAGGTAATCAAAGTTGACCCGATGAATGCGGCAGAGGCGGTAGACCATATAGTCGTTGGGATACCCCTCGCCCTTCAACCAGCCGTTCAGGGTCTGCTTCGTGCAGCCCATCTCTTTCGCCATATCGACGAGCTGGAGATCGAGCGCGGCAGCGAGCCGGCGCAATCGGCTGCCGACGGCCTTCATGTGGTCGTGGTTGGAGAGCATGGGCGGAATGGGGTGTTGCACGGGAGCCCTCAAGTAGCTGGATTGGGTACAGTCTAAAGTGCGGGATTTCCGCCCGCGGTAAGCAATTAGGGCTTGCCCACGGGTCGGGTTATCCGTACCATTGGTTGCATGAGCGATCCCGATTTCTCCGCGCTCGCGAAGCGCGCTATCGACCTGGCCGGCGGCGGCGCCCGCGTCGGCCGGATCTTCGGTCTCCCGAAAACCACCGTACAGACCTGGAAAAAGGGGCGTGTCCCCGACCGCTACGCGCTGCGCCTGGCCGAGCTGGCCAAGCTTAAGCCGGAAGAGGTCCGGCCCGATATTTTCGCGCCGCCCGCGGCGATGTCCTCTCATACCCCAACTCCCTCGGATGCTGATGCTGCTGACGTGGTGGGCTCCTCGAGCGTGGTGGGATCTTCGTCATGAGTACCTCGGTTCCTGATGGCAGTACGGATACCCCGACCGATCGTTGTTCCGATAGGGGAGTTATTCCCCAACCGATGCAGGGGAATTCAACGCGCTACGAGGCGCCGATCAGAGCCGCGGTGAAGGCCTTCGTCCGGCACTACGGCCGCAAGCAGGGTTTCGCGCTGGCGGCCGAGGCAATCGGCATGGGCGAGCGCGCGGTGCAGCACGCTTACGAGGGAACGAGCTTCGCGGCGGACGCCTTGCGCGCCGCCCGCGCAGACGAGGCGCGGTTGCGCCTTGTGGAGACGCAGCTGGCAGAGCTGCGAAACGCAGTGGCAGATGTTGAAAGGCGCAGAACCGAACATGCAGTTGCTATTGGGACTGTGGCGGCTGGACCGCGCGATGATCACCGGAGCGGAGCTCCTGGCCTGTGGGGCGCGCTGGTTGCAGCGCTTTCTCCCACCATCGGACAAGGAGTGAAGGCGCAATGAGCACCTACCTCCTCACCATCGTCATGGAGGCAGAGCCATCGGCTCTCCTCCTCACCGCGGGCCTGCTCGGCGGCCTCGTGCTGGTCGGCTTGCTGGGCGCGACCACGGCCATTCTGCGGAGGCACGGATGATCGCCCTCCTCGCCTGGACCCTGATCGGCGCCGGCCTCTGCCGGCTGGCCTTCGTCGCCCTGGTGTTTGCCTGGGCGGTAAGGGATGGCCGTATCAGCATGGGGGACGACCTCCTGTGAGCAAGCGCCGTCACCGCTACACGCCCGAGGACGACGCGCGGCTGCGCGGTCTGTGGGCCAATGGCACGTCTCGAGCCGAGATCGCGGCCATTATGGGTCTCACCGAGGCCAGCATTAAGCAGCGCAAGGAGCACCTGAAGCTCCCCAACCGCAACATCATCGGCGCCACGGGCTTTGAGCCGAAAGCGGGCATCAATCATTCGATTGAGTGGCGTGAGCATGTGGCGCAGCGCGAGGCCGAGCTGAAGCGTGCCATGGCGCATGCACAGCGGGTCTCGGTGCTGCCGGCGCTCTGCGAGAACGAGGCGGCGGCGCTGGTCGCCGCGGCTCTCGCGGCCGGCAAGGTGACGCGCTGCCCGCCGCGCTTCGTGGCACCGATCACGGGGGCGCCGGCATGAGCGACCACGAGTTGATGCAGGAGGCGCTTCGGCGCCTCCCGTCCCACGTCCTCGACCGCCTGACGCTGCGCAAGCTGCTGCAGGAGAAGACCGAGGCGTGCCGCTGCGTCACGGCGCAGCAGATCCGCGAACAGATCCTATGGGAGCGCTCGTGTGATGCCGGACGGTAGCAAGGTCGATCCCGTGGACGAGATGCTCGACCGGGAGGCGCGCCAGTTCGTGGCGCGTCTCAGGACCAAGAAGCCCCGCGGCGTGCACTACGACGAGGCGGCCCCGCGGCGAAAGCGCGGCGCGCCGGAGCGCGAGGCACAGCGCGCGGTGGTGGGCTGGCTCCGCAAGGCCGGCTGCATCGTGCAGGCGACGTTCACCGAGCAGCGTGGCGACGCCAAGACGGTCGAGGAGCGCGCGCGGTTCGGCGCGGCCCGGAAGAAGTCGGGCGCCACGACGGGCTTCCCGGATCTGACGGTGATCCTTCCCTGCGGGCGCATCGTGCTGATCGAGATGAAAGCGGCCGGCACGGGCCGGCTGTCCGAGGCACAGCGCGAGCTGCACGCCGAGCTCGAGGCGCGGGGCGTCATCGTGGTGGTCGGCACCTGCGTCTGGTCGGTGCAGGACGCGCTGCGGGCGCGCGGCGTGGTCATCGGGCTGCGGCGCCAGGTGCCGGTGCAGCCGCTGGCAGGGGGGCCGCTGTGAGCGACATCCCGGAAGCGCGCGCGCGGCTGGAAGCCATCGCCGAGGATCTCGAGAGCCTCGGCCTGGTGGTGCAGGCCATGGCGGTGCGGGACACCATCCCGCTGCTCTACCGCCGACCATACGCGCGGGACAAGGCGCCGGCCCGCAGCGCGTGGGTTGACGCGAGCACGGCGGCCGAGATCCGGCATATGGCGCGGCGCAATCCGCATCTGTCGCAGCAGAAGATCGCCGAGGCCTTCGGCGTCAATGCCGGCCGCGTCTCCGAAGCACTGCAGGGGGATCGGTGATGGGCCTCTCTGCGGTGCCGATCGACCTCGCCGAAGCAAACGCCTTCGTGGCGAGCTTCCATCGGCACAACCGGCCGACCGTGGGCCACAAGTTCTCGGTCGGCGTGAGCGACGGCACGGACCTCTGGGGCGTGGCCATCGCGGGGCGGCCGATTGCCAGGCTGCAGCAGGACGGCCGCACGGTCGAGGTGCTGCGCTGCTGCGTCCGCGACGGCGCGCCGAAGGGCTGCGCGTCATTCCTCTACGGCGCGCTGTGGCGGGCGGCCAAGGCGCTCGGCTACGGGCGGATGATCACCACGACGCTGCAGAGCGAGAGCGGCGCGAGCCTGCGCGGCGCGGGCTGGCGCGTGGTGGCCGAGCGCGCCGAGCGCAACGCCGGCAGCTGGCAGAACCGGCCGGGCCGCGAATGGCAGCCGGTGGTCGGGCAGGCAAAGCTGATTTGGGAGGCCGTGTGATGGGCCTCGACCGGATCGAGATCTTCGCGGCCATCAATCAAGCGATTGCGGCGGCCGGCAGCCAGGCGGCCTTCGCCCGGCAGGTGGGCGTCTCGCCGCAGTACGTGTCGCTGGTCCTCAACGCGCAGCGCCCGCCGAGCGACGACCTGCTCGCCGCGGTCGGGCTATGCCGTATCGTGGTCCGGCGGAATTAACGGCCCGGCCAGATCACCCCACACGTTCATTTCGAAAATGATGCTTGCGCGGCGGGACGGGAAAACCGTACCATCGCGCATGTTCGTTGGTCAGGAGGAACTGAGTTGCGCGAGAAGAATGAAGGTGCACCAAATGGAAGCGGCCGGACCCGTTGCGAGGGTGCCGGCCGCGAAGTGGAGCAGTTGCAGATGCTTAGTTGCAGAGCCCCTATCATGGGGGCGTGCGCCCTCGTGCGCAATGGAAAAGTTCGGGTTGTCCGCCCCGGTCACGTGGCGGTGTGCCCATGAGCGTTTCAGCGATCTCCTGGGCCTTCGGGCAGAGCCACGTCCCAACCACCCCGCGCTTCGTGCTGGTCGCCATGGCGGACTACGCCGACCACGAGGGGGTCTGCTGGCCGGCGGTGGCCACGCTGGAGGGCAAGACCGGGCTGAGGGAGCGGGCCGTGCGCGCCGCCCTGAAGGAGCTGCGGGAGCTCGGCGTCATCGTTCCGCTGACCAATGGTCTCGGCGGCAAGCACACCACAACCCGGTATCAGCTCCAGTTGCATAAGGCTGCTCCGCCGGCTTCCAGCGAGCCGGGCAAGGGTGCGCCAGATGCAGGGAATGATGGCGATAGGGTGCAGGAAGCGCAGGCTTCGGAGCCGGCAAAGGGTGCACCTGATGCATGTAAGGGTGCACGTGGTGCAGGAAACCCTGCATCTGGTGCCGGAAAGGGTGCGCCACGTGCACCCGAACCATCACTAACCACCATAGAACCGTCAGGGAACCGTCACTTGGTCGCGGCGGCGCCGCAGCGGGTGCGAGAGACCGACCCCAAGGGCCACAGGCTGCCGGAGGATTGGGCGCCGTCTCGGGCCGACTGCGCTTTCGCGGCAGAGCTCGGCCTGGATGCCGACGAGGTGGCGGCGGAGTTCCGGGACTACTGGAACGGGGTGCCGGGCGCCCGGGGCCGCAAGCTCGACTGGTCGGCCACCTTCCGCAACTCGGTTCGGATGCAGGCCAAGCGCCGGCCGCAGCGCCGTCAACCTGAGAGCAAGTTGGCCTGGATGATGGAACCGGGCGCGTTCGATTTCGGGAGTAGCCGCGTATGAACATGATCTCTCGCCCGGCTGCCCAGCAGCCGAACCGCTTCGCCGACTTCGCGGCCTGGGCGGCCTTCCTCAAGCCGGTGAACATGTCGGTTGGGCAGCCGCTCGACCGGGACATGTACGCGGGCCGGTGCCAGGCCATCGCCTTTGCACTGACCGACGTGCCGATGGATCTCCTGACCACCTGGCGCCAGCAGGAAGCCTGCCGCCGGTTCAAGTTCTTCCCGACCCCGGCCGAGATCCACGAGTGGCTTGCGCCGGACCTGGCGGCGCGCCGGGAGACGGCCGAGCGCCGGCAGATGCTGGCGGCCCCGGCCTCGGAGCAGCGGGCCGAGCGGACGCCGGAAGAGATCGCGGCGGCTCGGGCCAAGGTGCAGGAGTTCATGGCGGCGCAGGTCGAGACCAAGCGGGAGGCGCGCTCGGATCAGGCCCGGCCGCTGTCCGAGGGGCACCTGATCGCCCAATACGAGGCGCTCGCAGCCAAGGGCGACGAACTGGCCAAGCTCCGCCTCACGGCTCTCCGGGCCCGGCAGGAGCGCGACGCATGAGCGAGAAGCGGGAAGCGCTCGAAGCCGCCATGGACAAAGTAGGCATCAGCCCCGACGACGTGACGGACGTGCTGATGCTGCTGCAGGAGCGGTTCGGTCAGGATCTTGGCGCCTTCGTGGGTGTCCTGACCATGGCCCTGGCGCACGTCATCCTTGAGCGCAACGCCGACGTGGGGATGGCCATGGAGGATGCCCGGCGCTGTCCCTTGACCGGGACCGTGAAGGGCCTCGCCGAAGTCAGGGCGGAAGCCGGTATCGGGAGGCGCGCATGACCGACGTTCCCTTCACGATCCGCCTCGAGCACGCGATGCGGCTGACCACGCAGGCCGAGCTGATGGCGGGCGGCGACGCGCGCAAGGCGGTGGCGATGCTCGTCCATGCGCTGGCCGGGACGCTGGTGCTGTCGCTGGACGCGGATGCGGTCGAGGCGCTGCGGCAGGACCCGGGCGCCGAGTTCGGGCCGGTGCTGGCGGATGCGCTGGTGACGATGGGCAAGGTCTCAGCCGAGGCCGCGAACTACGCGCTGGCCAAGATGCGCACGGAGGGCCAGGCATGAGCGGCCGCAGCTTGCGCCTCGCCGCGCTCCGGGCCCGGCAGGACCCGGCCATGGCAGCGATCCGCACGGACTACGGCCGGACCCTGCTCGCCGAGGTCCGGCGGCTCTACGCGGCGGCAGACTACGAGGCCGGCCAGGAGCGGCGCCGGCTCCTGGCCCGGGCCGCGGCGGTGCACCAGCACCTGCGGACGGTGGAAGGGGTGACGGCATGACCGAGGCAGAGGAGTTCGCGGCCTACCTGACCGCGCTCTGGGCGCAGTACGGCGGCCTCGGCGATCCGCCGAAGCTGATCGTCTCCCGCACAGTCTACGACCTGGCGATCAAGGCGGGCTTCCCGGCCGAGCGCATGCGGCTCGTGCAGGATCTGCCGGGGGCGCCACGATGCGCGGCCAGGTAGCCCGGCAGGCGATCCAGCACCTGCAGGCCGGGCGGCACCAGGAGGCGCTCGCGCTGCTCCGGGAGCGGGGCAAGGGCTCGGCCAGCCTGGCGCTCCTCGAGCACGGCTTCCTGGACTACGCGGAATGCCTGCTCTGCACGGTCGATGCGGAGATCGGCTGCCCGGTCTCGGCCGACTTCGACCGCAGCACAGTGGCCGGCGCCTGCCAGGATGCCCCGCGCGTCGAGGTAGGTGAGTTTCTAGGCCGGTCAGAGGCTCCGCCGGTATCCACGCCTACCCAGACCGGAAAACCCGCCACGCGCTTTTATAGGAGAAAATCGGCATGACGCAGGCAACGATTGACCGGGAGGCGCTGATCGTGGCGGGGTTTCGCCTGGATGACCTCTGGAACTACTGGCGCAAGGGTGACGTGCGGATCTGGGACTGGAGCGGGTCCTTCTCGGTCGAGATAGGCCGCGAGGAGCTGCCCGGCACCTTCCCGACCGCCCCGGCGGCGATCCATGCCGCGGGGCGGGCGATGCAGGAGCGGGCCAATGCGTGAGGACGAGGCGGTGCAGTTCCTGCGGGGCCGGGGCTACAGCGTGCAGGCGCCGAACGCTCGGCTCGAGGGCGCGGTGCTGGAGCGGTTCCAGGCGGGCGCCAGCGTCGGGCAGATCAGCGAGGCTATGAGGCTGCCGCGCACGCTGGTGTTCACGGCACTCTGGGCGTGCGGGGTGCGGGCGTGAGAGACGGCATGACCCCCGAGCAGGTGTGCAACCTGCAGATGGCCTACCAGGCAGCTCGGGCATTGGCCCGGATCGGCACCATGGCAGCGGAGGCCCGGGCCAAGGCGGCACAGAAGGCGCGGGAGGCAATGGCCAAGCCGAGCGAGGAGGCCTAGGACCAAAAAAAGGGGGCGCAGCTTTTGACGGCTGCGCCCCAAGTTTGAGATGGGAGGAGAGACCAGAACGACGCCGAAGCGTCACCGTAACTAAACCGCAGGTTCATTCCGGGCGCAAGCAGAAAGTACGGGGTTCACGCACGGGTCAGCATGCGGTGGCTGCGCCGGCATGGAACCTCAAGCGCTTGTGTCGGTTTACCGTTGACGAAACGAACGGTGTTCGGTATGGATTACCCGCACCGAGACACTCGCCTGATACGCGAGTGCGGACGCCATTCCGGAGGGCGCATGGCCTGGCACGCGATCGAATGCGCCGACCATTGCGAGGGCTTCGTGAGCTCGGGCCTCCATGGCCTCAAGCTGGATGTCTGCCTCCCGCGCATCGCCCGCCAGGTGAAGATGCCCCGCGGCAAGGTGGCCGAGATCATCGAGCCGCTGTTCCCGGGCTACGTGTTGGCGGCCTGGGGCGAGGGTTACGACTGGTCGAAGGTGCGCCGCCTGCCGGGCGTCGAGCACGTCTGCCATGTGGTCGGTGACACGATGAGGCCGGCCACCATCAATCAGATGATTGTCGAGACGCTGCAGCGGAACATGGACGAGCGCGGCGTGCTGCGCTGCCTCGATGGCGAATGGATGCTGGAGCCGCGGCCCGTGCTGCCGCCGATCCCGTTCCCCGCGCAGCTCAAGGCTGGCCAGGTGGTCACGGTCGAGGGCTTCAACCTGCCCGCGCTCGTAGAATGGCACGCGGGCGCGCGCGTGGGCGTGCTCATGGATATGCTCGGCGGGCGCCGGTCCGTCACGGTGAAACGCGTACAGGTGAGGGCAGCGTGATGGACAATGCAGAGGCTTTCCTGGTTCAGCTGGCCGGGCTTGCGGGGCGCGCCGCAGCGCATGGCGAGTACGTCCTGGCCGAGAAGTGCCAGGAGCTGATCGAGAGCCAGCGTGAGCGCATCGCCTTCGTGCAGGCGGTGGTCGCGCATAACAAACGGGGCAGGTGAGGGCAGCGTGACGCAGACGCTCGAGCGCTATGCGCGCGACATGCAGACCCGCGTCGAAGAGATGTTGCCCGAGGTCCGGGGCGGCCAGCCTCAATCGCCGGTGCTGCTCGATGTCTGCTGCTCGTTCAAGGCGGCCCTTCTGAGCACGACCGGCCTCTACGCGTGCGCGTGCGCATACAGCAGGTGAGGGCAGCGTGATCCAGTTCAGCCTGCGCGACCACGGCCACGAGCTCGGCGTGTCTCTCCATGTGGGAGGCTGGCGCCGGGCTTGGGTCTTTCGGCTGCCGCTCGCGCGCGTGCGCATACGGTAACGTGAGGTGAGCGTGGGCGAGGCAGCCGTGAGAATAGGGCTTGTGTTGCTCGCATTTGCGTTTATGGTCTGGGGGATTAGCTGGTGACGACACCGGAACGAAACGCGCGCGTGCGCGCCGCTAGTCGGACCGAGACCGGCCCCGTCGTGTGGGAGGTCAGCCGCGCCACCTTCGGCACCCATGAGATGCTGTCGCTCCTGCTGATGGGCTGGGAGCCGTTCGCCGTGGACGGGCAGCTGCTCTACTTCCGCCGGCAGACGGTCGCGGCGGTCAACTGATGCTCTGGCGGCGCGTGCTGCGGGCCATCGCGGACATGCCGGGCCGCGGGCCGGGCGAGTACGCCAAGGCGCTCGGCGTCTCCTCTGGCAGCATGGGCCGCGCGATTGACCGGCTCGAAGCCAAGCGCTTCATCACCCGGCGGCCGGTGCCGGACCAGGGCCATAAGGTGGCGCTGAACCTGACGGACGAGGGCCGCAAGGCGTTGGATGAGCTGCCGCGTTAAGGCCCTATAGGAGGCTGCCGCGATTTGGTAAGGTGCTGCTGCACGTAGGCCTTACAGCGCCTCACCGCTTCGGCTCCTTGAGGTAGCCGTTCCGCTTGAGCCACTCGCGGGCAGCTCGGTTGACCAGCCAGGACAGGCTGCGTTCCTCCGCGCGGGCGGCATCGTCGAGCGCATCGCGGACATCGGGATCAAGGCGCACGGCCAGGGGGTCTGTCTTTGCCATGCCGGCAGTATGGCATGGGTGAATACGACCGGCTACGATTTATGTTGACGGACGTGGCTACAGGCGAATACGGTCTGGACATGGCGGAACGAACCGCCCGGAGCCAGACCGATGACCGACACCCGCACCGCTTGCCTGCCGAAGCTGCCACCGATCGTTCGCCTTAGTGGCTCAAGGAACCCGGTCGTGCTCGAGCTGCAGGAGCTCTCCGCCGCCCGTGAGGCCGCGGTGGCACCTTACCGGGCCAAGATCGCACGCTGCGAGGAGGCGGTGATCGCGCGGCTCCGGGCCGCGGGCATGGATGAAGAGCGCATCATGCTGCACGGCGAGGGCTACCTGCGGCGCGATGCGGCATGCAAGCGGGCGTGGGACGCCTACTATGACGTATGGATGGTGTTCGGCGAGCGGATGGACCCGCTGATGGCGCGCGAGGCGGAGCGCGGCAGAAAGGTGTCGGCCACCAAGCTGTTGCAGCGCAAGACGAGGCATTACGATGGGCGCGGGCTGGAAGCGGTGGCGGGCTGAGCCATGTCCCAGAATATGCCGTCTCTGGTCGCTGATAGCCTGCCCCGGAGCAAGAGTGAGGCGAGGCGCTCGGGTGCATCACGCTACTTCACCGGCAGGCCGTGTCCGCAGGGGCATGTGGCGCCGCGATACACGGGCGGCGGCTGCACGGAATGCGAGCGGCAGGCTTCGGCGAAGAGGACCGCCAGCCGGCCCGGCTGGAACACGGCCAAGTCCAAGCGCTATGCGGAGCAGCTTCGTGAGGCCGATCCGCGCTCCTTTTGGCTGAGGGCGGCGCTGCGGAATGCACGGGTGCGGGCCGAGCGGGACGGGCTTGCCTGCACCATCACGCGGGCCGATCTGTGGCCCCTCATGGTGGACAACTGCCCGGCGCTTGGTATCCCGCTCGTCTACGGTACCGATGTGCGGTGCGCAGGGAGCGCGAGCGTGGATAAGATCGTCCCGGCGCTCGGTTATGTGCCTGGCAACATCGCCGTCATCTCGTGGCGCGCAAACACGATTAAGCACAATGCCACTCCTGACGAGCTTGCGGCGGTGGCAGCTTGGTCTCGGAAGCAGGCGAGGTAAGGATGGGCGCAGGCTGGAAGCACGGGCCGGCTAAGGGCAAGGGCAAGGGGCCTGGCCACGGTGCCGGCTCCGGTGACGGCTGGGGCGGCTCGGCCAAGGGCGCCTCGACCTCGCGCATCGTGCCGGGCGACCCGGACGGGATACAGGCCATGAGCAACGACCCGCGCATCCTGGCTCGTGGCAAGGAGCGGCTGAGCGTCCTGCGCGACAAGATCTATGAGCTGGCACTGTCAGCCGAGCGCGAAGAGACGCAGCTTGCCGCGGCCAACAGCTACCTGAACAGGGAGGAGGGGACGCCGGTGCAGCGCGTGGTTACGGCCAGCGTCACCGACCCCTCGCAGATGACCGATGCAGAGCTCGCTGCCTATATCGCTGAAGGCCGCCGAGGAGCTCTTGCGGCGCCGGAGGATACGGACTGACCTCGAGGCCTGGTGCACCGATGTTCTGGCCCCAACGGGCTACAAGCCGGCCGCGCACCATAAGCTGCTGATCCGCGAGCTCGAGAAGGTGGCTCGCGGCGAGGTCCGCAAGCTGATGGTGCTGATGCCTCCGGGCAGCGCGAAATCAACGTACTCCTCCGACCTGTTCCCGGCTTGGTTCCTGGCGCAGCGGCCGAACCTCCGCATTCTCGCGGCCAGCAACACCACAAACCTGGCGCTCGACTTCTCCCGCCGTGTGCGCGGTCGCATCCGCGAGCACTCCAAGCTGCTCGGCATCGGCATGGCGCGCGAGGCCGAGGGGCTGTGGGGCACCACCAATGGCGGTCAGTACCGCTCGGCCGGTGTCGGCTCCTCCATCGCTGGCTTCCGCGCTGACCTCGGCGTCATTGACGATCCGGTGTCGGGACAGGAAGGCGCGGACAGCGAGACCGAGAAGGAGAAGATTTGGCGCTGGTACATGGGCGACTGGTACAACCGGCTCAAACCGGGTGCCTCGCAGGTTCTGGTGATGACGCGCTGGGCCGAGGATGACCTGGGCGGCCGGCTAGAGGCGGCGCAGGGCCACCAATGGAAGATCATCCGCCTTCCCGCCATCGCTGAGGACAACGACCCGCTCGGCCGCGCGCCGGGCGAGTTTCTGTGGGACGGCGACGAAAACTACAAGTTTGGCGCGCTGCTGCGCGAGGCCCATGCCGACTACACGGGCACGGGGCAAACCCGGATGTGGACGGCGCTCTATCAGCAGCGGCCGAGCCCGGACACCGGCGACTACTTCCGCAAGGAATGGCTGCGGCCGGTCGAGAGCCTGCCGCCGCGCGAGCAGCTGCGGGTCTACGGCGCCTCCGACTACGCGGTGACGAGCGGCGGTGGCGACTACACGGTGCACGTTGTCGCAGGCATGGACAGCACGGGCCGGCTGTGGCTGCTCGACCTCTGGCGCGGGCAGGCTTCGTCCGAGACCTGGGTGGACGCCTACTGCGACCTCGTGAAGCAGTGGAAGCCGATCGGCTGGGCCGAGGAGACGGGCCAGATCCGGGCGGCCATGGGCCCGTTCATCGACATGCGCAGCCGCCAGCGCGGCGCCTACGTGGCCCGGACGCAGTTCCCGACCCGCGGCGGCGACAAGGGCGTCAGGGCACAGAGCATCCGCGGGCGCATCGCGCTCGACGGGCTCTACTTCAAGAGCGATGCCCCGTGGCGGATGGCGCTCGAGGCCGAGATGATGAGCTTCCCGGCCGGCAAGCATGACGACCAAGTGGACGCGCTCGGCCTGCTCGGGCAGTTGCTCGACCGGATGACCGCTGGGCCGGCGCCGAAGCCGAAGGAGCCGCCGCGTGACAGTTGGGATGCGGCCTTCGCTGCGGCCAGCGGCGACGACGTGGACGATTGGCGAACCGCTTAGGAGCACACCATGACCGAGACCGTGACCAACGTTGAGACCGGGACCCCCAAGAGCCGCTTCGATCAGATGCGGGACGATGCGCAGCTCCATGAAGACTTCCCGTTCCCGCCGGCCGGCCCGCTCGCCGATCTCGAGCGCGAGGTTCGTGAGGCAAAGACGCGATACGAGATCGCCCGCATCGACGCTTACGAGCGGTTCTGCCGCACCCTGGTGCCGGCGCTGATCGAGGCGTATCGCGGCGTCTACGGCGAGCACGTCATCATTGGCCCGGGCCTCAGTGAGGAAGATCGCGCGCTCCGCGAGATCACCACCAAGTTCCCGTTCGATAAGTTCCGGGTGTGAGCGACCCCGCTCCCGTGCCCTCCATCTTCGACCAGCTGCGGGACAAGGCGCGGGCCGCGGCGAGCGACAACGTGGTCCGCGTGGAGCCGGCCGACATGGCGGCGCTGCGCAAGGCGGCGGTTGACGCGCAGATCGCGCTGCAGGTGGGCATGGTGGACCGCTACGAGGCGCTCTGCCGGGCGCTGGCCAAGTCGCTCGGCGACACCTGGGCCGCGGCGGGCTTCGCGCCGATGACGGACGACAAGGCGCTGGCGATCATTACCCAGCGCTTCCCTATCTCAGAGCTCGAGGCTGTCACGGCCGCGGGCTGACATTGCAGGAGCCACCATGGCCGGTAAAGCGCTCTCCACCTACCTGGCGATGGAAGCGGTGGGCTCTCCCATCGAGGCGGCGGAGCTGGGGCGTCCGGCCAATGGCACCGACGTGCTGCCGCCGGGCTCGACCGACGCCGAGGGCTACCCGCGCGACGTGATGGAACAGCACGCGCGGCTGGTGCAGTGGTTCGAGGACGCCGAGCGGACCAGCCAGGACGAGCGCCAGGCGGCCGAGCGCGATCGGGACTACTACGACGGCAAGCAGTGGACCGAGGCCGAGCTGGCGGCGCTGCGCAAGCGCGGGCAGCCGGACCTCACCATCAACTATGTGCGCCGCAAGGTGGATCTGCTCTCGGGCCTCGAGCGCAAGGGCCGCACCGACCCCAAGGCCTACCCGCGCACGCCGGCCGAGGAGGACCGTGCCGACGCCGCGACGCAGGCGCTGCGGTTCCTGAGCGACGATTGGGCCTTCCCGGCCAAGCGGTCCGAGGTCTACCTGAACATGCTAGTCGAGGGCTTCGGCGGCGCCGAGCTCGGGCTAGAGGATGACGGCAAGGGCGGCGCCAACCTGACGCTGACGCCGGTGCCGTGGGATCGGCTGTTCCGCGACCCGCATGCCCGGGCGCTGGATTTCTCCGATGCCCGCTACCTCGGCATGGTGGTCTGGATGGACAAGGACCAGCTCCGGGAGCTCTACCCGGACGCTGACGACGTGATCAGCGAGAGCTTCGCGCCGCAGTCCGGCACCTTCGCCGACCGGCCCGGGCAGATCTCGTGGAACGACAACCGGCGCGAGCGCTCGCGTGTGGTGCAGATCTACTGGCTCGAGGGCGGTGTGTGGTGGGGCGCGACGATCACCCGGGCCGGGTATCTGGCCGAGCCGGTGCGCAGCCCGTTCAAGGACCGCCGCGGCCGTCCGGCCTGCCCGCTGATCCTGCAGAGTGCGTATGTGGACCGCGACAACCGGCGCTATGGCGCGGTGCGCGACCTGATCAGCCTGCAAGACGAGATCAACAAGCGGCGCAGCAAGGCGCTGCACCTGCTGACGACCCGGCAGGTGATCGCCGAGAAGGGCGCGGTTGATAACGTGGAGAAGGCGCGGCAGCAGGTTGCCAAGCCCGACGGGTATATTGAGATCAACCCGCAGATGCGCTTTGAGATCGCGCAGAATGCCGACCTCACGGCTGGCCAGTTCAACCTGCTGCAGCATGCCACGCAGGAGATGCAGGCCAGCGGCCCCAATGCCAGCATGGCCGGCAACGACCCGCGCGACCTCTCCGGCCGGGCGATCATGGCGCAGCAGGCTGGCGGCGCGGCGCAGAACGAGCCGCTCGCCGACGCGCTGCGGTCCTGGACGCGCCGGGTCTACGAGGTGGCCTGGATGGCCGTGCGCGAGTTCTGGCGCGGCGAGCGCTGGCTGCGCGTGACCGATGACCTCGGGAAGCTGCAGTGGGTCGGGCTCAATCGCGTGGTGACGCTCAAGGATCGGCTCGCCGAGATGAGCGAGGACCAGCGCAAGTGGGCCATGCAGGAGATGCAACTGCGGCCTGACGACCCGCGCTTGAACACGCCGGTCGGCAAGGAGAACGACATCTCCGACCTCGAGGTGGATATCACCATCGAAGAGGGCAACGACGTTCCCGCGCTGCAGGCGGAGCAGTTCCAGATGCTGGCGCAACTGGCCGGCTCGCTGCCTCCGGGCACGATCCCGCCGGATGTGCTGATCGCCGCGTCCTCGCTCAAGGACAAGGGGCAGCTTCTGGAGCGGCTGAAAGAGGCGCAGCAGCAGCAGGCGCAGGCGCAGCAGGCGGCGGCACCGCTGATGCAGGCCAAGGAACAGGCCGACATCGGCGTGAAGCAGAGCCAGGCGCAGCTCAACCTGGCGCGGGCGGCTGACGTGCAGGGCGGCGCCATCAAGCGGGTGCACGACATCCATCGCAGCGCCGCCGAGAGCCCGGCGATCCCGGAGGTGGGGCCGCCGATGCTGCCGCAACCGCCGCAGGGAGGGATGCCGTGAGCCTGTTGCTGATCATCGTGTTGCTGGTGCTCCTGTTCGGGGCGGCGCCGGTGTTCCCCTACTCGCGGGGCTACGGCTGGGGGCCGTCCGGGCTCCTCGGGGTCCTGCTCATCATCGCCATCGTGCTGCTCGTTCTGGGGCGCATTTGAGGAGTTCCATGCATGCCGGTTTCGGGTAACAGCACGCTTGGGTACGTCGTGGGCACGGGCAGCTTCACCGCGTCGGGTGCCGGCACGACCGTCCCGCTGGCGCGGCCTGGCTACTTCAACATCTCGCTGCAGGGCACCTTCGTCGCTACGGTGGTGCTGCAGCGCAGCTTTGACGGCTCCACCTGGGAGACGATCACCTATAGCGATGGCTCGTCGCTCTCCTGGTCGGCGCCGTTCAGCAGCATCTGGAGCGAGCCGGGAGACGGCGTGTCGTATCGCTTCAACTGCACCGCCTACACCTCCGGCACGGTGAACTGGAGGATCTCGCAGTGACCATTCCTTTCCCTCCGCGCAAGGCGGCGCTGGTCACTGAGTACGTCGCGAACGGCACGCACACGGTCAATGCCTCGACCAAGGCCGTGCAGATCCGCCTCGGCGGCGCGGGTGGTGGCGGCGGTGGTGGCGCGCGCGGCGCGGCTGGCACGGCCACCTCCGGCGGGTCGGGCGGCGGTGGCGGCACGGTGGTCGAGCGGCTGTTCTCGGCCGCCGAGATTACGGGCGCGCTGACCATAGCCATCGGCGCGGCCGGCACGGCCGGGGCCGGGGCCACGGTGGCGAGCACCGCAGGCGGCAATGGCGGCGCGGGTGGCGCGTCTACCGTGACCATGGGCAGCACCATCCTGCGCGCGCAGGGCGGCGGCGGCGGTGCTGGCGGCCAGGTCTCCGGCAATAGCGGTGGCGGCGGCGGTGCTGGCTTCAACACGGGCGGCGGCTCCACGAGCAGCGCGACGGCGGGCACGGCTGGCTCCGGCGGCGGTGCGGCCGGCGGGTCTGGGGCGCAGGCCTCGGCGCTGTCCAACTACGGGCCCGGCGCGGGCGGTGCAGGCGGCGCGAATGGCGCGGCCGGCCCCGCTGCGCAGTTCGGCATCATCGGCGGTCCTGGTGGCGCGGCTGGTGGCGGCACGAGCACGGGCAGTGCCGCCTTCGCGGGCGGCGCGGGTGCCGTGCCCATCGTGTCCGGCAGCACGTCGGCCTCTGGCGGCGCGGCAACCGGCGCGGCCGGCGGTGCCGGTGCGGCCAGCTTCCCCGGCATGGCCGGCGCATCCGGCGGCGGTGGCGGCGGCAATGTCGGCGGCAATGGTGGTGCTGGTGGCACCTCCGGGCGCTCGGCCGGCGGCTCGGGCGGTGGCTCGGCTGAAGGTGGCAATGGCGGCGCTGGTGCGACCGGCGGCGCGGCATGGTGCCAGGTGATCGAGTTCTTCTGACGCGTACCCCGCCGCCGGGGGCAATCGGGCGTGTAGGCCGCCGCCGGGCCGCAACCGGGCGTGTGAGGACAATATGAGCGAAAACCTGACGCCCCCCGAGTTGGCGGGGCTGCGCGCTATCGTGCGCGGTGAGAAAACCTGGCCGTCCGCTCCGGACGATCTGCTGAAGCGGGTTCTGAAGGACCACCTCGAGGCGGGCCGCTGGGTCCAGGTGGCCCTCGTGGCTCTGATGCTGTGGGAGCGCCAGGCATGAGCGACCTGGACAGCTTCCTGAGCCGCGGCAGCGACGCTGAGCCCGAGCCCGAAGAGAAAGAGCCCGTAGAGCAGGCGCCGGAGCAGCCGGAGCCGGAAGAGAAGCCGGAGCCGGAGAAGCCCGACGCCGAGGACGATGCCGACCTCACTCTGCAGGAAGGCGATGCGGCCGTGCCGCGCCGCGCGTATGAGGACGAGCGGCGCAAGCGGCAGGACCACAAGGAGCGGGCCGCGCGCCTCGAGGGCGAGCTGGCCGAGCTCCGGCGGCAGTTTGAAGAGACGCGCAAGGCGCAGCAGGCCGCACAGCAGCAGCCGGCGCCGCAGGAGCCGCCGCCGTACATCCCGAACCCGGTGCAGGACCCGCAGGGCTTCATCGCCTGGCAGCAGGCCGAGCAGACGCGGGCCGTGATCGGTGCCCGGCTCGATATGAGCGAGATGCTCGTGCGCAAGGAGTACGGCGACGAGGCCGTGAAGACCGCGCAGGACGAGTTCCGGGCCGCCATGGCCCAAAACCCGGCGCTGCAGCAGCAACTCTACGCGCATCCGCACCCGTATGAGTTCGTGATGCAGCACACCAAGGCCTTGCGGCTGCAGCGCGAGATCGGCACCGACCCGGATGCTTACGAGAAGGCGGTCGAGGCTCGTATCCGCGAGCGCGTGCTGGCCGAGATGGGCGGGCAGGCTGCTCCGGCCGCGCCGGTGATCCCGAACCGCCCGAGCATCGCTGGTGCGCGCTCCGCCGCGCCGCGGTCCGCGCCGACCTACACCGGCGACACGCCGCTGAGCGACATCCTCGGCAAGCGCTGAACCAGATTGGCGCGGGGCTTCGGCCCCGTGCCCAATACCCGCCGCCGGGGCACGGGCGTGTACGTGGGGCACCAGCGTATTGGTGCCAAGGCTGCCGCCGAGCCTTGATCGGGCGCTGACGCTCTTCCCCACAACCCGACGATAGGAGTTCTATCCCGTGGCGGATATGAACATCACTGCTGCACGCGCCAATCTCACTCCCAAGATCTGGGACGATAAGTTCTTCACCGAATACGTCCGCAAGTCGCGCTTCGCCAAGTACATGGGCGAGAGCATGACCTCGCTCATTCAGGTGAACGAGGAACTCGGCCGCAAGCCCGGCGACACCATCATCCTGCCGGCGGTTCGCCGCCTGGTCGGCGCCGGCGTCACCGGCAACCAGATCCTGGAAGGAAATGAGGAGCTCCTCAACGCTCGCTCGCTGTCGCTCTCGGTTGGCGTCATCCGGCACGCTGTCGCGGTCTCCGACTGGGACGAGCAGAAGTCGGCCATCGCGCTGCGTGACGCGGCTCGCGACGCGCTGCAGGTCTGGTCGCTCGAGAAGATGCGCGACGACCTGATCCTGTCGCTCGGCGCGATGACCGCCAACGCCTCGGTGCAGGTGCCTTACGCCTCCGCCTCGGCCGGCCAGCGCAACACCTGGCTCGTCAACAACAGCGACCGCGTGCTGGTCGGCGCGGCCAAGTCCAACGCCGTCTCCGGCGTCATGGCGACGGCTCTGGCGCTGGTGGACAACACTCTCGCCGGCGGCAAGATGAGCGCGGCGAAGATCAGCCTCGCCAAGCGCATCGCCCGCAATGCCAACCCGCGCATCCGCCCGATCACCGTGAAGGGCGACGAGGAGTGGTTCGTGCTCTTCGTCAACAGCTATCAGATGCGCGATCTGATGTCTGACCCGACGATCCAGAACACGCTGCAGTATGCGGCCGAGCGCGGCGCCGACAACCCGCTCTTCACCGGCGGCGATCTGGTCTACCAGGGCGTGATCGTGCACGAGATCCCGGAGCTTCCGGTGATCGCGGGCGCCGGTGCCTCCGGCATCGACGTGGGCGCGGCCTTCCTGTGCGGCGCGCAGGCGCTCGGCGTGGTGTGGGCGCAGCGGTCCAAGACCACGACCAACACGCGCGACTACGGGTTCATGCACGGCGTCGGCGTGCAGGAGATGCGCGGCATCGGCAAGCTGCGCTGGGGCACTGATGCCACGGTCGAAGATACCGCGCCGAAGGACGCGGGCATTGTGACGATGTTCACGAGCTCGGTTGCCGACAGCTAACTCGGCAGCGCGTTAAGTGTGGAGGCGCGTCATCCCGGCGCGCCTCCCATTACGGGAGAATGAGATCATGAGCGACGATCCGAACACGGACGAGCAGAAGCAGCAGGAGCAGGGCGAGCAGCAGCCGCCCCCGCCCCCAGATGCGACGCCGCAGAATGCGCCTCCAGATGGTGGCCAGGCGGCGCCCGATGGCGTGCAGAGCGACGCCGAGGGCAACGTGACGGTGCCGGGGCCGAAGCCGATCTCACGCGGGGCGCAGGTGCGGCTCACCGGCGAGGCGCGCGACGCGGCCCGCGGCGGCGTGTCCTCCACCATGGAGGGCAACGTCATCGCCAAGCAGGCGCTCGAGGCCGATGGGCTGGTGGCTGACGGCTACACGCCGGACGGCACCACGCGCACGGGCAAGCCTCCGGCCGACACGGTGGTGACGGAAGAGGGCGAGCCGATCGGCGAGGTGCCGGCGACCGGCGAGAGCCGGGTCAAGACCGAGCCCGACGTGCTCGAGACCGAGGCCGAGAAGCCGCAGCAGCCGAAGGAGTAGACAATGGGCGACCTGCCGCAGAATGCCTTGCTCGACTTCTCTGCGGCAGGTTCCTTGCCGCTACAGAAGCCCAATGCGCTGATGCCGATGAAGGCGCCGGCGGATTTTGAGGCCGCCATGCCGCGCCAGTGGGAAACCAAGCTGGGGCCGCAGCAGATGCCGGGCTTCCAGGCTTACGTGGCGAACCTGGCGCGGCTGCAGGGGCGGCCGGTCGAGAGCGTGATGCGCGACACGGCCGACTACGATCTGCAGGGGGCCTACCTCTCCGGCTTCAAGCCGGACGAGCGCGGGCACCTCGGCGACCGCTACAAGAAGCCGAACCATCCGACCTTCTCGGACCAGAGCCAGTATCACGGCGTCGGCGGCAACATGGGCGGGCGCTGGGCTTACGAGAACGGGCGCGACGTGTTCTATGCCGGCCCCACCAACGTGGCGAACATGGGCGGGCCGCAGGGCCTGCAAGGCTACTTCCAGAAGTACGAACCCGGCGTGCAGCTGGTGCTGCCGCCCCTGCCGCCGAGGTAACGCATGGCCGTCACCGTAACCCAGCTTGCCGCCCGTGCCCTCCGCCGTCTCGGGGTGGCTGCGGTGGCGGCCTCCGACCGTCCGGCCAATACCGCGATCGGCACCCTCACTGACGTGGCGGCCCGGGCGCTGCAGTCGCTCGGCCTGCCGGTGCCTCCCTCCGAGTGGCCGACGCTCACCGCGGTGCTGGTGCCGGCAAATATCGCTCTCGACGCGCTGCTGCGGCTCGCGGCGATCCCGGCCGACCAGACGCCGAGCGCGGCCGATCAGACGCTTGCCGAGGGCACGGTCTCAATCGTGCACGACAATCTGGTGCGGCAGGGGCTGGTGAGCTGGGACGTGTCGGCGATCCCGCGCGGGCTGGCCGAAGAGTATTCCATCCTCGTGGCGCTGCGCATCGCGGCGCATTTCGGCAAGACGCCCGACCCGTCGCAGGTGCCGGTGCAAGAGGAGCGCATCCGGCGCTTCTCGGCCGTCGCCTGGGCCAACGGGCTTGCCTTGGAGCAGGCCGAGGCGGCGCACGCGCAGCTGGTGGCGATCGGCGCGGCATCCTGGGACAAGGACCACATCCCGGTCGCGGTGGCGGATCAGTATATCGAGCTCGTGCGCATGGCCGTGGCGCCGCTGCTCCGGGTCGAGATCCCCAATGCCGACCGGCAGGCGTTGCAGGAGCAGGTGCGGCGGGTCTCGCTGGTGCTCGGCTCGCAGACGCTGGCCGAGGATGCCGTGATGGCGACGCACGCCAACCTGGCGGCGCAGGGCAAGGCGCGGTGGTCGATCTTCGACATCCCCGACTTCGCCGAGGCGATTTACGAGGTGCTCGCGGCCAATCGCCTGGCGCCGGCCTTCGGGGTGCCCATCGACCAGATCAGCGGCGCGGCGGCCATGGCCGACCTCAACCGGCTGGTGGCGCTCGGGGCGAGCAGTGAGCCGGTGCGGGCGGAGTATTTTTGATGCGGGTTGAGAAGATCGGGCTTGCGACGCTCTACCTCGGCGACTGCCGGGAGGTGCTGCCGCAGATTGATGCCGTCGATGCGCTCGTGACCGATCCGCCGTATGGGGTGGCGCTGTCGGGCAAGGCGGCTCACTACCGCAGCGGGGTTCGGCGCCGCGCGGGCGGGTATGCCAGCTATGAGGACACGCCGGAAAACTTCGACGCGGTGGTACTGCCGGCGCTTAACGCTTCGCTCGGAAAGGCGAAATGCGGCGCCGTATTCATGGGCGATAAGTCAATCTGGAAGCTGCCGCCCGGTAATCTCGGTGGCATCTACCTGCCGGCCGGGGCCGGTATGGGCTCTTGGGGCTTCCAAAACTTCATGCATGTTGTGTTCTATGGCGCGTGCCCATACCTCGCTGCGGGCAAGGGGCAACGGCCCAATGGGCGCTATGGGCTCTGGGGCAACGACGCGAACGAGGTGGCGCATCCCTGCGCCAAGCCGCTCGCCGCGATGGAATGGGCGGTCGATCGGGTCTCGTTTGAGGGGCATTCGATCCTCGACCCGTTCATGGGCTCCGGCACGGCCGGCGTCGCTGCGGTGAAGATGGGGCGCCGCTTCATTGGCGCAGAAATCGAACCCGCATATTTCGATGTGGCATGCCGGCGTGTCGAGGATGCGCAGCGGCAAGGGGATATGTTCCGGGAGATCGCCGCATGATCTACACCCTGACGCTCCCCCTCGCGCGGCGCTCGCCGCTGGTAATCCCGCACCGCGATCTCGTGCTGAACGCGGCCGAGAGCGTGCTGCTGCAGGTCACGCTGGTGGCCGAGGACAAGCCCACGGCGGCGGCGGTGGACCTCTCCGGCGTCGGGCTGCGGCTGCTGTGGCGGATCTGGCGCGAGGCGCAGGTGTGCGACTACGGCATCACGCCGTTTGGCACCGCGCAGATCTACGCCACCGAGGCCACCTTTCCGAATGCGGTGGCGGGCCGGGCGGATCTCACCATCCCCGCCGGCGCGCTGCCGGTCGGTTCCGCCTGGCACGCGCTGACGCTGGACTATAGCGGCGCGAGCACCTCCGTCGCCTGTGGCACGCTGCAGGTGCAGCCCGGGCCGCTGGTGGGCGAGGTGCTGAGCATCCTCACCGACGACAATGGCAACGTGATCGAGGTCTGAGCATGGTCAAGCTGGTTGATTTGCCGGTCCTCGGGACGCTGGCCGGGACGACGCGGTTCTTTGGTGCCAATGCCGGCAGCGGCGCGGTGACGCTGGACATGATGCGCGACTACCTGGCGCCCATGGTCAGCGTGAAGCTGTACGGCGCCAAGGGCGACGGCGTGACCGACGACTATGCGGCGATCCAGGCGGCGCTCAATACCGGCAAGAGCGTGTTCTTCCCGCCGGGGCACTACATCTGCGGCACCGACCAAACGCTGGTGTTCTCGGCCGAGGGCCAGGGCATGTACGGCTCGGGCCGGCGCGGATCGGTGGCGCCGTTCAGCGGCACCACGCTGCGTTTCAACGGCACCAGCACGCTCAACTGCATCGAGGTTGGCACCCCCAGCACCCTGGCGCGCGTCAACCGGATCTCGGATATGGAGATCCGTGCGCCGAACCGGCTCGGCGGATACCTGATCTGGGCCAGGAACAGCTACCGGCTCAAGCTCGACAACCTGTACCTGACCTATGGTTTTAACGGCTACGGGTCCGCGGACGCGCTGGGCACCTGCCTCTCTGACGTGCTGATCCTCGACGTGCGCGGGGATTATGGCGTCGCCGCCTTCAATCTCACCGGCACCGGCGCGGGTGACGCCTCCGACATCCTCGAGCTGTTGCACGTCACCGTGGCGCCGCATGCCACGATCCGCGACGGCGCGGGCGGCGTTGCCTGCACCGGGCTACTGCTCGACAACACCGGCTCGGTGCTGATGCACGGCTTCAAGGCGCTGTCCGGCTGCGGCTGGGGGCTGCGGGCGGTGCGGACCGGCACGCCGACCTCCGGCGGCGGCTTCATCAACGCGCACCTGTTCGCGGTGGAGTTCCCCACGGTGGGCGGTGTGGACCTGCAGGCGGGGCACCGCTGGAACTTCGTGCATCCCTACATCTTCGGCTGCGCCGGCACGGCAAACCCGGGGCTTCGGGTGGGGCCGAACGTCACCAACGTGGTGATCACCGGCGGCGACATCGCGGCCAACAAGGGCGGCGGCGTGGTGATTGAGGGCACCGGCGTGTCGCTGCAGGGCACCTGCGTGGCGCTCAACGGCACCTCGGGCGACCATGACGGCATTACCATCGCCTCGACCGCGCAGAACGTGCGGCTCACGGGTTGCCAGATCGGCGAGCGGTCCAACGCCACAGGCGGCCAGGCTTACGGCGTGAAGATCGACGCGGCGGCGCAGTATGTCGGCATCGCCAACTGCGACTTCCAGGGCAACGCCACAGGCGCGATCAGCGACACGGCCGGCGTCGCGTCGCTGGCCGGCAACTTCGGCGTCGGGACGCTGCGCGAGGTGCAGGCGCCGGGCCTGAACCTCCTGGACCTCGGCAACCAGGGGCAGACGCAGCTCCGCGTCGGCAACTCGTCTACCACTACAGTGGCGAACAACCTTCGGGTGGCCGGTGGCGCAGCAGGCGCAGCGCCGCAGATTATCGCCGAGGGCGAGACCAACGTGGACATACGGCTGACCCCCGCGGGCACGGGCCTGGTGCAGCTCACCAGCAGCACCGCGGCGACGACGCCGGGCAGCTTCACGGCGGATCGCTACATCGCGGTGAAGGATACCAGCGGCACGATCCGGTACATTCCGTGCCGGTCCACTCCTTGGTGAAGGGGCGCGCATGGCGCAGTCACAACTGATCCCGTTCGCGCGCCATTCCTACACGCTGGACAGCCTTCCGGCCTCGGCGCAGCGGTTGGTGAACCTCTATGTCGAGGCGGCCCCGCCCGATGCGGTGACGCAGGCGGTGGTGCGGCCGGTGCCGGGTCTGACGTTCGTGGAGAGCGTCGGGGCCGGGCCGATCCGCGGCCTCAACAGCACCGTCCCGGGGCTGATCTACATCGTCTCCGGCGTCAATGCCTACCGCCAGGTGTCCGACCTGAGTGCGCCGCCGGTGTTCATCGGCAATGTCGGCGGCAGCGGGCCTGTCACCATCGCGGTCTCGGCGACGCAGGTGTGCATCTGCGCCAATCCGAGCGTGTACGTGGCCGAGCACAGCGGCGGCCTGCGGCTCGTCACCAACGTGACGGCCGGCCGCGTGGTGAGCCTGGACGGCTACTTCATCTTCACCGACCCGGGCGCGGCCGGCACCTTCCGGACCTCGCGGCTGCTCAACGCCGAGACGGTGGACCCGCTCGACGTGGCCACGTTGAGCACCGCGCCGAACATCATCCATGGTGTTGCCGTGGTGTCCGGGCAGGTGGTGTTCATCGGGCCGCTGGCGATCGAAGCTTGGTACGACAGCGGCGATGCGGCCTTTCCGTTCGCGCGGGTGCAGAGCGGCGTGGTCACGCCGGGCTGCATCGCCTCCTGGGGCTACACGGTGGCCGATGGCAGCCTCTGGTGGCTCGGCACCGATGGCTCGATCTACCGCAGCCGGGGCTACAACGCGCAGCGGGTGAGCACGCACGCGATCGAGCGCATCATCCTGACGCAGCCCAATCTGCGCGGCAGCTTGGCGTTTAGCTACGTGAGCCAGGGCCACACCTTCGTGGCCTTCCAGTTCTATGCGGTGGGGTTGTCCCAAACGATCGTGTACGACTGCTCGACCGGCCTCTGGCACGAGCGGACGAGCGCGGTCGGCGGGCCGTGGCGCGTTGAGCAGACCTGCCAGAGCCAGTACGACGGCTCGTGGTTCGCCGGGGACGCCGACAACGGCAACATCTACCGGCTGAACAGCAAGGGCGGGACTGACAACGGTGTGGCCTTGCCGCGCAGCGCCACCCTGCCGCCGCTCGCCGCGCATGGGCCGCGACAGTTCATGACCCGCCTCGAGATCGAGATGGAGACCGGCCCGGGCGGCCCGGGCAGCATCTCGCTCGACTGGAGCGACGACGGTGGCCGGACCTTCGGCACGCCGCGCACCATCCCGACCGATGGCGCGTCGGGCTACCACACGCGGGTGACGACGACACGGCTCGGCAGCTTCCGGCACCGCACGCTGCGGGTCTCCTGCACTGGCGATGCCACCTTTTTTGGCGCGGTTGCCGACCTCGAGCCGGGGAACAGCTGATGGCCCGCATCGACCCGCCGAACAACGAGCAGATCTCGCGCACCTCGCCGGATGGCCGGCAGGTGCCGAGCCAGGCCTGGGCACTGTTCCACCAGCAGATGGCGCAGCAACTCAGCAACGCGCTCGCACGCATCGCGGCGCTGGAAGCGAGCATCGGCCAGCCGCGCGTGGACGGCTCCGGCAACCAGATATTTGATTTCGCACCAGGTACGTATATTGCTCGCGACAATACAACCGGCGCGGTAAGTATCGTTGTGAACAGCGTGGTGCGCGAGACATGGGGACCGTGACCGGACCGGCGACGGTTGATGACGTCAAGCATGTGATTGACGCCTTGTCCGATGAGGACAGGGCCGAGCTCGAGGCGCTGACCGGCGGGCGTGGCCTTGAGGTCATGGCCGACGTGGTGCGGCAGTCCGTATACACCTTCATCGGCCGGGTAGACGGGCATCCGGCGTTCATGGGCGGCGCGCTGCCGGGCGGCGTGGCCTGGATGCTCGGCACGCCGGAGATTGCCCGGGCGAAGAAGTTCTATCTGCGCGCCACGCGGGCCCATACCGAGGCCATGCAGGCGCTGTTCCCCACCCTGACCACCACGGTCGACGCGCGGTATGTCCGCAGCCTGCGCTGGCTCGAATGGCTCGGTTTCGAGCTCGGCGAGCCGCAGGCGATGGGCCTCCGCACGTTCCACCAGGCGAGGAGATCGCGGCCATGAGGCATATCCCCGGCGCACCTGACGCGCCTTTCGCGCTGTTTTCCGCTGTCGCGCACGACCCGATCTCGGCAGTTAAAGGGGCGTTCGGCGCGGTCAGCGGCGTGGCGCAGGCGGGCGCAAGCGCCGCCGCCTCGAGAGAGCAGGCGAACGCGATCAAGGATGCCGCCAACACTGCGGCCAACGCGCAGCGCTACGCGACCGATGCTACGATTGGCTACCAAAACGCGGCGCGCGAGCAGACGAACAGCCTGCTCGAGCCGTACCGCAACGCCGGCGCCACGGCGCTGACGCAGGTGCAGGGTCTCTCTGGCGCCTCGCCGGAGGAATACCAGGGCGCGGTGAACCGCTACCAGACCTCGCCCGAATACGATCTGCTGCACAACAAGGCGCTGGAAAACTTCCAGGCCAGCCCGGGCTACCAGTTCGCGCAGAACGAGGCGCAGCGGGCGGTCGAGAACAGCATGGCGGCGCGTGGCATGCTGCAGTCCGGAGCGACGCTCAAGGCGCTGCAAGAGCGCTCCATGGGCCTCGCCAACCAGGAGTTCGGCAACTACTACAACCGCGAGGCGCAGCAGTTCGGCAACTACTACAACCGCCTCGCCGGCCTGGCGCAGATGGGCCAGAACAGCGCCGTGCAGACCGGCACCAGCGGCATGCAGGCGGCGGGCAATATCGGCACCGCGATGATGGCCAGCGGCTTGGGGCAGGCGCAGACGGCGACGAGCCTCGGCACCGCGCAGGCCAACATCTATGGCAACATGGCCTCCGGCATCGGCAACGCCTTCGGCAACGCGGCGAACAACTATGCCTATCAGCAGGGCGTGCAGCAGCAGAACGCGCTGGCACCGCCGGTGGCCGGGCTAGACAACAAGATCCAGTTTATCAGCTCCGCCACGCCGGGCTCGCAGCCGGGCTCGGCTACGTTCGCGGGTTAAGGGGGCACCATGGCAACCTTTGGCAGCATCGAGAGCCCGGCCCCCAACGTCCTGTTCAACCCGATGGCGGTGGACCAGGCGCTGCAGACGCGGCAGAAAAACGCGCTCATGATTGACAATGCGCGCGAGGATCAGGCTTTCCAGCGCCAGACCCAGCAAGTCACGATGGCCACGGCCGAGCGGGACTATCTCGCGCGCGAGGCGCAGGCGCTGCTGGAGGTGCCGGACGAGCAACTGCCGGCCGCTTACGCGGAGCGGCTGCAGCGGGCGCAGGCGCTCGGCTTCGGCCGGAATGCGCTGCCGCCGGAGCAGATCACCAAGCAGCACCTCAAGGCGTTCGTGGCGGCCGGCATGACGCCGGCGCAGCTGCAGGAGTTGCAGGAGAAGCGCGAGGGGCGCGAGATGTTCTCCCGCTATCTCGGCGGCGGCGCGCCGGCGGTGGCGGCTCCGGCCGCTCCTGGCGCGGCGCCGGGCGGCCCGCTGAACCCGCAGACCTTCGCCTTGCAGCGCGGGCAGGAAAGCAGCGGCGGCAACCCGAACGCGAGCAACCCGCTGTCCTCGGCGACCGGCCCGGATCAGTTCATTGACGGCACCTGGCTGCAGTACGCCGCGGCGAACCCGGATCGCTTCCGGGGGCTGAACCGCGAGCAGATCCTGGCGCGCCGCACCGATCCGGCGGAGAGCGCGCAGGCGACGCAATGGCTGGCCGGAGAGAACGCAAAGCAGCTACAGGCCGCGGGCATGCCGGCGGGCCAAAGCGAGCTCGCGCTGGCGCATCGCTTTGGGGCCATGGGCGCGGCCCGCGTGATGCGCGCCGACCCGAACGCGCCGATTGATGCAGTGGTCGGCCCGGGCGTGATGGAAGCAAACCCGGACCTCGCGGGGAAAACCGCCGGGCAGGTGCTCGGGCAGTACCGCCAGCGCTATGCCGGAGGTGGGGCCGCACCGCAGCCGACGCCGGCCGGCGGCGTGGCGACGCGTACCGGCGGCACCGACGTGGCCGGGCCGGGCGTGCCGGCGGCCGATCCGAGCGAGCTGACGCAGCAGCAGCGTGTCGAGGCGGCGATGATCGGGCAGCGCGATCCGAAGGCGGCCATTGCCTACATCGCGCAGGCGCGGCAGCAGAACGTGGCCAATGCTCGGGCGGATGCGGCGGCGGCGCGGGCCGAGGCGGCGGCAAACCGGCAGGCGACGGCGGCCGAGCGGCAGGCCGCGGCGGTACAGCAGCAACTGGCCACAAGTGACTGGATACCGGACCCGAACAACCCGGGCGCGGTGACGTTCCGGCCCGGCGGTCCGCAGGACCCGGCGGTGATCGCCCGGAATGCGCAGGCGCGCGGCGAGAACAAGGCGGGCAAGCTGTCCCCGGCGGAAATCGAGATCAAGCAGGAGACCGAGGACCGGCTGGCCGGGCTGCAGTCGGC
>Ga0058697_10000159_pt1 | contig 32850 bp, 39 predicted proteins | sample AgamicAsMae_FD_66619 | JGI IMG/M metagenome (GOLD analysis project Ga0058697, IMG submission 66619) | Agave microbial communities from Guanajuato, Mexico - As.Ma.e | ecosystem: Host-associated > Plants > Phyllosphere > Phylloplane/Leaf | place: Guanajuato, Mexico | collected 2012-06-04
CAAGGTATTTGTTCCTAAGACCACGCTACACTTTTGAAACGTTAGCCACAATTGCTGCAGCGGGCTACACACAGAAAGACAATGAGGAGTCACTGGCCGCGCAACAGTTGAATATAGTGGGGACGGTTCTGTGTGCATCGCAGCCTATCTGTTGGAGTGGATCAAGGGAGTGCTGTCTAAATCCTACGGGAACGATTACAAGTCGACCGACCGACAAGTCTGTATCGATTGTTTGCTTATTCAGATGTTATCTGCGCTATCAAATACCCATACTCGAGCACTTGATCTGATGGAGAAACGTTCTGTCATCCGGTACCTACTCATCATCTTCGATGCTGAGCTCGTACTTGGCCCATTGGCGAGCAGGAACCTTGCGTTTGAACAAGATATTGATCTCACGGTATGAGCGACCCTTGAACTCAGGCAAGAAGAAGTATGCGGTAACCAAGCAAATTGCACCGGTTCCGCCCCAGACATAACCACATTTTCCACCAAGGTTTCCACCAGTGGGGTTGAGCATGTGGGAAGCAAGGAAGATACAGGGGATTTCCACGATGTAGTAAATACCACGACCGAATCCAGTAGTGAGAGGTCTGAGACGGATGGCCGAAGTCTCTCCGATAATGGCATACGAAATGGGAGCGGCGCCCAAGGTGAACAAAACCGAGACGATGAGGCCGAGCGCTGCCTGTGCTAGACTTGCTGCATTAGATTCGCCAACGGATCCCGCAACACCAAGGGCGAGCAATAGGACCGTATTGACAAAAGAGCCCCAGAGATAGATAGGTCGACGGCCATAGTACGAACTCAGGCTCCAGGAGAAAATTACGGCGACGATCTGAAGCGCAGATGTGACCAGACCGAGTGCGAATGCCTGTTGTGAGCCAATACCAGCTTGCTCGAAGAAGTAGACGGCTTGGTTGGCGATAAGGTTACCAGTAAGGTTATGTGCAGCGTAGACACCAGAGACGATCGGTAGAAGTCTGTACCCTTGAACAACTCGAGATGACTTGGTTTCTTGGCCAAGGCTTCCATCTCGATGACTCTACGCATCATGGAAACAGTCTCCTCGGCGTTGACAGAGCCCTCACCACCGAACCTCCTGGCAGACTTGGCGGCATCTTCCCAACGGCCTTTCCAAGTCAACCACCACGGCGATTCAGAAGCGAAGAACATGAGGATCGCGAGTAGTGCGGGGACTCAACCATTGCAGCGCAATTGGAACTCTCTATCCCATAAGCTGTTTTCAAGCAGTGGGGCTCACGTGTATTTTATGCTTCCCGTGGTGAGTAACCCGTACAGGTAGAGAGTAAGCCTGTTCGAGTTGAGCTTGACCTGCTCAAGACAGACTTCAGAGCTCGCAACCTTTCGCTTAACCAAGGTTTTGACGCTAAAACTGCTTGAAAAAGCTACAGGTTATGGGATTGGGTCAACTGAGTCCATTAATCATGGCTTCACCATCAATATGATAGCATATCTGTATGCGTCTGAGTTGTGGACCTTGTCGTAGCGGAAAGTAGCAGCGCCGACAATAGTACTACCAATGACTCAAAAGCATGCACCGCATGGACCTGGCACTTGACCTATGGAGGAGCCCCTGACTCCACGGAGAGAACAGGCGGGGTCGGTTGGCTGCGACTGTGAAGGTCCACGAGCAGGGGTGCCCACGTGCCCTACGCGAAATACAGCTCAACAGTCGCGGCAGCGGTGCATCGTCCGCGTCTTTCGACTGACCGCATGTTCGCAAAGGCCGTCCGGCGTTACCGCAGCACTACTCGCCATCCTGAAGGATTGCATGTAGATCACATCGGCATGCCCGAAGCGGCCGGGGCCGCTGTTTTAGGTCTTGTCGCCTTCATGTAGAACAATGTCAGGAAGATTGGCAGATCGCGAAGTGCGGACGTTCACCCATACGCTCGCTGCATCTGTCCAACAAAGAACAATCCATCTAATGTTGTTCTGTTCTCCTAAATCATCTTCACTCTTGGTCCGATGGTTCAATATCACTCCGGGGAAAGGCGGAAATCTCGTAATGTAGTATCATAGTACATTAATACTTTTGGTCAGTAGCTGATGAGGCATGAAATCATCCCCTTCATCGCCGAATTGACAATTCCAACGGACAAGAATACCGGTGATACCGAAAACGTGTAATCATCATAATGTGACCTTAAAGCTGCGGAATGTGACCTTGTTCGCTTCCCATATCAATTGATGCATGCTCTGCTACAACCCTTGCAATCATTGTGCAAGGATACGCTCAAGCTTTCGTACCGGCGATGTATGCCTCCCATTTCGTGCAGGGGATCTTCTATCAACCTGGCTACTAATACGGTCCATAGAGCGAAACCGCAGTCGAAGCTTTGATCGCCCTTGGTGTTCCTCATTTCGACTTGATTGAATATCCTCTTGGGCGCTCTTTAAGCACTCTTGCACTGCAAGCAGTCCGGCTTGACTAATACTCGTCAAAATCTTCTTTTCCCCATTTATTGTACTTCTCGTGAAGCTTCTGTCGAAATGATCAGCCGGTCACCTTCTCTTGCAGATTATCGATTGTTCTTACTCTTGGCAGATTAACGTTAGGCACAATGACCGAGTTCAGAGCAGATGGGGCATCCTTGGTTCTAGCTTCTTTGCCCGGACCAGCTCTAGTCTGGTAACGGTATTTCCCAGTACTACCTTCGGCTCCATCCTCCCATGGTTTGGTACCTTCGATCTGAGTTGTTCTGGTCTGACCGGCGATGGTCGCCCAGAAATGAGGTTGGTAGTAACCATAGGCACCCACTGTAGCAGCGGTCAAAGCGAAGATCAACTGCGTGCGTATAGTCAGTACTGATCGACGCGAAGAGAGAAGACTTGCTGAATGCTTGACTTACATAGATCTCTGGATCTTTTCTGATTTCCCTCATCAATTTCTTGTGCTCTCCCGTAGGACGATTGCGAGGGTCGCGAGACAAGCTGCCTCCTTCACCAGCATTGATGCCTGATGCTCGGAGCGATCTGGTCGCGCGAAACATCTGCTGCGGGAATCTTCTCGACATGGTGGTTTAGGCTGCACTTGATTTGTTCAAGAATGATACACAAGAAAGTCCGAACGCAGATTGAAGACGCATTGAATATAGGTGTATACGAACCTGATCATATAGACCACTTCAGTATCACAATACCATCATGCTTACGATGACCAGATGCACGTAGCTACAAAGGGGTTCCATGCTTGCTTCATCGCTCGTTCAAGTCGATAATCCATAGAGGGTGAGGTGGTGAACCTTTGCCCTATGTATGCAGGAACGAGATCAATGACGTCGGACGCTTGAACGAGAGCGAGATGGTCAAGAGTCACGACGTGGCCCTAATCGTGAGATTGAGTCCTGCCAACGGTTTGATATCATGTCAAGAATCTCTTCTTGGAGCTGGCTTATCAGTAGTGCAACCGTACAGAGGTGAATGCCCTTTTTTCTCTTCATATATCATGTTGCAAGTTATGACGCACACCCTTGTCCAAGAAAGTCTAGACTGTGTCCATCGGAATGTCTTCCGCTTTGGACCCCTGGCTTTGTCACACTTCCATCACACGTGAGCGCCAAGATGCTTTTCATAAGTCTAGATACTCTTCCGTCTCTGTGGTCGTTTTGCTCTGCCTAGTCAATATCATCGAGCCTCCAAGATCGGGAAGACGAATCCCACTGTCTGCTGTATCTTCGTAGGCTACGTACCACCAGTTTTGGCTTACCAGGCCGATCAATTGTCGCTTCGTACCCTTCTAAGACTATTCATATCTGCTTCGTTGTGAGTAGGCTCAACGTGTGTATATCCTCATGCAATGACTGAGAGCTCACAGTAGATTCCGTATTTCAGATTTGCGTATAAATTTGATGCAGTCTACACGCCCGAATTTCTGGTTTCCAAGGTGCTCATCTAGGGTTTTAGAGTTGTCTTCAATGATTCGTGTCTCTCAGGACCGGGATTCACTCCAGCACTTCTTCTGCGAAAGTCCAGAGCGATAACCTTGCTATAGGTAGACACGATCATTGCCTGACTGAAGAAGTATCCAAGGAGAGTGGGCTGGATGTTCGTTTCTGATCAATACATTATGTTTCGAGACGGCTATGCATGCGCACGGCTACCCGCGTTAGGAACCCTTGTACAAGAAGGAGCAGTAAACTATCTGAAGTCCTTCCATTCCATACGTCCCAACCGAATCACGTCTTGCTGGTTTAGTACCCTTACGCTCTCACTATTACTCTTTTCCATTACATCCAACAACGCCCGCACAGTAGCCCGTGCCACAACATCCGCATCCTGTGCCCAAGCATCCTTCAGCATACCTCCACTGATCTTGCCCAAGAAGGATGCCATGCTCCTACCCATGAATTCCCCAGGTCGACTATCTTCTCTCGTTCCCACCAGTAAGCCCGGCTTTAGTATAATCACATGCTCGAAGCCAATCTGTTTGACGGCTTCATCCAGCTCGCCTTTCATCTTCGCATATGGGATCCTCGATGTGGGAGAAGCACCACTTGTCGAAATGAGCACATAGGTCTGTACGCCTGCAGCTTTTGCGCTTTTTGCCAAAGCCAGATTGAGGTCGTAGTCGATTTTCCGCTGCGCTGCGAAGCTGCCTGCGATTCTTGCCGTAGTACCTAGAGCTGAAAAGAACGCTGAAGTATTCTGAGGGAATGCGGAAGGCCAGTCTGTTGGGTTTTGAGTCCCAATTGTTGTAAGCTTGGCATGTGCGGGCAGGTCTCTGCGTGAGAAGGCATGGATGCGATCAACTTGAGGGCATTGCTTCAGGAGTGTAAGAATATGAGAGCCCTTTGGAATTCATCTTCAAGTCAGTCCTGTTTCGTTTGTGCGGTTCTGTCTCCTCATGCCACAAGATGACAAGCTAGGTGGTGTACTCACGACAAGGCCGGTACTTCCAGCTAGACTTATGGCGGTCATTGAAGTGATTCCGACGCTGCGAGTATACTCAGATCAGGATTCTTAGTCTGATTGGAATAGCACACTTGCGACGTCCTCACATGTGTATATATGTATATATCATTGTCGGTCGGGGACTGGGAAGCATTCAAAACCCGCGACGTTGTTGTTTCGGCACGGAGCGATATTTACTCCATCAAGGTTTCCAATGACGTAGGCGATTGAGCTCATGCAAAATTTCAGTGACTGAGCAAACAGATAGCAATTCACATAGCAAGAACAACGGTTGCTCTGTTCAAGTGCTACTAAAGCGAACAACATCTATCAGGACAAGAAGCTGTCGCCGTTTGCCCTCGAGTGGTCATTACGCGTTTGACCGACGTCTGGACTCTTCGACGTGCTCAGCCTTGTCAACCTTTGCTTCGATGATACTTGACATCCCAGCATCCCATGGAAGCTCCCTCGCAACGCGCACAACTTGCAAAGCATTCTCCGACCTCATGAAGAACTCATCCACATCTTCGAGTCCGCGTCCTTTCGTCTCTGGACAAAAGAAATACACGAAAAGGAATGCCGTGGCGCTGGTACACATGTAGCAAAGATAGTCTGCTTCCAGTCAGTAACGATCGAGCTGTTTCCCAGATTGACTTACATTTCCAACCGATAGTTCTAAACCCAATAGGCGTGACTTCTGCGATCAAAAAGTTAAAGAGCCAGTTGGTCGCAGCTGACATGGCTGTGATCTTGTGCCGAATTCGGAGCGGTGCAATCTCTGCAGAATACATGAAAGGTATCAGAAACAGTCCAATGGGGAAAAACGCTAGAGCCAAGAAGTCGAAGAGCAGAGTTGCACCAGCTACGCTCTTGCTGTCATGTGAATACTTGATGAGCGCAGCCTGGCCCGCCTGTGCGATGGTCATACCAGCAGCTCCGATCATCAGCAGTTTGCGACGTCCAAGTCGGTCGACCATGAATACAGCCAATGTTGCCATACAGAATTGCCAGATCTGCAGACATCCCGAGATGACGCGCGATGTTGTACCGTTGTAACCCAGAATCTGCTGGAAGATCTCATTTGAGTAGAATGTGACTGGCAGTATTAGTGGTACGTTCACCTTGGATAAGGTGTCAACTCACTAATATTGACACCCGTCATCTGAGCGAACATGTTGACACCAAGTGCAATCAAAGTACGATTCAGATGGCGATTGGGTGTTCGAGCGAAGGGATTGCCAGAAGCTCCGACAAATTCTTGCGAGATCGAATTGCGAATGACTTCGACTTCTTGTCGAAGCAATGTTGAATCTTGTGGCAACCCGTTGAGTCGAGAAAGTGAGTAGAGTGCAGCATCGTAGTTTTCCTTCTTGATGTACCAGCGAGGCGATTCTGTCATTGATCAGTTCCAAGATGGCCTCAGCATCTCAGTCTGGATGACGTACCTGGCAGCATGAATATAAGCGAAGCGATGCCAAGCGCAAACACTGCCTGAAAAGCGATTGGAAATCTCCAGTTGGCGGAGTCGTTCTTGAGGAAGAAGAAGCCAAAATCTAGCCAGACCGCGAGCGCGACACCACCGATAGCAAACATGCCCTCGAGCATCACCATCTTGCCTCTATTGTGAGCATTTGAACATTCGGTCACCCACATAGGAACAGTAGCTTAGAAATTATTAGCAAAATTACCAACGGCGTTGTGTGTAACTCACCTGTGAAAGCACCCACACCAAGACCTGTGGTGATGCGTGCTGCGATGAGCTGTCCAAGGCTGAAAGATGAAGCTTGAATTGTAACGCCGACTATGACGAAGCATGATGCGCCAAAGATTGTCCTTCGCCTGCCTAGTATGTCGCCGATGATGAAGCATGACAAAGCTCCTATCGCACAACCGACTTCATAGATTGCGACCGCTGTGCCCTGTATGAGTGATCGTTCGTGTGACTTGTTGTCTGAAGTATCGATCTGAGGAAAGGTCTTCTCCCACGTCGATAGACTCAACAGTCCATTAATCACTGCTTGATCGTAGCCCTGCAACAAAAAAGCGAGAGCGCCAACTGCTGCGACAAGCAAGTGCAACCTGGGACCTTGCAGTTTGATGCCTGCCATATTCGCGAAATCTTGAGCAACGATTAGTGAAAGTTGTACTGAATCTCGAAGCACTCACGAGGTACTTATTCCAAAGCAAAATTGCTTGTAACAGATGATGTTGGCTTTCTCCACTTCTTATACGGCATCTGTTCATGAGTTTACGAGATTTCCCGCAAGAGGGAAATCCTATCGTCGTGGGGATGATGTCGCTCAGGTTTGTTTCTTCGTAAGGGCTCCGGGAATAACGCTTGGTAGCGTGTGGCTAGCAGATCAGGCCACGAATCAAGCTCCCGGCCAGCTTCCGAAATGTCAAAAAAGCTTAAAATGAAGGTCAAGCTTCTTGCCAGGGAGGGCCTTCGGGACGAAGAGCTCCCGAGATTGGCGCTGGCGGTGAGGAAGTGCCTGTGTCGGTATGAAGATCGCTGGACTCGGCGTTTAAAATTTCAAACTGGACGTTACTGCTGCACAAACCATACCTGAACGGGGCATTAGGGTACTCGAGTTCCTGATCAACACTTTCACACGGGTACAATGAGGCCAGCGCATCAATTGTTCTGACAGTGAATTGAAGGCGACCTTGACTGTGTCACCGGGACAATCGGATCTGGCCTGAGACACCTTCGGGAATGCCACGTTTCCTGTATTCGGCGAGACTCGCGCGCGGTCAACTACGAAGACATTGTTGCATATCTGCAAGCCAGCTGCAGCTAGTGTTACGGAGAGATGGCGGGTAGGACAACGGAAGCGCGAATCGTTGGTATGACGGTCTTTGACGGCAACTCGCATCCTGAAATTACCGCTTGCGTGCCATTAGCAACACACTGCCCCATTCAACATCTACCAGCGTTTCTTCAGATCCAAACTCGGGTTCCGTACTTGCAATCTCATCGAAGAGTTCATCGACCACGTCTCCAGAGCCACCCCTGCTTCTTCCTTCCAATGTTGGATGAGCCTCCCTCCAGGAATGATACGAACTCCAGGTGCGGATGTATTCCTTGCATTCCCCTACCTTGAATGACACATTCATGAACTTGGTACCTTGACCACTGTTTTTGCCGTTGGTTCCTGGTTCGTACTCAATTCTCTCGATATCCTCCCAAGCGTCGGATGGGGGCTGTACGTCTCGCAGCAAGTTCTGGACGATGGAGCGGCCTGGTTGTTGCCAATAGGAACCTAGCAGATCGGGATGGTGGTCATAGGCATACTTGTCCATGATCGAAGATGCTTTGGGAGAGTTGACAAAGACGTGATCCTTATAGCCCCAGAAAGCCATGGTACCACCACTCTTGACTGTGCGAGCAAGCTCTGCGAAGACTTTTGCATAGTCAAACCAATGAGCAGCCTGACCTGCTACCATCATATCGACAGAAGAGTCCGCGACAAATGGGAGACTTTCTGCAGATGCTTCACAGAAAGTGACGTTCGGGTATTCTGTACTGGATGTCGACGACTGTGCTTGCTCTATCATGCGACCTGACGGATCGGTTCCCGTAACTGTGTCAAAGTGTTTTGAGATTGCTCGCGCAACCACACCGTGACCGCATCCGAGATCGACGCATGACTGACGCTGTCCCCGATGGTATTGAAGGACTTTCTTATACAGTGATTGAGGATACGATGGCCGAAACGTGGCATAGGATGCTGCTGAAAACGAGCTCTTGCTACGCTCTGTAAGTGGAAGGTCATGACATGTTGTACAGTATGGGACTCACGAGAAGGTTGCCATATTTTGATACCAGGTACTCGAGTAGGTCACTTATCAGAAAAGTCGGCCGTGGACGGCCGAAGCTGCCGGTGGGACGTACCTACCTATTTATGGATGCGATGCGGGAACGTGTTCACAGACAGCGGCGAAAAGCTCACACGCCGGCCGGCTTGGCCGGCCAAAATTGCTTGGCGCCGTCGAAGAAGACCGATCCCAATGCCCAGAACAAGTTAGATCGAGCGCCGCTGTTCGGCTTGAACACGGTCTCGTCCTGTCTGTTGCTCGGCCTGGGATGCAAACTAGCCATGATCATCATTACACTCATTATTTGACTGCTCGTCCACACAATGGCATCGGCTGCTTGTTCAAGATGGCAACCAGTCTCGTAGACCTCGACAGCATCGCAGCGTTCGAGGTCTGTTCAGTGTCCGTGAAATGAAGCACTCTCTCGAGACTCTCTTCCGGCAGGCCGAGGCGCATTGAGGGGAACAGAGTTTATGGGAGGATCATTTGGCAACAATAAATCTCATGGCGTCCCCTGTCAGGTACGAAGGGACCTGCACATCCTCGCAACTGCGCGTTTGTTCGCTGACATGTCTGGTAAATCACAGCTGATGTGGATCACCGACGTGGGAGATCCGCGCGCAAAGAGAGACGCCTCCACGCGCTCCTTGATCAAGAAACATGTGATGAAAGACATAGGCAAATCCCGGCGTAGACCTCAAAGACGTGATTTTTCCATACGGAAACACGTTCTCTCGAGCGGTGCCGAGCCTGGTCGTTACACGTTCAAAGAGGTCATAGATGACTCGGTGGATTCCTCGCCCAGCGATGAAGACATCGACAGAGTCGTCGATGTTTTACACTACCCTTTGCATAACGACGCGACTCGACCGTCTTTGTTTAGTCGAAGTATTGCTACATGCCTCAGACTTGGGGCACATCTTTGCTGGCAGCTTCTGTACAGTGCGCCAACATCCCTTGTTTGTCAGTCAGGACTGTGGCTTTCATGCTGAGATGTGGTGGGATCTGAGTCTGACGGATCCCGCAGCAAAGAGTCAGCTGGACTCAATGCTGGCTACCAAGTATGGATTCCTGATGATGAAGCCCGGCATTCCTTTCGACCTTGATGGACCGACCACGACAACCCTTCGCCTCGAAGCATTGCAGGCTACTCAAAGAGCTATCGAAGATCCTAATAGATGCTATAGTGTCGGCGTGATCACAGCAATTACAGCGAGTGTTTTCGAAGCAGTCAGTGATTGGATCACCCTTGTACTTCGCGAGCCCCAACTGATATGGAGTTAGCACACACGAGGTGATGATGTGCAGGCTTTTCTACATCTTTGTGGGCTGCGCACTCTCATCAATCATCGACAGGGTGGACTGTCATCTCTCCGAGCATATCCTAAATTATGGATCATGATTTCGATGTGAGTTTGAGGCCTGTTTGTCAACACATGAGGCGGATGGCTAATCAGCATCGCTTCTATCAGATGTGAGATCATCTGCGCAACTACCTGGGGCACTGTTCCGGAGCTTCCGTTTCCAATGGACTACTTCCAAGAGCCTTTTCTTCGTCCTACTCGACCTCCTTCTGAGTTCTCGAAGATGGTCGCTACAGCGTGGACATCCAAACAGCGCCAGACCGACATCACGACCAGAACTTACGACCACATGTCACACTACCCTAAACCTCTGAACAATGAAATTTCAGAAGTTTATTCGTTGCATCCAAGAACGATGATCACCATTTTCACCGGATTTAAGAAGTGGTTGAGCCTCCCGTGTGCATCCTTGGTGGAGAGCCAGGATCTGAGACTGAACTGCCTGCGGACTGTGGACAATCTTTTGACTGCATCGTCAGCTCATCAAGACGAGTGGTCATGTCAAACTTCAAGTACCAAAAGTTTACCGTGGTCGGGACAAGATGTGCTCAAGCTTATCATCCTTGTCGTCCGTTGTGGGAATGAGATGCACCCAATACTGAATTCACAGCTCCCGAGTAAAGAGGCAAAATCAGCTTGATGAGGGCGTAAGATACGCAGGAACCAATTCTTACCGGTCACCGGCCTAGTGCTTCACACTTCGAGACTATGCAAATGCTTGGTGTAATGCTGGCTCTGCTACCTATCATCGGGGTAGCCAATGGCCTAAGACCTCCAAACCTGCAGCCGACAACGGGCTCTTCTTCGCGCGACCACTCGACCACCTTCCCTCAATCTCAGTCTGGACTTTCGTATCAAACGCAGTACATCTCGTCTTGCCCCGCAGCTCTGTACTGACGGCTGACTTCCGTAAAACACTTGACAACCGACTCCGGGAGCGCAGGACCCTCACATGCAGCCAAGTTCTGCTCCATCTGCGCTTCACTTGAGGCGCCGAGGATGATACCGTCCGCCTCACCTAACGAAGAATGGTGCATCAGCCATCGAAGTGCTGCTTCACGCACAGTGACACCAGCCTTGTCGCAGGTGTTTGTCAGCTCCTCCAGTAGTCCCAAAGATATGTCGTTGACGTAAAGCGTTTGGAATACTTTCATCTGGTCCATGCGACCGCCTGTGGGAGGCATGCGAAGCTGTTCAATTGGGCGCGAAAAGAAACCTCCACCAAGTGGACTATAAGCATAAAACGCTATGCCGTAGCCTCGTAAGACAGGCAGTAGTGCCGGCTCCATAGCACGAAGAAGAGGGTTGTACACACCCTGGTATACCGAAGGGCTGACCCAACTATTCTTGCGGCAGATATCCACTATCTGATGGACCTCGTCTGCGCGAAAGTTGCTGATACCAAAGCGATCAAATTTGCCCTCAGAATGGAGCTGATTCATGGCCCGGCATGACTCTTCCAGGGGTGTTTGACGATCCGGACCATGGAAGTAGTACAGGTCGAATTTCTGTTGCTTTGTCGCAGCGAGCGACTCGTTACAAGCCCGGATGATGTTGTCGTATGACAACGATCCCGGCACAAATCCAGGTGCCTTTGTCGCCACAGTCAGGTTACAGGCTTCTACGGTGTCTTTGATCGTGCCAAGATGCTGCTCGCTTTGTCCATTGTTGTACACTCGAGCTGTGTCGAGCTCACGAATACCGTGTCTGCCAAGCAGAGTCAAGATGGCACGCAACTGCTCTGGTTGGGACATGTGGACAGACCCAGAAGCCACAGAAGAGCCCATAAGGCCAGCAATAACTTTGACCATGGTGGTAATGTTGCGATGGGCTGGACTGGACTGGGGGACCAGGTGTCTTTTAGTGCGACATGGATTCTGTGACTGTTGCTGTAGCTACCACCGAGTTTAGCCTGTTAAGAGAGGCACCAGCCGAGATATAGCTTGGCGTAGCTGTGCTCTACCAACTCATCGCATCTTCCCATGTGCTAGCGTTCATGACTCTGATACTCCTCTCAGAAACCTCCTATGCAGTTGTAGAGCATGATCATTCTTGTTAGAATGCGCGATTCTTTCTAGAGTACATATGTATCCAAAGAGATCTAGCGTATTGTTAGTGCTCGATAATTTCTACCTTCTTTGCAGGTATACTGTGAGTTCCTACGGCTACTCGCGTTACCAATGCTCGCTCACAGGTAAGCTCGGTATACACAACCAAGATCGGGTTTGGGAGTTGACTTTGCTGTGACCTAGAGACTGACATTTCTACCACGGCCGCATCAGGTAATGTGTACATGAATAGACATTGAGGCACAGAATGTACTTGGAGACATACACTAGATATGTTATCAATCACGAATCATAGTCGATGAGATGAGGAGATACAGCAAAAGAGAAGTCGTATTAGAATCAGTCCCATCATAATCGTATCTTACATCATAGCATTAGAGTCATACAATCTTTGTTCTTCCTGCGCAACAACGCACATTCACCCATTTCCATCAGAGCGTACAATCCGGATCCCATCAAATCCTCAAAGTCTCATCAATCGCACAATTCATCTCTAGGGGACCGACTTGCCAGCGTTCTCAAGAGTCTTCTCCTCGTAAGCACCGACTTGTGCACCAAGGTTTGCAGCATCAGAGGTGAGCTGACCGTCGAGAGTGTCACCATTGCTTTTCTCAATCTCAGCAAGATCGTTCTGGTGAAGGGCTGAGAGAACATTGGCAGCCCCATTGGCAATCTTGTCGCCCTGACGCTTGACTCTGGGAATGGCTTTGCCGATACCCTCAAGGGTCGATTCTTCGGCACTACCAATTTGAGCACCAGCATTGGCGGCGGCTGAGGTGAGTTCACCATCAGCGTTGTCACCGACGTTCTTCTCGATGTCAGCGACTGGGCCGAGCTTGGCAGCAGTGAGGACGTTGGCAAGTCCGTTGGCGATCTTGTCGCCCTGACGCTTGACCTTGGGTCCCTTTGGAGGTGGAGGTGGGGGAGCGGCGCCTCCGCTTCCTCCAGAGGTGGTGGTAGTACCAGAAGAGGTTCCGCCGAGAAGAGCAGCGGTGTTGTCTTCGGCATTCTCGACGCCGTAGCCCACACCGTTGTCGGTGCTGCTGAGAATGGAGTTGCAGGCAGCGCCCTCGCCAGCCAATTGACGGCGGCTTACTTTGTTAATGGCATCTGCAGTGTTGTCTGGGGAGTATGACTTAGTCCAAGGTTCAGAATAGTTTCTAAGACACTTACCCAAGGCATTCTCGACACCGTAGCCAACACCATTATCAGTGCTGCTGAGAGCGGAATCACAAGCAGCGCCCTCTCCAGCAAGCTGAGGGATGGGCGCTGCGACGGCAGTGAAGGCCTGGAAGGCGGCCAAGAAGAGGAGAGACTTGGTGATGGAAGGCATCTTCAATCAGGTCACCGGGTGAAGGCGAGAGATAAGACTTTGAGGATGAGAGGGATGGATGTTGTCTTTGATGATGGTGCTTTGTGTGCTGGATGAGTATGATGTTCTCGAGGGCGCGACTGATATTTATATCCATCAGGCACAGAGTCCTGGTCCATATCGACTCCGTATGAACATGCCGAGCTGCGGTATAGCATCATGGTTGCTCCCGCAGGATTACAATTCACGACAAGTAGTGTGCGACTATTCAGTGTAATGACCCTTTCTGGAGTGCGGCGCTGTAGATCAATGTACTTTTTGACTTTCGAGGCTTTTTCATACTTCTCAGGAGCCCGGCCGAGAGTCTATCCCAATGACGCCGCGGAGGACCATAGGCCCAGGGCATACTTTGTGTGTGTCTGTGTGGGAAGTGACGGCTGACTCGCCATCATCGTATCTCAACAGAGTTACAGCAAAATCGAAAGTCTGCCAGCGGTGTTCGCCAGGACCTGCTGCATCAGACATCCGAATGAGAACTCCAGGCCACATGGTGTTTGCTGATCAGCGTTGTCGCAGCCGTCGCTTGCCGATGAGCCCTATAGAGCAGTATTGGTAAACACAACTGATTTCGAGGGCCACAAGTGAGAAGTGGCAGTCGCAATGATACGGAATTGGCACTGGCGACGTCTCGCTCTGTTGGGCTTGGCTTCACCGCGCACATACTTATCACTGTCATGCCTCGTCGTCGGGTGCATTTCGGATATAACGAATCCGATGAGATGAGTCTCAATAACTTGTGGTGTGTATCGCGAGGTGAGATGAAGTCAGCGGCATGGCTCAGGTTGTTGAGCTGAGGCAGCTGAACAACGTCAGCCTGCAGCTCCGCTCAGAACCAAGGGGTTCGATTCCTCCGCCGGAGGGCGGGGTCTGACCGTGATCTGAAGAGCCAAGGAAGCTTGTCGGAAAGTCAAGACAATGGTTGGTCCAGACAAGCACAACCAAGCAAGTACAAGATTTAGGGTTGGGAAAAGGCGTCTGGATCTGGCTTGGGAGCCGCCATCTCCCACTACATCGCAAGACTGCAAACTTCTTCTCAGCTCCTATACTTTCCGCACGGGTCGACAGTCCCAAAGTGTTCAAAGCACGTCGTACTCTTTGATATTCTTATCCTTTTGCACTTCGTAATTTCTTCCTTGGCGTGCATCACTTCAGAGTTCAGACACCAACAAAAAGCGAATTCGACGCCCACGCGTCATCATACGCATCTGAATTTGTTTGTACGGGATGGATTCATGGCTCCAGGATTTCTGATTCTATAAGGTGGCCGGCTTCAATTGCCCTACATACTACATATCTACAACTGGTCCTGCCACTTGTATGCTGGCTTGAAGCCGATCTCCTTCTTGGCCTTCTCAATCGAAAGCAGGGTATCGTTGGACCCTGAAGTAGCATTGTACTTGACGCCAGGGAAGGCCTTCTTGACAAGCTCGTCATTTGATTGTCTCATGCAGGTGTCCTCAGCAGCAATGAGGTACTGGTGATGACCCTTAGTCTTGCTGTCCAACGACTTGGAGACAGCCTGACCACCATCTCTTGCGTCAATGTAACCCCAGCAGTTCCAGTAACGCTTCATCGGGTCATCCTGCCATGCCTCGAAAGTCTTGTACTCCTCCGGCAGCATGACGTTGCTGAATCTGAGGGAGATGATCTTGACTTCAGGGTCCCATCTTGCGTATTGCTCGGCCATGGTCTCGCCCATCAACTTGGACAGCGAGTATGCTGACTCGGGTCTTCTTTCATGCTCTTCTGTGATGGGCAGCGACTCTGGCATATGAGGGTCGAAGGGGATACCGATCAGTGTCTCCGACGACGCAAGCACGACGTTCTTGATCTTGAGCTTGCGGCAGGCTTCGAGGACGTTGTACGTGCTCATTGTGTTGGTGCGGAATTGCCTCGAGCTGTTGGTCTGGCCGGGAGAGGGGATGGCAGCCAAGTGGACGACGGCGTCGATGCCGCTGTATGCCATATCCTAGTTCATGTCAGTCAGTTGGATCGCGACAGGCAGAATGGTCGGCTCACGGTTGTCAAGAATGTCTCCAAGACGGCTCCCATGTCCTCCAAGTCGATCTCGACCAGGCGGTAGGCGCCACCAAGACCCGACTTGCCATCCTCGCTGATACCAGGAGGGCGACGAGTATCGACCGAGATGACCTCCCAGCCCTCGTCGGCGAGGTACCTGACTGTTGAGCGACCGAGCTTGCCACTACCACCTGTGACGATGACTCTGCGCTTGTTCTCGCCTCTCTTTGCTTCGCCGAGGGCGAGCTTGTCGGTAAATGATGCTTGAGGACTCATGATGGACTTCAGGTTGATTGCGATGTTGCGACGAGCAAACGACGCGACAATCGCTCACCATATAAGCGTCTCAGGAAAACTCATCAGCGGCAAGAAGACCGATGCTTATGTCATTGACGCTTTCTCCATCCCCAGCCGCTCTGCGGTTTCGGTAGATGGACTCGGTGTAGCTTCCAGCGACCCAATCATGTCACAGGAGTGGCATTCGTTGTGTGGAGGACTCCTCCGCCGCCCGCATGTATGACCCGCATCTCCACAAATTTCTCTTTATCCGGTGATCGCTTGGCTCTAGCTTGACAGGATACGTGGGTCGGTGGGTCTATTCTTCTACACTTCGAAAAGAAAGCGTTGCTGGTATGTGTTCTTGAAGACAAGGGGTTGATAGATTGCCTGTCCATGCTAATGCCTATAGACGCTATGAATCGAAAGCATCGTGTTGCGGAGATATGGACAGTAAGACACAAGATCGAAAGCCGAGCAAGGACAGGTACTCGGGGACTGTGCACAGACCATTTGAGCTTGCTGTCGTTATCACCCTGTATTCTTGTGGTTCTGTTTGTCGTCGTCGACAGCTTGATCCTATGAACAGACTGAAAGCAGTGAGCAATGAATACAACACCAGAACGTAATATGCATATTGAATAAACGCGTCAAACGCGTGCAAGAGTCAACGAGCAGGAAGTTCGAAATTTGCGGATGAGATCCGAATTTCTAGATACAATTCAATCGTTTTGGTACTGTGCTCCATGAGATTGACACAATTGATATGTTTGTCGTTCTGTTTTTCAATGATCTGCCTCTGAACACGCCGTCTCTTATCTGAACTTAAGAGCGATTCATGTTGGAGACGGTGACAATCATCGCCGAAGACCTAGTTCCGACCTCGCTACTAGCAATTGACACAAGTCTGATAAAACGCCAAGATCTTTTGATCGTCATGACTGTGTCGTCATGATCTCGCCGTCATGATAGTACCGTCATGATCCCCACCAAGCTTTCACACATCACCCCGTCTCTCTGAAGATCATGATCCCGCGGACCCCGAGAACCACAATGACCTTGGCGACCCCAACAACTCTAGATCTCCTTGTACAAAGCGGTCGTCTGTCATCGACCGCATCGTCATCAAGATTCATTTGTCCAGATTCCTTACTTCGACTGTGAACTGACATTCAGCGTACCCGTGGGCTGGACTGCTCGACGCTCGATTGCATACGTCGATCCAGACGAAAACGTGGCATCTTCAGCCAGCCTTAGGCTTTCCAGGCTCAGTTGAGCCTCCCTCCGAACGTGTCAAATACGCGAATGTATATGCGCTGCAGGTTCATGTTTCGAACTCTCGTCAGCATACGTACGAAGCGGTGCGCTATGGTATTGAGACTCGACGTTGATCTACACACATCTTTCCCTCTGGAGCATGCCGACAAGTAGCGCTCGTGCCGTGGACCGAGTACGAGATACCAGAACGCTGACATGATCGATTCCTTCTCGAACTGTTTCTCCCACAGCATCACAACCAGTCATCTTATGAGCACGACGTCTGCTCTAGATCCAGTTTCACAATCAGCTTTGCGAGTATTTGTGCTACTCCTCGGTCGGCATTCGGTTTTCCAAACCACAACCTCAACGCTGTCTGGTCTCGGCATATTGCCACGTTTAGCCCGGCTGAAATTGTTTAACCCGTTATCAACGTCCTCTAGTCTTTCGGTGATGTGGTCTCACCCAACCTGCTTTCGTCAGCAATATTCAATGCCTTCTTCAGAATCAGCACCGGAGCTCGTCCTAGGATCTTGTGTTCGATGTGTAATAGGTAGGGCATTCACAGCGGTCGCACTTATCGTTTCACGGTCTTATATTGCGCCAACAAATATACTGGTCGCTGTAAGATGTGTTCTTGACAGTCCCTTGCCAGGTCGAACGACCGCGATATGTCGGTAGTCCAATAGTCGCGCGCTCCCGATTCGTCGTTCCTGTCTCAAATCCTTCGCAAACTCTTCCCCTTGCACCGCCAATATCCATCTACCCCAAAGCAGTTCCTCGGCTCTTTGGTCGAGACGTTGCTCTGTTTGGCTTTTCCCATCGCTTGCTGACCGAATTTGAAACTTCTTCGTCTGTTCCCTGTCAAGTTCTGGGTTCGGGACACAAACGACATCACGCTTTCTGAAATCTCATCTGCGCCTGCCTGACCTCAGCACGAATCATTGGATGCTTCGCTTGGTAGGATCAGTATGCGCGAACGTGGCTCAAGCCACATACATACCCTTGTCGCTATTGAACCAGGTTGTGGGAAACCATCTGGGGTCGTACCAAACACATATAGCTGGGCCCAGACACACCTCGCACCTGAACCTGTCATATCGCTTCTTTCCTGTCCTTACAATCAAAACTCTGAAGATCTCTACAACACTCCTTTGCTTTGACTACAAATCACCGGTACTGGTCTGAACACAAACTCGGTCTCTCTTACATCTTTGATGTTCAGCATAATCACTGCCCAGCATCATGGATAGGCTGCACGGTATGCTACCGTGTCGCGAAGTCTCGATCCACAGCAAGGAGTACCTGGAAGAAGACATGTCGTCGACGTTACTCGGTGCCACAGGCTTCTTCTGTTTTTTCTCGCTCATCATTGTAGCCCTACGATTGTATGCACGCGCTTTCATCGTGCGACGCTTGGGCTGGGAGGATCTTCTGATTCTCATTACCGCCTTCTTCGTGTTGGGTTGTTGGATCTGCTTTATTGGCGAGTCCAAGACTGGAGTTCTTGGTCGACACATGGCGTCTGTGACCATACCACAATACGAGCTCTTCTTATTATGGACATTCCCGCATCAACTCTTTCTCATGCTCGGTGTCGGCACATTCAAATGCAGCGTTGGTTTCTTTCTTATTCGAATCGGGCGTAGTCGGTGGCAGCGGCGGGCTTTGTACGGGTTGATGGGTGAGTCGAAGTCGTACTGAAGCGTTTTATGATCAGTGTTGACTGACCGATGCAGTGTTCATGGCCGTCTGTTCTCTTGTGTACGCTTCAACTCTTTTCTGGTCTTGCATTCCCCTCCGAGCGAACTGGCATTTCGACGAACAAAAAGATGCGAAGATGATCTCGACCAAAGTCTGGAAGGGTCTCGCTTTCTGGAACAGCCTGATGAACATGCTGACGGACGGTATTCTCGCGCTATGGCCCATGCCGATTGTACTGAGGATGAAGGTCTCCACCTTCAAGAAGGTCTCACTTGGTGTCGCATTGAGTCTGGGCTGGTTGGCAGTCGTTTGTGGAGCCATCAAGACATGGGCCATGTGGAACTACTTCACCGCCGAGGACAAGTACTTCAAGGATACGTACTTCTTCTGGAGCTTCCTCGAGATCAGCGTAGGATCTATCGCGGCATCGGTCCCTCTCTTGCAACCTCTTGTCTACAGGATCCGTCGCTCTTCGTCATCGAAGAGTGACAGCGGAAAGGTTGTTTTGGTGGCATTACCAGCTACTACACCAGCGCAACCGGCCCGCGCGCTTGTCCGTCGGCCGGTCATCACATGGACGGGTATGGGTTTTACTTCTTATCAAGGGGAAGATGACGATTCGAAGTGGGACAGCCCGGGGCAGAGTGGTTCGAGTACGCGGATGGATATGGAGAGGTCGGACAGCGGGACGATATATGTAGGATACGAGGGATCGAAAGCGTTCATTTCTAGAGCGACTGTTTAGATAAGCGATACATAACGACTGAAATGACCAAAAGTATTCATGATGTGCTGCAAGGCGGAGAAGGTCGGCGTGTTCGACTGAAGTGATGGGCGCGCCCGACCATGTCTATTGCCGACGTCCGTCTCCTGCAGCCAAGCTGCGAGTCGATTGATCCTGCAGGTTGCACCGCGTTGGCTTATACCCTCTGGAGTGGTGGTTAGGCTTCGAATTGCAGTTCCTGATTGCGACCGAGGAACAACGAGAGGCCCATCGCCGCATGCCGACGTTTCTCCGTGTTCTCGTTCATCGGGCTCATCAGTACCATGTACAGTCAATCTTCCCAGTCATAGGGCAACGAGACTCGATCTCCTCTGTGACGATACTCATCGCTCGCTGTCGCCATGATGGACCAGGAAGTCCCTCACAAGTCCCGTAGAGACATCGCCCAATCATATTACGAGCTCACATCGACATCTGGTTTGTCGCGATTTCTTGGCTAGACTTGCGCAAGTCTGCAATGAGTTGGACGATGCTGCCACGTAACAGCACAGTACCCAGATCCTGGATGGGTAGTAGAAGAGGAGGATATCGTGCACACTGGGCTCATTGCGGACCCATCATCTCTCCTTGAGCCGCCGGGCAGATGTGTCTTCAACAGGCGTGTCAATAACATGCCTCGATCAACGGATGTTACGAGACTATACTTGGGACTCTGATGGCCACGCGCTCGTCACCATACGGCTTGACACACAGAGGACGAGTTAGGTTCTGCTCAGAAGATCCTCGGGTCCTTAGTCTCCTGCGATTAGAATTGTCACGGCATGCACATAGACCCAGATGAGAGGTAGGGTGGGTAATCATGAATTCATTAAGATACATCATTGCAACATCTCAAGACATTGGAAAGTCAACAACGTCAGACCTTAACGTTTAACCTTGCATCTCGATACCACCGGTACCGTGGATGCACTCGCCAGTGAAGTACGAGCCAAGAGGCGAGGCCAATTGGATGTAGGCAGTGGCAATCTCAATGGGCATACCAGTTCTGTCCATGGGAGCCATACCCTTGCCGACGTTCTTCATGCCTTCAGCAGGTACGTTGGCAGTAGCAGGTTGGAGAGGAGTCCAGCTGTCATTGTGTTAGGAAATGGCTCGGTAGTGGCTGGTGGAATGGCTTACATGATTCCGGGTGCGACAGCGTTAATTCTGATGCCTCTGGGTGCCTGTTGCTTTGCGAGTGCGCGGGTGAAGGTGACGATAGCGCCCTTGGTGGAGCTGTAGTCGACTTTTGTGGCGTCACCCATGTATGCAAGGACAGATGCCGAGTTGACAATGTTGTCGCCACGCTTCATGTGCTGGAGAGCGTACTTGCTCAAGGCCATCATCTGTGGTGAATGTGATTAGCATTTACTCTGAGCAAGACGAGTTCGTGTTTCTAATAACGTACCTGGATGATGTTGGTCTGGAAAGTCTTTGTGACGACCGAGATATCAATCTCTCTGTGGTCCTCGCACGACTCTTGCATGGAAGCGTTGTTGACAAGAACATTGAGCTTGCCGAAGACCTTGATGTGCTCATTGATAGCGGCCTTGCAATTGGCCTCCTCCTTGAGGTCGTATGCCATACCATGACCCTTGCGGCCAGCCTTCTCGATCTGCTTGATGGTCCATTTGGCGTCCTCCTCTTCCTCGGGCAGGTAAAGAATTGAGACATCCGCACCCTCTCTTGCCATGAGGATAGCGACTGAACGACCAATACCGCTGTCACCACCGGTAATCAAGACAGCCTTGTCCTGGAGAAGACCTCTGCCTTCGTACTCTTTGAGGTAAGGCTTGCCATTGTCGTCCCAGAACTCGAGCTGTGTCCAGTTGGCCTGCTCCTTCATATCCTTGTCAAGACCGGGACCACCCTGCTGGTCCTGGGCGGAGATTTGCCATGTGTAGGCGGTAACGGGACCTTCTTGCTCAGACATTATGATATTTGTGTATTGCGAAAAAGTTGCAAAGTGTGCATAAGGAAGGAAAAGCTGAAGGAATAAGAGAGAGGGGCATAGTAAAAGTACAGCGAGAGTGGATACTTCGTATACATGAGCTCACAGAGCTGGTAATGCATGACATCACAGTTCGGTGTTGTTGAGGCTCAATTCTCGCCGCGGGGCGTGAGAGTAATTTTACCCGGGATCAGCTTCGATCGAACTTCGATCGCCCTTGAGCCTCCTGTTGGCAACATCCTCGCAGCCACAACCCTTGACTTTTCTTATCTGTGATGGAACCCGTGGTTATCTGGTTCGCAGAGGTTGCCGGTGAACGAGGAGGGAAACTCGACCATCCGCTATGCGGATCTCACCACAATGCGATCGTTGAACGTGAATGGAGGCCAGTGGCTGCGCGCTCGACAAGACTCTTGATCACTCGCTGGACAGCAGACTGACTTTGCAGCGGCTGTTAGGAAACACCTGTATGCTCGATCAGCTCTATAAACATGGGAAGTGACCTGGGCGAAGCTCTTTCGACAAAAGCTTTGGATTGCTTTCGGTGTGCGCGTCAACACGATTGAGTGCTGTCATTTGAAATCAAAACTCCAATTTTCTCCAGAACTGCCTGGGTGCAATGTTTGTTGACCTGACAGCCATAGTCTGGGAAGACGAAGACCTCGTGTCTATGCCTTGGGTCAGCAACCCATACACCAGTACATTCCTGGTTGAGGGTTCACTGCCATTGGACAGAAAGCATCGGCGAATGCTGACGACGATAACGAAGCTCGGTATTGCAATGCTCCGAGGGGGCTTCCTAGTTGGCAAGTGATAAAAGATACAACCTTAAACCAGGGGCTGCTAAGACTCTCATATATTCGGCGCTGCATTATTGCGTGGGGTTGTTCTGATGATCCCGGAGAGGTTGCCGGGGGACACCTGGACCACCATCCTGCACCGACCCTATAAGCGTCAGTTTGGTATACCGAGTCCTCGATATCATCCCAATGCGAACATGGGAATGTTTTTGACGATTCTCGAAGCGAAACCGAGGTCGAGCTGATCTTGCGACCGTTGAGGCTCTGCGTCAGTGTCACTCATCGGCGCGCCCGACAAAAGGTCCACCACGGCTGAACGTCGTTGCAACGACATGACAGTCATTTCAGCTCAAATCAGCTGCTGAAAGTTCTTTTTCCAACATCAGATTCGGTCGTTTGAACGCCTTCATCGGCCTACTGTCTGGTTTGCAGCACTCTTGCACCCATTGCTATGAGAGAGAGCGCAGGATATACTTCTCGGTCCGGATCAGCGTCGTCCGATCGCGGACTGACGGTGGAGGCAGCAGGACATGAATCAGGTCCTCCTTGGTACCTCGTCCTCTGCTGAACTTACTCGCAAACCAAAGCCACTTGCTGGAGAACAAGCCGACGGCTCATACGCCAAAAGGTTACGGCACGCTGTGGCTGCGTTTCATTGTTCCAACGGTCTGCTCTGGCCGCTTTAACTAGCGACTCATGACATTACTTCCAACCAAGTTATTGGGTCTAGAAATGTCTAGCATGTCACTGCGACGACAGAATTAGGCAAAGACTGTTTGTTCATTCTCGAAGAAAGTCGCAATTCCCAATAGACTCCCCATCGAAAGACGGATAGACGAGCTGTCAACCAGCCGTGTCTCTCCATCGCCGCTTTAGTTTTTGAATTTCTTGTTTGGGATTCTTGAATGAGGGCTTAACTCAATGCAGGGTCAAAAAACGTAGAACTGCATTGACCAGGAACATCCGCCGGGTACCTGGAGTTTCCTCGTGGCAGTGGGATTTAGGTCCACATCTCCCCGACTTCCTGACCGACCTTCTTCCTCGGTTTGGTTTGGTTTGACTGGGATCGATGGAGTTCAGTACTGCTATTGTAAGTCTGATAGGCTCTCTCCTACCTCGTGCTGTATGCTGATCGATTGTGAATCCAGATCGCTCAAGTGATACTACTCGCGTTGACACTTTCGATAACTCTTCTGCGATGCTTTGTTCGCCTTCGCATCGAGGCACGCGCTCTCACCTTGTCTGATTACTTAGTGTGGGTGGGCTATACATTCACAGTCGCTTTTGTGGTCTGTCAAGGTGTTGCTTTGAATGCTGCAAGGACGCATCCGTTAGTCGACGATACTTACACCGACTCTGTCGTCTATCTCAAGGTGTGTTTCGTATCAATCCGTCAACTATCACAGAGCTAATTGTATACAGGCTGTCTACGCGTCATGTTTCTTCTTCGATATCGGGTTGTTCATGCCCAAAGCGTCGATCACAGCCTTTTACTGGTGGCTTATACCGAAAATGTTCAGAAGTTTGAGATTCATGCTATGCGTCGTTACTGTCTATCTCGTCCTCGCAGCGATCGGCTCTGTCTGCCTCGACCTCTTTATTTGTTTCCCTGTTCATTACAACTGGTCGCTGGACTATGAAAAGCAAGGTCAATCAATCTGGAATTCATGGAACGACTTCTGGATTAACTGGATGCTGAACTTTTCAGCGGATGTTTTCTGTATGTTCACCTGCTCTCATATCATTTGTGTTTTGGTCTCTGTCAGATGTGGGTAATCAGGCTGTGGTCTTGAACTGACATTGCGTGTCTATGGTACCCAGTTGAAACCACTTTGGCAAAAACCAGTCACAATTCCATATGCATCTGCGGGGTCAAACTCCATACTGACGTGCTGTAGTATTTTTCATTCCCTTCTTCATCATCAAATCACTCAAGCTTCGCCAGAGACAAAAATTTGGACTTATCGGTGTCTTCTCGCTCGGCTTGATCACCATGGCCATCAGTTTCGCTCGTTTCATGATCTACACTGTCTCCAACTACGACTTGGGCGACAACGATGGAGGTAACTTGGTCTATCTTACCCTATTCTCCAAGATGACAATACTGATGTTACAACAGCTGTCATGTGCACCGCGGAGATGTGCACGTCCCTCATCGTCGCCTCCCTTCCCGGCCTCAAAGTGCTCATCACCCGTACAATTGCAAACCACTCCTCCTCGCGCTCCGGAACTGACGGCTACAACAAATCGTCGGATACACCACACAGCAGCCGCATCGCGAAGATCTCGGCTCGCCTGTCACGTCCATTACGACGAGCTTCTCTTGATGACGCTGGTTTTGAGTTGATTACAGTGTCTCCCTCGGGGAAGCAGAACCTTAAACAAGCCCCATCGGTGGGGAGTATGAATCTGGATGACACGCAGATTACAGTCAAGCATGACTTTTCTATCGAGCATGGGGTGGACAGTAAGAGGGGGTCATACCAGAACACGCAGAGTTTGCCCTTTGTATAGTACATGGGCAACAAAATTGATTCCGATGTACTTGACGCTGCTTCTATCTCAACGGACCCCAGACCTCATAGTGTCCGAACGCAGGAAGCAATCGCATGATCCATCCGGATCGCCAGTCATCATAGTCCCATCCAGAGAGCCAAAGGAGTCGCTTGGTATGGCCGCCTTGGATACCGCCTTCGTGTCCGTCGAACAAGTACTTCCACGCATCAGCCTGGCCATACTGGGCGGTCCTCACGACGTGCCCCTTCTCCTTCGTGACTTGCAACTTGAGAGCAGAAATGCTTCCGCAATCGCCATAATCGTTGGCCCAAGGCCTGTGACGAACTCTCCTGGCCTTAACTCCAAAGCCTCCTGCTGGGATCCCCCTTTTCTACCAATCAGCGCGCCGGGTTGATCGTCGTAAAAGACCTCGATACCGTCAATTCTGGCCCCTGCGTAGATGATCACGTTGCTGATCGGACCGTACTGCTTGATCGGCTCCTGAGGCCTGTTGATGCTTGGCGAGGTCAAATAGGAACACGACTTATCAACGCAGAATTCCTTCAAGCAGTGTTCATCCTCGCCATTACACAAGACGTCCAAGAATGATGGATGATATAGCTATCTTGTGATCCTGTGCGTTCCAAGAATGACTGCTTGCTCGAGAAATTCAACACAGTCCGCCATCCGGACGACACCTGGTGATCGAAGTGATTTTCACCCACTAGCACGTTTGAGAACCACCACCATTGCCCTTTGCGTAAGCACCGCTTGTGTCACCAAGACACTCCGCTATCAACAACGTTAGCTTGTTTCTCACGTATCATGACTTCTGGGATCATCAACACATACCAACAGTAACCATCTTCAAATTATTCTCCTTTGCCCACTTGATCAGTCTAGGCACCAAATCCCTGACTGTACTCGCATAAGTCTCATGCAACAGCGAGATATGTCCCTTGCCATCCGAAGTACTAGGCCCAGCACTGCGGAACTTCTGCTCAGATGCCGAAGCCGAAAGCCCATTCCAGTCTTGTGAATCCACGCTATCAGTGATCATTCTGTAGCCAAGATTCCTCATGGCAGTAGGCACATTGCCACCGGTTTTGAGATAAGGAGGACGCATGTAAGTGGGCTTGACGCCGATGATGTTGACGAGTGCGGTTTCCAGTTTCTGCATCTCGGTGGTGAGTTGAGCTATACTCATGCTATCCAACGTCTGCGGGTGTGTCCAAGTGTGCGAGGCGACTTGGTGGCCAGCAGCGTAGGCAGCCTTGACGGCGGAAGCGCGGTTGTAGATGCAGCCGTAGAGGGTGCCGGTGAAGAAGAAGGTGGCTTTTGCTCCGGCGTTGTTCAATGTCTTGATGAGTTCTTCGGTGTATTGGCCGGGTCCGTCGTCGAAGGCAAGGGCAAAGACGCCGGGTTTGCTGCACTTGGAGTAGACGACACCCGCTGCTGGGCTGCTTTGTCTGGACTCGATGAAAGGAGAAGGAATTGCCGATGCAGTGGCCATACCGCTGATGGCGAGGATAGCAGGAAGAAGAGAGGAGAAGTGCATCTTTGCCAATCAGAAAACGAAGGTGCCTGTTGTGTCAATTCGAAGTGAGATGTCTTGATTCCACGAGAGCTGGACACCATATTTATATGCAAATGTTGTCACACCGAAGCTCTCCACCTCGCCTATTCGATGATACAGACCATCAGTGCCACAAACGCATGTTCAGTGTCGAATAGATGCCGTTCAGTGCTGTATAGGCTAATCTCAATACCAAGAGTTTCGGAGGACGCTTGGCGTTTCAGCACTGGTATAAGCGATTGGTATAGTGCACTTTAGAGTGTATACCAAGACAAGTCCGCTGCTTGGCAGTTGATCAAACGCTCCTTTTCTCCGCAGAGCAGATTTGCCTGTTCTCATTTCGCCTGCAACGACGTGGTGCTTTGCCTGAAGTATTGGCATCCTTTTTGGCGGAAGCGCAAAAGGTCTGGTGATGGAGAGTCTTCGACAAACCAGGATTCGGCCGTAGGATAATCAAGCGTGAGAGACGTCTTATGGTGGCTTGCGTTTTAGGATGGTATATGCCTGCTCTGGACATCATCTGGACTCCAGGCTCTACGCTTCGGAGGCCCCCTGCCTGGAGCACAGGATCCTGATCCCTTGCGAGGGCAAACTCACAGCATCAGTTTGCGCTACTCATTTGTCGATGCCTTGTAAACTCAAGCTTGCATTGAAAGAACGAAGACAAGGGCTGCCGAGCTGAGGATACTGCGTCGACTGCCGTTGGAATACTCTGAGCCTTCGAGATTGTCCATCTCGGTTTCGAGACTTCGTGTCCATATGTGGTGACAGGAGCATCTTCTAGCGCTCCGAAGAGCCAAATCTCTACGCAATCGTGATATACGCGGACGAACGCAAGATAGGGAAAGGTAAGGAAAGGAAGAAAGAAAGTGATTCGTAACGTCGTTTTGTATTGAGCAAGACTCGGGAGAGAAGACGAAAGATTGAGCTTACTTCTTCTGCATGCCAGCAGCCTGGACATACTTGGCGAAGCTCATATCCTCACCAGACGTGACATTACTGCCTGCAGCCAGAGCTTGTTGGTATCGTTGTTGCAGACCTTCTTGACTGATGTCTTCGTCTTCGTCTCTTTCGATCAGACCGCCGTTGTCTTCATCTTCCTCCTCGGCTTCCGAGACGGTTTCGGGCTCGTCCTTGGGTGTCCGTGACTTGTTTCCTCCAACACGCATATCCTTCATCATCCTTGCAACTTCCTTTTCACGGTTGGCTTCCTTGTCCTTTTCGCGTTGTTCTCTTCGGCGGTCGAGGTCTGCTTTGTAGTCGTTGTTAAACTCCACTCTCTTCTCTTCGACAGCCTCGAAGAAGGCGTCAATACCAGCACCGGTCATACTGCTCACACCGACGACACTGAGGTTGTTGTAGAACTCTTCGAGCACGAGACTCATGCTGTTGAGCAGCGAACCCATGTAGCCTGATCCGCCTGCGCCAGTCTCTGCCTCTTCCTCTTCCTCTCTGCGCAAAGCTTCTTGGAAAGACTCAAAGTCGCGCATCCAGTCAATTGCTTCTTCTTCCGACTTGACGTCGTTCTTGTTGAAGACGAGGATCATGGGCAGACGGGTCTTGTACATGATGGAGATGGCGTAGAGCATGTTTGACATGAAGGTCGAGGTCGAGGCGGTGGTACGCGGTGTGTCGATGACATAGGCGAGGACGGTGGGGAATGACGAGGCGAGCGAAGACAGCAGAATGCTTCCACTGGCTGACCAGACGAAAACCTCGATCTGGCCAGGCGTGTCGACCAGAACGTGCTTGGGGACCGTGTCTTCCTTTCCCTTGTCTTGGTTCTCAGGTAGACAGCGCTTCTCCAGGATGCCGAGGACTTGGTCTATTTTTGTTGCAAACAGGTTCAAGGATGTGAGGATGCCGCCGTTGGGGCCGAGGTTGTATTGCTTCATGACCTCGCGGTAGTTGACCGAGTCGCGGATGTCGATGTTGGAGTCGAAGGGGACCTTGCGCACGGCGGGGTCGAGGTTGAGGACGTAGGGAGGGGTCTGTTTCGAGTGCAGATGCGAGTTGATGCGCTGCATAAAAGTTGTCTTGCCGCTGCCTGCCATGCCGACACAGACGATTGTCACAGGCGGCTGCGCGCCTGCCGCTGCGGTCGTTGCCGTTGATTCCATTGTGTGTTCGGGTTGGTGTCCAGACGTGGAAGGCGCGACTGGATGTTTGTGTATGCAAGTGGAAAGAGCGACGAACTTTTGGATGACGAAAAACATCATTGATGGCAGGCGCGCACGGTCCACTCGGGATTGCTGCCCGCAGCTCTTTCCACTTTTGATGCGCAATCAACCAACTCTTTCCTGCAGACCATTACCAACTTTCACCAAGACACCAGACTGCACCGCCATCATGTCGATACACCCATCGCGACAGGCTTATGTTGAGGAGGACAAAGAGGTAAGACGTCTCGTATCCGACAGGCACCTGCCCATGTTCACAAAAGTTCCCAGCTCCCGACCTCGACTGACACAGACCTCGATCCAGGATGCTGAAATGACCTATGACCTCTCCAATGTTCCCCTCGACACCGACTACTACATGCCCTCAGCCGGCGGCGGCTCGGAAAAGGCCGCCGATGTCATCGCCCAGTTCAACCGCAAGCGAAAAGCAAACGCCATCGCCGTCCCCACCGATGATGTACGAGTCCGCGCAAGACTACGAGAGATCGGTGAGCCCATCACTCTGTTTGGAGAGCGACCCGAAGATCGTCGCGACCGCCTACGAGAACTGCTCTACGCCAAACAAGAAGCCACTGGAGAGGATGTCGCCATGGATGTTGATGAAGATGAAGAAGACGAGGAAGAGCAAGAATTTTACACAGAGGGCGTTGACGAGCTGCTCGAGGCGCGCAAGGATATTGCTCGTTTCTCTCTGCCCAGAACACAGCAGCGCGTCCACTTCCAACGACTCGAGTCTGCTATCCCTCTACAACGACACGTCGACCACCGCAACTACGTCAAGGATAAGCTGTCGGGCTTTGAGCTGTTTGGTTCACAAATCGCCGGAGAGCGACCTGTGAGCATGGCTCGTTTCTCGCCTAACGGCCAGATGATCGCAGCTGGAAACTGGGGAGGTTCCATCAAGCTGTTGGGTGTACCGAATCTGGAAGAGAAGGCTGTCCTGCGCGGGCACACTGCCCAAGTCAGTGGTATCTCGTGGTTTCCTGGCTCCACCTTGGACGGCACCACCGTGTCTGAAGGATCTCTCAACATGGCATCTGGTGGCGGAGAAGGCAACATCCATCTCTGGTCGCTCAATCAAGACACTCCCATCTCGACGCTATCCGGCCATACTGGCAGAGTCTGCCGTACTGAGTTCCACCCCTCGGGGAAATACCTCGCTTCGGCGTCATACGACACCACATGGCGGTTATGGGATGTTGAGACTACCACTGAGCTGCTCCTGCAAGAGGGCCACTCGCACGAGGCGTATACTGTCGCTTTCAACACCGACGGCTCTCTTCTCGCGAGTGCTGGCCTTGACAGCATCGCTTGCCTGTGGGATTTGCGTAGCGGTCGTCGCGTTCTGTACCTCGAAAGTCACATTGCTCCAATCTACGGTCTTGACTGGAGTCCAGATGGTTACCGCGTCATGACTGGTTCGGGCGACGGTTTCGCAAAATGTTGGGACATTCGTGCTATGAAAGAAACAGCGTCAATAGGTGCCCACAAAGGTGGTGTGACTGATCTCCGTTGGTTCAAGGGTACAGACAGCCCTCTAAGCGGCAAGGCTATGGACAATACACAAGACTTCAGTCCGAAGAAGAGCGGCACTTTCCTCGTCAGTGCAGGCTTCGACAGGAACGTCAAAATCTTCTCGGCCGACGACTGGGCTCTGTGCAAGAGTTTGAGCGGTCACTCAGGTCATGTGCTCTCCACAGATGTAACCAGCGACGCCAAGTGGATTGTCAGTTCGAGTTACGACCGCACCGTCAAGCTATGGGCAAGAGACGACATGCAGGGCCTGTACGACAATGACACCTCGACCGGCATGGATACGAGTACGTAGAGAAGCTATGCCAAATCTAAAATATCACGAACAGAAAATCAAGATATCGAGCTGCATATAGCATCGACACCAGGCTCACGGACACCGACTATGCCCAGAACATCCACACTGCACAGTGATCATCGACGTGGTATCCAGGCTATACCCGGCCCAGTCGGCTTTCTGGCTTTCTGGCTCTCTGATACTCTAATGCCAAGCGGCTCTACTCAGATCGACACGAGCGGAAGTGGCTTGGGACGTCAACGTTATTCTAAAAACAGAGCCTTATGACGCGGGGTGCTCCATTTTGCTACCGGCGCTCAGTCCATCGACCTCTTGGTTTCTTGAACCAGCATCATGGTTATACGGCCGAGGGCGGGGATCAAGCTGTGCCATGTTCGCCGAGTTGAGTTTATAAAGATGAGGGGTTCCTGCCATCTGATTGTTCCTATCGCCAGCCTTGCACTACTTCAATCATCCCTCGCTATCTCTACTTTCATCCGACAATAATTTCAAAGACCGACCATTTCGATACGATGCGCTCTTCATTCTTCGCTGTCGCTGCAGCAGTGGCTGTTGTCAACGCTCAGGGAGCTCTTCCAGCTCCTTCATCGACCGTCGTCGCAGACCCCGGCACTCTCCCACTCGGTGCCGAGTGTGCTCGTACTGAGCAGTGCGCTGGAGGTGCCGAATGCTTTGCCAGCAACTTCATGCAGATCACCTCTTGTGGCAAGTACAACGCAGCATGTGACAATGATTCACAATGCGCCACCAACTTCTGCGCCGGTGGAATATGCAGTGGCCCTCTGCCTCAATCACAGTGGTTGATGCCCACCTCTCTTCAATACATGCCCAGCTCCACTACGTCCAGTGTGGCTTCCTCCACATCTAGCCCTCAGGGTGCTCTGCCTGCTCCTTCGTCTACCGTTGTCGCTGCCGCCGGTTCCCTCCCCCTCGGCGCCCAGTGCGCCGACTCCGAACAGTGCGCTAGTGGTGCTCAATGCTACGCAGTCAACTCCATGCAAATCACAACTTGCGGCAGTTTCCAGGCTTCATGCAGCAATGATTCTCAGTGCGCGACCAACACTTGCAACGGTGGCTTGTGCAATGGTTTCCTTCCTTCTTCCGCTTACCTCGCCAACACTGCTTCTGCCACTGCTTCGGGCTCAGCATCCATCTTGCCCATCTCCATCTCCTCGACTGGCTCTGGCATGATGTCCATTATGCCCATCGCTACCTCCACCCCTCCTTCTTCAGGTCTCATCGCTCTCGGCAAGAGCTGTAATGCAACCGCCCAATGCGTCAACGGAGCTGAATGCACAGTCTCGTCCGCATGGCAAGAAGCCTCTGCAGGCATGGTCTGCGGACCTTTCAACGCAACTTGCACGGATTCTTCGCAGTGCAGCTACAACTCTTGCTTCAACTCTCGCTGCATTGGTCTGGTTGGATACGAGTATGCTACTTCCACTGCCATTATCTCCGGCAAGCCCACTTTGATCGCTGTCAATGGAAGCAGTGTTTCCACTAGTGCTGTGAAGACTTCGGCTCCCAGCTCGACCATTGTGCCTTACACCGGTGGTGCTGCTAAGGCTGGCGTGCAGGGAGGTATTGCTGCCGTTCTGGGTGCTGTTGCTTTCTTGTTGTAGATGGCTGTTGATCCTTTTAGCATAGCATAGCGACGGTGGTGTAGGCTGAATGTTTTTATGTACAAAATGTCATGTCCTTTGTCAATCAAAAACACCACTTCTCTAGTTCAGTCGATCAGTCCGGGAGACTCCCTCTATCGTCTTTCCCTTTGACTTCCTTATCCTACATGTCGTTCCATCACATTCTCACATATTTCTACAATCCTTTCCAGAATTTTTCAATGTGCTTTGCAACCACTGCAGCTTCTTGTCTGACAACAGCATGTCCCGCTCCCCTGACCACCTTTACATTCTCCACACCCACCTCTTTCAGGTCTTTCTCGAACACCACATCATCCTTTCCTCCCAGAACTGCTGTAATGGGGATACCTGTCTTGACCGCTTTTCGGTAAACTTCTTCTTGCCCAAACACACCTCCATCCCTGACTATAGCGATGACACTAGCCATATGTCCCTCATGATTTTGCATCTGCCACTCTCTAACCTTCTCAGCAACGATCTCACCATTGGCGATACGCGATGCCCAGTTCTCAGGTACAACCAAAGCACCACCTTCCAACAACTCCAAAACATGTATTTTTGCAACGTCGAAATCGGGAGAGTGGAGTCTTTGCTCGTCGAGATCTGCTGCACGCCAGAGTCCTGCTGGTGCGACTAGGGATACTGAGGAGATTTTTGAAGCTCGTTGAGGGGAAGAAGTGATGTAGGAAGTTGCGAGGGAGCCACCGAATGAGTAGCCGAGTAAGTGGCAAGAGGTCCATTGAAGCTCAGTAAGGACAGCATCGATGAGGGAGTGGAAGAGAGAGGGTGAGTGAGCGGCCACAGGAGTAGAGG
>Ga0058697_10000160_pt1 | contig 32836 bp, 43 predicted proteins | sample AgamicAsMae_FD_66619 | JGI IMG/M metagenome (GOLD analysis project Ga0058697, IMG submission 66619) | Agave microbial communities from Guanajuato, Mexico - As.Ma.e | ecosystem: Host-associated > Plants > Phyllosphere > Phylloplane/Leaf | place: Guanajuato, Mexico | collected 2012-06-04
TGGCGTGGGAGAGGAGAGTGAGGGTCAGGGTTGGAGGGAGGGGGGAGGAGAAACTGTGGGTGTTTGGGGAGATTGAGAGGGTGATGTCTATACGAGGTGCTGCCACTGCTGCTGCTGTCGGTGGGGTTTGAGGGGTGGCGGTTGTCATGATATTGGATTATGCCGGGCTCTAGATGCGAGGAATATCGTGGTGATTCTCAGGAAGCAACAACTTGATGATATGATGGAGGTGGACACTCTACTATATTTATCATGTTTGAAGTACCGTGATGCTCTTGGCGGAGGATGTGATGAATGCGGCCAAGACTTTTGGCCAACATTGAGGGGAAACGATGCCGCCTACCTCGCTCCCTCACTCGGCATTATTTATCATCTTTCTGCCATCGACATCCGGTTGGCCATGGGCATCAGGTCTTTGCATTCTGCATCGTACTTTTTGTGCTTGTGTGTGATTCTTCCATGACCGGAGTCGATGTCTTCGACAAAGTCTGAACAGTGGACATGACCGAGAAGTCGTCGGCGGCTTGCGCTATTGCGCCCGGCGGCAAAAGCGACCAGGATCTGGCCATCAACGACAACCTCTTCAATCGTCTGTTCACCAGAGTAGCACTCAATACTTGGGGAAGGCTATACAGGTCTCATGGCGTGTGCCGACCCATATCCAGAAAGCTGATTGTGAAGTCCGGACTCTGGACCGACCTCACAGAAGCGGCGACCATGAAATTCATCTCTGAAAACACTTCCATTCCCGTGCCGGAAGTGTATTGCTCGTTCGTTCACGAAGGCCGCACTTTTATTGTTATGGAACGGATGCGAGGAAAGTCGATTGGTAAAGCTTTGAACAGCCTTGGACATGATGGTCAACGCAAGGTTTTTGCTCAGCTCAAGCGCATGATGGACGAATTGAGATCACTCACTCCACCGCCAGGTACTGGAGTCCAGAGCTGTACTGGCGGTAGTCTTCGGGACTCGCGTATCGCTAGGAGCAGAAATCGCTTTGGGCCCTTCGCAACCATCCAAGACTTCCACTTCTGGCTTCGGGACGGCTTTTGCTTTGACGACAACCAGGAGAAAGTTAGCATGAAAGGCCAAGAAGGGCAAGAGATGGCAGATATGATAGTTTGCAGGATGGTAAATGGCCACCTCCTGTTTTCACACATGCAGACTTGAATCCTAGTAACATATTTGTCAATGGCCAGGAAGTGGTGGGAATCATCGACTGGGAATTCTTAGGATGGTATCCGCACTATTGGGAGTACACCTCTGCATGGTATACCGCTACCGTCTTTACTAACTAGCAGGACAAACTGCCTCAGTTCTTGGAACCGCACCCAGCAGAACTCGTCATAGAGACCATACGCCAGAAATGGTGGGGGCGATCTTTGAGTATCCGATAGGTATCTTAACTTCTAGAGCATACTGTCGTTAGAGCGCCTTTAGACTTGCCAACCCTTACAGTGCATGGTCTTCCACCCTAAGCCACGGTCTCTTTGTTTTCAAGTATGTCCTACGTAGGCCTTGGACCCTCGATTCGGGCTAGTTCGCTATACCGACTAGCAGCGGTCTTCTCGGCCACGTAACGCCTCCCAAGCTCCTCGATCTCTTTCTAGTCTAAGTTCGACGTACCGACTGCCTTGCCGTCCTTTGCTATAGCCTCTAAAGCACTGGCTATCCAACTTCTACATCTCCATCTTGGATCGTCTTAAATGATAGGTACGTGATCCAGTACACTATTCAATCAATCAGTATCCTCCACCTTTGCGATCAAAATGCGTGCGAGTAGATTGACTGCTGATCGAACGTCGTCCACTAGCATTTTTTCGTATCTCCATGCTAAGAAAGGAGGATTAGTGACATGGTAGCGCATACTAGGCACTTGCTTCGAAGACTCATTCTTTGGCCCAAGAAGCAGAGCCTAGTGGTATCTACAATAATGTGAGCTTCAACTACTTCTATATGAAGACGTGGGCTTCCTACTTGCTTTCTTCCTTCGTGGACGTCCCGCTGGGGTAGAGGGCAACATATAGACGCGGCTTTCCTGAAGGCCTTGAGTTTATCGGTTGGGAAAATTGGATGACCAACAACTGCAATGGCCGTGACTGTGGGATATAAGGCTCTCTGCTTGTACCTTAGGCGGCTGCCGAAACGTCAGCGCCTGCTAAACGTATGCTCAACAGGCGCCTATGTCTATGTTGGAATACTGAATCAGCGGCAGTTAACACACAAACCAATCAGAGCAGGATGAGTTACCGCTCTCCATATCTATGACAAGTGCTTCATATTGTCGCGTCGATCGAGAAACACCGACCATGTTTGGTGCCCCATGCAGGCAGTCGCTACACGGCGCTTATATTGGCGCAGATGGATGCGGCTTTCTAAGCGCCTGGATACTAATCTCCATCGCACATGCATATGAGCAGCTAAGACAACAATCAAACCAATCAAAGCAGAGCGACAACACGACATTGCTAGTTCCATCAGTCGGAAAGATCGATCTTGGGAGATGTGTCTATGCTACCCTTGCTTGTGGAACAAGATGCTTGGGCAATACAGGCTCCATCCTCGACCCGATGGATGGATGTATGAGATGAGTTACTAATTTGAGGGGCCGAAGCAGTCATCGATGTCCCAAGTCTGGAGGCGACCGGTTTAACAGCCTTCTCTGTGCGTTTCCAGGGTCAGAGAGGTTGCACCCAGAAAACAAGACAACATGGCGTAGTGTCGGAGGGGTTGTCATACGCTTCGCGAACATGCAAACAGCGGTCACTACGTTCGACAACTGGTGTGTGAACCTTGTTCCTCAATGCAAGCCTTGGCATTTGGCTGCAGATTCTGTGAATACTTAGTTGAACACGCCTGTGTCAAGTTCAGTTGATGATTCCTTGATTCCTGGTTAGATATTCAGATCTAGTCTAACCATTTGCATCATTCCGAAAGTTCCCAGCTGCTGTCAGTTTGATTGGTTGAATTTACGAGTATGATAAGGTTCGGTAGGCGAACGAGTTCGGGGATTTAAGCCGCAACGTCTGCACGCCCTTCCATCGACAAGTCATCTAACTTCAAACCACCTGCGCATTTTGGGGTTGTAACTTACGATTCAACAGTCTCTTTCGCTTTTACCATTCTTCATGCTGCAACGATGCAACCTCAAACAGCATCAAACCCGGAGGAACTCCGAGCGCAGGTCGCGATAGAGATGGTCTCCAATCTTACGAGGGAACCGGATGGCCGCGATGATCGTTCCCAAGAGCTTTCTACCTTTCGTGCAGCATTCGTCTCCGTTGCCGTCTCTGGCATGGTGTTCATCAGCAGTCTCTCTACAGGCTTACTGGCTACCGGACTACCTAAGATCGCTGCCAACCTCGGACTACCTGACGCCTTGATTCTGTGGCCTGCCAGTATCTTTGGACTTACTTGTGGTTGCTCGCTCATCCCCATCGGCTCCGTCGCGGATGTCATTGGAGCTGGCCCCGTGTACCTTTTCGGTTGTGTCTTTCTGAGCTTGAGTTTTCTCGCTGGTGGACTTGCAAGGAGCGGCACCGAACTGATCGTCTTTCGCGGTTTCCAGGGCGTTGCAGCAAGCTGCTGCCTTCCTACCGCAATCAGCATCCTTACCGAGATCTTTCCACAAGGCCGTCAACAAACACGCGGGCTGGCTATCCTTGGCGCATCGCAACCTTTGGGTTACTCAGCGGGACTTTTTCTTGGAGGTGTGCTGGTCGACTCGATTGGCTGGCGCTGGGGCTGGTACATCGCTTCGATACTGAGTATGGTCGTTTTCGGTATTGTTTTCCAAGCTGTACCTGGACTTCGCAAGCAAATGCCTCTTGACACCTGGCGCCGTCTTGCTTTGGGAATCGACTGGATTGGAGCACTTATCGCTAGTGCCTGCCTTGGTCTACTGTCATATGTTCTAGCGTAGGTTGAGCTGACATGGAGATACTTTGTGGAGAGGACTAACCCGAATCTTCAGTGTCACTGCAAGCAAAAGATCACATATCAGCGAAGTCCAAAATATTGTCCTTCTCGTTATTGCTGCCTTGCTCATACCAGCCTTTCCGATATGGATGGGACGACAAACGAAACTAAACAAGAAGGCACTCATACCGAATTCTGTCTGGCGAAGCATACCATTTGCATCCACCTGTGTTATGCTTTTTCTCGTATCTGCTGTAATCAACTGTGGAGAATATTTCTTCAGTCTCTTGTTAGATCTTCCAAGCAATCCTTGACGACTTTGTGCTAACGCTGTCATAGCTTCCAAGAGGTGCAGCTGTTGTCCGCACTGCAAGCTTCCCTCCGGTTCCTTCCCAACGTCATCATTGGTATCATGATCAGTTTCGGGACAGATGCTGTTCTGCACAAATGGGACGCGTATCGCTACGTCACGACCATGCTATTGATCTCGTGCATTGCGCCTCTGCTGATGGCTTTGATGGATCCGGAGTGGTCGTACTGGTACATGGCGTTCTGGGGCATGCTCTTGCTGCCGTTTGCTGGCGACGGTGAGTTTACACTCCTCTCAAGTGACCGCGAATTGCGCAGCGCTAATTTGTTGTCAGTCCTATTCATTGCTGGTGCCTTGATCATCACGGACAACTTCTCGGCGTCAGACCAGTCACTGGCAGGATCGATCCTCAATACCGCCTTCCAGTTCGGAAGTTCTGTAGGCTTGGCCGTGATGGCTGTTATCTCAACCAGTGTATCCGATGCTTCAACCCAATCTAACAAGCAACATACTCATGCATTACTGGAGGGCTATCGTGCTGCATTCTGGACACTTCTCGGTCTCGCGGTGCTATACTGTTTTGTCGGAGCGATAGGATTGCGTGGAATCGGCAAGATCGGGCTCAAGAAAGAATGAACATCGCTGTTGTACAAAATCAGTTACAGTCGCTCGCTTGGTTCTTCAACATCATAATCTCGTCCATACCACGTCAGTACATTGGAACTACAAGGCTGTCGCGACTTTCTTCGAATCACAGAGGCAGCAACGGACATCTCTTCAGTCTACATCCTTTTGAGAGCGTCACAAGTTCCCTCATCTGTGCGGCTTGTAGAGACCGAACCCGAGGCCAAGCTGCAAATTTAGATTATGCAATGCGGTCGAGAAGTCGACAACTTGATTCTAGATTCTAGTCATGGTGCTCGATGTCGACGAGCATAGGGCAGACGATCGTGGCCATTATGGTTGGATCAGGGGCTATCAAAATCCAACAATGGGTAGATCTGGTCATAGTGACATGTCGACTAGGACTTTGACGTGATTCTCACACCCGTCAATAAGGCATCCTTTGATTCCCTCCTCTACAACGCTCTCCAGTGAGATCCGTGAAGTGACCATCGCTGCTGGGCTCATCGAACCTGAATTTCCGCTGATTAGCTTTATCAATCCAGCTTACAACACTGAACGAAAAGACTCACCAGATACTATCGCCCGCACGACCTCGCGGAAGTCCTCTGCTGTATATACCGAGCTGCCAACATATCTTTTTTCGGCCAACGCGAAATTGTTTGGCGAGATGCTCGCCGTACCTCCCCAGATTGCAATGTTCACGATCGTAGCTCCCCTTCCTGTGGCAGAGACCGCCTGATCTAACGTCATCTGCTTGCCCACGCAGTCGAAAGCTACATGAACGCCCTCACCTTCGCCAAGATCAAGGCATTCAGTTGCGATATCGTGGGTCCGAGGATCGTAGACGTGCGTGGCGCCAAACTTGGTCGCCAACTTGCGTTTGGCGCTCGAAGGTTCACTGACGATGATGTGTCGTGCTCCACGTAGTGTAAGTGCTTGAACCACAGCGAGACCGATGGGGCCAGCGCCGAGAACGAGGGCGGAACAATCGGCGATCTTGACAGCGCTCATACGGACCGCGTGCCATCCTACTGCTAAGGGTTCCACGAGAGCTATAATAGTATCGTCAGTACAAAAGACCGGTACAGGATGAGCGCCTCGCGAACTCTCTCGCTTGGTAACTGATTTGAAAACATACCACCAAGTTCAAGCGGAACATGCGCAGGCAGCACTTCGAGATTCTGCCTCTTCACGACAAGATAATCTGCCAATCCGCCATCTTTGCTCAACCCGACAAAACCCTGTTGCCGACATACGTTGATGTTGCCCAGTAGGCAGGCCCTACATGTTTGATCTGCCAGGATCGGCTGCACGACCACATGTTGCCCGGGCTCGATATCATCCACTTCGCATCCAACCTCTTCCACCACGCCGCAGATCTCGTGGCCAAGCGTGATTGGGGCTTTGCAGCCAGTCAAGACATGCGCTTTCGTCGGCACCAATGTCGGACCACGACTCCATTCATGTACATCAGTGCCGCAAATGCCTACCAGCGCGGGCTTGATCCGCACTTCGCTTGGACCGCATGATGGGATGGGTGTTTGTTCCAAACGTATATCGTGCTGACCATGGAGACGAAGCGCACGCATGGTAGTGGTGGTGGGAGACATGGTGTAGACTGAGACCTCGTCAACAACTGATGCACGTGAGCCTGGAGTGCACACACTATCTAGTCTTTAACAACAAATCAGTGCTTCAGAAAGATGTAGGTTACCGTCTCGCTGGTAGATCGATGAGTAGAGGAGGGATGCAGTACAAGGAACGAGTTGGATCAAAACGGCCAAAGTAGCATACATGGACAGGTCAAGGTGGTTGATATGCGCTGATCCAACTATCTTTCCCGACAACCTTTGTCTAGGGCTAGCTTGTGCGGCAGAACAAAGAGGGGCCCAGGACATCGGCGTTTCTTCCAATCTTTTGGCGTGGCACACGATTGTGCGGGTCGGTTGTGGGTGTAGACCGACCGTTGGCCGGGGCATCCCCACAGACCCGATACCCGGACCCCACTCGAGATCGCTCGGGCCATTCTAACAGACAAGACCGCTCATCGACAGGGTTAGTTCAGAGAGGTGTTCAGACACTATCTTAAACGACTGCGAGAGGTCGTCTCTGTCTTACCCGCCTTCAGTAGACTGGCCTTATCAACTGTCAAAGGGATAGATTTTGAGACCCACAACTGTCGACGCCGAAAATGACGTCCAACAACTCCATCACAGCTATCTTGGTCCAATCTCTTTCTTTAACTAGCGGCTTCGCTGCTCTTGCTGTCGTCTATGCCATATATGTGGTTTATTCGGTCTTCTTCCATCCCCTCCGTCGGGTCCCTGGTCCTTTCCTTGCTCGGTTCAGCGACCTTTGGCGCAACATACGTTATTTCCGCGGATCATGGCTTGATGATGTAGTCTCTTTGCACGAGAGATACGGTCCTGTCGTTCGCATTGCTCCAAATGAAATCAGCTTCGTTGATGGCGAGGCTTTGAAACAGCTGTACGGCCACGGAAAGCCTAGCCAAAAGGTAAGTCACATCCGTCTCACCCAACCCATCCCTTCCTACCACTGACGACCTTATAAGACTGCCTGGTATAACACCTGGGTCATTCCGGGTATGGCCGACTCTTTCTTTGCGACTTTGGATCAGAAGATCCACCGCAAAGTCCGGAGCCGAGTGTCGGGCACGTACTCAATGACTGCTATCATGGGTATGGAACACCTCATCTCAGAAGTAATGTCACAGAACATCACCAAGCTGCGCAAGATCTCCCGCCAAGGCCCTATACGCATGGACGAATGGGTCAACTACTTCACCTTCGACGTCGTGGGCCAGCTCTCCATGGGTGGTCCTATCGGCTTCCTCGACCAAGGTCGCGACGTTGACGGCATAATCCGCTCCATTCACGATGGCTTTTACCTGATGGCAAATCTTGGATACGTGCCTCTGCAAACTTTCTGGCTTAACAACCCTGTCTCGAGGTATCTGATCCGCAATTTTGGCGGTAAGCGTCTTAACACGTTCGAGACCTTTGTAGGCTGGCTTGATGAGCGAGTCACCAAACGTATGGAAGAGGGACCAGGTGCTGCACACGACGATATGCTGCAGTACTTTATCGACGGCAAGATGCCAGATGGTCAACCTGTCGGTAAAGCCGAGGTCATGATCGAGGGCATCAACATCCTGGGTGCTGGTGCGGATACCACTGCTGTCGCCATCTTGGCCGTACTCGGTGCTCTCCTGACACACGAGGGGGCTTTCACAAGGCTCCGGAAAGACATCGACGCTGCGTATGAAGCCGCGCATCTTGAGGCTGACGCCGATGGCGAGCTCTCTTTCCGTGATGCCGAGAAAATAGCGTATCTTGCTGCGGTTATTCGTGAAAGCATGCGCCTTCATCCTTCTATCACCTATCAGCTACCTCGTGTTCCGCCTCCAGAGGGCTTGAAGATTGGAGACTACTACATACCTCAATCAGTAACGGCTGGTATCAGTGCGGCGACCATGAACCGCGACACCGCCATCTTTGGATCTGATGCGGCTGAATGGAATCCAGAGCGCTGGATGCCAACCAAGGAAGGGGACGAGGATGAGCTGAAGCGATTGAGGGTCATGGAGCAAAACTTGACTACTGTAAGTACCGTCAGAGCTATTGCCAGCAATTCCCTTTTCTAACACACGCGCAGTTTGGTATGGGCAGCCGTAGCTGCGTTGGGAAAAATTTGGCCTTGGTCGAGACATACAAGTACATTGCCGCCTTCGTCCGGAAATTTGATGCAGAGTTAGTCAGACCTGAACAGCCCTGGAAGACGAAGTCGCAGTGGTTCTCTTTCCAGAAAGACTTTGAGATTCGCCTGAGCGAACGCGTTCTGTAGTTGAATGTACTGCTACGCCCAGAGCTTTTCCGAGATTCAGACATGTCAGGAGATAAATCTGATAGGTACTATATCGCCTGGTTTCAAAATCTACCCATTGACACTGTTCTGGCATCAGACTGTATGTCTCTATGTGGCTCAGCATCAGATCATAGGTCTATGGGTTTCGATCTTTGTGTGGGCGTGGTGAATTTGCTTCTGGCCATCAGAGGTACGGCGATTGATCGTCGGGGGCAACCCACCCTCGTCAGTGACTGCTGCCAGCTTCATTGTGCAAAACCCGTGAATACCACGAATCTACTAGTAGTCACTTCACGCCAGACTGCGGAGAAGTTCGTGTGACCAACCAAATCAGTATGTACGGCTCGGTCGATGCTGTATTAGCGGCTGATGCGTTCGTTCGATGGTTGGTCTACAAGTCTTGAGAAGAAACAGGGTTTCTCCACCGACCCCACATCACGTTCCGTGGACTGTTAACGTCGGAGACTGAGGAATTCAGCTGGTCTCAGGATCATCACGAGGCATGGACATGGCGGGGAAGGCTCAGCTATTGAACTCTATCAAACCTCTTGTGATGGAGAGCGAGCGGGGATCGTGGTTAGGTTTTCAACCTATTCTGTGTATTCTCACTACTCTGCCGTTGTATAGTACATAGTGGTGGGTACCATAGGGGCGACACCCCACAGGGCGGATTCAATGATCGTGACAGGGGCTATAAGAGCGGTCACTCGCCGATGGAAAGGAAGGCATCATTTCGTACAGACTCAAAAATTCCCCTCGCTCTTATCAATACGTACTGGGAGATGACACAAACCGTCGTGTATGATGAGGTGCGACCAGCGGTCGAGCAGACCTTGGGTGTCACTATCTATCCTGGAACAGAGATCATGACTGATGGTACAAACCCTGTTCAACACCCTGATACAACGACTCGTTAACATCACCTCGCAATTCATAGTCTCCGAGATACACTTCAAGCATAAGGGAAAGCACACGCTGGTACCACAACCTAGCAATGATCCACATGATCCACTGAACTGGAGTCAAACATGGAAATATCTTACAATGAGTTCCATGGCACTTTCGACTTTCAATTGGGTCTTTAGTCCCTTGTCGCTGGCACCTCAAGTTCCTTACTACATGAAAGAGTTCAACTCCACGCTGCCAGCAGTCATCAATATTGTTGGCGTTTCCATCCTTGTCCTAGGCTTTACCAATTTCATCTGGATCCCATTGTCTCGAGGCTTCGGCAGGCGACCCGTAGCCATCATTACCCCCCTACTCACCACCGCGTCATGTATCTGGAGGGCCAAAGCTACCACTTACAACTCGTTCCTCGGCTCCGCCATTCTCTGTGGTATCGGTAGCTCGACTGGCGAGACCCTGGGACCCGTCATCATTGCCGACATCACATTCCTCCACGAACGTGGACGCTGGATGGGACTCTATCAATGGGCCTTCATGAGCGGGTTGATGGTAAGTTCACCCCTTCGTGCTGACGCGTGCTTCGTCATACAAGAACTAATTCATGTAGATCGGTCCGATTTTGGCCGGCGTGACGGCTGAAGACTATGGTTGGCAGAGCTTCTGGTGGTTGTCTACCGCTTTCTCAACTTTTACCAATCTGTGGATCCTTCTGTTTTTGCCAGAGACGAAATGGGACAGACGAGCGATCGTAACACCTCTATCCGATCCTGCTGCTACTGGATACATTGGTGAGCTGCCCTCGAAGGATGATACGATGGTTACGAAGACAGAGCAAGTCGACCAGATTGAGCATGCGCCAGTATCAGTCGCAGCCGACACTTTGGATGAACGTGTCTTGGGTAGACCAAGCAAAACCCAGATGCTGCCAATAGTGGGATGGAAAGTACACGAGCCTATCTTGGGAGCCATCATCCTGCCATTGAAGCTCGTACGGTTCCCCATCGTCCTCTGGGGTGCCTTGCAGTTTACCTTCGCCTGCTCATGTTTCCTGATGCTCAATCTCACCCAATCTCAGGCCTTGGCCGTTGCTCCTTATAACTTTACCCCAGCTGAGGTTGGATACACTAATCTGGCTCTGTTCGTGGGAACTTGCTTTTCTCTTGCCACTGCTGGCCCATTCAGTGATTGGGTCTCCCAGCGAGCCACTGTCCGCAATAACGGGATCAGAGAACCTGAGATGCGTCTGCCAGCTTTACTACCCTTTGCGCTCTGCAATCTTGTTGGGTGTGTCGTCGCGAGTCTCGGCTTCCAGTATGGATGGCCTTGGGAAGCCGTCATCGTGGTCGGCTTCGGTTTCGTAGGCATCCAAGTCGCTGCCATTTCAGGAATTTCCATCAACTATGTGGTACGCTCAACTCTCTGCAGGTCTTGTATCTTTACCTCGCTGACTGTGTCTTTAGATTGACTGCTACAAACCGGCTGCCGGCGAGTTTCTCGTATGTGCAACCGTGTTCAAGAATGTGTGGGGCTATGGTATGGCCAAGTTCCTCAACAACTGGATTGTCGAGGTCGGTTATATCCGTCCCCTCATGACCATCGCGGCTTTGAACTTAGGCTTCACGTTCCTGGGTGCTGTCCCTCTGTATTTCTATGGCAAGAAGCTCAGGGGATGGTCAGCTAACAGTTCGGTTCATGCTGTGTCTTGAGGATATAAGGAGATGTCCCTGGGTTGGCATGCGCAACAAAGAGCGGAATCAGACTGGTCGGGTTGGTTCTACTGTACTTGAGTAGTTGAGAGCTTTGCCGTCGTGAAGATTCGATTGTTATCTTATAGTGCGGATCAATCTATATTGTTCTGGGAACAAACATGCTTACGGTCGTTTCAAGGGACGTTTTGGACTTGTAATAAAGCCTTTCTTCATGCTGGACGATGCGGCAACAGTTGTAGTGTTGGTCCTGGCTGCTTCGACATTGCATGTAGGCCGTGGTTTCTTCTTTCTTGATCTCTTTTTTCTCGTCTGCGAACAAGTACAACCATACTGCGTCTTGACTGAATCTATCTGCTCAAAAAGGACTCCCTTGTATGTATCCAACTATATTTCGGGAACATGATGTCGCGAGTGAGAGATCATATTTTCTGACCAGTCTTGTATACCGGAATTGATTTGCTATCTGCGATGGCAGAGCCACCCGAAGGATGCAAACACAAGCGAGGCACTACGTATTACTGACACAAGAATCCGCCATCGACTGGCAAAGCAGCACCTGTCATCCACGTACAATCATCGCTTCCAAGAACTACAGCAATCTTAGCAATGTCTTCTGCAGCTCCTATACCTTTCAATGGCTGGACTTTGCTGATGTGGACATCATGTTCGGCGTTTGCCAGCAGTGGTGATGTGAGGGCGGAAGCAGTGACTATGGTTCTGTCAGCTATGTTCATTGAGCGACAGAGCATACATACAGCCAGGACAGATGGCATTGACGTAGATTCTATGAGGTGCGCAGTCAAGAGCTGCTGCTTTAGTGAGCCCAATAACGGCATGCTTCGACGAACAATATGCCACTTGATCTCTTGTCAGCAATCCTTCCCTAGAGTGCACCTTGTACAAGTCTCACCATTGCCCGCCGTCGCGGTCAGTCCATATATACTCGAGAGATTGATTATCCAGCCCCTGTCGCCGTTCGTTCGCGGTGGCTGTTTCATCATCTGTGCACTCGCTGCTCGGCAACCGCTCCACACTCCGGTAGTGTTGATGTTCAGAGTCGAAGTCCATGAGGTCTTAGAACTCTGCCATATTGGTTGTGGATTCTTCAGCTCGGGGGCTATGCCTGCGCAATTGACCATGCTTATGGAAGAGAAATTAGTCAAGTTGGGGTCAGCGAGAGATACGAACGCACACATCGAGACGCTCGCAGTCGGACACTGTTTTGGAGATCAGAGCGTCGACGCTCTCGTCCGAGCCAACATCGACTTGGTGGTAGAAAGCCGTTCCACCTGACTGAGTTATCAGATCAGCTGTCGAGATGCTCGCTTCTTCCTGTCGTGGTGAGAACTTGTTGAGATCTGCGCACACGACTTTGGCGCCGTGCTGGGCATATGCGAAAGCAATCGCTCGTCCGATACCACTCGAAGCACCGGTGACTATAGCAACACGATTATGGAGCCGTCTTGATAAAGCACCGAGCGAAGCCATACAGTCGATCGAGACGTGCTTGGTTTGCAACGGAAGAATGTCAACTGCGAGCTGGTGTCGAATAATTACATTCACTGCAAGATAGGGAAGCATTCGTCAATGGACGGCAATGTTCTAGACTACCTAATCGCCCCCGGCACCCTCGGCACACCTCCGCCAAGGTGTAGAAGCACGGGGAAACCCCGCCGCATGTGAGGGCTCGCGTGCGGGGTTGGACTCGTTCATCCCCACAAAGACACCGCGACGGCGCGACCACACCTTGGATAGTCCGATCAGACCTGTTGCCCCGATGCAGACCGAAGCGCCCTGTGTATGTCCGACCTGCGCTAGGACCTTCGCACGTCGGGCCCACCTCGAGCGTCACCAAGAGACCCATCGCACCCGTTTGAGATGGCCCTGTGCGTATTGCAAATCTAGCTACTCGCGAAGGTACGACGAGACGCGGATGTCATAGAGTCTTTCCGTCGTGACTTACACTCATTCTGTACACAGGGACGCTCTCAACAGGCATCTTGCTCGCTGTTGTCCCGAAGCATCTACGGCTCGTGTGCCGTCGACGCGAATCAATCGGGCTTGCCAGTCCTGTAGTACACGCAAAGTACGGTGCTCTCGTGAACAGCCTTGCAAGAGATGTATCGATCTTGACATTCCCTGTCACTATTTGATTCACGGTACCTCGCTGTCAGGATCAGTGACAATACCAATGCCAGCGACGCCAGCCCCTGATAGCACATCGCCCTTGTCGAGACCAGACGAAGTCGTCACCGCTGACCTCCCGGAAGCATTTCAGGATCTGGACCAGGATCTACTCAGCATGGACTCAGGAGAGTCACTTGATGGCAACCCCTGGCTTTCCTGGTCGTGGGCAGACCCAGAATGGGATGTGCTCGAGTTCTTGCCACCTGCACCGGTACCAAATGCTGCAGAGTCAAGTATCGAACATGCCAATGACATTCAACTGGATCAATTCCAAGATGGTGAGGTTCAGCATATTGAAAAGCGGCTCCGATGTTCAATCTCTAGTATGGTTGATGCAAAGATTGACCCCTTGGAAAATCATCGTCAAGCCATTCTGGCACACCTGGAAACCGCGTCGTTCTTCACTGGCAGAGACAAGCTGTCGCATTGGCTTTCGAGGAGCGAGTTCCCAGCGTTGTTGAAGACGTATTCCATGCGTCACCACCGCCATACCCCAATCATACATTTGGCAACCTTCAGTATTGCAGAGACTACCACGCCTCTGATATATGCCATGGCCCTTATGGCAGCTGCTTACACTCCGTCTCTACGCTTGAGGGCCAATGATATCGTGTTCCTGATACAGTCAGCATACAAGCTCGCCCTGGACGCCGCCGAGGTCAGTCAAGATGCACACCCCGTTCCGCCAGATCGCTGACTGTCTCCAGGCTGATGGCAAAATCTCCATTGCTGCACTGCCTACACTGCAGGCTCTAGTCTTGCTTGGAATCCTGGACCGTCTCTTGATCAAGAGAACGAACGATTCTGTCTATAGCGTTGATTTAGGTCACGTCGTACGTCTCGCCCGCAAAGCTCAAGTCTTTGATAACCCCAAACCTGTTGCGACCCAAACATGGTCCAATTGGGCTTACAATGAATCTCGTCGTCGGTATGATAACTACCTGTAAGAATATTGTTCCCCACTCCATTAGCTGACATGGTGTGGGTTATCAGTCTTAGTCTTGTTCTGTACGCTTTCGATGCTTTCATCTCGGTAGTGCACGATGAGACCCCGAATGTCCGCACAGACGAATTGAGTCTGCGGTTCCCAGAGCCCGAATCTGTATTCATGGCTTCATCCGCAGACGCATGGCGAGCAGCACACGCAGAATACAGTTGCAACAGTGTCGCGCCTTATTCTGTGTCCGTGACATTGGCCAGCCTGTTTTGTAATGTGGTGTCACCAATTCCCCTTCCACGAACGCTAATGGGCAGGTTTGTGATTCTTCATGGTAAGTACACGATTTTGAGAGTGCCTCTGCGACACTCAGCTAACAGGTCCCAAGGCATATTGCAGCATGCGTGGCGATCGAAACGAATGCTGCTTGAAAATGCATCCCCTACCCAGGACTCGTCCCTGATTCCATATTACGAATCGAAACAAGCTGCCATCAACAACTCCCTGCGGAAGTGGAAAACTGGCTGGCCTGAAAGCTTGCTAGACTTTGAACCATTTCCCGAACACCCATCGCTCTATCAAGACCGCGCAGAAGTGTGCTGGTATTTGGCGGGCGTCATCATGGTACCCAGAGCAAACATTGCAACTCGTGGATGGGCTCAGTCACCATCAGACAGTCTGTCGATCCAGCGAATACTTGAGAGGATTTTGATACTCTCTGATCGTAATCAGTTGCACTACGGTGACCAAGGCTTCGAGACCGTTTACGACATGATCATACAAGAGGATCCGGCTCGCGCTGGCAACGACGCACTGGGCACTTTGTTCTATCGAGAGCAGGACACCACCAAGGCAAGGTTCGAGGACTGAGCTGTGTCGATTTTATCATATATCCACCTGCACATTGCCCGGCATGAGCCCAAGCCAGATTTACGGTACTTTCATCAGTTGCTCAGCAAGCCTTTGATACCCTTCGCTGTTTTCTCATGGTACTCATCGATAACATTGACCAAATGAGGTGAGGGGAACACGTAGAAGTAATGCGGTAAACCTGGATACTCGTCGTAAGTATGCGGGACACTAGATAATGTCAGCACAGAGTTTCTTCAAGAAGTGGAGGTTGTGTCATACCTGAGTTCTTCTAATTTACGGTTTAGCGCTCGAGCGTCATCGCGCAATGTATCGCAACCGCAACCATTGATGTAGACTGGTGGCAGTCTTGCCAGCAGCGGGTGGTGAAGGGACTGAATGCATGGGTCCGTTGGTGGTGCGCCATGAAGTTCTGTTCGCAAATTGTTCAGTATCTGATGACTGAACACATCGCCTGGTTCTTGTTGTGCTTACTGAAGAAAGCTCGCATGGCCTGCGCTGTATTCAGCGTCAGTGTTGCATTCTCATCATAACTAGCATAGTGATCTCTGAACTCGTTGGGCACATGATCAGGATGCAGTGTCATTGGCTGACAAGCCACAACTCCCTTCAGAGACGAGTCGTTCCCTGATTCGATCAGTTTCAAAGCCACTCCAAGTGCAAGACATGCACCTGCGGAACCGCCCATCAATATGACGGAGCCGCTGCTTTTCAAGCTCCCAGGGTTCTCCATGCACCACAAGGAAGCTTCGACGCAGTCGTTGAATCCAGCTGGGTATGGATGTTCAGGAGCCAGTCGATACTCGACGGATACGAACACAAGCCCAGTATCCTTGGCAAAACGACTGACAAGAGCATCATCACGATCGACATCGCCAACGACAAATCCTCCTCCATGAAAATAGCATACGACCGGTTTCGCGGACGAAGAGTCAGACGGCGTGTATGACTTGAGTCTCACGCCAGCGGGTGTCTGATGCTCAGTAAGAGTCACCGAAGATTCAGGCACAGGGAACTCTGCAGCATATTTTTGGAACAGCGCTGTTCCCAGTTCGAGGTCTTGCTGGCGAATCCCTTCAGCAGTGGTAGCTGTGATCAGTGGGCGGAAGCCGAGCTCTTCCTCGAACTTGATGGAGGTCAATAAGCATCGAGATCTGGACAGGCGCAAGAATTTGTCAGACTTACAGACACCCACTCGGGGCGAAATCCTGCAATGTCACTCATTCTCTTCGTGTAAGATGCCTCAAGCATTCGCTTGTTGGACTGTCGCTGTTGATCAAATTGAGGGTTGCGCAGACTTAAATTGATATTGATCCCGCGATCGCTCAGGATGATGAAGACGCAGATTGGGAGAAGGGGTCCCGAATTGCCGGCCTCGCACCAGGCATAATGGGCTTCCGAGGGATCCTCCGGGTCGGCCGGCCGGTACAGAAAGTCGACTGCGCCTGGTGTGGGGTCACCGGCTGTGGGGATTGGCCGAAGGTAGCGCAGTTGACTTTCACATGATCACGCTTGCTGAAGGTCTTGGTTCTGGATATAATAGTTATATGGACGATGCGAACTTGAGTCGTAGTGCAGATATCTACATCGACCATACTTGTTAGTCATGGCAAAGCAACATGAGAGCCCGGTCCTGGATACGCTGATCATCGGCGCCGGAATCTCCGGCATGACCACTGGCATCGACATGATTCGCCTGGGTAATGGCAGAAAGTTCGTAATACTCGAGAAAGGCTACCGTGTGGGTGGCACATGGAGTGATAACGAGTATCCCGGCTGCTGCTGCGACGTATGGTCACATCTCTACTCCCTGTCATTTTCCCCGAACGCCAACTGGTCACGCGAATATCCTACTCAACCAGAGATCCAACGCTATCTCGCTGGAGTCGCTGAAAAATATGATCTTCTTCCTCATATCCATTTCGACACAATCGTTGATCGCTGTGTCTTCGATCCAAAAATTGGGATCTGGACCATCACTGCCCGGCGCGGCAAGGATGGACAGACACAGACCTATCGAGCACGTTTTGTGGTTTCAGCAGTTGGACAACTCAATCAACCAAACTATCCTTCGATCTCTGGCATGAAAGATTTCGGCGGAAAGGTTATGCACTCAGCTCGATGGGACGCATCAGTAAATCTGGAGGGAAAGAGGATTGGTGTGATTGGAAATGGTGAGCAATGAATTCATGAGCCGCAAGGCGCTTTCGATTCGTTGAAAGCTCCAAATACTAATCATGTTTTGCTCCAGGCGCGACCGCTATCCAGATTGCTCCCCAGCTTGCAAACATCGCAAGAGAAGTCGTGGTATTCCAACGATCTCCAAATTACGTCACTTCTCGAGATGATACATTGATATCGCCCTGGCGGCAGGTCTTGTATCGCTTTGTGCCATATGCTCGCCGCAGATACCGTGCTAGTCTCATGGACGTCCGTGAGGAATACTGGAAAGTCCTGGTGGACACCGACAGCGAGGTTCACAAAGGTGTACAAAAGGTCTCTGCTCAGCTAGTCGAGACCCAGCTGCCTGGCGACGAAAACGCAGAGCTCCGCAAGGTGCTGACACCAAACTACCCACCGGGTTGTAAGCGCATTCTAATCAGCGACGACTACTACCCAGCGCTTGGAAAACCGCATGTTGTACTAGAAACAGCAGCAATATCTAAAATCACGTCTTCAGGAATTCAAGTCGCCTCAGGATGGAATTCTCGTGGGGGTGACCATCCTGCACAAGAGCACTCCCTCGACATCATTGTTTTGGCCACCGGTTTCACAGCCATGCAATTCCTTTCGCCAATGAAAATTGAAGTCGAAGGGGCAGAGTCGCTCACACAGCGATGGAAGGACGGAGCTTATGCATACAAAGGCATGACTGTGCCAGATCTGCCCAACTTTGCCATCATGTACGGTCCCAACACCAACCTTGGTCACAACTCCATCATCCTCATGATTGAAGCTCAAGCGGCATACATCAATCGCCTGATCAAAGCTGTCTGTACTAATCACAGTGGTGGGCCAGGTGCATACCTGCGTCTTTCTCCTAAAGCTTCGATCACCAAGGCCTGGAATAGCAAGCTGCAAACTTCGCTCGCGAAGAGTACGTTGGCTAGTGACCAATGCAGTTCATGGTACAAATCCGCCGATGGAGTCATCACTACCAACTGGTCCGAGAATGTAGTCGCGTACCAACAGGAAGTCAGTACTCTGGACTGGCACGACTACAACCTCGAAGGGCCTGGAGCTGCCGAACTGCAGGCCAAAAGGCAGTGGAAGTGGCAGAGGGTCCAGGAGGAAACTCAGCCCTGGACTTTTTCCTTGTCTGGTCTTTCATCCATCGGATTGATATTGGCTGCAGCAGCAGGTGCTGCATGGATGAGCGGCCACAGAGCTAGGATGTCTCCGCTTTTTTGAAGTAGGCATAGTCACGCGTTCTTGTATTAAACAGCCATCCTATTCGCACCTCGCATAACCAGCTTTGTTAGATCGGAAAGAGGAATCGAGTACTTCTGCTGTTGATATTCTGAGCCACCCGATATCTGTCGCCCTATGTGACTCCGTTATGTGACTTATACACATCGCGAACGCATCTGCCCTCATACTGCAACAAGTGACACACTATAGGTCGTATGGCCATCAGTGCGATGCGGAACTCGACCGAATTGAACGCGAAATCATTCCAGCACCCCACGTGTGACGCAAGGAAGTCGCAAATCAAGGTTATGCCCTGGCCGAGGATTCGGAACGGAAGATTCACCCCCCCGGTAATCACTTCCTTTTAGCCATTATCCCCACATTGCATCTCAAGTTGTACATGTGACACCATGTCTCTCTTCTCGACCATGCTCTAGACGTCCGGCGGGCAGCCCCGTGGGACCCCCGAGTTGAGGGGGCGGCGAAACCCCACAAGACTGGGCAACGCGCGCTCAAACATACTTCCGCTGACATGTGATCTGATCGAGTCAGAGCCATTTGAGACAGCTAGTATCCACAAGTACAGGGTTTACGTCAATCGTCAAAGGGGTACGAGTAGTCTGAGCAGACTCTCTTGGTCCCGCAGGGATGACTACTAACACAACTACGACAAACGGCATTATCTCTTGGGGGAGGCTATCAGACAGACAATGGCGCATGAGTCCGATGGAAGTGAGAAAGCCAGGGGACCACGAACTTCAGGTTGAAATGGTCGCCAGTGGTGTCTGCCATACAGATCTCCTTATCGGTAACTTACCAGAGGGGGCTTCTCCAGTTGGATTCTATCCAAGGGTATTGGGTCACGAAGGTAGTTTTGGTTCTCTTTCCAGTAAGACTTATGCTGACAGGACTAACAGGAAGTGCTATTGTGAAGGAAGTCGGCCTCAACGTTACCATCGCACGTCCTGGAGATCCAGTCTTGCTCTCTTACGCATACTGCGGCAGCTGTCAACTATGTTTGCGCGGACACCACTCACACTGCACGCGGTTCAACGAGATCAACTTTGGCCAACGAGACAACACATTCGAGGTTCTTTCTGCTGGAACGGATGACAAGAACATCGCTGTCGCTGGTGGCTTCTTTGGTCAATCGTCGTTTGCACGAATGTCGATCGTAAATGAGCGAAGTGTTGTCAATGTACGAAATCTCGTCCAGGATAGGCAAGAACTGGAGCTCTACGCGCCACTTGGTTGCGGCTTCCAAACTGGAGCCGGAACAGCTATCAACGTGGCGAATGTACAACCGAACGACATTCTGTGCGTCACGGGTCTTGGTGGTGTCGGGTTGAGTGCTATCATGGCAGCCAAAATCCAGGGTTGCAAGACAATCATTGGCATCGACCGCGTGCAAAGTAGGCTCGATTTGGCCAAGGAACTCGGAGCAACAATACTCGTTCATAGTGGAGAGCTAGGAGATCTCTTGCTCGTGGATACTGTCAAAAACCTTGCAGACGGCCTCGGACCAACGATTTGTATAGAGACGACAGGAGTCCCTTCGCTGATCCAAGACGCGTTGCAGTTCACGCGTCCGATGGGAACGATCATTCAAGTGGGCGCAGCACCATTCGACTTCAAACTCGGCATAGATGTTTTCCAATGGATGGTCGAAGGCAAACGATACATTGGTGCTGTTGAGGGTCATGCACTGCCTACCACATTCGTTCCTCGGATGATTGAGTGGCACAAACAGGGCATGTTTCCAATTGAGAAACTAGTAAAGCGGTATGCGGCAAGTGACTTCGAAACAGCAATCCAGAGTATGCATGATGGTACCACTGTCAAGCCTGTATTATGCTGGTATGATGTTGTCTAAACGATACAGAAGCTATGCGATAGCTCAATACATGAAACTACCTGGGGCATAAGCAATAGCATACGATTATCTTCCGTGCCAGTCTCAACCCTGCCCAATGACCCAGGTCCGTTCTCAAAGTTTCTCAAGTGCACAAAGACAAATTGATTACCAGAGCGTCACTCGCTTATCCATTGATGCCACGACCATTGCTGCAAGATCGTATTGCATAATTTGATCCTGCTGAACAATCTACGAATACATCTACAAGTATCGACGAGAGCGATAATGATTGTTGCTCATTCTTCAGCGTGGAAGTACTTAGTCTTACCTGAAGGTTTGTAAGATCAAGCTGTCAATCTCATGATGCAGTCTCGGTCATGGTTGAAGGGAGAAAAAAGATTGTCAAGACACGCAGCAGAAGTCGAAGACTCAGCATTAGCATTTGGATATGTATATGAGCGCTCGATCAGCACATAACCTCACGCTACAGAAGAGTATGCATCCGATTCCCTCTGAAGATATCCTAGGTCGCCTTGGTCCCATGGTAGATCGCCATCTGAGCTTTGGCACGAATAGCGTCCTGCTCCGGCAGATGCTCTATCAGTTCCTCAAGTTTCGAACAGAGAGCCTGGACCTGAGCTGCAAATTGTGCAAAGAACCCTTCTGCTTGCTCTGGATCTGTGGGTGCCTCGGGAAGCAGTGTGCCAAACCAGTCGAGCCGAGCTTGTGACAACCACTTAGCAGTCTGAGGATGTGACGCCCACTTCAATCCGTTCAGATGACTTTGCAAGATGACCAGGCCTCGTCGGGATGAGGAACGACTCGACACATGTCGTTCTTCGCTGCGTCATCATTGCCGTATGTTGCCTCAACATGGGCTACGAAGGCAGCACTGAACACTTGTTGGCAATAGCGAACTGACTGAAGTGTGATACTTCTACCACGGAACACAGGCACAGGCTCTATCTTTGCGAGTGCATCTGCAGAACAATCAATGTAGAGTGTGTCCGGCTGTGGGCGATAGGTGCCTTGCTCCATGGTAACTTCGCCTGTCTCGATCCTCACTACGCGACCCTGACGCACGATTGTACCGACTCTTCTAATTTGTTCGAGCTCCGCGAAGGAGATTGTTGCGCAGCGAAACATACTCGGCCGGACCTTGGCGGTCATACGCGTCACCTGCTTGGCCTCTTCGAGTCTTGAGAATAGATCATCAAGCGAAACAGCCTCCATGAGCGACTGGTTGATAGCTGCAACACTAGCGGCCGTGGATTCTTTGAAAGCAGGTCCGGGTTGAAGTGCTCCGCGTTCGAAGAACCATGAGTCTCTAGGCATAATCCAGGTGATTTTGTTTTCATGAACTCCGTTGGCTAGTAGCCAGAGACAGGCATCAATACCAGTCTTGCCCGCGCCAACAACAGTATAGCCTCCGTATGGCCTGGTAACTTTGGTAAGATCATTGGGTGTGACAAGGCTGACCTCATTGGCGACCTCGTACGAGGGCGAGCCCATAGCAGGCACTTTGACTTTCATGTACGTAGCGTCAACGATGCGCGTCGTCTCGTTGACCCGGAATGTCTTTCCGGTGACGATCGATCGAAACTCGCCATTTCCAGTGTATTCATGCTTTGGGAAGTAGCTCACTCGTCCGGAGGGCAGGAAGGTCTGATGCATGACGATGCTGAAGTAGCCGCAGACCTCGTCTACCGTGGCCAGCTCGGCCAATCCTTTGTTCCAACCAACTTGGTCGACCTTGTCTTCGCCAAGAGCACGAGAGTTAACACCGTAGAACGCTGATGGCTGATGCAGACGCACGAAAGGGTAGGCGATTGTCCAGTGACCACCAGGGCGCGCGTATCGATCAACCATAACGACCGTGCACTGAGTGTCGCTAAGAAGAGTGTCCACAAAGGCCATGCCCATGGCCCCAGTTCCGACCACCAGATAGTCGGCTGCGATAGTCTCAGCCATACCGAACCAAGAACTGGAATGCTGGAAAAAATCGGTGAGGTGAGCCAGGAGGCACGAAGATTAGCATTGGCTGTGCTATCCAAGGACACAGAGGTAATGACATTCACATGAGCAGTCCCATACCTATAGTAGCTGACCGGTTGTCTGGAGTATTGGGTTTGTGGGGTTTCGCCGTCTCAATCTGATCATTTGACTCCGGTCCGAAGCCACCAGCACGATACCCGTGCGAACTACTGGAGACCCCGCAGCGATCGCCTCGGAAGGACCGAAGAAGCTGGGGAAATTCACCACGTCTCGCAACGGTCTTGTGGCGCGAACAGAGGGGGGGTCGTGAGTGCGCTACTTGTACGCTACCCTCTCCCAGCGCTCCTCTCGCAGAGTGCATCCCCGCTGCATCACAATGACTTTCCAGGGAAATCTTGAGGTCCGACCTTTCGAGGTCGCAGTGCCTGAGGAAGCCATCGCCGAGTTCAAGCTGCTCTTACGTCTATCCAAGATCGGCCCATCTACCTTTGAGAACACCAACAAAACAGATACCTCCTACGGAGTATCTCGAGCATGGATTGAGAAGGCCAAAGATCACTGGTTGAATGTTCATGACTGGTGAGCTCATGCGTCGCGTGCTCTGACAAAGCCTGCGTCTAATCTTTGGCAACTCAGGCGTGTGACGGAGAAACGCATCAACGCGTTTGACAACTATCAAGCTACAATCACCAACGAGCATGGCGAACCTGTGAACCTACATTTCGTCGCACTTCTATCAGGGAAGAAAGACGCCATCCCTGTAGTCCTCTTGCACGGCTGGCCAGGCAGTTTCCTCGAATTCCTAGACCTGCTTGACCATGCTCGAAGTCTGTACAAGCCTGAGGACCTGCCTTATAGCTTCATTGTGCCTTCTTTGCCTGGATATGGGTTCTCTTCAAACCATTCTTCTCAGCATGAGTCAACCTGTGAGTCAATGGCTTATGCTGTCGAACAGCTGATGGTAGGCCTTGGCTTTGGCGACGGTTATGTGGCTCAAGGTGGAGATATTGGTAGCTTTGTAGCCCGCATTCTTGCCGCTCGTCATTCTGCTCGGGCAGTACACAGTACGGTAACCCCTGGTCCTCGATTGAAATCTCTGCCTTTCCTGACCATGAAATACAGTCAATTTTGCTCTGATGCCTCCGCCTTCAGATGTAGCAATGGAAGATGTGGATGAGAAGGAGCTTCAGGGATTGGCAAGAGCCGCAGCATTCGGTGCCCAGGGCGATGCCTATGCTCGAGAACATGGTCAAAGGCCCGCGACGATCGGCCTGCTCCTTTCTACCTCTCCTTTGGCACTGCTGCTTTGGTAAGTCATGGAAATGAGATGCGACATGACCATAGAGCTCACGCTTTCTCTGACAGGATCGGCGAGAAGTTCCTTGACTGGGTTGATGAACCACTGAGTCTTGATGAAATACTGGATCATGTCTCACTCTACTGGCTGACAGAAACGTTCCCTCGAGCGATTTATCCCTACCGACAGTTTTTTGGTCCATCCCCCGAAGCCATCCCTTTGAAGCACTATGTCGACAAGCCACTCGGCTATTCTTGGTTCCCTAAAGAGATAGCGCCCATTCCAAAGGCTTGGGTAAGCACTACTGGCAATTTGGTTTGGTATCGACAACACCAAGCAGGGGGGCATTTTGCCGCCCTGGAGAGACCGAAAGACTTGTTTGCGGATATCGAGGACTTTCTCCAAAAGGTCTGGAAATAGCTGAGGTAGATACTGCAGTGGTGGCGATACTCCTCGGTCTTATTGAATCACGGAAATGAATATCTCCATATCTCATTGAAATCTAAACGTTTAGACTGATGGTGTGGAGGAGGTGGTCGTTGTGGTGGTTGAAGTCACATCAGTTGCAACTTTTGAACATGCAGCCGAAATCTTCTTCGCAGGCCAGTCGGCAATGGATGAGGGCGTGGGTACAACTAATCGCTTCTGGAAAGCGAGGGTCGTGGATGACACTGTCACAGACTCTACTGCGGGCGCCTGAACGGTCAAAGTCGCCGGAGTCTCAACGACTGTGCCCACGACTGCAGATGGAGAGTAGCCAAGATGAGAGGTACAGAAGTCCCTTCCGACGCGTTTCAGACTTGCAATTTCCTTGGTCAAAGGTTCGCAGTACATTGGGTATCCTGCTTGGGCCAAATTCTTGTTCACGAGCGCAATCGAGTTCGATGTTTGGTGGAAATCCGATCCATAAGCATATCCCTATTCGTCGTATGTCAGTCGAAAGATCCAACAGGATCAACCTTAGCCACAAGACGATGACCGGTACTACGAAGATGGACCCTGCACACGATACCAAGTCGGCCAGATTTTCCAAGTGGTGTTGAGTGTCGTTCGGTCCAGAAGATCTCAGTTGATCCTCGAGAAGGTTAGCCATGGAATCTGGCACCAGAGTATGACCATTGTGAGCGGCGGTTTTGGGCCATGTGCCAATGTGCGAACATCCAGATTGTGATAGTCCAAGAAGACAGTCGTGGCTACAATATGAACTCGTGTCGACAGTTTCCTGCAAGATTCAATGGACACAGCATTGAGCAGCATCAGAACAATTGTTCACGGTAATTGCTGCAAGAACCGCAACCTTGGGAGAATATTCGAAACGTTCTGGGAAACGCGAAGAGTTCTTGGACTGCAGACCCGAAATGGCGGGACAATACTTTTACACGAAGTCTTACGGTTCGGATCAGCCCGTCACTATTGCCCTTTTCAAAACGATTCGGACTGGGCAAATCCGGGGGTTGGTTAGTTTGAAATCTCAGATGTTCGAAGAGACATATCTTCGAGTTTTTATTAGCGTAGCGCGCTTCCGCCAACATTATGTAGCTACGTAGTTACATGCTAAATGACTAAATTAAGGCCGTTCTTTCTAGGCGTGTTAATTTCAAGAGCTAAAAATTAGGCGCCATGAAGTTGTTATCGGGCCTTAATTTCTACCAAATTCTCACGAATTTTGCAAAGCACTGTTTTAGAAATCTATCAAGATTTAACGAAATATTGGAAAATGTGAATTCCGCTATTTAACTAGCAATAACATGATAGCGCGTTCTCCTTATTATCTGAAAATAGTACGCTTCGAAAGCACGCTATGAGTTTAGTTATTTTATAATAGAAGATGCATGCTAGAGGGCCTAGCGCCTACGCGCTACATCGATAATCGTTAAAAATTGCGTCCGTAATCTGAAGCCTTTTAACTTCCAAACCAACCGACCCCAGGATTTGCCAGTCCGAATCGTTTTGAAAACCACAGTATCGCCGGTACGAGTCCGCGCTCTCGTATTGAGGGCCAATGAGACGTGACTGGGACAATGAAACGTCTAGTCGTCGTACATGATCACGTGTGAACATACTCAATTGTATTTAGTAAACATCTCCTTCCATCGTTGTCCTTCTCCAAAACATCCAAGCAAATCTCATCACTTTACGCTTAGCTTTGAGTCCCAGACAATGTTGTATAAGCATGGGCGCGGAATCTGTCGAAGGCACTGCGCGAGTAATCAAGTGGCCTGTCGTTGTTACCGCAATAGTAGAAGAAGAGGTTCGACAATCTAAGCTCACGCCTCGATACTTGGCTGCACTCACTGATACCGTGGTTTATCTTTAGATACTGGTCGAGTTGCTCAAAGACCCATCATTGGTACTTGTTGGCAAGACGGACTTGTCCCTGTTGATCACTGGTGCCAAGAGCACTGCCATCAAGACCTTCCAATCTCCATTTGTCTTCGATGACTTCATGGAAACCTGCGAAGCTCTTGAAACCTTCATGAGCTCACGTATCTCGTCAAAAAATCTATCACAAGGATTTTTTGTCATTCTAGACGAGTATACGAAGGGGGACAAGCCAACGTGTCAGATTGCTATCGATGGTAGGGGCATTGAAGATATCAGCGAGGTGCAGTTCTCCTTCCGTTGCGACCTTGCATCTGTTCACGAAGCTTCAAGGCCGTGGAGTCAGTCTCGACAGATCCTCCACTTGCAATTCGCCTTCGAAGGAATGAGGCCGTGATGTTTGGTGGTATCTGGAGCTCTGGAGAAGTCACACGCCGCAAAGCAATACCGAAACACCTAGGCACTGAAGCCTCCAAGGGCTACAAGCAGCAGGAAGAGGTTGGTAGCTCTATTTGTACCGATCGGGATGCTCCTTACTACCCTATCTTTTTGACGGCGACGATGAGTTTCAAGGTGAGTTATTCTTTCCATTAACGCGACCGCGTTTCACAATCAGAAATTGACCTGCGTGCAATACCAACAGACACTGAAGGATTTCATCTCCCAAGCATACGATCAAGCCTGGGGAACAGACGAGGGATGTATTGTTCAACCGGCAATGGCTTTTGTCACGTCAATAGACAAGCCACCATTTTGCTCAAGCAAAGCAACTGGACTGATGGAAGTCATGCCCGAGACAGCTTCCAGTGTCATAGGATTGCCGGCTGATCAATGCAACATTGTCGCCCGTGAAAAGTTTGCGACCGTTGAGTCGGACTTGGATCACAACATGTTTATTGTTCTGGACGAATACACAGAAAAAGACCGGACGGTGATTGTTGGCACTAACGCCGAGCAGAACGGGCAGTTCCTGCTCATGAGGTGCTCTTTCGAGTCAGCTTTGTTGAGTCTGGTTGGGACCTCAGACACGTGCTTGACAATTGATAGTCAGTGCAACAACGCGCATGCAGATGGCGATGGCATCTTGCGCGCATAGTCTTTATACAGTGTTGGCCGATGCTGCATCATCGATCCAATTTAGATCCATCAATGCAGCCGCTAGATTGGGTCGAGTGGAGGAAATGGACAAGACAGTCTAGCATGAATGTAGCAACATAATCGCTAGCTCTACGACAATCTAGGAGTTGACCTGAAACCTCAGGCGTGACGCAATGCTATCCCGGTTGTTCACATCCCTGACTGAACAGTATACAATTAGTGGCAAGGACAATTCCTATGGTGTGCTCTATCTTTTGACATTCCTGACCACGAGTGTAGGACTTTCAAGATGATAACCGTCGCCACCAGAGTCCTGCCCGTTACAGATAGTGTAGAATGCGACCTCCTCTTTCTTGTAAGTTTGTAGATTCGAGGGTGGAGTGGACGGCATTATGACTGCTTCCAATATCCTAGCAGTCGCGGGAATCTCATGTGCCTGATATGATCCAGCATCGCCTTCGTAGCCAGTCTGAAGCTTGGCAGCTTGCTCTTCGATCTCAACAACGGTGCGCAAGTAGGTGGCGAGGTATGCTGTATCAAAGACACCTTGCAGATTGATCTGTTCCAATGTAGAGATACCTCGTCGGCGGACGGACGAAGTTCGACAATGGCGTACGATAAGAATCAGACAAAACACCACGTTCGAGCCAGTCGAGAAGGCAGGAGGGGTGCTTCTTGGTGTGGAACGGGTAGACTGATCATGTTTGGTGGGCATTGGAGTCCGAGCTAGGTGTTCTTCGATGTACCGTACACACAAATTTAATGCATACTCGAATTGAAGTCCGAATTGGTCTATTAGCATCGCATCTGGTACTCGCCGTGTCTCGAACCAAAATTTGAGGCACGAGAAGGTGATCTCGGTGGAGATTTGTGCCAACGAGTTCCGCTTTTTGTCATGAACTTTGGAGAATGCAATCGACCATGATAAAAGACTTTCGCGGACTGCTTTGAGACCTCCGGTCGTTGCATCGTCCAATGATACTGTGCGCATTCTTGCGCGCACAAGACAGTCAGTCTCATCTTTGTTATGACCTTCGAGATCTGTATCTGCTTGCAGAGTCTTGTGAGCTTGCTTTTGTATGTTACGAAAGACCGAGATGGCTTCGGCTTCGAGAAACTCGAGACGCAGCCTCGCCTCGTCCAGATTGGTCGGTTCTGCAGGTACCGGTTCCGAGCAGACAGGATAGAGGTATCTATGGCGGTCAGAGATTCAATACTTCTCGGCCAGGCTCCTCACACACTCACGGATTGTCATGACCAACTAGTACGTAGTCCGAGTTTAGACGCATGAAGATCTGCATGAAGATATCGAATTGACTCTGGCATCGCAGCCTGACAGCGACTCCACGCTCCGTGTAAGATGTACAGGGTAGGGTTTTGACGTGACGTCGGGTTTCGATCAGTCGCAAGGCAGCTCGCACGTGAATCGAAGCACGCGTGTCTTGCGCAGCAAACGCTTCAAAGGCAAAGAAGAGCAAGCAAGCCACGAGTACAATCGTTACATCGTCGTCTGTCGCCGCATGATCCAAGGTGTCAATGTATGTACGCAACAATGACATAGACTTGGTATGTTCTCTGTGCGCAAGACAACCTAACTCAGGATCTTGTCTATCGGTCGCAAAACGGTGTAATGATGGTAGTGCAACTACAGCGCCTTTTATGCAAGGCTGCCGCAAAGCGAGCTCTAGCAGAATCGGCTCCCATGCTGTTTGGAAAGTTGAGGCGCAGGGTAGCTGATGGATGGTCGTTTGGCGAAAAAAGTGCATGGCATTGCTCTCAGCATCACTCAAAGCACAACTCTGGGGCAGCGGTCGCGGGCAAATGACCCGCGGTGGTTGATTTGACGATGGGCGAGGTTTATAACCAAGGCAACAGCGACCACTAGATAAGCAGCGGTGACAAACAGGTTGTGACTCGTCGCATTTCACGTGTCGCTGACTAGGGCGCGTTGTTAGTACAGTACCGTACTGCTTTCGGACAGGAGGTTGAATTGCCTCACCGACAAGTATAACAGCCTCCATGGCTTTTTCTATGAGCGACTCGATGACGAAGTCTGGCCAGGATCATATCTGCACACATGTCGCTTCCATGGATCTGTTTGGACGGGAAGAAACATCGGAAGGGACATCTAATAACGATTACATGACCCTACAAGAATGCCATGATTTTGGGTTGCGGAAAGTTCAAAGCAAGACAGAGATTGTTGCAACTAGTCCGGAGTGGATATGACCGCGTGGCAACAACAATAATCTTTATGGACATCAGGAACAGCCAGACCTCAATCTCTGATTGGCTCAAAATACGAAGTTCGGGGTTCTAGGCTAAAGATGGCAACGCTTCTGAAAGTATAAACGGTCTAGATACGAGACCCTGGGCCTTGGGATTCGATTTTGGTAGAAATCGACATGGCTTATATACCAAGATCAACGTCAAAGCATGCAACATTTGATTGCGAAGTCGATAGCATAGAGGATACCAAGGGCAATTACTAATGATGCTTACGGCCGACCTCCTGACTTTTCCAATCTAAATCTAGTCAATCATTCTACTTCTAAGTTTCTGTAGAGCTTGACAATCGAAGCATATCTGACTCAAGTCACATGTACACAGAAAACCTTAGTGTGGTTGGATACTAATCCACGCTCATGCCGAAGAAGGACTCTAGAGGGCCCTTGTGCTCAAGTTCGATCATACGTACCTTTTGATTGAGATTTATCAGCTCGCTGTCTAAACGCTAAGGACATCTATGTTTTCTGGCCTGTTCCTGTGGCTAACAATTGGAGACAGGTTAAACAGAACTTGTAATATTCCTGCTGCATCACCCTCTTGTAGTCTCGGTGCCCCTACTTATTATGGTGGCCACATATCATCTTCACTGTGCGAGAGAGGTTGGGAATTCAGCTCCCTCGTGATATCAGGGAGCGAGGGTGTTCCTACCAGCATGTTCCAATGGGATACATGGTTGGCAGTTGAGGGAAGGGTGCGAATGATTTTGGCGATGACTTGATAGTCAAAGCAAGAGCCGTCCAGTTCGTTTATATCACTCTGGATGAGAGGGACTTTGTTCATGAAGGTCGAACCGGTGTCATTCTTCGTGAACTTCAAGTCCTCGAGCTGACTGAGGGCGATGCCCAGAGCGCGAGAGTCTGACATCTTGCAGACAGAATTGATCTTCTCCAGAGCCAGATGAGGGTTGTCGATGTTTGAGATCGTGCTACGGATAGCGGGATCGACGGACATGAAGAGGAGTCCTTGGTGAGGCATCTGTACTGATTTGGGTGTGACTGATCATGAGCCCTGGAACGAATGCTCGGCTACAAGTGCACATGCCACTCTCACAGGATTCGGAATATACAAGGCGAGAGCTCTTGGTCCGCCTGGAGTTATAGAGCAACCACTTTACACGCTCAGTATCTTGAGGTTTCTAGGTTGCTTTGGTATGAACACTGTAATGCATAGATTCAGGCGCCGAGCAAGTGTATGTCACATACTGCTTGACTGCTTATACCAGACCCCTGTGATTTTTTCGACTGAGAGGGACTTAAGCGAGGAATTGATGATTAGGTTGTCGAAGGCGAGGAACTCCACGTTGCAGTCGTAGAGATTGACGACTTCCAGCATGATCGACGGGGGCAATCATCGTAGCACTGGTTTCCAGTCGCCCACCTCGAGGTGTACAGCATCAGGTAAATGCTTGACGGGATCGTAGATGACTGATGGAGACCTACGGGTACCCTCCTGGCCAATCAAGGCAAACCTGAAACCGCGACCGATGTCCGCGCACGACATAATATCAAATTTTTCGGCGATACCGGAAGCTACTTCGACTTCGATGGTGAAGTCGTCACAAACTTGCGAGGGTTTCGTCCAGGCACGTCTCTGAAGGCTCCACTCAAAGCTGTCGGCGAGCGGTAGAAGTACTTCCACTGGGAGGGCCAGAGAGCTGACAACTGTTGGCTGAAGAGCTTCCCAATTGAACAAGTAGCAGCTATTTGACAGGACGATATTCATAGCAGCATTCTAACGCTGAACCAAGGATGTTCTTCGTCTTGCCGGGCTCGTCCTTTTTGCTCTTGAAGCTCACCCTCTTACTCATCATGCTAAGCTTACTTGGATTTCGCTTCGAGCTTTAAGACTCTGTTAAGCCACTTCAAACTGCGACTGTGATTCCCGTCTGTTCCTTTGCCAGGACAATGGTTTTGTTTGATCATGTCTGTGGATTCCACGTATATAGACTTTGTATGGACCAGACTTTCGTGTGTTATATAACCTTGATTAATCGGAGGGTGTGAAAGTGGGTCTTGTTGTCTCAGTCACAATGACGATCCCTTGTTTGGATGTCCGGCATGAATGGCCTTGAGTTCGGAGCTGCTGATGCGCAGTGAATCCTGTTACGCTGAGATTGAGTGCCTAGGTGGATGGAACAGAGGCTTCGCTGGACCTGATAGGAGCTCTGAACAAGGAGGCCAGCGCACGAGATCTGCACAAGGAGTGAGGCGATGGCTTACCACTGGTGCATGCGTGGTCTGATGCCAATGCCGTCTTAACGTACATCAGGATCGGTGCAGGCAGAGTATATGGAGCTTGAGATCTTGTAATAAAGGGGTTTGGGTCGAGATTCTCAGTGACGCTTCCCCGTTCACCATGTTCCGCATGAGCGGAGATGCGATGGAGTAGGTATAGAGTCAGCGATGATTGACTATACCTTTCTGCGTTGGCCGACGTGGAATGACGTAAGCTATCCCACAAGAGTACCGCGTCTGCGCAAGACCAGGAAGAGGCATGGAGGAGTCTTCGTCGTCCTCCTATTGAAGTCTCGTGATTCCTTAGGTTTGCTCGTAGTCCTCATGGCGACACAAGTGACCGATCATGGGCATGATGGCGTTGATGGTTTCTGCGATGATTTCGAGAAGGGGCATGTGAGGGTCCTCGTTGTCGTCGTCGTCGTCTCCTCCCTCCTCGGCGGCAGGTGGTGTGATGGCGGTTTTCTCGACAGCATGTGCAGCTGCGTTGAGCGAAGGTATAACGCTGGATTGAGTCCAAAGGCCCTGGTGTGGCATACGGTAACGGTCGATCTCACGTTGGATGCGGTCCCCCTGGTCTGGGTCGCGGCAGGCGCTTGCTCTAACGTCTGCCTTGCTTTATGGTGGGCGAAAATTGCTTCCCTAAATCATGCGCGGTCACGAAGAAGTGCTTTCATTCATCAACCATGGTAGTCATGTCATGGCTCTATTGCAACATGGCTCCCTTACCGCGGGGAGAGAATTCGCTGATTACTGAACTTCTTGCGTATATAGGAATGCAGTCATTCTCTTGTGTGTATATTGTTAAGACTGGCCATATGTTGCCTGGATGATCTCTTTGTTCCTGATATATCTTCTGCAAACGCAAAGCGAAGTCACGTCGTTTTGGTATGTCTTGGGAGACGTCTTGGCCTCGAACATGGATCCGATGGCCATCTTCCAGTCCACACCCAACTAATGGTATGGCCAGCCACACGGTTTGTGAG
>Ga0058697_10000162_pt1 | contig 32554 bp, 28 predicted proteins | sample AgamicAsMae_FD_66619 | JGI IMG/M metagenome (GOLD analysis project Ga0058697, IMG submission 66619) | Agave microbial communities from Guanajuato, Mexico - As.Ma.e | ecosystem: Host-associated > Plants > Phyllosphere > Phylloplane/Leaf | place: Guanajuato, Mexico | collected 2012-06-04
ACCGTAGTCGGTGCACTCGAAAGGCTTGTCATGAGTGTGGAGCAAACGGTAGTGGCGCTTGAGGTGTTCCTGGCGACGGAAGATGAGAAAGGAAAGATCAGATTGGTAGGGGGTCGAGTATATATACTCATAATCGGAGTTAGAATATAGCATTGGTGAAGAAAGTTATGGTGAGTGAGAGTTCTTGGTGAAGTCTTTGTGAGTGAATATCTGTTGGTGTCACTTGGGTTGAGTCCGCTCTCTCCAAGTGTAGAGGTATGTACTACGGGTAGCTATAAAAATTCACAGTTCTTTCAGCAAATGGGAAGCATCCATTGAGAGGCATGCTTTCATGGACTCTCTTTGGACGTGTCTAAAATCTGTAAACAACTGTGCATTTCTATGGGATCAAAAGTACAGTCTTAGCACACAGGGAGAATGCATCTCGGTCCCTGAAGCGCTTCTGGGACTTGAACTATGGTGCGTATCAAATATTACGGAGATTATCATTAGATAGTGATCGAGATATAACATCTAGAACGACCATAATAGCCTATCCTTTCAATCCTAAATCAATAGAACAGGCCCTTCTGCCACCAAGCGCATCTCGCACTGGCAGCAGGGTCCCTCGTGGGTGCAATGTTTCTCGGTCCCAGGGCCTGAACAGTCGCGTTACTTCCGTACATGGGGAAGTAAGGCAGACCTCTAATGTTGGGATTACCAGTCTTTGCAAACTCGGTGATGTACTCCTGCATGGCGAGCGCAACGGCAACATTCTGCACGCCGAAACTGGTTCCTCCACTGGCGGCAACTGTGCTACCGTTACCGTTGTAGTAGGTGTATGCAATATCCTGTCCGTGGAGCGAAGGAGGTACGTCGAATAGGTAGGCGTGGGTTTCGTTGTTGTAAGCCTTGTTGAGCCAGACAGCATTGCAGGTGAAGACGGCCTCGGACAAGATAGCCTCCACACGGCCAATCTGGTTGGTGTAGTTTTGGGCCTGGCTGCCATCGAAGATTGGCGGATAGAGTGTTCCAGTGATGTAATTTAGGGTCTTTGGCATGTAGCTCAGTGCAGGGAAGCTTGTGGTCAGGAAGGTGTCAAGAGCTGTGTTGTTGTCGATGAAGGGGGAGGTGAAAAGAAGGCCTTCATTTGCGTTATGGCCAGTCATGATGGAAAGATTTTTGTCGAACTGGCCACGTGCGAGCAATTGGCCCGGCAGTGCAGGCACGAAGTCGCCGTCCACGGCAGGTCCGTAGACAAATTGACCGTAGGGGGCTCCGCCGACTTGTTTTGCGTTTGCAGCAATGATAGCAGATGAAGGCAGTTTGCGTGCGTCGGCCAGTGTGCTCACATTCAGCAGAGCGAGGAAATCATTGAAGACGCCTTCCTGTGTTGAAGGGGAGACCACAGGGAAGAAGCCAGGCGATTGGGGCACGGCAGCTGCGAAGGGAGCTGGACCTTTCAGGCCACCAAAAGCCTATATCGTGATTAGCTCCTGACCCGTAGATAGACAATACAAACGATACTCACAGTAATCTGATGCATAATCGAGCCACCTCCGGCGCTCTCACCAAAGACGGTTACGTTCTTTGGGTCGCCTATTGCGGTGTCAGATCAATTATTCCTCGATACAGATCGCTTGACCAACTCACCTCCAAACAGATGAATATTCTGCTGGACCCATTCTAAGGCGAATCGCTGGTCGTACAAGCCGGCGTTTGCAGTGCCGTTCTCCTGGAACGTAGGACCCGAAAGCCATCCCATTGCACCGAGTCTGTAGTTCATAGCCACATAGATGACACCACTAGAGTTGTCCATTTGAGACCGCTCGAGCAAACCAGCCGGATTACCGCTACCAGACTTTGATCCCGCAGTGTAGCCTCCGCCGTAGATCCAGACCAATACGGGATGCTGCTCGTTGGAGTTGAAAATACCTTCGGGAACCACGACATCGAGGAAAAGACAATCTTCGCTCTGTGTAGGACCAGTCGAGCTAGCCGCAGATGAGTTGCTGCTACCAGTGGTCAGGTTGAAGTCTGACATGGTAAAATTGGTTTTGTTCTGTAGCAGATACTCGGGAATCCATTGTCCAGCGATGATCTCCCATGCAGGATTGGCCTGGGGACAGATGACGCTAATACTTCCGGTCTGTACCTGGGTTCGGTTTACAGCAGGAGCCTGAGGAGCTGCAAAACGAAGGTCGCCAACTGGGGGAGCAGCATATCGAATATTGGAGAAGCTGTAATAGCCACCCGTTGCCTTGAATTCGTTAGAGAATTTGTCAATCAAGGAAGGGTCAATTGACCTACGTTATACGAAGAGGCTTGTTGGCGAGCATATCCAAGGTCCACAATAGGCAATGAGGCACATGAGCTCGAGTTCTGGGCAGACACAGCTGCTGACAGTGCAATCACAGCTGCTGCTGTCAAATGAGAATAGGCACCCATACTCTTTGTGATACCAAGTTCAATTGTCAAGGACTAGAGCTAGAACCACACGAGAAAGCTTGAGGAGAAGGGCATGGAGCAAGCTCTTTATATACCGCTTACCCGGCAAGCCCGGATTTGAGAGATGATCTCACGAGTAACTAATAAAGGTGGACACGGGCACCAATGGATACGACTTACGAAAGACACTATCGAGGACTTGAGGGCGGCTTGCTTAGCATGGTCCTCGGTACTGCTGAACTTCAAGCCATTATATACCCCTCACGTCGACCGAGGAAGGATGTTTTGCAAGCCGTCTGCTGCTTCGTGGACCGTCAATGCAGCTCCTTGCTTGAGCGTTGGATGTGCATCTGACATGATGATTGGGTTCCTACACACGGCAAGGACTGCCATTGGTAATGTCTCAGTATCTGTCAAGTCCGAGCACGTCCAAGATGAACAGATGTGGAGCACGGTTGGTGTCAGATCAAGATCAACGGTCAAGACGGCACACCAAGTGCGGGGGAGACGACGAAGTCGGAAGCTGCCAAAGCCGCAGAGGGACGACGCGGTTCCCAAAAGTCAACCAAGGCAGGATGCGACGCGTCAGAGGCTGGTGTAAGCTCGAGTCCAGCGTAAGCGAGACAGCGGTCAAAAGAGGAAGGTTCGGACAATCAAGGTCGTGCTGAGCTGAACAGACCCTGGACATGTTTTTCTCGATGAGTTCGCCGATGAGTTTGCTGCTGAGTTGGTGATGAGGTAGAGCATTCCAATGTCTTGGCGGCAGACGCCGAGGTTGATTGGCAAAATTTGGGCAAGAACTTTGGCCATCTAGGTGGTTCGCGACTGCCCAGTATCACTCAGAGAAAGATGAGCGCAACCAACGGATCAGCCTCGTCGCATGGACAAAAGCGCAAGAGAGAAGAGAAGGATGTGAACAGCAAGAAGGTGCAAAGCGACAAACCTCCGGCGTCGATCTACAAAAACCTACAACTGGCCGAGAAGCCCGTATACAAAAATCTCCAGATCGCCGAGTCGCTGAAGGCTCAATCGAAAACGAAGAAGGCACGCCTCGACAAATCACAAAAGACCGAGAAACCCAGATTCAAGAACCTGCAGATCGCCGAGTCGCAAAAGACAGCGCCCAAAGAAGCACGAGACGACACAGTGCAGAAAAATGAATCACAAAAGCAGGACTTCAGAAATAACAGACAACACAACCCGCTGGCCGCTAAGCAAAACAAGTTGCTACAAGTCCGACAGAGTCTGCCCATCTGGCCGCAGGCTACAAATATCCGAAATGCCCTCCTCGAGAACCACGTCCTGATCCTTGCCGGTGAGACTGGTAGTGGTAAATCAACTCAGGTCCCTCAGTTCCTCCACACTTCCGCATGGTGTACTGGACGTGTCGCCGTCACTCAGCCTCGTCGTGTCGCTGCTGTCTCGCTTGCCCGCCGTGTCGCTGAAGAAATGGGTACTCCCCTTGGAAAGAGCCCCCAGTCGCTAGTCGGTTACAACGTTCGTTTCGACGACAATGTTGGCAAGAACAACAGGATCAAGTTCCTTACCGAGGGAATGTTGTTGCAAGAGATGTTGAGGGACCCTGCCTTGGCCGAGTACAGCTGTGTCGTCGTTGATGAAGTCCACGAGCGAAGTGTCAATGTAGATTTGCTTTTAGGTTTCCTAAGAGGTCTTGTCACTGGCACGAGTGAAGCGGCCAAGAAGCGGAAAGGAAAGCCCCTCAAGGTTGTTGTCATGAGTGCTACGGCCGATACTGAGAAGTTGAAGGACTTCTTCAGCGAAGGCTTTGGGCAACCTCCAATCGTAGACAGCACACCTACAGTGAATGGCGGTGAACCGATCTTGGACAAGGAAGAGACATCTGTCGAGCAGTCGCAAGAGTCATCTGTCCCAAGCTCAAACAAGATTTCAACGTGTTTTGTCGAGGGCAGAATGTATCCTGTACAGACAGAATACCTTTCTGAGCCTACGCGAGACTTCTCTGAAGCAGCTTTATTACAGATCTTCCAGATTCATCGCAAGGAACCCATGCCTGGAGACATCTTGGTCTTCCTGACCGGTGGGGACGTCATCACGAATCTTCAACAAGCGATCGAGGACATGATACCAAATGTAATAACCAAGGACTCCGGCCTGCCGAAGCTACTTGTACTACCCCTGTACGCAGCACTTTCACAGGCGCAACAACAAGCCATCTTCTCTCCTGCTCCTCCAAACACACGCAAAGTAATCCTGGCGACTAACATTGCTGAAACATCCATTACCGTACCAGGTGTTCGATTCGTCGTTGATAGCGGAAAGGCCAAGATCAAGCAATTCCGCAATCGTCTTGGTCTCGACTCGCTCCTTGTAAAAGACATCTCGAAGTCTTCCGCCATCCAGCGTCAAGGTCGTGCGGGAAGAGAAGCAGCCGGCAAGTGTTTCCGCTTGTACACCAAGTCAAACTTTGAGACGCTAGAGAAGGATACTGTTCCGGAGATCCTACGATGCGACTTGAGCTCGGCAGTGCTCACTATGAAGGCGAGAGGTGTTAACGATGTCATTGACTTTCCACTTTTGACGCGTCCGTCAAGGGAGGCAATGGAGCGTGCATTGTTGCAACTACTCCAACTCGATGCATTGAACCCAGAAGATGGAAACATTAGCGACCTGGGTCGTAAGATTGCGAGACTACCTCTAACCCCAGCGCACGGCAGAACAATCATAGCAGCAGCCGATCCCGAGATGGGATGTCTGTTACCGGTGATTGACGTCGTTGCCTGCTTCAACTCAGAAAACATCTTCGTTGAAGTCAAGGACCAAGACGCAAACGACGAGGCCAGAGAAGCACGAAACAAGCTCTCACGCCGTCAAGGAGACCACTTGACTTTGCTCGGCGCCGTGCAAGCCTACGCATCAGAACGCACTGACCGCAAGCAATGGGCCAAGCAACACCTAGTCTCGCACCGCTCCATGCAGAACGTAATGGACGTCCGCAAACAACTCCGCGCCCAGTGCCAACAAGCCAAACTCTTAACCAAAGAAGAACTCGCAAATGCCGACGACGACGATCTAGCTACCGTCTCTGAATCCACCGGCAACAACATCTTGAAGTGCTTCCTTCGCGGCTTCCCCACCAATGTCGCTAGATTGGTGCCTGATGGCAGTTACAGGACTATCCATGGACACATGGCTGTGGCTATCCATCCCAGCAGTGTGTTGTATGGTAGAAAACTCGAGGCTATCTTGTACAATGAGTTTGTGTACACGAATAGGACGTATGCTCGTAGCGTCAGTGCTATTCAGATGAACTGGCTGGAGGAGATATATTCGGGATCGACTTAGAATGAGAGTTGGCGGTAATGTACATTTTGGTGGTGGACAACTTCAATTTTGAGTTCGTGCATTTCTTGTACATATTTCGTATTTGTGGCGTACCGCAGCATCCATGCATAACTTCTGATCCGTGCGTCATGCCAGGGTGATACCCCATACCAGTGCTGGAAACATCAACAGCGAGGTATAGAAGCGATGACATGGCCTTTTGTACTTTGAATATGCTGAATATATACTATATGCTATTATCAAGGACAGAAATCAGCTACATGACATCTCCATAGATATTCGTAGCGTAATTGCAATTGAACGTTATTCGAGTCACTAATTCTAGCAGGACGGTCTCAACTGCTTACACAGTACCTGATCTTCACTGATACTATTGTTCACCATTCCAAAACAGAGCTGTCCGGGGCAGGATATGTGAAACGTAGTAGCTATAGAACAAGCCTACATGAGAACAAGGATCAAATGCAAGTTGTACGAACCGACAATGCAGATATGCGAATGGTACAGAGTATCTTGGCGGTCAGGGTCACATTGGGACATGGCCATTCTCAACATTGCACTCGTAGCTCGAGCAAGGAGACATCTGGAATAGACCAAGAGACATAGTATAACGAGTAGAGCAATAAGAATTAACGCTAGAAGTAGAGATATAATGCCATATATGGGGAGAGTGCTACACCAATACTAATACATGAATCGAGCAGCGGTTGTGTTATAGGCTGTCAAAGACTGGATCAAACTCCATCGCGCCCCAGCCGAATCCATTGTTCAGCGTCGCGACATCGTCGGTAAAAGACTGCCAATTGAACCATGATGCTTGCAGAGGGTCGACTTGCATAGTATTCCAACCTTGAATAGCGTCTGCGAGCGGGTACATTGCCGTCAGATCCATTGCTGAAGTCGTGTAGGCAGCCAAGTCGTCCGTGAAATTAGCAGAAGGTGTTGGTATGACCATGGCCGGGGGTTGCGCTAGTCTCTCTTCGCGTTTCTTCTGCGCAACTCGCATGAGCTTCTTGATCGGCCTCCACAGTGGACCTTGGATGCCTTCGGCAATTTGACCAGATAGTTCGTCGAATGAGATCAGTCCAATGTTCCACGCCCTCTCTAGAAGCTGTGCATCGTACTGGTCAGGATTGCAAAGCTCTGCCAGCAGAACAGCCAAGCCGTGCCAGTCCACAAAGCCTTTGATGACCCAATGCCATGGCTCAGTGCTCTCGCTCAACAAACTCCGCTTGACTTCAAGCGCTTCCACAGCGATGAGTAAGATATTCATTTGTTCGGGCGGAGGCAGGGTCAAATCGGGGTGTCGCTGAAGTGGTCGTACCGCGTACAACTGTGCGCACCTAACCAGGACTTTGGTGAAGCTGACACAGGCAAAGCGGAAAACGCCATCTACTCGGATGTGTGACAGGATTTCGTCTTCGAATGTACGCTCCATATGTGCGATAGCTTCCTGTCTCACCTTCCACGAGCTTTGTATCGCTGTAGGAGGCTTCTCTGCTTCACCTGGCAACACCCAATTCAGCTCTCTTAAGAGCCGGTTGCTGTGGCAGTGAATGTTGTAGAAGACCATACTTGACGGTGAATTTGCATCTGACAGTAGTACAGGACCGTCCAGGGCAAAGTTCGAGTCGAGATAATCAGTTGGAGGCTTGGTGGTCCATCCGTTTGTGACTATCATCAAATCGCTCCCTCGGTCCATAGCTGCTTGATAGTCCAGTGCTATCAGAGTGTACCAAGTGCGTCGTCGTACTTCAGCTAGACCCCACGGCGGTCTGTTGTAGGACTCCTCTCTGTGCAGTTGTAAGGACTGCGCCATTCTGACTGCTAGAGATATGCACATCCAACTTTGCTGATCGTTCTGATGTGATCTTAAAGCCGCCTATTCATGAATTAGCCAAGGCTTGTGGACGTCGTGGTTTCGACTCACTATGTAGAGTAACAATGCTTGCAGGGTCACCAGGTTCGGTCTTTTGAGAAGTTCAGCCTTTGCGAGGCATTGGAAGGTTGCTTGTTGCCACTCGTTCCTTAAGTCTTCTTTCCTCTTGCTAAACGCACTTAGGCAGTGTGAATTGCTTATACTGCAGATGCAAGCATAGAACGCGCTAGCAACGAGTACCTGTGTGCTGGGGCTATCTGGAGCTTCACCCAGGTAGGATTCTTTCGCTGTCAAGAGCTTCTCAAAGCTAGGCAAATGGACGAAGCTCAGGATGTAGTCGACATTACGTCGGAAGATCTTGATGTACTCCGACACATCATTGTCTGAGACGGATGGTTCGGTGACTGGCGGTGAGGTGAATAGCAGATCTCTTGGGGTTCCATTGCTATCTGTAGGTACAGAGGGTGAGCTTGTGTCAATGTCATCATCATCATGGTCGTTGTGGTCGTCCTCATTATCGAGCACCGCGTGGATGTCATTAAGTTCATGGGCTAGTTGAGCCCAGAGTGTTGATCCTAATGGCCACTTTGTAGTGTCTGGAGTAGTCTCGTACGGATCCCACGCTTGTTGCTTCTTGGTCGATGAGCCCGAAGAAGTAGCTGTCGTGGCGTCGCTGTTGTTTCGTGTTTTTTGTGGCACAGATTCGAGACTGGTATTGTCCGGTAATAAGCCAGAATTGAGAGACTGAACGAGGCCTTCCAGGCGGTTGATTCTGTTGCGTAATTCTGTGTTCACGCCCTTACGACCTCCATTTCTCCCACGCGGCAACCTGGCACGAACGATCGGAACACACTCCTTTTGCGAAGCTACGCAATTCGAACATGGATTCTGTTTGTCACACTTGATTTTACCTATAACGAGTCAAAAGTGATATGGAACAAGGATAGTTTAAGCGACTCACGTTTCCTGCACAAGGTACACGACAAAGGCACGGCGGCCGAGGACTGGGAAGTGTCAGGCCTTTTCACGGTCGGGCTATCCATGATGGACGACAGCCAAAGTCTTTGTCAAGTTCAGTCTCGCTATCGCATTCGAATGTCATGAGAAGTCAGGCCAGATGGTTCAGGCAGCGATGACCATGGTTGCAGGATCAGGATCATCATCGACTGTAAAGCATAAATATGTCTGTGCTCAATCGAGAAGAGGCGTCTTCATGTGATTGGCAGAGTCAAGGCAGCGCAAGGCAATCTCCAGGCTCACAACAACGACTGTAAGGCTTCCAGCGATTTCCTCAACGATCAAAAGAGTCTGCTCAAGCCTTGACTGTATAGGGGAATAGTCGGACAAGGTTTCCTGATGGAGAGAGTCGTTGGACCCCTGACGAGGGATGGGGCCGTGAACCTCGGCTTCTTTCCCCAGCGCGTTCCTTAGATCATCATGAAGATGGTTGTTTTGCTCTTGCATCCGGACGCTTTCTACCACCCTTTTCTGTGTCCATGAAGCCTCTGTTTGATAAGCATGGTGCAGTCACCTCCGTCGTCAGCGGCCAGCTCGGCTTCTAGTAGCAGTCGACAGAATCTGGATCCCATCACACGCAATGCGCTTCGGTATACCGTCAGTGCGAAGGAGTATGAGTTGCTTCATCAATACCTCGCATCACACGCCCCTGCGGTACAGAAGCGTGCCCTACCACCACGCAAATATGAAGCCATAGTAGAAAGCAAACACGATGCCAGTGTCTCGACAGTACGAGCCAGTCTGCGTGTTTTCGCTGCGACATATACCGCCCTCAAGGCATGGGATGTCATCTCGCGAAGAATACGGCCATCCAAGTAAGACACACCGTAGTAGCACTTTGTACATCGTACTGACCAAGGACAACAGTCCAAGCCAGAAGAACACAAGCCCCAAAGCATCACATGTGCGGCTATCAGCCTCGCTCTCCCTGATCCTACTCTTCCACCGTCTGCTGTATCGCTTCTTCATTCGTCTCCGTGCCTCGTTACTTGAGCCCTCGGCCCGCCCTTTCCGCCGTCGCAATCCTCGCATCAGTCTTGGTTTGACATCGCGATACACTCCTGCTATAGGAGCCGCACTATCTGGACTCTTCCTGGGCGTGTGCCCTGCCTCGCAATTGCGCATCAGCGTCGCCATCTACGCCTTTAGTCGCTCGCTCGAGTTCGCCTACAATGCCGCCGAGGAGAAGGGCATCTGGGGAAAGAAGGGCAAGCCAGACTGGGTAGGCAGTTGGATGCTCATGCCCCTTGCCTGTGGACAACTCTTGCACGCTTTCGTCTTCGACCGCGAGTGCTTTCCTACAAACTACGGCAGCTTCATTCTCAAACGCAGCCCAGAGTACATCCAGCAACGGCCCTCTACATACCCCGCCGACAAGGCTTGGCCTGCAACCTTTGATATCGTTGACGGCCTGGCTGAGATCTCGCGTCTTCGCTGGCCGTCGTTCGTCTCGCCTATCTTGTTCCCGGCAGCCAAACAACATCTCCCTATATCCATCTCAAATCTTTCACCAATCACTGCTCCGGCGCATCCTGCCATCACCAATACTTCATGCGCCCTTCTACATCCACAGGATCCGTCATGCATGCGGACCTACATCAAATACTTCATCGCCGCCTTCCCCTCCACCGCCCGCTTCTTCACCGTCATCTACGCCGCCTTTGCCCTCCTATCCTACAAATCTTTCCTCCAAAACCCCATGCAACAGCTCAACCGCCTCGCCGCAAAGATCTTGCGCATGTCCCTCTTCATCACCGGATCCATCGGCACAGCGTGGGGAACCATCTGTCTGTTTGCAACCTACCTCCCTCGCAACACACTAGCCACACAGCGCTGGTTCCTCAGCGGCTTCCTCGCTGGTATGTGGGCTTTTGTCGCAAGAAGAGGTCAACGCAGCAGTTTCATCTACTCTGCACGCATGAGTTTGGATTCTTTCTGGAAGGTCGGTGTTGCAAGAGGCTGGTGGAAGGGTGTCAAGGGTGGAGATGTTATGCTTTTCGCTGCCAGTCTGGCGCTTGTGGACGCTTTGTACGAGACACAGCCTAAGGCTGTCAGAGGTGCTATGATTCGTAAGGGAATGGGCGTGCTAAGGGGCGAAGGATGGGTTGACCGTACTGTCATTCAGGAAGAGCAGGGCAAGTCAACGCCAGAGACTGTAGAGAAGAAAGATGCGTAGTTGAGGTGCTCTGTTGCGCACTAGAGGTGAGGAACGAATTATGAATTGAAGTCACGAAGGACGAGTTCTTGTACGATAGGTAGTGGTTAAGCGGTGTGATGTTTTTGCCCTCTCTGGTTCTTATGTTTTCATTGAGCTCTTATACGACCAAAGGCTTCCAGCATTTAACCAGAGAAGCCCGCTCTAGCCATCTTTCTAGCTCTTCCCTCCCTGCGATTGGATCCACGTGCTTCTTTTCGTTGTCTAGCAGCCTGAGTATTGCCCTCGCTAGGAGGTCCAGCTGGGTTACCGCCACCTCTGCCGCCTCTGCCACGTCCGCGTCCGCCACGGCCTCTTCCACGGCCTCCTCTGCCGCCTCTTCCACCAGCTCCGTTGTCCGAGTCTTCCGTGGCTTCGCTATCTCTGTAGGCAGTCCTCTCCAACTCTGGTTGCGCGCCACTGAAAGCAGAGAATCTTGCTTCCAGTCTCTTGAGGCGTCTCGGATCACGGCCGAGCATGACTGCCCAGCCTTCGATAGCCTCGTCCTGCATGCCAGTTTCGCTTTTGAGCGCAGCACGAGCGGAGCTGCGACGAACATCTGAAGATCGTTCAAACACTCCTCTATCCATACGCCACGCGCGGAACAAAGCTTCCTCGTTCTCTCCCTGGTTTCCGAGATCTGTTTCTCTTGATTCCTCGCCATCTGGTCTGGCAGCATCGACGTATCCTCCTACATCTGCTTCATCATAGGTATCGTCACGCTCATCATCATCCGAATCGAATGCAGCCAAAGCGGAAAGAATCGCGCTCTTTGCGGGTGCAGCGCTTCTGTCTTCCAACAGAGCGTCAGCAGTAAGCTTTGCGTTCTTCCTGCCGAGATGCAGACGTGAAGCATCCACCTCGAGTCTGTCGAATTCGTCATCGTCAAAGACGTTCCGGCGTGATGGAGGCGGTGTACTACGCGGTGCCAAGTGCTCTATTTCCTGTTGTTCCGTCTCTTGAGCATCGGCCTTTGAATATGACAGCTCTTCAGTTCGATCAAGCGACCGTAGATGATCAGGTAGTGAGTCATCAAGAAGGAGGGCAGTCACTTGCTCCGGATCATCGTGATATTCATTCCAAAGTCTGGCGATAAAGCCTGAACCAAGGTCCGGGAATAGATCCTGTATTTGTGATATAAAGCCCACTCGGTGAACGTGTTGCTCCGCCGAGACAGCACCATGACCAAATTCATCTGCGGTCGCTTTGCCCTTTCCTTTGTTGACCTTACGTGCTTTCTTAGGCCTTGCGATCGAGGGTGAGAGCAATGATGAAAGAGTGTTTGCCAGACCCTGTGCTCGCTCTGCGTTCTTTCCAGTGATAGTTGTCCTTAGCTTGGACAACAGAGAGGTGTTGGTAACCAGGTCTGCCAAAATCGACACTTCAGAATTGCCAGCCTGGTTCTTGAGGCCGTAAAGATGGTCGAACAGCAGAGAATAGTTTGGTTTGTCGCCTTTTGTCAAGGAAAGCAGACCATAGTACAGAACCGAGACTAGAGATTTGTGCAATTCAGATGAACCTTTCGGGTATGCTGTTGACATAGCGTCTACAAGCTCAGAACTTGTCAAAACGATGGCACCAGCCTCATGGGAAGAGAAAAGGAGAGGGACAATGCGTTTCACGCTCGGCTCAGCTACATTAGGATCCGATGATTCAAGTTGCTTGATCGTCGCCGACAAGAAGTTTTGGAGAGAACGATCCAGATCGGCATGCCTAGTACGCCAGAGTTTCTGTAATAGCAGATCCAGGCTCTGTGTCTTCATGTAGACATGGCTAAAGTCCGAGAGAAAGTCCCATTGAAGCAGAGGAGCCGGAGGGTTTGAAGTCGTCAACAGAATCCTATGAGTGAGGATAAAGCAAGTCTTCCGCAGAGTGTGCTCCTTGCCCTGGTTTTGTCCATGCTGTTGGCGTTCTTGAGCTGATACTCGATAATAAGATGTTAGGAAGGGGACCAAGGATTGCTCGTTTCGAGCTGCTGATTCGAATTCTGCCTTTCCGAGACGCAAGTAAAGGGCTGAAAGTGACAACCAAGCATCAAGACATGCTTCCCACTCGGCGGGTCCCAGATCCTTGCGAACTTGCGCGGGTGGATATGAAGCGATTGATGGCAGACTCATTGAATGTCCTGGACCAGATTTTTGGCGAGCAGAACAAGTGAAAGCGATTCCTGGCTATCCAAGCGAAAGATTAGTGTGTGTGAAGGTGAGAAAAGCAACAAGCAAACCAAGTTCACGATATGGCCAAAAAGTTGAGACAACAAGGGCAGTTGCATGACGATGTCTATATGGGTCCAAGCTTGGACGGTCGTCGATTCGGGAAGGAGCGGTCTTGGCAGCCGCGATTGACCCCCACAGAAGTTCTGACCGCGCAAAATTCGGTTGTCGTTTCGATTTCGAACATCAACCAAAAGGCCAATCATCACTTAGCCGTGGACACTCCCGAGTCTTGATTGCCATATCCGTCTTTTGACCAGGTGAGACGACCTCGCTGTCGCTGGCGACACTTTTGCGACGGCCGACTAACATACGGCGACAGCACCAACCCATCTCCAAAATGTCGTTCCAGGACCCCAAGAAGACCGGCCAGGCCGATGCCCCCAAGATCCACAAGATCCGCATCACCCTCACCTCCCGCAAGGTCCAGTCCCTCGAGAAGGTCTGCACTGAGCTCATCGACCGCGCAAAGTCCAAGGACCTCCGCGTCAAGGGCCCCGTCCGCCTCCCCACCAAGAACCTCAAGATCACTACCCGCAAGACCCCCTGTGGTGAGGGTTCCAAGACCTGGGACACCTTCGAGATGAGAATCCACAAGCGTCTCATCGAGTAAGTTCTACCGCTACAGCACACAAGCCTCTGAACGCCATACTGACATCGTTCCCCTAGCCTCAACGCCCCCACTGAGGTTGTCAAGCAGATCATCATCAACATCGAGGCCGGTGTTGAGGTTGAGGTCACCATTGCCGCTTAAATGCGTTGATGCTGTGTCAAATAGTACCAGTCCGATCCGGCGCATAGTCGGAAGTCAAGTAAACACTGGGCTTCTCCTAGCGAACAAAATAAAAGATGGTCAAAAACTTCGTTTACCATTGTCATGTGTCGTGATATGTGTGTTTGCCATTATGATCGTCTACTTGAATGTTCGCAAATCGCATACCCAGCAAGCAGACCCATTCCCTAAGGCCCGCTATCCTTTTCCCATGCTAATCTAGTGTACAAAAGGCACGAAGCCGCCCAGAACAACTCAGCTTACTTGTAGAAATCAAACTTGTCAGCTTCAGACGCTCCCTTGACCTGGCTGGTGTAGGCGTCCTCGAGATCCTGCTGGATGATGTTGTAGCGGTTCTTTCTGACAGCGCGCAGACCAGCTTCTTGCATAATGGCTGCGATGACAGCACCACTCAAGGGGTCGTTGCGGACGATGAGACTGTCGAGATCGACTTCAGGACTCAAACTCATCTTGCCAGCGATGGTGCTGAAGATCAGTCTTCTCTCACGTCTGTCGCGAAGGTTGGGGAACTCAATCTTTCTATCGAGACGACCGGGACGGAGAAGGGCGGGATCCAGAGTGTCGGCACGGTTGGTTGCCATGATGACCTTGACGTTGCTAGTCTGATCGAATCCATCCATCTGGTTAAGCAGCTCAAGCAAGATACGTTGAACTTCTCTGTCGGCACCAGTCTGAGCATCGAAACGCTTGGTGGCAATGGCGTCAATCTCATCGATGAAGATGATACAAGGACTGTTCTCGCGAGCCATGCGGAACACGTCTCTGACCATACGAGGACCCTCACCAAGATACTTTTGAACGAACTCAGATCCGACAACTCTGATGAAGGATGCGGTAGTGCTATTGGCAACAGCCTTCACCAGCATAGTCTTTCCTGTACCAGGGGGACCGTAGAGCAGAACACCGCGAGGAGGGTCGATACCGATCTGGTGGTAGAGGTCGAAGTGTGTAAGGGGCAGCTCGACGGCTTCTCTGATTTCCTGCTTTTGCATGTCCAATCCTCCGACATCAGCATAAGAGATGTCTGGCTTCTCATCTGCACCAAGCATAGCAATCGAGGAGTCGGCCTCTGGGGGAAGAATGTCGACGAGAGAGTTTGAGTGGCGATGAAGAGCGACCGAGGAAGATGGCTTGAGCAGCTCACGATCGAGTGTCGAGAGAATGCGCACGACATAGTTGGATCCGGTGGATGATTGTACAATACCGGTGCTGGACATGGTTAGCATGTGGTGCTGTGTCAGATGTCGAAGCACACGCACTTTTGATCGATAGCCTCCATAAACTGTCCGATAACAAGCGGTACACTCTGTATCCTCTTGATCTCCTCTTGCGCGCGTACTAGCTCTCTCTTCAACGATCTCTGTTCATCCTTGATGTACTCTTCTTGCAGCTTGATGTATCTGCGTGTTGTTAGCATGAACTCGTACAGAAAGGAGTTCGTAACGCACTCGAGCTGTCTCTGGAGCTTCTTGAATGTGGAGTATTGGTCGTCAGAGTCGGCGCCGATGCCTTCGAGCGATTCGATGTTTGGAATGGATGATGAGAGCTGTTTCTTGTGCGGCGGCACCGTGTTTGCGTACGAGTCGACTGCAACGTCGGCCATGATGAGCTGTTGATTTGTGGTGTGTGTGATCGGGTATGGCGAATCTCAGAGTAGTACGAGGACGACGGCGATACACGATAGATTGATACAGAGACGCAGTGAGTTGATGGGTTGTCACTTGTCACTTGCCTCAGCGACGTTCTCACTTCCAGCTATCGTCGTCACAACGGAGCTTGCAACCTCCGATGGTAACGGCTTGGCGGACATTGCCAGGTATCTCGATCACGTGTTTGGGCCATGGACAAGGGCTGACCCTGGCTGTTAGTCTCGATGCTTCTATCCTCGTCCCTCCATCGCGATTGGCAAACAAAAAGCCCCTTAGAGCAGCGGTAACGGCGCTTTGAATCGTGAGAGATCTGGGAACACAAGCCACACCTTGGGATCCTATGTACAGATCAGATGAGATCGATCCCAGGGATGATCTTCTGCTGAACAGCTTGGCGACATGACCTATCTATTTATCCAGCTTGTCCAAACAAGAATACGCATGATTTCTGAACGTAATTATCATCATGTCACATAGCAAAGTTGTTTGGACAAACATAACGGATGTGAAAGGAGGCCGAGTGTTGGAAGGACTCGATCACGAATTGACTCGCGTATCGCGGATAGCGCTGTAATTGGACTGAACCATCCGGAGGCGCTTCCTTCCTGCACTTTACTCTGGGAAGCATCTACCCGAAGCGAGAGGGAACATGTTCGCGCCTTGGTTTGCTTTGCAGAGATGTAGCCACATAGAATCTCGTTGGAAGTCGACCCCTTGCTCGAGCATGTACTCCGTAGTTTCGCCAGAAGAGGTGCTGGAAAAGTGGGTGAGATCGATTCATCGACGATTTGCGTTGGCTTTCTCAAACCCAGCGTCCCGGTGCGATGCAGGTCCGTCGCTGCCGGAACCATGGCTGTAGGGGTGAATGTCACACCAAAAACAAACCTCTTGTAGCTATGCCACATGTTTGAGAAGTCAGCTCGACCAAATTAGCTACCCTGCATATCCAGAGGTGTTTTAAGAAACAGGAGGTTATCGAGAGAAGCACCAAATTCGCTGACGTCGTTCTTCCAAACCGCGTGCTGAAGTTTAGCGTGGCCGTGCACGCACCTTCGACTCGAACAGCGTGCTGGGTCTTTCAATTCTTCTATCGCTACACAAACCACACCCATCGCACGCCGTCTGTCCCATCCCCCCGGAATCTCGCCTGCCGACCTCGACAAGCGACTGTCCTGCTACATTTGAGCGACTCGGCGACACGCGCGAAACGCCGCCGGCTGGCTCGCCGCCCCAACCCCTCGACTGTCCTTGACCGCAGCCGCGCGCAAAGCCCCATCTCGTTGGTGCCGCGACCCCGACACCGACACCACCTTGCACGGATGACCTCCCAGCTCCGAAAATCATGAGCGGCTACAATCCCTATGCCTCAGGGCACGGGCACCAAGGCGATGGCATGCAGCAGATGGACATGTCGGCCAATGGACAAATCATGGCCCAAGGACCCGTTATGGACACCATGCATGGACACTCCCTCGACGATATTGTCAGTCAAAACGCCAAGCTTATGCGAAGGCAAAGCATGCCTCAAGGCTTTCATCCCGGCCAGCAACAGCAGCAGCAACAACTCCCACAAACGCAGCCTATGGATACCGACGACCCGAGGCGAATGTCCATGATGGAATTCACCGGCACTTCTCCAACTGGCCCTCTGGAATCCTACCAGTTCAGCCTCCCAAACTCCGACATGGTCGACGCTACAGCATTCATGGCCGCCAATCAAGTTAATCCGGCCATGGCAAGCAGACAATCCTCTACTGGTGGGGGCGACCTGGCTATCGACAATGGTTTCGCCTCGACAAGCTCGTACATGCCAATGATGCCACCCACCTCGTCCTACCAATCTCCTGCAAATCTCTCCAACAATATCGACATGGACCTCAACAGTCCCTACATCAACACTCCTATGCACATGTCATCCCTCGGTTACAACAGCCCAAATATCGACCGTCCCCCGCCCATGTACAGCCACAATTCTTATCACGGCATGATGACTTCTCCTCTCCATACCTCTGTGCCCAGTCACTTGTATCACCAATCTTCGGACCCTACCGGAAACCCTAATCCTTCCAAAAGACCGTCCCTCGAAAATTCACATAGCCGATCATCAACAAGTCAGACCATGCAAAACACCCATCAACAATCACGTCAACCTACGCCACAACGACAAAACAGTCGGCCATCACAAAATTCAAGACAACATTCTGGTTTCAAAGCACAGCCTCAAAATCCTCAACCAGGCTCGCGTCAGGATGTAGGCATGGATAGAGGCCGTAATACAGAATCAAAAGCAGGTCGTTCACCTGACCCGTCAAAGTATAACCCGAACAATCAAGGGTTCAACTGGCCCACGCCCGAAGGTTCGTCCAACCCACACATTTCCATATCGATATGAGCTCACCCCTATACAGGCGGATGGCCATCTACAATGACAGGCAAACCTCATATGCATTCTCAGTACAAGAACGCCTACTCGTCTACCGGCTTTGATATGCTCGGAGTTCTGGTATGTTCAATGATTCTTTCACTAACACAAAGGCCACGAAGCTGACACGAGAACAGATGCGTGTCGCGACTCGACCCAACCCGGAAATCAACATTGGATCTGTTGACTTGTCTTGCGCTTTCGTAGTATGTGATGCAGAGAAGGACGATTTCCCCATCGTGTACTGTTCCGACAATTTCGAACGACTCACTGGCTACACTCGACACATGATTCTCGGCCGAAACTGCAGATTCTTGCAATCTCCCGACGGCAATGTCGAAGCTGGAGTACGGCGCAAATACGTCGACGACGATTCAGTACTCTACCTCAAGAATATGATCAATCTTCGTCGGGAAGCTCAAATCTCGCTGATCAATTATCGACGAGGTGGCCAGCCTTTCATGAACTTACTAACTATGATTCCCATCTCTTGGGACACGGATCAGGTCAAATTTTTCGTTGGATTCCAGGTCGATTTGGTAGAGCAACCGAACGCTGTGACCGATAGGAACCCTGACGGCACATATGCTATCAATTACCAAAGAGGCATGACAATGCCACGTTACGTTATGAATGCTCCAGAGTCAACTGCCAACAGAGGAGAGCTTGGCCAAACTATACCGAGAGATGATGTTTCGGCTATCTTGAGCACTATTGGAACTGGAGAATCCGATTTCGCCAAACGAATGTGGGACAAGGTTCTCCTCGAAAACACGGACGATGTTATTCATGTTCTGTCCCTCAAGGGATTGTTCCAGTGGATCTCTCCATCGGCGTCAAGGGTGCTCGAGTACGAGCCCGGTGAGATCATCGGCACAGCACTTTCATCTATCTGTCACCCTAGCGATATTGTGCCAGTTACCAGAGATCTCAAGGACACCTCTACTGGAGCATCGGTCAACGTCGTTTTCCGTATTCGCAGGAAGAACAGCGGCTATATGTGGTTCGAAGGCCACGGATCGCTTCATACTGAACAGGGCAAGGGTCGCAAATCGATCATCATGGTTGGAAGAGAGCGTCCGGTCTATGCACTGAACAGGAACGAATTGATCGGGAACAATGGAGTTGGCGAAAACGAACTATGGACTAAGATGTCTACGTCGGGTATGTTCCTGTTCGTGTCTTCGAACGTAAGACAATTGCTCGATCGCCAACCAGATGAGCTTGTTGGTGTGAGCATCCAATCTCTCATGAGAGCAGATTCGAAGGCCGAATTTGGACGTGTTCTTGAGCACGCACGTACAGGCAAAAAGGCGTCTGTCAGACATGAGATGATTAATCGCCGTGGACACGTCCTCCAAGCTTTCACAACATTGTATCCAGGAGATGCAACTGAGGGCCACAAGCCAACGTTTATCGTGGCTCAGACACGTCTGATCAAACACCAAAGGGGTAACTCATCATCTCGACCAGCACTGAGCCAACGTGGATCGGAGTCTGCACTTTCTGGAAAATACACGCCAGCAACGCCAATGCTCTTGGGTGACAGCACCCCGCAGTCATTGACTCAGCTTCAGTCAACAGATGGTGCAGCTCCTACTTACTCGGGACAGAATGGACTCCAGCTTGGTCGTCAAGATGGAGCATTGGCTTCGGAGGACAATTTGTTCGATGAGCTCAAGACGACGAAGTCATCTTCATGGCAGTACGAGATCCGACAGTTGGAGAAGAAGAATCGCATGCTAGCAGAAGAAGTACAGTCTTTATTGGCTGCCAAGAAGAAACGAAAGAGGAGAAAGGGCGCTGGTCAGATGCAGAAGGATTGCGCCAACTGCCATACCAGAGTGACGCCCGAGTGGAGGAGAGGCCCAAGCGGACAACGAGATCTTTGCAACAGCTGTGGTCTAAGATGGGCCAAGCTGGTGAGTCAATCGGCAACAAATTCACGGGTAAGCGCGGACGGTTAACGACTTGAACAGAACGGCAGGGTTTCACCTTGGACAAATTCACAACACTCTGTACACTCGACGACATCGGAAAAGGCCTCGAAGAAGTCTCAATCTCCCATGCATCCGCCTGGTGTTCATGGCGTCAAGACAGAACAGACGACGCCTCGTCAACAGTCGCTCGACGCACTCGCGCAACACGGCCAGAACACCAACGCGACTTCCGGATACGTCAATGTCACATCACCACAGCAGCACCACGGACCCACAGGACATGCAGCACATATGGAAGGCGCTAGCAGGGTTCCCGAAAAGATCGAAGAAGAGTGAGACGACGGGTTGACTCACTGAATCTTTTCGATTCCCACATTGCTCCACGCCAAAAGCTGGTGTCTCTGTCGCTCTGGAGCTCTGCCTTCCTCTTTCTTCTCTCATACTCGACCTACATCTCTACATCTCCTCTGTTTTTTGTTGCAAGCGTAGTCTCGTCTTGTCACGATACCCATTTTCTCGAGTCGATTTTTTGTCCTGCGAGCACTGCTCGCATTTACATGTTTGGCATGGTTGACTTACTCCTTCTTGTTCTTCATTTCAACCTCCATCTATTCCACCAACTCATTATCACTTTTTCGTCACCCTCGCCAAAGAGGGGCGCAAACAGTACGAGAGCGGAGGAGAGATGCTTTTTGTTTCTTTATCCATAGTTTACACTTGGTTTTTGTTGTTTTCTTTGTTCAACACGCGCACAGCAGCAACTGAGACGAAAGGGCTTTTCATGAATACGAAACATGGTGGTTTTTGTTTGGTTTGGTTGGTTTGCTTGTTTACTTTTCGTCATTGTTACGAATGCCTTCCTTTCTCTTTCTCTATCTTTTCATGCATGTACACGAGAGTCTTCAAATACCCCCTTGTATATAGCTGAAATCGCTGGATTCCTCTTTTTCGACAATTGTCTTCTTCACTCCCCTTCTGTAAAACTGTGTCACACGGGTAGCTATTAAGACGCACAGTTGCTTTGGCAAACAAATCGTTTAGAATGAGAGCCGTGATGTTGTCAGCCCTCGTTGGACTTGTCCACCATCTGTGAAGAGCCAAGCGTTTTCGTGACTTTGACTCTGCTACGTACAGTCATAGGAGGGGCCAGGTATAGACTTTGTCGTTTAAGGAGGGAGGTGATTAGATATGAACTCAGCAACACTCACTCATCCAAAGGTTTGAAGCAATATCTTCCCTACAGAGAGACATAGTGATCTTCTAGGTAGAGATACATCTAAAGAGAGACAAGAGTATGCCGCTTTCTCAATGGACACTGGCCTATTTCTCGGGACTTTGGTGCGTTGTTACAGCTGCACGCGTTATAGACTCTAACATCGGGATAATGTTGTGCAGTGTTCTTCAACTCGTGCTTCTCGTTTGCCCTGTATGATTGTCCGATATCGTCTGACATTTTTGTGCTCCAGTCTATCCTCTTGGGACAACTATGCCCAAGCGTTGACGAAAACATCTTGTGTGTTCTGTAATTGACATTGCACTACGTGTCACTCTTATATACGTCAGTCACGAGGCATCGGAAAATCGAGAAGAGTCAAAGTCTTGACCGCTCAAAAAGAAATATATTGTTTTCTACAATAGAACAAAAAAAAAGTGGAAAATACAACGACCGCTATGCGAGATATTTACTGGTCGTCGAGAACGTGAAGGTACTTCTTCTCCTCTCTCTTCTCACGCTCGGTCATGGGAGGCAAATCGTAGTAGGATGAACTACGGTATGCTTGCTACAAAGGTTGTCAACAGTTTGCTCAACGCAGCGGAGAATATAATCGCGACTTACGAGGTAGTGGTATGTGAAGTTGGCAAGGTCGGTGGGCTCGATACCCAAGTCCTTGAAGGTCTTTGCTGAAGGGTCAATGGTCTGGTCGATGAACTCGCGAGCGACCGAGTCCTTGCTCATGACGCTGTACCAGACGAACTTGTTCATCAGCTGTGCGACAGGAGACATGATTTGAGGAGGAATGTTGATGTGACGTCTGGTCTTCAGGATTTCGCGCTCGACGAGCTCCTTGATCTCGGCCATCGAGTACTGCTTGGGGCCGTAAAGCTCGTAGGTCTCACCAGCGGTGCTGTCGTCTTGCAACATCTTCTCGAGAGCGGAACCGACGTCAATGGCGTGGACAGGGTTGAAGCGTTCTTGCATGTTGTTGGATGTGAACATGTTGGAAGCCTTGGCGATGCGGTGAAGCAGACGGTCCTCGAAGCCGAACATAGGGGCAGGGCGGACAATTGTCGTCTCGGGGAAGATGTTGCGGACAGCCTCCTCACCACGGGCCTTGGTACGGTAGAACTCGGAGGGCGAGTCAAGGGAGGCGGAGTGCGATGAGACGTGGACGAAGCGGTCGACGTCGTACTTGGCGACGGCATCGGCGATACGAGTGGCACCCTCGACGTGGACATCCTCGAGGTCGAAGTTCTTGGTGGGGTAGTCGCGGCCGATCAAGTTGTAGACAATGTCGGAGTGACGGACAGACTCCTCGATAGAAGCAGTGTTGCGGAGATCCATTTCCTTTTGTACTTGTCAGCGCGTGTCGGCGCAAGAGGTCAGATATAGCATTGGGCGTACAAGGAAGACAACACGGCCCAGATCACCGGAGACCTTGAGATGGCGCTTGGCCATCTCCTCACGGAAGGGGACGACGACGGTGCATCCGGCACGGGCTGTAGGCTGGAATTAGTATTGGAGTAGGCGAGGCGATCGAGGGAGCGTGTACCAAGTCTGTTGACGATGTAGCGGCCGAGGAAACCAGTGGCACCGAAGACAGTAGCGGTATGACCTTTGCGAGGAGTCAGTCGGAATATATCAATTGGAACAGTATTTGGGCATGGGACGGACCTCCGAGAGAGGATCTAGTGACGAGCAGAGTCAGTAAAGGAAGGACAGGCGCGTTTGGCGGGCGAGTCGTACCTTCCACCGGAGATTCTGATGATGGGCTTGCCGGTTCTGGTGATGGCAATGTCCTGGAGGTTTCGTGACTGGACGCGGGGGATTGAAGTCTTTGCGAATTGGGTGCCGGATCTGGCGAGCTGCCTTTGCAGAGCCATGCTGCTCGCGATCTGGCTCATCTTTGCGTGGGAATTAGGGTATATATCGATTGTACGTCCCGAATGGTCAGCAATGCGAGGTACAGCCAGACTTCCGCGACCTCTTGGCACAGCGTGTGCACGGACTCGAAATGGCAACAGCGTCACTCGCACCTTCCAGTTGCCAGCGTGAGCTCCAAACGACACTGAGCAGATCATCCGTTTTGTCCATCCAACTTTCATCGCCGCTACAGTTAGAGACCTGCTCGTTCCCCCTCTGAAACCACTCAATACACATAACACAGTTTCTCCGCCAACATGGATGTCGACACCATCCCCAACCTGCTAGCCGACCAGCGCGATGCCGCCCCCGAAGATGTCCAGCACTACTTTCTTCAATTCGAGGATCTATGGGAGCGCAAGCTGTGGCACGAGCTTACCAACGATCTTGTTCTCTACTTCCAAAACGACCAGAGCCAGAAGCAGCGCTTGCCTCTGTACAACAACTTCATCAAGTCTTTCGCCGACAAGATCAACCAACTGCAGCTTGTCACTCTCGGTCTGAGCACAGCTTCACAATGCAAGGGTAGCTACTCCAATCTCTCACATACCGTTACTTCTCTAACCCTGACTATCCAGATGATAACGAGCGCTTCGAGTTCCTCACCACTCTCGCCTCGGGCGTCGACAAGCCCGCATCACAAGACGCCTTCGTCTACGCAAAGACCGCCGTAGCGAACGTCAACTTGCGCTTGAAGAAGTACGACGAATCTCGTAAGGATCTCGACCAGTGCGAGCAGATTCTCGACACATTCGACTCGGTTGAGTCCGTCGTCCACGCTTCCTTCTACCGCGTTAGCGCCGACTACCACCAAGCCAAGCACGAGTTCGCCGCCTACTACCGTACTACTCTCCTCTACCTCGCATGTATCGACCTCGAATCTCTGTCCCTTGAAGACCGCCAACGTATCGCATACGACCTCTCGATCGCTGCTCTGGTCTCGGACTCAATCTACAACTTCGGTGAACTTCTTCTGCACCCTATCCTCGACACACTCCAGAAGACTCAGCACGCCTGGTTGCGTGATCTTATCATCGCCTTCAACAAGGGTGATCTGGGCGCTTACGACGTCCTGGCTGCACACATGGGCAAGAACGACCTGCTTAAGGAGCACCAGAACTTCTTGTACCAAAAGATCAGCTTGTCCGCTCTGACCGAGACCGTCTTCCGCCGCCCACCCCACGACCGCGCCATGACATTCACCGAGATCGCTCAGCAGACAAAGGTCCAACCGAACGAGATCGAGCACTTGATCATGAAGGCACTCAGTCTGGGTCTTGTGCGCGGAACCATCGACCAGGTTGCAGAGGTTGCCAGGATAACATGGGTCCAGCCCAAGGTATTGGACAAGGGCCAGATCGTCAACATGCGCGAAAGACTGCGTGCTTGGGATGATGGTGTCAACAAGCTCGGCAACTGGATCGAGAGTTCAGGCCAGGAGATCTGGGCCGCATGAGTCAAGCAAAAGGACGAGGGTTAGATCATCATCATGTGGCGCTATGGCGCATTACGACAAAGGGGTTCTGGCATTTGATGGCATATGAGAATAATGCATGGCCTTTTCGAGGCAGAGGAATCTGCTGAGGCCTCGAGCTGTACAATAGAATTGAATTTACGTTACAAGCTCTGTTGTGTGATCGACCTGCATTGTGTGATCGACCTGCACCTAAAGTGTTCATCCCTCGATGCTGCCCATTACCTTTTCAGTATCATAACGGCATGGTATCCAACCCTCGTGAAACGCCTCATGCTCTCTTTCCAGCAATCCAATAAGCCCAGATATATGCAACCTTTTTCCAGCAATCCCTCAATATGAGTTCATCTGTCGTTTATCAGCACTTTTCTCTTCGGCCGATTTGATCTTCTCTTTTGAACTTACCGCACCAGCCAAACCAATCCACTCGTTAATACCCTTGACATATACATCTTCTTGTGCATCTGGTTGTACTTCATGGCCATATACAGTGATTTTATCGAATGTTGCTAGTTGGTTGAGGACTTTTGTTTCTGGCGTCGAGTCTTGTTCTTGTTCCAAGTCGTCGAGAGGGTTTGATGCAGTGGTTGTGTTTGGAAGAAGAATATCTGTCTTTTGCAGTATGGCGCCTGTTCATATCACGAATGGAATTAGTTCTTCTTCTCTTTTTCCCTTCTTTCTCCTCAGTAGTGAATGGGGGGATGTAATTGATGTGGGAAGCATGGAAAGGAACGATAAACAACGAGAAACAGAGACGGAATTACATACCTTCGTATCCATCAGGCAGCTCCACAACAGTACCATTCAATTTCCTGCCGCGGAAATATGCAGTGTTGCTTTTGCCGTCATCGCTCACTTCTGGCGTCCAATGTCTCGTGCTCGCGTTGACGGGGCCATTGTGTTGGATGCGACAGGGCAGTATATTGACTGCACAACTCGGCGTCTTGTTTTCTGATTTCTTGATGGCGAGCATGCTTTTTGTTGTGTTTTACAATGGTCTAGTCACTAGGTTGAGAATTGACAGTTTGGTGAGATGTGTGAGTGATTTGAATACAGTGGTTCTGATTACGAGATGTACCATGTTCTTGATTTCGTGAGACGCGTTCTCGTGTGGGGCTCGCGTTTTCCACTTTAAACCATCGAGCTAAGGTCTATAGCTATTCTCAACTCGTGCTTTGCATTGATGCAAGCGGTAAAGATTGATGCAAGCGGTAAAGACACTCTTGTGCAGAAGAGCAGAAGCAAAAAAAAAGAGAAAGAAAGAGAGACCCATAAAATTCGATAGCAATGTCCTCCAAACTCCGACACTGTCCGTCAATGCCAAAGCGACAGCTCATGATCGCTAAACCTTTGACCATGCTCCATGAACTCCGCGGATTGTCGATTTAGACATAAAAATATCGATCCAAAGCAATGCGTCCAGATAGTAGCTCAAACCTGCGCCATACTGGCAGGAGTCAAGAAGACAGCTGCTGGAGGAGCTGCCTGAGGAAGTGAAGCAGCCTGACGCTCGCGTTGCACTTTTTCGCTCTCCATCTTCTCCCGATCTGCCTTGGTGATGCGCGGCTTGCGAGTGGCTCCAGTGCCACGGCCACGGCCTCGACCTCTACCTGTTGTAGGGGCGGTCACTGCAGCTGTAGGATCGGCGTTCTTTGCGGCAACTTGTGCATGAGTGACGCCAGTAGCACCTCCACGACCACGGCCGCGACCGCGACCTCTTCCGCGACCAGAAGGCGCAGAAGTTTCGATCTGAGCCTTTTCACCTTCGGGCACCAGAGGACCAGAGTAAACGAAGAAGCCATCCTTAGCCACTGCTGCGCCTTCCTCCCATGCCAGTTCTGTGTCGTCGATAAAGTCGTCCTCCTTATCGTAGTCCTCCACCTTTCTACGGCGGCGCTTTTTAGGTTCTTCTTCGCCACCTTTCTTTTCTTCCTCCATACCGCCCATCTCGACGTTGCTGTCATTCTCTGCCTCGGAATTGAGGTCAACAGAGATGTCGTCGCCGGTGCCGGGTTCCAGACGGTTAGCCGCAGCGGCGACTTGTAGAAGACGTTCGCGGTGTGCTGCAGCACGAGGGTTGATGGCATTCTTGCCATATTTCTTCAAGATTTCTTGTGCAATGTTGATCGTGTTGTTGCCTGCTGGGTTGAGAGGAATCTCGATATCAATGTTGACACCATGACGTTTGTGGTCTTCGGTGACTGCCGATGGTCCTCCGAAGATATCACTGCCAGAAAGAAGACCGCTACCGGTGGGTGCGGGTGGTGAGGCACGCTTAGCCTTCGGCACTGGCGCAGCGGTCGATTTGGCAGCAGGCTTTAGGTTTTCCTTCTCCTTTTCCTTGTCTGCAAGCTTAGTGATAGGTTGTGCTGGTGTTGGCTCGTCGTGAGCGTCAACATCCATGGCGTCGTCCATCACTATAGGAGCCGGGTGTGAGATCGTTTGGGGTGAGTTGCTTATGAGTGTGCTCGGTGTGAGTTGGACTTCTGGCTGGCGATTGATGACGGGAGGCGGCGGCGGCATAACAGCAGAGACGCTAGGTGACTTGATCTGAGCAGGTACTGATGGAATTACAGGAGGAGACATGAGTGTGTCGCTGGGTGCAGGTGGATTCATCAGACTTGCAATTGCGGGTGACGCGCTTGCTCTGTGTGCGCGTGGTGAGACTTGAAGTGAAGCGGTCGAAGTGTGTGCAGGGGTCGAGTAAGGGTCCACAGTCATAGAAGCACGAATGGGGTCATATCTTTGACCACTCGAGGCAGGCCGTGCGGGAGCCGGTGGTGGTGCAACGATGGGCTTGACTTCCTCACTCTTCATGATCTGTACGGGCTGTGTCTGCTGCGCACTTGGAGTGGGAGGAAGAGGTGTCTGGAATTTACCAACCAAGTCACCAAGAGTTGGCTGACGGTTTGCTGTAGGGGTAGAAGTGGCCGACGAATCAGTCTTTTGTTTCTTGCGAGAGCCAGCTGTTGGAACATTTGCATCCTTGGACTCGCGAGGCTTGCGAGGCTTCTTTTCTTTGGGAGCCTCTGCAGCTGCAGCCTTCTCTGCGGCCTTTTCGGCTCTCTCCAAAGCCTTCTTGGCCTTTTCTGCCTTCTCTGCAGCGACTACTTCAGGATCTCTCCTCTTGCGAGTTTGTTTGACCTTTTTGGTGGGGTCGAGTGGTGCAGCCTTGGCGTTGCCATTTGTGGTATTTGTAGAAGTTGACGTAGCGGATTGTGGTTGTGGTGAGCGAGAAAGCTGGGGAAAAGCAACATCTCCAGGACGCAGAAACTGAGGCTGCGCGGGCTTCGCGACACTGATGGTATCGGAAAGCCCTTGTGGCGGAGAAGACATGGGCGAAGAGCCCCTGGAGCTTTGTCCATCGCCGACCGCGACCATGACGAACACCAAAAACGAAAATGCGTCGAACGAGGTGCAGCGACTGAGGAACAGACGATGTGACGACAGTACCAAATTGGACAATGCGAACTGCAATATCACACCTGCAAGACCAGTGTTGCAACTACCAGTGTTGGGGTGGTATCTTTTAGCCGAAGAGATACGGGTGTGGTCAAACCACTCGAAGCTGCGCGGAGAGCTTTAAAGTGACCCAAAGCCAACAACGTTTTGGAATTCGAAATTCAGGCGACTTCCAGCGGGGCGAGCAACGACGACAAGAAACCGACAGTCGAATGCACTGGTCGGAATGGCAGAGATGGCCGCAGACTCGGACTTGATGTAATGCTCGATGTCTGATGATTGTTGGCGAAAAATCACCAAAGACGAGTAGGAATGGAAAGAAGAAGTCGCAGGCGTACAAGCAGCCAACACGGCAAGTTGAAAGGAAAGAAAGAAGAAGGAGAAAGGAAAGAGAGGGACAGAAAGTGCGCGATGATGGCTTCTTAGAAGCTCAGCGTGAGCCCAGGGTTTCCTGCGTTGCTGGCTGCGGGACCAAAGTGGCCGAGAACGATCAAACGAACAAACCCAGCTAAGGCCAGTTATGATTTAGGCATGAGGGGCGCTAAAGAACGTGCTGTGACATCCGCAATTCGGCTTCTTAACCAAACCTCTCGGGCGTGAGGCGTGCCTATTACTTGCTACCATGCATATATTGCGGCCACTAGACACCTGTACCTTCGTGATAGGTCTTGATGCCGCTAGAAGGGTTTCTAATGCTCTCCACCATTCTCGTGACTCTTTCCACAATATCTTGGATTACTACTCGAGATACAAGAGACGCAAGTAGATCAGTCCCGAGCATTACTGAAAAGCTTGGCTTGCTAGGATTGCCGACGAGACATTTCAAGTGAATATCAAACAAGGGTTATCCAGTCTGAGATACAAGTATGAAGCACCAATGACTATCCGAGATTTATTATTCAAGCAGGATATGTCAGCTGCTGACGGTCGTGATAAAACTGCGTGGATGCATGAACGTCGTCCAAGGGTCTACCTACTTTTAGCGATGATCGATGTTGCTCCGGATTTAAGGATAGGCATCCGGCAAAAAAGTGGGTCTCCCGCAGCCTCGTGCATAACCAGTCCGATCTCTCTTTTCCTAAAATTGTTTTGACAGCTCGAGCGATTAATCACAGACACCATGACACTCCGGGGCCAGCATTTTAGCATAGACGACTTTGACGCCCAAAACTCGCCTGAAGTACCCCAAGTCGCCAGTACTCCTCAGGTCTTCAATCCGTTCAACTTTGTCGCGGACGTCCAGGAACGCAAGCCAACAGCCGCACCCGCGCCTCCACAACCACCCGCCTTCAACAACTCTCCTAGTGGCTTCCCTGCCCATCGCAAGCGCAACGTGCAATCTAGGTTCAAGAAGAGCAGACAGGATGTAGAACCTGTTGCGCCAACACCACAACCTCAAAGTGACGACTTCGAAGACGACAATGACGATTTCATGACTACCGAGAGGCGGCGCATCGACGAGGAGAACCGCCAAAGAATCGCTGCTATGTCGCCCGAAGAGATTGAGGAAGAGCAGAGAGAATTGCTGTCGTCACTGGATCCGTCTTTGATTCAACGCCTGCTGAGTCGCGCGACTATCGAAGAAGGTGGAAGTAACGAGGACTTTCCCGGATTACAAGAGCAGATCGAGGAAGCGAAGCAGGAAACCAAGGCGCAACCGGACATCGCAAAGCCTCGCAAGACTGTAAAGTTTGCTGAGGTAGAAGACGAGCCAGCAGGTGCAGAGGCCAATGGAACTTCTCTGAAACCACACAAGCACGATCACGACCACTCCGGTCACGAAGCAGCAGCAGAAGTTGCCCTACCAACAGACTCGACCATCCACTTCCCACGACCACCTCAGCCGCCATCACTCGACCCTTCACATCCAAACTTTCTCGAAGACCTACACGATAAGTACTTCCCAGATCTTCCTGCCGACCCGGAGAAACTGGAATGGATGACCTCTACACCAAAGAACGCATACTCCGCCTCTCAGACATCTCTCGATCCCAAAGACATTCGATTTGCTTTCACTGGCGCATTGATTCCCCCAAGTCTTGCAGCAGAGATTCCTGTTACAATGGGTCTGCATCATCATGGTGATGCTCCTGATGCCGCAGGGTATACGATACCTGAGCTAGCTATGCTAGCTAGATCCAGTGTGCCTGCTCAACGATGCGTCGCTTTTCAAACGCTCGGCCGCGTCCTTTACAGACTCGGCAAAGGCGAATTCGGTGATCCAGGAGAGGAGGGTCAAGGCACGGTTGGTGCTAAAGACACACTTGGAGAGTTGGCAAGAGGATTGTGGTTCGAGGTGAAGAAGGAAAGTGTGCTTGAGATTTGCCTGGCTGAGAGCGAGGGTAGAGGCGCTGCAGGAGGAAGACACATGGGTGCAAAATCATACGCTACGGAAGCAGTTTGGCTCTGGCAACAGGGTGGTGGCCGTCGTTGGAAGGCCGAGTAGATTACACGATCAATGAAGTTATGAGAGAAGCGAGCATACGCTGAACAGTCTTCAACGACTAGCACAGATATTGAATATTAGATATCAAATGGCAGCCCAGATGGCTTCTGTTAGCAGGGTCGTTCCACCACCATCTCAATTTGAACAATTTTACGATCTCCGTGATGGAGCAGGCTTACGAGCTTACGAGACCCGATCTGCCCCTTCATAACAATGGTCAATTGGTGCACGCTCGTCTTGTGATAATTTGTTTGACTCTTCGGTATCTTGGGGCTATCCCGTATCATGCCAGAGCATGTCAGAAAGATACCTAGGCCAGTTTGATACGGATACGCAACTCAACCCATTTGCTTATCCCACAGTACTTTGAGACGTTCACTTTTTGTTGCCTCCCCATGTGCAAAGGTTTGTAACGCTGCTACCTGTCAAAATGCAAATTGTTTTTAAGAACTGGATCAAATCCATTGAGATAAAGTGTTCTTTGATGCTCTCTTTGGATCCATTTTCAATCTAAAGATCATTGTGCCTTTTTGTAGCGAGCATTGTGTTCTACACCTTGATAGGAGAGAGGAGCGTAGGGGACTAAGTCACAAAGTTAGCACTCGGGGAGATGCGAAAACCAAGGCTAAGATATCGCCCGCGGTACATGATAGGATTGTGTCAAGATAGAAAATTCCGAGCGAGCATGGAGTGAGCACGCAAGCGTCTGACAGAAGGGGAAGGCACGGCCGACCACGGCGTTGAGAACGGGGTCCATCAACGACGCCTTGTGACTTTCACTATCTGTCACTCGATCAATTTCTATCTTTCCTTCTCTGTTATCAATTATCCTAATTGGAAAGAGAAAAATGGCCGACGCAGTGGAAGAGATTGAAAGAGAAAGCGGCAACCGCGCTGTCAAGGATCTGTTCGCCGGTGCTGTTGGTGGAGTTGCACAAGTGTTGATTGGTGAGTAAACTTGGCACATATGGGAGAGTCATATTGAGAGCACTGGAGACAACATAAAGAGCAAGGCATGATGTATGGTTCAAGACTAGGTCTCAGACGTTTCTGTCAGGTTTTAGGGGAAGAGGGGAGGTTATGCAAGGAAGACCAACTATGCTTCGTGGTAATTGAAAGTGCGTTGCTGACAATGCATTCTCTTAGGACAACCTTTCGGTAAGAAATATACACGGGTCTCGACTGGAAACATGTGATTCTGATATTATTTGAAAGACATTGTCAAGGTCCGCCTGCAAACAACGAACCAATACTCTGGCGCAGCAGATGCTGCGTCGAAGATCTTGAAGAATGAGGGAGCAGCTGCCTTCTACAAGGGTACACTGACACCATTGATTGGTATCGGTGCATGTGTGAGTAGCATCCCGAGATTTCATCGTGCAGAAACATTGGCAAAACACGTAAACAAGAGGAAACTATTCTGATATCTCCAAGGTATCCGTCCAATTCGGAGCCTTCCACTACGCCCGCCGTGCCTTTGAGCGCCAAAACGCAGTAAACAACAACAGCCTCCTCGGAAAACCCCAGCCCCTCTCCTACGGCCAATACTACGCAGCCGGCGCCTTTGCTGGTATCGCAAACACACTAATGTCATCTCCTATCGAACACATCCGTATCCGCTTGCAAACACAACCCCACGGTGCAGCACGCCTCTACAACGGCCCCATCGACTGCGTAAAGAAACTCATCGCCCACGAAGGCGTTGCCAAAGGCCTTTACCGCGGCACAGGCGTGACTTGGTTCCGCGAAGCCCAGGCCTACGGTGTTTGGTTCACTGCTTTCGAATTCATGATGAACCAGGATGCCAAGCGCAACGGCATCGAGCGCAAGGAAATCCCTACTTGGAAGATTGCGCTGTATGGTGGTTTGGCTGGTGAGGCCCTCTGGCTCGGAAGTTATCCCTTTGATGTCATCAAGTCCAAGATGCAGAGTGATGGCTTCGGAGCCGACCAGAAGTACAAGAGTATGCGTGATACTTTTGCGCAGACGTGGAGGGGTGAGGGCATGAGAGGTTTCTGGAGAGGACTGGGTCCTACTCTGCTGAGAGCCATGCCTGTTTCCGCTGGCACTTTTGCTACGTGAGTTATGCTGGTGATTCCTTCGATGTGGATATGCTAACTTTTGTACTAGTGTTGAATTGACCATGCGTTTGATCAGCTAGATGCGGTCGGT
>Ga0058697_10000163_pt1 | contig 32505 bp, 22 predicted proteins | sample AgamicAsMae_FD_66619 | JGI IMG/M metagenome (GOLD analysis project Ga0058697, IMG submission 66619) | Agave microbial communities from Guanajuato, Mexico - As.Ma.e | ecosystem: Host-associated > Plants > Phyllosphere > Phylloplane/Leaf | place: Guanajuato, Mexico | collected 2012-06-04
CGTCCTGGCTTTCTTGATAGATATATCAATGCTGCCTGGGAATGCGTTATCCATGCGCAGGAAAGCGACCAAAAGGCCTGAGGGATCCGTGACAGCTATATTTTGAGGCACTATATTGGCCGCGGCTTTTGCTGCTGCCGCGACTATGGCGGTGGCCTGGTCTGCGGAGACGTAATGGCGCTGGTCTGTGAGTCAATAGAGGTAGTCAATGGGAGACTGATGGCACACTTACTTGATTAGGCGTGCTTCCAATGCCGTTGGTGCTAGTCAGGTTTCCAGACATGGTACAAGTAGATGCGTAGGTACAGGAAGATAGGGCAAGCAAGGATAGTGTCAAGCTGGAGAGCGATGATAACATTCTCGTATTTGCTGGCAGATTGGCAGTTACAAGACAATGTCTCGAACGAGATTCCAACTTCGAACCTAGAACATCACAGCCGTTTTATATCTCCTCCTGCCGAGTTCCAAGGGCCACAGTCGTAAACATACCCCGCATGTTGTGCGGCTAGAGGTTAGACCTCAGAACTCCCTCGTCTGCTGAAGTCTGTACCTCGCATACCCCTCCCATCAGGATGTAAAGCAACACTCTCCACTGTAGAATTTTACAACTGTTCCCACAGAGAGATCTAACCAAGAAGATCCGCTATAACTTCGCTCTCCAGTGGAAATTATTGGATCTCTCGAAACTACTGTGCATTCTCGTAGTTACGCACGTTACGAACATTTGCATAACACGGGAAGGAGTTGAGGCTTCGAGAAAGGCGTTCTGGACCCCCGCTTTCGAGCGAGAGGAGTCTTCAGCTGCAAACTGACCGCGTGTGAGTGCGCCGCTTGTCCGAAATGCCATGCATGATTACCTATCTTGCGGTCGCAAAAGATGAATTGGCTCAAAATAGAGGGCAAAACGTGCATTAGCAGGTGTTCCTACGTCGTCACTGATGGCAGCCCTAGCCTACCGTGCAATCACGACTTTTGGCCAGCCACGAAGCAGCTTGGCACGACAGCGCTCTTTCGTTTGCGATTCCAGGAACGGCCATCCGCTCCAAGACACCTCACAGCCCCAATCACCTGGAGAGAGACACGTTTTGTCCCTATGAGACCGAACCAGGTCCACGGATTCGTTCTGTTCCGTGCATCTGGTCTAACTGTCCGGCTCCTATGCTTTGAACGTCGGAACGTCCGTCCGACATCGCCGTTACAACTTTATACAACTCTCAACGATAGAGATCAAGCTCTTTGCAGGTTGATATGCAGCCTTTTCTAGAGATATGTTGTATGCAATGCTATAGTGTGGGTGAGAAGAACATCACATTCGTGAGGAAGCATGTAAGATCGATTTCATTGTGATTATCAGAGCAACTTGTCGTTCACGGCCACATTTAGAGTTAAATGCCCTGCTCCAACTGTTAGACTTATTGCACGTTTCACGCGATCCGCTTCCAAATTCTTAAAGGCGATAAAGCATCACGGCAAGTTCGTAAAGACGTCGTGGACTCTGTGGAGGAACAAAACATTCAACGTACAAGAGTCATGGCTGCCTCACTTGGATTTTGTGGCTAACAACCTTCGCCGCCATGCTTACACATTTCTTTCGTCTGGTAACACAGATCAATGATGGCGAAACCACACTTGACGATGCTGCAGCTTTGCTCTCCGGCCTCATGACTGATGATGAGTATCTTGCTCTGCTACAAGGCAATCGATCTTTGACACAGCACCTTTCGGACAATAAGGCATCACCATATCCGGCTTCAGTGATATCAAGGGTTGGCATTCCTGGACTGCATTTCGTCGATGGAGCGAAACAGTCTTTTTTCACAGAATTTCCTAGCCCACTGGGCAGGGCAGCGTCCTTCAACACACAACTGGAAGAGCTCATCGTAAGTTTCATACTCACTCCCGGGTAACTCAAAGACCTAACACGCTTTGAAGGGAGAAGCGATCGGCATGGAAGTACGAGCTCATGGCGGCAACGTCTACAGCGGTATATGCCTCAATGTCACACGTCGATCTGATTGGGGACGAGCCCATGAGTCTTATGGAGAGGATCCTTTGGTCATCAGCCGCATGGGCACTGCAGCTGCGAAGGGCGTACGGAAACATGCCATGGTCGCCATCCGTCATTTCGCAATGAACTCGATGGAGATCTTGAGAGAGGATGGCAGAATCACATGTGACGAGAAGACCATGAACGAGCTATTTCTACAGCACTTCAAAGATACTCTCTACCAAAGTGGAGCAGAACTTGTCGTGTCTGCAGGCAACCGCGTTAATGGTGTCGCATGTACAGAGAACCCGTCCCTGTTGAACGGGATCTTGAGGCAACGCTGGCTCCTGAATGATTTGATCGTGGCTAGCGACTGCACGTGGCCAGTCAAAAACGGACCGGCATCAATCAAAGCGGGACTGGATATTGAGATGCCATTCAAGACGGGAGGAAGAACCACAGCTGTTGAGAGTGCTCTCGAACACAACACACTGGACTGGTCTGACATAGAAGTCATGGCTGACAGAGTGCTGAAGGCCCAACTACGATATCACTGCCGTACAATCAAGATGTCGATACCGGACCCGGAGAAGATCAGGTGTCAGCGTCACATTGGCCTTGCTCGACGATCGGTGGCCGAATCTATGGTCCTTCTTAAAAACGACAACGAGTTTCTGCCATTCAACAAGCCTTCCCAGATAAAAATGCTTGTCTTGGGCGAGCTGGCGGATAGAGTCAGCTCAGCGTATCAATTCGACCCGGCATCGCATGCTGCAGGTCCTCCTGGAACTAGCCCTCTAACAGAACTCCGGAAAAGGCACAATTTAGCTGTCGAATACATGGAAGGGAACGAGACAGGGAAAGCAACGAAGTCAGCCATGGCCGCGGATGCTGTTCTCATATTCATCAGGCCTTCTTCAAAATCGGAATGCGCTCGCGAACAAAGCCGGTTCCTTGATCGCTTCAGGCCTCGAAAGCAAGTCTGCAATACTCGAATGACACAATTCCGGGATCGCAGTCATCTCACGCTTCATCCGCGGGATCTCGAGCTAGCCAAAGCAGTCTTGGGTGTCGCTGGTCACAAAGCGGTGGTGGTGATTGAGGCAGGCACGAGTATTACTATTCCAACCTTTATTCGCCAGAAAGCGACTGCCATCTTATTCTCCAGTTACGGATGCCGACAGTACGGCAAGGGCTTACGAGATGTGCTGTTCGGTGAACAGGAGCCTTCTGGACGTTTACCTTTTGTTCTCCCCGATACCGAACAACAATTACTGCAGAAGGAAAAGGACACATCATCTCACGACATCAAATACGACGACAAGTGGGGCTACAGAAAACTTCGACACGAGCAACAGAAGCCTGCCTATCCTTTCGGATTCGGACTCGGTTATTCCACTTTTACCCTCACTTCACTCTGGTGTTCGCACCCGATCGTCAAACCCACTTTCGACATGATGGTCACAACCAAGAATACAGGCAATCGCGCTTCAGCTGTGGTGATCCAGATTTATGCTTCGAGAAGGGCACGAAGGGACAGCGCGACTCCAAGTCTTGTTTCCAGAAGTCTGATCGGATTCGCAAAAGAAGTCATCCATCCTGGTGAAAGCAGCGAGGTTGGAATTACCTGTCGATTGAGTCCGTTGGCAGAGTTCCATTCAAGCACCAGTAAAATGGTTGTTTCTGAGGGCGAGTATGACCTTTCGGTGTGTCAGTTCGAGGGCGACGCCAAAGCCTTACCCTCCTCTTTTCATATTTGGAATGAGGTGCATTGTTAGGATGTTTCTAGACACTAGATCATGTCTCTATTTTGCTTTTCCATCACGCTTAGATACCCATAGACCACAGTATATAGTCATATCATGACAAAGCCAGTTTTGAACATATTCTGTCAAGTCTTCTCATACGCAAAGGTATGTCACGCAAGGAGCTATCGAGATGCACAGTCGCTTCGAGAAATAGGAAGCATCCGCTGAGAGCCTTAGGGAACAAGGGCTCTCTATGGACTCGTCTGCCATCTCATAGAGACTCTGTATCTTTATAGCCGCATTGCCGCTCGTATATCATAGTAAGAGTCCGTCGGAGAGTGGGATACAATTCTTAGACCTACCTCTACTGTATCCCCACTGAAATGATTTACAACAACCCTACTATAACAATGCAGCATAATTTGCAAGCCATCACAGCATCCCAGTGAGACAGTATTCTAGCTTGCGTTTCTGTGGCTGGTGTCATAGATCAAGTTCTTCGTGCATTTTTATAGTGCTGTTTTGAAAGATGCGAGACACCATTTCCAGAGAAAGTGCTTCTTAGAACTTGTGCACCTGCTTCTCTGTCAAGCCCAGATCCTTGAGTATACCTCCGACCTTTCCTTGCGTCCAGCCCATTCCACCCTTTGCACCTGCGATCGCGTTCAACATAGCGGGAGGCCCACACACCAAGACTTTGACATCTTCACTCTCGAGCTTTGCAGGCAGTGCCTTACTCAGGATCTCCTTGGTCACATAGCCCTTCTCGAGATTTTTGTCGTTTGATTTGGTGTCGTTGACCACATAGGTCGTAGTGAATTGGTCTGGATGCTGACTTGCCATAGCATCGAGCTCTTTCCTCAACAAGATATCTGATTCAGTTTTGTTGGCGTAGATCAGACTCACACGAGTCTTGTCCTCAGGATTGTCTAGAACGCTACGAAGAGTTTGAAACATAGGTGTGATGCCTGCACCGCCAGCCACGAGAACCAGATGTTTGTGTTGATTAGGCTTATAAGCAAACTCGGGGATGGACTTGACACTAAGAGTCTGGCCAGGAGTAAGGTTGTGGAGATGTGTTGAGGCACGACCATTCGGATATTGCTTTACGAGCAGAGTTATGTAAGAGTCATCCGGAGTGCTGATGGGTGTGTAGGGACGCAAAGTCGGGAACCAAGATCCGGTGGCTGTGTGACGAGTGAGAAGTGATGCTGGACTATGTCAATCCATGTGCTTCTTAGAGTTAGTGTCGCTGGAGCATCACTTACAGACGGAGCTCAATCCGCTGGTAGCTTCGTTGCCAGGTAATTTGAATTTCAGCTCTCTAGTGTCGTGGTTGACCATTCTCGCTTCCTCCAGAGTGAGGCTCACGAAGCCCATGGCTGGGAAAACGGGTCTTTGTCCGAGGTTCTTTTGCAGTGTTGCCGGGTCTGAAGAAGGCTTAGACATGTTGAAAGCAACGGCACCAGCACCAGCCGCAGCTACCAGTCCAAATGTCACAGGTGAGACTGAGGCGAGTAGTCTTCGAGGGGCTGCCATCTTGAATTAAGTTGCTTCCTGACTGTCGATTGGCGTTCGTGCTTGAGGATGTGAAGGTGAATGGGAGGGTGTCGACTTGATGAAATCGCGACTGATGTTGAACAAAAGCGACTTCCTAAAGGCTATTCGACACAAATATAGTAAACAACTTGTTGGAGTCGGAAGTACTATCTTACTACTCCGTCCACCGCTGCGCCACGGATCCTACGAACGGCGATACTGCCATGCACTCATTGTCCGACCATGAAGACAAACCAATGAAGGCCGGTTGTTTGTCTTGCACCCCGCGCGTCTTGTCTTGTCTTGTCGGCTTCGGACTCCGTTCTCAGGCAAACAAAGTCCGTCCGGCTGACTGCCAACAACAGAAATCATCAGATATTTTGAGCCTGTCCTCGTTTACCAACAGGTACAGATTGGATATCTTGACAAGACCTAAGAACCGGTTCCCGGATCTAATTGTTCAGAACAACATCGTGGTAAGGTGAATGAGCAACAGATCTATTCCATTAGTTTCGCGAATTAGGCGAGACGGATAGCAAGATTTTGCTTGGAAGCGCGTCGATGTCCTGAAGTCCTACGCTACGAGTGCTTTCTCTTTCGTACCATCATCCATATTGCTTCAATTCAAGAGAACTGGATCACAACTCAGAGAGATGGGGTTTCAAGGGAAAAGAAGATGGACAAACAATTCAGCCAGGGTGGCTCTATCTGCATGGTACTCGGCTGAATATCGGCGAAGTTTTCCAGCTTATAGATTGTTGTTGTTCTCTTGCTTGACTCCCGGAGTACATCCCTGATCATCATGATATTCTTAATTGATGGCAGAGGCGCCCAGCTAAACTAGGTACTTTCTATCTCGACGTCTATGCAACATGTTCGCCGGAAAGGGCAATTCTTGCGACCTATATGCGAGTCAAGATTTCAACGCTACCCCTCTCTCCCATGTAACCTGTTCTTCGCAAGCCCTTCCCAAACTACACTCTGCGTCCATGGTTGACCCATGCATTCGAAACATACACCTAGCAGTGCTCCAATGGTAAGAGAGACAAATTGTCTGCCTGAACTCGTTGAACAACATATTTCCACGCGCTTCTCAACGAAGTCCGATATGTCCTCGAAATGGTGGGTGTCGCACCACAATCTGCTGATATGTCTCCACACACGGCCTGCATGGACCCCTAGTTGATGTCCTTTGGTATTTTGAAGTAAAAGCCATTGATTATTTGTCTGTGGCTCAGCTTATGTTATAAGTATACCTCTTCCCCTCGACACTCTTGGATTCCTTGTTTTCTTGCCAGCTTCGATTGGAGTTCTTCTCGCGCCAATTCCTATACATCATGGCGTCCAAGCCCCAGGCTTCACCTACAAAGGTTGCTGTCCTTTCCGATGGCACTACAGACTACCAGCCGCTCAGATCTAGAGCTTACAACACGAAGAAACCTCACATCACTGAGCTTCCAATGACCTGGCGGAACTGGTATCAGCATCTGGACTGGTTGAGCATCTACTTCATCATAGTCGTACCTGTCTCAGGTCTCTTCGCGGCCACGCAGGTCTCGCTACGGCTCTACACAGGAATATTCGCCGTTGTATACTATGTCGTGTGCGGCTCGGGCATCACAGCCGGTATGTCGAACATCATAACACAACGAGACATCCGCTATGTACTGACATGCAAGTAGGATATCACCGTCTCTGGGCACATTCATGCTACAAAGCGACCCTCCCGCTCAAGATATACTTGGCAGCTGCTGGAGCCGGCGCTGCTCAAGGGAGTATCAGATGGTGGTCGAGAGGCCACCGAGCCCATCATCGATACACAGATACATCAAAAGACCCTTACTCTGTGAGTAAAGGATTTTGGTATAGCCACATGGGGTGGATGGTCATGAAACAGAACCCCAAAAGAATCGGACGTTCGGACATCAGCGATTTAAATGAGGATCCAGTTGTGGTATGGCAGCACAAACACTACATCAAATCGGTCCTAACCATGGCCCTCATCGTTCCGACGCTTGTCTGCGGTCTAGGATGGGGCGACTGGTATGGCGGGTTTGTGTATGCTGGCATTCTTCGCACAGGATTCATCCAACAGGCAACCTTTTGTGTCAACTCACTAGCTCACTGGCTGGGCGAACAGCCCTTCGATGATCGCAACTCGCCTCGCGACCACGTCATCACCGCCTTTGTCACGCTCGGCGAGGGTTACCACAACTTCCACCACGAATTTCCCTCGGACTATCGCAACGCTATCGAATGGTGGCAATATGATCCTACGAAATGGATGATTTGGACGTGGAAAAAGCTCGGGTTGGCCTACGATCTCAAGCAGTTCAGACAGAATGAGATCGAAAAGGGCCGCCTTCAGCAACTGCAAAAGAAGGTGGACCAGAAACGGGCCAAACTGGATTGGGGCATTCCTATATCACGGTTACCAGTATTCAGCTGGGAAGAGTTCGTCACCCAAGCAAGAAGCAACGGCCAGGCTCTCGCCGCTATTGGCGGCGTGATACACGATGTAGCTCCGTTCATCAGAGAGCACCCTGGTGGTAAAGCACTGATTTTGTCGGCTATCGGCAAGGATGCTACTGCGATGTTCAATGGTGGTGTTTACCAGCACTCTAACGCAGCCCATAACTTGCTGTCCACTATGCGTGTTGGAGTCATCCTGGGCGGCGGCGAGGTGGAGATTTGGAAGAGGGCAAGAGCTGAGAAGGGAGCTGAAAATGCTTGAGTACCGCACCGGATCCAATAATCAGATCCACTTGAATATGTACATACGATTTTGTTTTCGGATTTCGTTCGTTCCTGCACGGGTCCCTCCCATACTCGGCTTGATATTGTTTTGATCGTCGATTCTCAGCTTGCCAGTAGGGCATATGGCAGGCAGCACCCGTACGAGTACCTGTCCATGTATCCATGTATGCCAAGCAACCGATCGCTCGCTCTGCCGTTAGATAGTAGTGCGTGTGTCGAGCAAATACCACGTTGACAAGACACATGCGTGAATTTACTGGTCTCTGTGTTCGAATTGCCGTCAGTGGCCTCTGGTATCCGAGATTGTAGGAGGTGATGATGCACGAAGAAGGAGAAAGGTCCAAATTAGGGATCGGCAAAGCGCTGCAACGGGCCGCTCCCCCAGCTCTTTCTCAACGCGTTGTTCGAGGAAAGAACCTCTTTCTTCGCGCACAACACGAAACATACGACGATGTAACTCGCTGATATCCATGCTGGTCATGTCTGTCGAGCTGCTATACATTCCAGCACTTAGCTGTCTCGCTGACCACTCCATCGTGCGTGGAGGTGCTTGTCATCCAAAAACCAAGGCTCGATGATCTGACGCTCTTTCCCCTCCACCGTTGGAAAACCATCGCCGCTTGTAGCTCTTTTCCCCTCGAACTCCTTTATCAAGGTGATAAACGGTGACTCAATCACCCACTGCTAATTTCCCCCATACCATGAACCACAACGTCAACCACTCTGCTACGCACAGCCTCTCTACGGGAGTTCCGGCACAGCAGTTGGTCCTTGATATAGCAACCACAACGTCCGGGCTTACTGAATCGTGGTAACAATAACAACAAGGGATAACGGGCTCAAGAACTCTCTGGCGAGGGGTCTTGTTCATTACACGAACCGCTGGGATATTAATTTGGTTGTATGAGGGTCGAATGGAAGTCCCCGATACTGGAACGCACGCCGTCAAGGCTAAAGGAAGCCTGGAGCAGTAGCGATCAACACAAGATGGAAGGTAAGAGAGGCGATGATGAGTTCTACAGAGCAGTAGGTCAAGGCTCAACATAGCGGTTGTCAAACCGAGCGTTAATTCAGATATCAACAACTGTAATCGTTCCCCAGGCTTCAGCTGTTTTCTACCCCGTACTACGTAGTGGGAAATGAGAACGGTATGCTCATCGTCTGTTCAGCACCAGAACCACACGCCACGACAGAACTCAGCTATCAACACACTTCTAGGTTGGTCAACGGTAAGGGTCGAGGTGGTAAGAACTCTCACATAAATAAGCAGTCCTTCCGACTCTCTTTCTCGAAATTATCCACTCCAACTCAGTCACTCTTTTAGACATCCTACTAACCCATCGATACGATGAGAAACACATTCGTTACTATGGCTGTTGCCCTCTTGGGCACAGTCTCGGCACAGTACCCGAACTCCACTACCGCCTCCGGAAACGGAACCACCATTTCGTCGAGCAGTCGCTCTGTCGACCTCACCAGTACTACTATGTACAGCACCTCTGGCGAGGCCTCCGGCACTGCAACCACCTCTGCCGTGACCAAGACTTCCTCTTCCGCGACTCCCACCTGTAAGTTCTGGTGTCCTCCCAGAGTGCTGAAGTTTGTAAACACTTCTCCTACAGTCATCCTACGGAGGTGTAGAGCAAAGTATTCACTGTGAAGATGCACAATTGCTTCCTGAGAAGAGACATATCCAAAGAGGTTCGACGTGATGTCGCTTCTCGATGAATATCATCCGTTTCTCGAGGCTACTGTGCATTGTTATAGCTGGAAGTATTACAAACTTGAGCACGTGGGGAGAGTAATTCAGTCGTCGTTGTATTTTCCTAACCTTATTCTCAGACACCAACGGAGCCACACCTGAAGTCGATGGCGTCAAGTTCCAGGTTCAGACCGATGTCACCTACGCTGGCACTCCCATTACAATCAGCAAGAGAGGTCTCGGCAAGAGAGCTCGTGGCGAAAACCTGAACGAGTGTATCAACACTTGCGCTTCTGACTCCAGATGTGTTGCAACCTCGTACACTGATGAGAACTCTGAATGCTCTTACTTCTCTGGCATCTCGGGTCAGGCCCAGAATGCCCCCGGCACAGACTTTGCACAGGTCACTGAGCGTGATGGCAAGACCGTCGATGCATCAAACCCCTCGGGAGGTTCCACTAACGGTACCGCCCCGAGCAACTCCATGAGCCGTCCTACCATCAGCAGCTCGAGCAAGTTGAACTACAACAGCAGTTCTACTGCTTCCCAATCCAAGACCAGCAGCGTCCAGGTTTCCGCATCCGCCAGTGGATCTGCTTCTGGCTCAGTAACCCGTACTTCTGGATCTGGAAGCTCGACTGCTTCGTCCGCTACCTCCGCCGCCACTCCTTCTCCTACCACCATCGATGGCATTACCTTCAGCTTGGAGATCAACATCACCTACAGCGGTATTACCTTCGAGCTTGATCTCGATTTCGCCAAGAGAGCTGGCCAGACCTTGGAAGACTGCCTTGCCGGCTGTGCAAGCAACTCCTCCTGTGTTGGAACTGCCTTCGATTCGTCTGATGATTCTTGCACCTACTACAGCCAAATCGACAAGAGCAGCCGCAAGGACGCTCCTGGAGTCACCTTTGCCACTGTCGTTGGCGGTCGCGAAAACAACGGTACCACCTCCAGCTCTACTCGCTCGATCTCTGCCTCTGCCAGCTCCAACTCCACTGCCACCAGCACCGGTTCTTCAGCAACTGCTACTCCTACTGGCCTTGAGGACTTCATCTGCCCCAAGCTGGACGGAAGCGTCATCACCAACAGCCTCGATGTAGCTTTCACCATCCAGTGCAACACCGGTATCATTGGCACTTCTTTGACCATTGATGCCTCCAGAAAGCGTCAAGCTACCGTTATCCCTGCCAGCTTGAGCAACTGTGTTGATATCTGCTCTACCGAGGACGCATGTGTGGCTACCACCTACAACGATGCCACCAACCAATGCGCTTACTACAGCACCTTCGACCTCATCTTCGCAGAAGGCATTGATGCCGCTCTTCGTCTTGAGAACAACGGCGCGCCTGTTATCACCACAACCGTCACTTCCACTGAGACCAAGACCATTCAGGTCGAAGGCGGCTCTACTGTGCAGACTGGCCTTGTTACACGCACCATCGTCCAGACTGTTTGCCCTACATGCGCTGTTACCAGCATGCCCGCAGGCAACGGGGGTTCTTACTCGACGGCCACTGTTTACTCCACAACCGTTGTGACCATCTCTTCCTGCGCACCGACTGTCGTAAGTCTTCAGAATTTAGCGAACATCCACGTAAAGTTTACTAATCCCTTCTTCCAGACCAACTGCCCTCTTAGAGCCGGCCAGAATGCCGCAGTAGTCACCACGGTGGTTCCCGTTGCACAGACTGTGAGTCTTCCCTGTCTAAGTATTTGTGATTTTAATCTTACTGACACTCTCTTCTCAGGTCTACCTTTGTCCTTACCCCACCAATGCTGCCACAGTAACCGCCATCTACGGAGCCGTCACTGAGAAGGATGTTGTCACAAGCACTGGTAGGTTTTTTGATGGATATCTGAACTACAAAAGCATCAAATTAACGCTTTTATAGTATACTCATGTCCAGCCGGATCCACGATCACTGTCTCTGGAACCCAGATGGTGCCTGCTAAGCCCACTACAATCACCGAGTACTACACCACACACATCACCCAGAGCTCTGGCGGTTCTCCCCCCGTGATGACCGGAGACAACGCCAGCAAGACTGTTGTCTACGTCCAGCAGCAAGTCAGCGTTGGCCAAACCGCCACCTACACCCAATACGTCGTGGTCTCGACCGGCACTCCCCAGCAGACAAAGACTGCCACAATCACCCAGGCCTGCGATGGCATTCACTGCCCTGCCAACACTGGCAACCCCGTCACCACCACCTACAAGCTCACCATCAACACTGTGATCCCTCAGCAGTCTGCCCCTGCCTCTTCGGGTCTGACCACTTCTGCCTACGCCACCGCTACTCCCTCCAAGCCTTTGGCATTCACCGGTGCTGCTTCTGTGATCAGCGTCCAGGGCGGCCTTGTTGCCATGGCTGCTGCCGTCTTCTCCATCTTCCTGTTCTAAGCATCTTGGAATTTGGAAATAACGTTTAACTTGTAATGTCTTTAGAGGAGCAAACCTTCTCTTTCGCTAATGTTTTTCTTTTTTCTTTTTTTTTCTTCTTCTTTCTCAGACACTTTGTTGTGTTGCTTTCTTCTTCTTCTATCTTGTGGATTCATGAATCCTTTTATTCTTTGGTCATTGATCAGATTTTGGTACAGGCTATGAAATTCAATGTCTGAAGGCTTTAAACCCAAATCAAATTACCTTCTCCCTACATTTAAACCTGTGCAAATAATCCTCGTTACTTACTTGCATCTCTACTTACTCATGTTGCAAAAAATCATCTGCTATACCGATGCACAATACTCTCGGAAAAACAAGAAGCACGCACTGAGAGTCGTGACATCGTTAGCTCTCCTTGGACCACGTCTCCAAACCAGACAATACCATGCTTTTTCACAGCGAATCGCTTCGTAAACCGGTATCGGAGAGAGCGATGGGAGGTTATGGACTTTATACCATCATTTCCTGCTTTCTGTCTACAGAGTTCATGATGCTATGCAAGAGCATAGGAACTTTCAAAGATAGACTGTCTCATAGAGAGCGGACAATGTCACGATTCTAAGTGGATGCTTCCTGTTCACGCAAGACACTGTGCATTTTCATGGCTACACGCGTGAACAAACTCTTGCGCATGCGAAGTACAACCCGAGGTTGATCGTCTTTTTCTATACTCGGGACTTTGAAGACCATGACCTCCCCAAGAGGACGATGACCTCCTGTGCTTTTTTCCCAGAAGTTCAAGCAGTGACAATGTCCAAGGGGTGAGGAAACAGCAGAAAAATGTATCGCTGCGACTCCTTCTAGCTGCGCCTGCTTTGGTGGTTTGTCCCCTCAAGCCATTCGAGATGAGAAAGCACAGAGCAATATTTGCTTCACGAGGAAAGCACGGAGTGAGGTTTGCATGAAACGAGTGGAAGAAAGAAACAGCAATCACCGTTATTCGTTACGGACTCGTAAACATATAGACACCTTCCAGACCTCGGCAGCGGGAAGCTTTCAGTACCAGACAGAGCCCCCTTTGCTTCACGTGCTTCAGCCAGAAAACCACCTTCATCGCGTACAAAACAACATCGAACTTCAGGTAGGTCTACAGTGACCATGTCTCCCTCCTAAAGTCCACCATACACGGCTAACGCCTTTTGAGCTAGAGCGCCGAAGTCTAGCTTGCCTTGATCTGCCGGCATAAATTCTCCACTTGCGATACAGTGGACCTTCATGTTTGGATGGTATGTCAGGTTCGGCAGCAACTTTGGCGTAATAAGGAAGTACTGCGAGGTGTGTGTTGCACAAGCAATATCGACCATGCGTGAGTGTACCATTCGTTCGTTGCGAGGGTCCATTCCCTGATTGATCTCGTCGACGACACGGAATGGTGCTCGGGCTAAACTTTGAAGGGCCATGAGGTAGAAGATGGTCGAAACAGCGCGTTCGCCACCAGATTGACGATGGGAGTCCAGCACAGACAGTTGTTCGTTTTCTCTGTGATGTTGTCAGCCTGATGCTCTTGCGAAGAATAATCCTCATGTTGCTTACCTGAACTTCACTTGAATCTGGATCGCCCATTTGTTGAAATCATCCTCCTCCTTATAAACTTCGACTTGACCAGCGCAATTGATCTTTGCAAAGTTCTCACTGAAAGCATCGCTGATCTGACCAATGAGCTGGTCTAGCTCAGGCTCCCATTTCTGGCGAACCTCGTCGATGTTCTGTTGCAACTCGGCAAGCTCGCGCTCGATGTTTTCCAGTTTCCGCTTAGCCTTCTCAATGTCCCCTGCTCGCTTTTCGTATTCGAGAAGGATCTGAGGGTTACCTCCGTGCACCATCTCAAGTCGGGCCTTGGTACTGTCAATTTCAGCCTCGTATTCATCCAGGTTCATCGAATTGAATTCAGAGTAGATTTCTGATTCTCTTTCTGAAAGATCTTGGAGCAATTCGTTGCATGCTCTGAGTCCAGCTGTTGCAATCTTCTTCAGATTGTCCCTCTCGGTGATCAATACCCGGACATCTTGTTCTCTCTGAGCGAGGTTCTGTCGCACTTCCTCGCTGTGCGCCTTGAGTATCTGGAAGTCCGACTCGCCTTCGATCAGAGCAAGAGTTGCCTGAAGGTGATCCGTCTCTAGCTTCTGCAGACTCTGCACCGACGAGACGAGCGTTAAAGCATCCTGAGCTCGATCCAAAGCAAGCTTGTCTTGCTTGTCCTTAATCTGCTGAACTCGGGCGCGGTAACTTGCGTGACGCTCGTCCAGAGCATCGCGTTTAGACACATGGCCTGCAATCTTGACAGGCAACTTCTGCCACTCGGATCGTGCGTCTTGAGCTTGCTTCTTCTCGGCTTCGAGTTCTTTCTTCTGTGTGGCGAGTTGTCTGTGTTCTTGCCCATAGCGTGCACTCGTAGCCCTGTGAGCTTCAGCTTGACGGTGAGTTTCCTGCAATTCGTCCTTGAGTTCGGCGATTGTGTTCTTGTACTCTTGCTCTGCATGCGTATCCACAGGCTGGGAAGTGAAGAAGCGGGCCGTCTTGATACGCGCCGTGCGAGTCGATATTCCAGCGTCACCGTATTCTCTTCTCCTTGATACTTGGTACGTCTCTGTAGGTGTTGCCCAGCTTGTGATATTGCTTGACATCATTCCATCGAATTGTTGCGAGCTCAACTCTTGGAACGCAACACCATACATGTGAATATTTCTGTTGTCACAAAGCATGCTGAGAACTTCGTCAGGTCCGTCGAGAAGGTCCAGGACGTAGGTATTGAGGCCAAGCTGTCGTAACTCGCCTTCCGAATAGGGCTTTCTCCATTGGCTAAGAGGCGCATCCATCACCCTCAAGTTAATATCAGACAGCCTCTGTGTGCCCAAGAGCTCGCGCTGAAGTAGATTGAAATCTTCTTTGTGGGTCACTGTGATACAGACCATGTCTGCCTGGCCTAGTACCGACTCGATCAGATTGGCATACCTCGTGTCCTTGACAGAGCATTCGAGAATTGCTGGACCAAAGACTTCGCCGGTGAATACCTGTCTGTTCTTTTGAATCCAATCCCAGGCTTTGGCAGTATCGGGAGAGGCGCTGTTGAGTTTGTTGACTTGTTGTCCAGCCTTGGATCGCAGCTGGTTCAGACTTGCTTCCGCGGCGGTGATACGTTGCTGAAGTGACCGGCCTTGAGCAACTCTGTCGTCTTGTTTGGCATTCTCTTCGCCTGCAGCATCGTCTTTCTCTCGTTGCTGGCGCGAAAGCTCTCTGGTCTTCTCGTTGAGCGCGGCAATATCGATCGATGGCGGCTCGTTCTCGAGTTGACGTTCTAAGCTCTTAATCTGGGCGTCGATGCGAAGGCGTTCTTGCTTGTGTGCTTTGGCACCCTTCTTCTCGGCCTCGATCTCGATCTCACAAGCCTTGTGCTGCTCTGAAGCCGTGTTTTGCTTCTTGATTTTCTGTTTGATGTCTTCTTGCGCACGTGTGACGAGGCGTTGCCGGCGCTTGACAACAGCATCAACAGCTTTGACGTATTCGTCCTTTGCATTGACAGCAGCCAGCGCGGGCTCGCATTCGCGTTGGAGGGCGGCAAGCTCGTTGTTAGCTTCTTTGGTACGTTCCTTGGATGCAAGATAGTTATCTCTTGCGACGTTGTATACAGGAAAAGGTCGCAGACGCTCCAGAGCTGCAAGCTTTTCTTGCTGTTCAGCACGCTCTCGCAGACGCTCGACATCACCACGCTGCATGTTTTGTCGGCCTTCGAGGTTCTTCAAGTTATCGGTGCGTTCGATTTGGTCGGCCTGATGCTTGCGCTGATCGCTGCGCATGGTTTTGAGTTGATCATGCCATTCACTCATGTAGTCGGGGGCGGCAGCCCTCTGAGTTTGGACGAGAAGCTCGATGGGATCCAGTGCAGCAAATTCAACAACACGGTCTTGAGGCAGGAATTGACACAGGTTGTCGACTTGAATGGAGAAGGATCGACAGAGTTCGGCGACAGCCTTCTGGGTGCTATTCCTGCCATCGATCATGAAGAAGGTTTTGTTGCCGGCGTCTCGTTTGATAATGCGCTTGATGACGGGATTGGTGCGATGTCGAGCAGGGTCGCGCTCGAGTTCAATCTCAATCTCAGCCTCTTTCTGACCATGTTTGACGAATTCCGAGGGATCCTTGGCTCGACCAAGAACGTCTGGTTTAGCACCCAGACCTAGACAGATGGCGCAGACCAAAGTACTTTTTCCAGTGCCGTTGGGGCCGATGATCATGTTCAAGCTGGGTCCAGGAAGAAATTCGGCCGAGGTGTATGTGACAAAGTCCTTCATGGCGACCCTAACGATAGAGCCAGGTGAATGGGTGAGGGGTTCTGCATCGGTCTGATCGTTTTCATAGCTCGACGGTAGTAGATGAGGCTGCGGCAGAGCATTAGTGACGGCGCGAGATGGGACAGTGCTGGAGGATACCTGTGAAGCATGGCCGTTCAAGCGTGGGCGTTTGTCCGAAGAGGGCGACGAGGCATCGATATCACTGTCGTCGTCGGCATCTTCGCGTGGCCTTCGCATAGGCACTAAGCCGGGCATGTTTGCAGTTGCGACAGCGATAGCGATGTACAAACGAGTCGTTGGTTTCGAATATGCAGGTGCTGCCTGACACTTTGGCAAGAGGGTGACGCGTTTGCCGACGCGCCGGGAAGTGGAAGGCGCGATGCTTCATCCGCTCGCAAACCCATTATCTACAACACTACCTAGCTTTTCACCTGCTTGTTCGTCCACTCGACCAAACTTGATTAATTAGATACATATGTCCGGTCGTGTCAAAGAATTTCTTCTTCGCGCCATATCATTCCTGCCCCAACGCCTCATAGTGGTATCAAATGCATCCGTGAATCCCTCATAACCCGACCACCCAAGCCTTGAGACTGCGAGCCTCCTCAATCGTCGCCGCTGTCATTGTCATCTACAAAACTCCCGTCGATACTCTCCTCGCCAGCGATGCTGGTCTGCAAGCTTGCTGTACTACCGACTCTCTGCAGCTTCATACGTTTTCGCAGAGGCGTGTTGTCTTCATCGTCTCCCAGCTCATCTCTTTCTCTCTTGTCCGTCTTGGAGTCAGACTTGCCTGGACGCTTCCCAAGCTTTGATCCCTTTACATCCTTCTTCATGCTTTCCTTCAGTCCGCGTTTGAGCACCTTCTTACGCACTCCTCCAGACTTGTCATCGTCTTCGTCCTCGTCGTCATCTCCGTTTTTGGAACCGCGTGAGTTTGGTGTCGGTGTACCGCCTCTGCTGCCGAGGGGAGATGCTCCGTTTGCATTATTAAGCCGGGCAGCTCTAGCTCCTCTGCCTCCAATTCCGAGACACTTTTCCAGATGTTGAGCAAAACGTGTGATAAGTAGACTGCGCTTGCACGACGGACATGTGTGCCACGGGATATATGTGCCGCCCTTGAGTCTTTCGCCAACCTTTGCAGCCTTCTTGTCAACGGGACCGCCAGTGTTGGGTTGGTCCGCCGAAGGAGAAGGAGGCGCAGTGCCGTGCTCCTTGGATGCATTTGATTCTGCCTTCATTCTCTCGCGCTCTTTCTTGGTCGGCGGTTTGTCGCTGCCAGCGACCGGGAAGGGGTTGCCATAGATGTCGTGACCAGGTCGCGTTGACCAGGGGATGTGTGTGCAGTACTGTATTTTCTTGGGAGGATTCGCATTCGCTAGAGGAGGATCCAGAAGTCGTGGGAGGTTACATGACGGGCAGATTGGCAGACCTGTAGTGGGGTCCACGGTTCGTAAAAGTAGTTTCTCGCGTCGATGGGTTTGCAGTACCAGGTCGTGGATAACCGTGTACAAGCAGTCGTTGATGATGCTCTGGGTCTGTCAAAGTCAGTACTAGACTTGGTCGACACAGACTCCGGCGCATACCAAAGACCCAAGGTCGACTTTCGCATCCTTGTCCGAAGACATGGCCGCAGTCTTGACTCCAAGAACTTGCGCCCGGACTCACACCACAATTTACGATCTGGTGACGGATGATGCGATGTTACCCACCCAACAAGCTCTTCTGGTGCGCGATGGTAGACTGACAGTGGCTATTCGACGGGGTGCAAGTAGCAAGCTGCGAGTTGCGGCTCCAGGGACCGACCAACGAGTCGCTTCCCCAGATGGCAATTTTAGCTCCCGCCTCGTCGTCTTTGTGGGGACAAGTTGCATGTGAAGATGAATTATGTTGGATGCACAAAGAGAAGCAAAATCATGTACATTTAATAAATCATGCCATTCTACATATCTGGGTGGCCAAGTCTGTCCGAGTGCTTATCTTTCACCCTGTCCAACGACTTCTATGTGCGCAAAACACGAAACGCCTTGTATTGTTACAACGCCATCACCTAGTCTGTCCACTATGACAGAGGGATACCCTCGTACTCAGCGTAGCCTAGAGCAAGGTTCATGTTCTGCAAGCACTGCGTGGCAGCACCCTTGAGCAAGTTGTCAATAGTGGCGTTGATGACAACGCGCTTGCCACTGCTGTGCACAGCGAACCCACCGATCTCAACACCGTGCTTGCCAGAGATGTTCTTGACCAGAGGGCTCTCGCCAATCACCTTGACAAGCTTCTCACCGTTGTAACGGTCCTGGTAGAGCTGACGGATGTCACGAGAAGCCATGGTCTCGGCCAGAGGAATCGAGATGGTGTGGTGAATACCGGCGAACCAAACAGCGACGTGGGGGATGAAGCCAATCTCACGTCCCAGTTGAGCGCTGATCTCACGCTCGTGAATGTGATCGGTCAAACTGTAAGGAATGAGGTTGTTGGTGAGGTTGTCTACGTCGTTCTTGGGGCTGGGCTTGGTGCCGGCACCTGAGTAACCAGAGACACCGAAAACGGTGGGGTTGGCAGGAGCTGCAGCAAGGTAGGGAACCAAAGGAGCGATACCGAGCTGAGCAGCAGTAGCGTAACATCCGGGGTTGGCGATACGGGTAGCGCCTGCGATCTTGCTACGCTTGACGAGCTCAGGCAAACCGTAAGTCCATGATGAGTCAAAGCGGTAATCGGCAGACAGATCGACAATAACAGACTCCTTGTGGCTGGAGGCCTCAATGGCATCAACGAAAGGCTTGCAGACACCGTTAGGCAGAGCCATGACCCAGCAGTCAATCTCACCAGCATCAGCCATGCGACGAACATCATCAGGAGAGAGGTTCTCGTATGTGATGTCGCGTTTGGTATAACCAGCAAGCTTCTTACCCTTCAGCTCACGCGATGAGACGTGGCGGAGGTCCATGTTGGGGTGACGGTTCAGGAGGTCAATCAGAGCCTGGCCAGTGTAACCACGGGCGCCAATGAGAGCGATCTTGGATGGGTAGTCCTTGTCCTGGTTCTTGATACCAAGAGGAGGGTTGGGGTTAGTGGTAGTGGCGTAGCCACGTCTGGTGGGAGTGCCAAAGGTGCTGCAGGTTGTTAGCAAGTATCGTTATCACAGGTCCAGCACGACTCACCTGCGAACACGCTGCATGTTGCGCGAGGAGAGAGAGCTGGTAGAGAAAGATCTGGTCTGCTGTCCGAGCGACTCTCTGTGCTGCTGCAGCTTCTGTGCGACATCCTTGATTCTAAGAGCGCCGGATGCAGCGCGGTGGAGTTGGCTCTCAAGGTTGTTGTCGCCAAACATTTGTCTGCCATGTTGGATGAACTCGGCCATCAACTCGCGGACTTCCTCAGGTGTCTCAATGCCGTACCAGAAGAGAACTTCACCCTGGCGAGCAATGCTGCCATCGGCCTTCTCGGAAAACCAGGTCAAGTTCTCATCATCCTGCTTGACGGTCCAAGCAAGCTTGGGGTAGTCGTTCTTCAAGTGCTGGAAAACGTTGTCGGCAATGTTGGAAAGCCATGCGGAACGGGTCATGGTCAGAGTAGCCAAGTGTGCCAGGCCGCTGGGAGAGGACGAGTCAGGAGGAAGGACAACTGCGAGAGCCTCCATACCCTCATCGTGGTAGGCAGCGAAAGTCTTGCCTTTGAGGCTGTCGAGGTAGCGATCGACAACGGCCTCTGCATCGAGACCCTCACGGTCACGAACAAGGACCTCCTTGAGCTTGTTCACGTCGGAGAATTCAGAGAGCGATGAAGCCTTGTGGAGCTTGGTACCGCGGCGAATCAAGGTTCCGGCACCGGTATGGGTGAACAACTCACGCTCGAGACTCTCAGGGTGGATGATGGCGACACTGGAGGAGCGAGGCAGATGGTCAAGAAGATCCTTGATGTCTCTGATCTTGGAACGAGTGCCGTGGATAACCCAGGGCATGTTCATGTAGCGGTCGTACTCTTCATCGAGGTTGATGGCCTCGATCAACTTGCCCGTGTCCTTGTTGTGCAGACCGCCCTTCTCGGACAGGTAGACAATCTTAAGAGGAACAAGGGCCTTGGCCAGCTCAGCAGCGGCCTTATCGGCATTGACGTTGAGGAGTTGACCCTCGTTGTTCTCGGCCATGCAGGTGAGGACGGGAATGTAGTTGTCGGCGATGGCGGCATTGATAGGGTCGGTGTTGACCTTGTTGACCTCGCCAACAAACTTCCATGTGTCCTTGTCTTTGTAGTCGGCCATGAGCACGCCCGAGGTAATGGGACGAGCACGAACTCCCCATGACTCAAGAGCCTCGACGAGCTTGAGGTTCTCCTCGAGGAACAGCTTGCGCGCAACGCCCAGGGTAGGGCCATCGGTGATACGGATGCCCTCGCTGTATTGAGGCTCAATGCCAGCTTCTCCGAGCAGCTTGTTCATCTGGGGGCCAGCTCCGTGGATGATGACGGGGAATAAGCCCATCTGGTTGAGGTTGCGCAGCGAGCTGCATAGGACATCGATGTAGTCGGTAAGGATGGCACCGCCAACCTTGATAACGGCGAACTTTTGTGACGAGACGGACTGGAACTGCGAGAGGTATTGCTGCACCTCACCTGACGGGGCCCAGCTGCGTCAGTGTCTGTCGGTCCATGTCTCTCTCGAGCAGCAGCTATTACTCACGCTTGCTTCCAAGGTTCTGCAGCACATTGATGACGGCCGAGCGGGCCGACGTCTCTTCATGACGAGTGCCCTTGGACACAGTGGCATAGCCGCTGGCAAGGGCCGGGCGGACAGCTGCTCTGCATACTGCTGCCGCCGACACGCGAGCGGGCCTGGCCCTGCCGAGCGCGCGCATACAAGGACGAGCCAACATAGCGAAGTCTTTGTTTCGGGTTTGTCGTCGGGGGGTTCAGATTTCACACGCCTACAACATGCAGCAGCCCAATGAGTAACAGAGCAAAAGCACAACAGTCCGCTTTGCAAAAGGATGAGAAAGTACCAATGACAGGCAGGGTAGTTGCGGGTCTTGACTCGACGCCGATGTTCGGCACCGCCGTATCGCGACCGCTTGTCTTATCTCAACCAATTTTCATCAAAATCTAATCAGATTCTTCACCTACCCCTCCTTCACGACTCGCGCACCTGTTCGTCCGGTGAACATGTTCCATCGTCCTTCTCGTTGCTTGCGGTTCCTGATTTGGGTCTATAGCCCAACGCTCCGTGTCATACAGAGACAGGCACTCCTTCTTTCTGCTGCTCTGTGATACAGTGCACCGCACGTCTGTACTTATGTACTTATGCGCACTTATATTACATTCTATCAGAGATCCACTTTATGTGCAAGCTATCGCTGTTGACCAATAACAATGACTCCTTCCCGACAACGCCGTCGCTGAAATCACAATTTTTACTGTCTTGTATCTACACTTCTTCCTCTTCAGATGAAGCTTCGTCGTCTTCGTCGCTCTCGTCCCAGCCTTCGGCCTCGAGACTGGACGATCGAATACCGAAGCTCAAGGCGAATCCCAAAAGACTGATACCACCAAAAATTCCAAAGGCAAGAGCTTCGCCCTTGGGCCGTACATGTGTTGCTGCAGTGAACAATGATCCAGATATGAAAGGTCCGGCAGCACGTCCGGCAGCTGAGAGAGTTTGAGCAAGGCCATTAAGCGTGCCCAAGACTGAGTGGTTTGGCGCTGAGTTCGTAATCTGTTCTCATGATTAGCATTTGATACCAGATGAGTGAAATACTTGGTCTTACCAGAAGCAAGGCACTTGTGAGCCCGCCAACTGCTGCCACGGTCTTGACGATAAGCACCGCCCCGAGCTCAATCCACAACCAAATCTTGCCAGCTTGGGTACTGTGGCCAGATCCATCCTTACCATCCTTATAACCCACCCAGGGCATGAGCAGGAATGCAATGACGAAGCCAAACAGGCCAACGCGATAAGTGGTCTTGTTTCCCACCTTCTCGCGAAGCTTGCCAAAGACGCCGACTTGAAATACGATGGTGACTAGCCCGGCAAAGCCCAGCGATAGACCAATTTCCTCAGGTGACAGACCACGACCGGTTGGAGGTACTGCCTGCGCGAAGATGGGATAGAGTGAGTTGTACGAAATGTTGGACAACTGGAAGATGAGGAAAGTGATGAGCAGGAGGATGGTGTCACGGTTGAAAACAGCGGAGCTGCTGAGCGTTTCATGATTACCAGCACCCAACAAGTGGGTAGATTCTCCGTCGCTCTCATCGTCAGTTGTGTCTTCTTCAGCGCCATCATTTCGGGCGCTGACAGCTGAATTGGCGTGGTGCTCGTGGCGTCTGACATACGAAGGCTTTCTAGCATTCCCAGTAAATTGCCAAAGCCATGCAAAGAGATTGGAGACGCGTTTGTTGAGAGGCGGCAGATCTTTGGCTTCCTCCAGAGATTCTTCGAGAAAGATGATTGTAAGGACAAAATCAACGAGCAGAACTCCGGCGCTGAGCAGATTCGGAGCCAGATAAGGGTATGGGTTAGGCTTGCCGCTCCAGGGAATGGTCTCGAATACCAGCAATCCACCAACAAGAGGGCCGGTGATGCCGCCAATGCCGTAGACTACAGGAAGGTAGGTAAAGGCTCTACTCTGGTTGCTTCGGTCGGTGATCTCACCCAGACAGGTACTGATAACACCCTGGTTTCCATTGACCAAGCCCATGAGAGTTTGAGCGAAAATGGCCTGCCACAAGGTTCGGCTGAAGCCAAAGACAACAAAACAGACGGCAGTCAACAAAGTACCCATGAGAACGACGGGTTTCCTTCCAATCCTATCGCTAAGCCAGCCCCAGAAGAAATTGGTAGCAAATTGTGCCAAAGCAAAGCTAGAGGCTATCAGACCGACGTACAAGCCAACCTGGCCGTTCTTGACTTCTGGGAAGGTGGAAGCCATGGCAGGCAAATAGGGCGAGATGGAGTTCAGGGCAGTCTGCTCGGCGAGGGCTATGACGGCAAGGATGGCCAATTGGGCCTTGGGGAGCGGGGTCTCATTGTGCGTGTCATCTTGCGGGCCGGACTGGGCATCGGCGGGGAGGTTGGACGACGAGGGATTGGGCGAAGAGGGAGGTTTTCCACGTCCGCTGGGTGGTGAGGTGGGAAAGGTCTGGTAGTGTAATGTCGACGATTGCTGCCGGAGCATAGGCTTCTTGTCGGCGGGTGCCATGGAAGAGGGCGGCAGAAGGTAGCGGAGGATGAAGCCTCCTCGTGCGCTTTAGAGTCGCGCAAGGCGAACGGAGTGGTGGCAGCTAAGACGGCGAGATCTGATGGCGACAATGTTTGTGTTCAAGGCACGCGAGAAGTTGCAACTTGCAGACGGTGCTTTGTGCCTGCCAAAAGACGATCGTTTTTCCCACCTTCCGCCAACTGCGACGCTGTGACGCGCATTCCCGTTTTTTCCCACCTTCCTACCTCGGTCGCCGTTCCTCTGTACATGTCCACCGCATCCGTACCTGCAGTAGGTTCACGCTTGCACGACATGCCACGAGAATCGAAACAAAATACCATTCTACATGGTGTGAAAATTGAGAGGTGACATGTCGCGCAGCCAAATATACGTACAAATGCCCATGAACGCCTCGCTATGCTGCATAGCATATCATCTCAATGCCAGATGCAAGTAGTACAACCGTCAAAATCCATATTCCGCCAGACCATACTCACTCTACAGTGGCTCAGAAGAGCCTTCCTGCATCTTGCCCATGCGCTGATCTTGTTTCCATCGAACAGTCCGGTCGACTCTGCTTTCGCCCGACAACTGGCTTTGTGGCTCAATCTCTCTCCAGCTGCCTCGTCCACGGCGATTCGAGTTCTCTGGTGACAGACTTCCGCTCTCACCCCACATGCTGAGTCGTTGTACCTTTCGAAGCTTCCTGAGACCCCAGACTATGGCAATCATACAGAAGACGCCGCAAGATATGCTGACCAGCGGGAATCCAAAGTCGGTTTCTTCGATGAAATTCTTCAAGTTCATGCCGTAGAGACCAGCAAAGAAGGTACCTACACCGATACCAAGTGCCAGAATCGTGAACTGTAAATCCAAGAGCATCAACGAGTTGCGGTTTGCGTCCAAGATCGCTTTGACGCTGTTTTGGGTGTCAGCCTGGAATTGATAATCCCCGTTGGTCCCACTTACATTTCTTCGGTATTGCGAATGTTGCTGACCAAGTTGCTACTCGCCTGCACAATTTCGTCGCATACCTTGTAGTATGATTCGAGCAACATCTCGACTTCGGTGTGGTCGTCCTCTTCGCGTATCACCCCATTCGCATTCTCGGTCAGATACATGTCTGACAGATCGTCATCTGCCTCGAGAAGATCATCAATGGCATCACGAACTAAGCGCGCTTTCTGCTCAAATGTGCCCAGCTTTTTCGAATAGATCAACAAGTGACGCAGCTTGTTGCGATCAATGTCTTCTTCAAGCTCTCTCAGAACTTGTACGACAGGCTCGCGCACGCCTTCAAATTCTCCCTCGAGCGCCGAAGTGACGCTTATCAAAACAGCTTCCAGCGCGCGAAACTCGTATGGCAGGGTGTCGGCAGATCGGCCTTCTCGCAGCTGAAGTTTGCCTTCCAGATCGTACATGAAGATGGACTGGGTATGCGAGTCGGTTGTGCCGTAAGCATCGAACACCAGAACTCGGTTGTGGTTGATGAGACAGCTTATATGTAGAATTTTTATCAGAATGGCCGACGGGCGTACGAGAATGTGCGGCAGCGAAGCAGAGTCGATTTTTCGAAGATCACGAGGCAGAAGACCACACTATTACGCTCAAGTGTCAGACGGAACTTCGTGTTATGGTGGTTGTAAAGTGATACCTTAGCTATAAGCTCGCTCTTCTTGAATGCGCCGTTGACCAGTGTGACTTTGCCATCACCGTCGAATTCAGTACATCGCATCCTAAGCTCGTTTGTCGGTTTGACGATGCGTCCCAGACTAGCAGCTCCCGCATCGTCAAGTAACCTTGGTAGAGGTGGAAGGTCATTCGGCTGTAAGGGAGCTGTCTTCTTTGGCCGAGCCTGCTGCCATGGCCTTTGCCATCTTGACTTTGTCGCACTGTTCCAGAATCCGCGACATGAGGAGTCCACCGTCTGCTTTTCTGCTACTCTTGAGAAAGTCCTACCTTGTGTGCTCGTCAAGATGTGTGTTCGAGCGGTATGCGGCGTAGCAAGGTGATGGTTCCGGCGGATTCGTGAGTGTGATGCAAGAAACGGCAGACATTCGGCTTGGATCCTCAGAAAGTTCAGAACTGCATGCGATGGCACAGGCGCGCGTACGAATGGCAGCGCTTGCATGTTCTGTCCGTGGTTGGTATTGTCGATTCCGCCTTACAACTTTGATGAATCTTTTCGCTATTGCAGAATCGCGACGACGTCAGATGCTGCTTGGCGGCGTCTCGTGTTTCTCCAAGTCGATCTAGTGGCTCTGGTGACCCTGGTCTGGCTCATGAGCCTCGATAGATAATCGAAATCAAGCTATCAAATCACTAGACCAAGTATCAATGATCATAAGCGTCTCTGTTCTTTTGGACTTGAGTTCTAGCCGAGATATCACTGTTCTGGAGATGAAACATGGTGTTGCTGATTCATCGTGAAATTCTACCACGAATATTGGTGGATGATGTCAACCCTTCTTTGTCAAGTGACAAACATTCAAAGATAAACACCCCAAGCTGATATATACTATTTTAGATGAGATTTTCAGGTATCGACTCGAATACTGGACGTACAACAGACGAATCACGGTAGCTTTGGCTTGTGAATAGGTATTCGGATATAAAGTCGACCATGGCACGTGGCGGTACAGACGACAAAAGCGCCACACAAACCCTGAGTGGCGCTGTGTGAGACAAAACGCCCGGACATCGTCAGAGATCGCAGGCTCTCTGCATCGGTGAGATTTGAAGCACGATTACCTACGATCTGCAGACGACGGGTGCGTGTGGCCTCGATCTGGGCTGGGCGCAACAGCGTGTCGGAGCATGAGCTGCACACAGATTACCGCAAGCGTGAGTTGCTCGACATGGAAACGTCCGCAGGGCCCCTCTCTCCCGCAACGTCAATGTCATGGCTCCCATGAGAAATCTCTCCGATCCCATCGGCCCTCTCGTGTCTGTTCAGATCAGATTCACCATGCCCCTTTCAGACACAGTTCACCCTGTTTTCCGGTACTATCGCATCGCCAGTCGTTGCTTGGATCTTGATGCTCTGCTGTTTTGCGCCCATGTTGGCCAACGATCGCTCTTCGCTTTCCTCGCGAGTACCAACTCATCTGCTTCTTGAGACTGATGACATAGGCTCGCCTCACAAACTTTTATCTTACTCTACCGCTAACCGTTCGCCGTGTTCTGACGATGACATCGTCTCCTCTCTAGAGCATACACTCAACGCTAGCCTCTCAATACTCTTAATATCATCTATTTGTGTCCGACAACCTTGTTCTTCGCTCTCTGCGCCATAGGACTTAGTACATCCCATCTTGTCTTTCCCACCGCTTTCCCATCTTACACAGCACACGTGGGCAGAACACCATGTCTCCTAAAGCACGAGTCCTCATCTACGTGCTACGCCGCGACCTACGACTTGCCGACAACCCTGTTTTCCACGAGGTGTCACGGCTGTCCCAGCAATCACAGCACCCCTTCACTCACTTCCTTCCCGTCTTCACATTCCCAGCCAACCAGGTCGAGGTTTCTGGCTTCGTATCCGATTCCGCCAAAAAGTCGCCATACCCGGAAGCCAGAGCCCCGGTCAGTGGCTTCTGGCGATGTGGTAAGCTCAGGGCAAAATTCCTGGCCGAAAGTGTCTGGGACTTGAAAAAGGACTTGGAGAGGATTGGAAGCGATCTTCAGGTACGCGTCGGTACCGTTCACGATGCGGTCCAGAGCATACTCCAAGGCTACAAGGAGAACAACCAAGTCGATATTGCAGGGGTCTGGATGACCAATGAGGAGGGTGTCGAAGAGAAGAGAGAAGAGAAGGATGTCAGGAAGTTGTGCAAAGAGTTTGATGCCGAGTTCAAGCTTTGGCAGGACGAGAAATACTTTGTCGACGAGTACGTTCATTTCCACAAGATTGCTGCTCAATACACAAGACTGACAGAAACACCCTAGCCGCGACATTCCACTCGACGACCCGCGTAAGCTGAGCGACGTGTTCACTGCGTACAGGAAGACCGTCGAGCCTCTGAGATCTGCACCGCGCAAGATCATCCCGGCCCCTTCTACCCTACCGCCTCTCCCCGAACACATTCCTGCACAATCCGAGCCCTTCCAGATCCCAGACTCCTTGAAAGGCATCATGTCAGCCTTGACAAAACCGCTTGGAGATGATATGGGCATTCCGAATATGCCAAGCTGGCCGAAAGGAGCAGAATCGGCCCACCCATACGTGGGAGGCTCTAAATCAGGTCACGAACGCATTGATCATCTTATTGAAAGCGGTAGCATGTCCGCATACAAGGATACTCGTAATGGACTACTGGGCCAGGATTTCAGCACAAAACTATCGGCATGGTTGGCTCTTGGATGTTGCACAGCTCGCGAAATACACTGGAAGCTGATCGACTTCGAAGACGGAAAGACACCACTTGGAAAGAACGCTCCAGGATATGGCAAGGGCGAAAACAAGGGCACAGCCGCTGTACGCTTCGAACTTCTATGGCGAGATTATATGCGCCTGTGTACACGCAAGTTCGGACCTCGCCTTTTTCGTGTGGAAGGCTTCAGGAACGACCAGAACGCTTCATGGAAATACATCTCTAGCCCCTTCAGCGATTCGACTGACAAAAAGAACAAAGGCGGCAGCAATGATGACGCAACTGCAGCAGCTGTGATGCGATTCGTCACAGGCCGAACAGGCACCGGACTCATCGATGCTAGTCAGCGCGAACTTTTCTTGACGGGATACACCTCAAACCGTGCAAGACAGAACGTCGCCAGCTACTTGTCTAAACACCTTGGAGTGGATTGGCGTATCGGTGCTGAGTGGTACGAGTGCAATTTGATCGATTACGATCTCTCCAGCAATTGGGGCAACTGGCAGTACGTGGCTGGAGTAGGCAACGACCCTCGCGGCGAATCGCGCGTTTTCAATCCCATCAAGCAAGCTCTGGACTACGATTCGCAAGGCGACTACATCCGTACTTGGGTCGAAGAACTCAAGGACGTAAAAGTGGGATCTCAGAGCGAAGGCACACAAGATTCGCAGAACCTGATGGGTGTCTTTCAGGCATGGAAGTTGCCAGAGGAGGAGAAGAAGAGATTGGACATACAGTCTGTAGAGTGGGTGCAGAAGCCTTTGGTAAAGATTGACTTCTCACTCAACAGAAGAGGTGGTGGCAGCAAACGCGGTCGTGGTAATGGACGTGGTGGGCGTGGAGGAGGCCGTGGAGGAAAGTCTGACCGAAGAGGCACGCCTGAGAAGGCACATGCATAAGCGTTTGTATTTGCTATAAGCGAACACTCGACTACATCCTTGATTTCATTAACAATTTGATCTTCCAGAAGCTCTCTTGGCCATTCAAAATGTAGTGTCGCTTCCTATGGCTCTGCATAGTATATCAAGGCATGGTGATTTCGTCATATGACACAGCATTCTGTGCAAAGTAAGTGGCGCCATTGAGCCATTATGCCGATGCTCTGCAGGATCGCACAACCTTTTACTGTTCGCTGACAGACGAGTCAGCAAGAGATAGCTCCTTAGATGGCTACATAGAATCGATTTGGGCACCGGTGGCCGCGAATGATCCTGCCAACTCTACTGTGCGGGAGAAAGTCTTGGAAACCAAGCATGTGAGCAGTGTTTTAGAGCCCTCAGAACGGGAAAGACAAACTCGGTCTTGCGATAATGATCTGAAGTGTAGCTATGCGTACTTGTAGTAAGAGCTCAGAGCTATGAGATGTAGGTACGACTGCGGGGTTGATCGCCACAGATGGCAACTTGAGGGTGGCATGAACGCAGTCACACAAAGCACTCGAGCACAGGAGGATGGACATCTCAAGCAAAGTCGTTAGGCAGCCGAATAAAGAGGATTTCTCAGCATCATCATCCAAATACGGTTGATCGTATGGCAGCAGCGTATTCGGGACCGTCACCCCGTGGGATCCGGAGCATCTGATGATGGATGCAAGCCGCGCGGAGACGGGAACGTCAAATCTCGTCATCGCTTGGCTCCTATTACGCTGACATTCCGCCTTCTCTGCAAGCAGCTAAATAGGCAGCCAGACCTCTGCTGTTTGGAAGCTTTCTATCCCATCAGCAAACATGAGGTTCTCACACATTCTTCCTCTGGCTGCTTTGAGCGCTGCATTCGTTGTTCCCAACGAGCAAGTCTTTAGCGAACTCTCCATCGATGACACCACCCACGCTCGTGCAAACCAGGGAGCCTGGTCGGAGCAGGTTCTCTCTGAGCTGAAGCACGATTTTGCTGAAGCCGAGAAGGGCATCAAGGAGGCATCAAACAATGCCAAGCATGCTCTCGATGAGGCCTTCAGCTCTGCTTCGAACATTGGACACGCAATGACGACCAAGTTCCAAGAAACTGCTTTCGACGCCAAGTCATGGTTCGAGTCTGCTGCCGACAGTGCATACGATGCTCTGGACAGCCACGAGCACCCCCACCCTCCTCACCATGGTCCTCCCCATCACGGGGACGATCCTCATCATGGAGGCCCTCACCACGGTCACAAGCCAAATGAGACCGTCTGGCAATTGCTTAGCTCTTCCAAGTACACTGAGAAGTTCTCCAAGCTCATCAGCGAATACCCCGACCTGGTCGAGAAGCTTAACTCCACCAAATCTGGAAACTTGACTGTGTTCGCTCCAAAGGATACTGCATTCCCTGACCACCATCCCCACCACAAGCCATCAAAGGAGATGATCAAGAAGTTCATCGAGTATCACATCAGTGACGACTTCTACCCTGCCGGCAGAGTCCTTATCACCCACACTATCCCTACTCTCATGGAGGGTGAGCACTTGCCTGGAAAGGCTGCTCAGAGACTTAGCGTTCACCTCGGTCTCAGAGGTCTGACCATCAACTTCTACTCTCGCATCGTTGCCGTCAACATTTTCGGTACCAACGGAGTCATCCACGGAGTCGACAGCCTCCTCATTCCTCCTCCTAGAGCCTTCAAGATCATTGACCTCCTACCTTCCGAGTTCTCCACCTTTGAGTTGGCTCTTGGCAAGACTGGTCTCCTTGACGCTTACAACAGCACCGATCACCCCAGCGGTACTTTGTTCGCTCCTTCCAACTTTGCATTCCAGAAGCTCGGCCCCAAGATCAACGGATTCCTGTTCAGCGAGTACGGCCGCAAGTACCTCAAGGCTTTGATCCTCTACCACGTAAGTAAACCAGATCTGTGAAGCTTACCTGACGATGCTGACTGAATGTAGACTGTTCCCGACAACGTTCTGTACAGTGATGCCTTCATCAAGGCCGAGGGACATGATGGCATCCCTAAGGGTCACTGGCACGTCGATCTTCCCACCGCCCTGGAGGACCACTCCTTGTCGGTTGATGTAGGAAGATATGGCGGTTTGATTGACATCAAGGTTAACGCCTTCTCTCGCGTCAGCGTGCAGGATGGCATCGCCTCAGACGGAGTGATCCAGGTGGTCAGCGACGTCTTGATTCCTCCCAAGAAGCTTGGTAGCGCTAAGCTCAGAAGCACGAACTGGTTCGGATCCGAGAAGGAGCTCAGCCTCGAGGAGTTCAAGGCCCGCTTCGAGCCTTACGTCGAGAGAATGATTGACCTCTAAAGTAGAGGCGAAAATATTATCCGTGTAATATGACCATACGATCCTTTATGATTAGTTAGTTAGTCGGTTATCAGTATCCACCAGGGCACTCGATATCCAGAATAAAGCCAAGTTTTCCTTTCTGATCCATGTCCATAATGTCCTTAATATCCTGCAGACGCTGGAATGTCACCTGGTGGTTAGTCGAGCATAGTCTGGCATGCGGGTTCAACATGTCTTATTTTGCGCACACTTTCCAGAGTAATATCCGGCACATGACGGTGAATCTCGTATATTAATGTTGTCTTTACAGGCTCGATAGACGAGCAATCAGGTATGAGAGTGAAGAAGGTTGGGGCTGGCTAGGTGTTGCGGCGGACCGAGCGGCTCCGCAAATGGCGACGCGTGATTGGCCAAGTGCACCGGAAGTCAAGACAGCACAGCGCTTCAAGTTTTGTGCAGCAGCAGCAGCAGCAACAGCAACAGCACCAGCGTCCAGACTCGTCGTCTTCAGTCCAGTCTGGCAAGCAGGGCAGCTCATCGTCTCTGTCGCCAAGTCAATCGTTTCACAGTCGCGGCATAGGCACGACAAGGACACTGGTCAATTCACAATGGTCGCCCACCTTCACCCGCGTTCGCGGTCCACCATGTCGCTCTTCAGCGGCTGCCTCGCCATCTGCTTTGCTGTTGTTGCAGCTCCTCACGTCCTTCCGTGTCCCGTCGACAAGACACAGTTGGCCGATAGTGCTGCTTCACCAGATGGCGAGCCCCGACGCCGCAGACGCCGCAAGCAGTCCGCTGCGCCTCTCGACTCCGACCGATCAGACGACCACGACACCACCAACATCAACGACATGGGCCGTCCCAAGCGCGAATGCCCTGTACCCAAGCCCAGCGGCCTCATAGGCCAAGTCATGGGCTTCAAGCCTCACGAGCAACGACAAAATCCCACAATCATCATCCAGACATTGCGAGACCGACACAACACACAAGACGCAGATTCGAGCGACAAGTCTTTGTAAAAATTCCGTATGGGATAACCTCAGCACATACACTATACTGGACGCTCCGCCCACGTCTACGAGCAACCACTTCCCGACAGGCCATGCACTCCTCCAGCCGACACATAGCTACAACTGCCAGTCCCTGTGCTCGTCGAGTTTTCCGCCGTCGTCAGTGTGACATTGTCGAAACTGATGTTGAAGCACGGGTGTACCTTCGAGCAACTGACGCTCGCTGTACGGTTCTTCGACTCTTTGCCCGAC
>Ga0058697_10000165_pt1 | contig 32078 bp, 35 predicted proteins | sample AgamicAsMae_FD_66619 | JGI IMG/M metagenome (GOLD analysis project Ga0058697, IMG submission 66619) | Agave microbial communities from Guanajuato, Mexico - As.Ma.e | ecosystem: Host-associated > Plants > Phyllosphere > Phylloplane/Leaf | place: Guanajuato, Mexico | collected 2012-06-04
ACAGCAGCAGGGATTCCCACGTGGTCACCCACCGTAGTACTAATCTGCCGTTCAACTGCTTATGTATGGCAGAGCGGACGGGATGCCCAGTTTTCAGCTGACTGTGGCCGTACGTGCTGATGTCCCCATCTTGAGGTATCATATACTGTTTGCCTCGGAGCCATCGAGGGAGAAAACGTGACTGATAAAGTGTGCGACGTTGATTTCGTGTGTAGATTATCAAGACGGGAGGAAGAGACTGCCGCACACCGAAACAAGGCATAAAGTCGCAGTAAGGCGGAAGAGCGATTGGGTAGAGAAAGACGGCAAGGAGGTTGGACTTGTACAATCATTGGGTGTCAGTTGGCTTGAATGACGTTTCTGCCTTGAATTTGGGCGCCGACCTGCAGCTTGGACCGCGACTGCCCCCATCGCGTACTTTCCTGATTCTGGACATTTGCTGGCTTTCTCACAGACCTGGTCTCGGAGAGAAATTGAATTCCAGAAACAAGAAACAACACAACAAGCTTCTCGGAAAGACGTGTGTCAAGAGTCGTCGGGCTTCTCTGCGCTGCTGAAGCTTACACCCCAAATATCCCCGCGCTACCAAACCCACAACCGTTTCTACCAAACATCCTACCCGTCAGGGTCAGAGACATCCTTCGTCATGTCGCGCTCGCAATACGGCCGCCATTCCAGCAACGACCTCGCCTACGGAGAAGAGCCCCAAGCACAACGATGGGACCGCGACCGCTTCGAACGCTACTCACGCAGACCTCCTGCCCCTGTCGAGGAACGCGAGACGTTCCGATTCACCGAACATGACCGCCCGGGTCGCCAAGATATCCATATAGAGGAGAGAATCGACAGAGGTCCGCCTCCACGACGTGAAAGAGACGTGTTCGCTGAAGATTCGTACGGTCCTGCTGCCAGGCCTCGTCGCTCAGACCGCGAGCTCTTCGGCGACAGAGACCCTCGCGAGCTTGCCGATCTCCAGCTCGCTCCCTACAGGAGGAAGTCAATTATCGACCGTGACTTCGAGTTTCGCGAGACCAGAAATGTCCCGCGACCAGGTCTGCAGAGGAGACAGAGCAGTCTCGACACCTTCGACCGCCGACCTCTGCGCCGATACGAGCAAGACGAGTACCGCATCCCGCCCGGCGTCCCGATTCCGCTGCCGCGTCGTCGATCTCCTTCACGCGGACCCCCTGGTGGCTGGTACGAGGAGGAATACGAGGATGTGAGACGCAGAGACTACTCTCCACAGGACTCGTACCGCGATGTCGAGATCATGCGTGAGAAGAGCGTTCACCGTAGACGCGGAAACCGCGATAGGGCTAGAAGCGATGCCCGTAGTTCGACCACCAAGCGTAGTGGGCGAACCACTCGCAGCTCTAGCAGTAGCAGTAGCAGCAGCAGCCGGAGCAGTGTCACCGAAGTCAGTCGACGCAGTAAGCACAGTAGACATGGCAGTCCCAGTCCGCCAAAGATCGGCAAGAAGGGAAAGACTCGCATGCCCAAGAGGCTGGTACGTAAGGAGGCCATCATCAATCTGGGCTATCCCTTCGAGGAGGAGGTGAGACTCTGTCGACATTCAAGCATCAACATTTAGGCTGACGAGCAACAGGAGGACTTCATTGTCGTACAGAGAGCTCTGGACAAGGAGCACATTGACGAAGTGATTCGCATCAGCGAGCAATACAAGGAGCCGAGTAAGCCCATCCTCTATGCCAACGCGTGTGTACACTTGCTGATGGGAGCAGAAACCAAGACGTACCGCTACGACGAGCCCGCCGAGGAGCACTATGAGCACCTCAAGACCGAGTGGATCAACCCTCCGAGTGTTCGCGCTCCCTCTCCTGCCCGCTCCGCTCGTACTCGCCGCAGTTCTCCAGCCCGTACAGTTCGCCATCCATCGCCCACCCCGCCTCCACCTCAGCCACAGACTATCTACATTCGCGACCCTCCGCCCGCTCCTCCTCCAGCTCCTATCTATATCAGGGAACAAGCTCCTCCTCCACCTCCTGCTCCTATCTACATCCAGGAGCCCTCCCGGCCTGCTCCACCTCAACAACAACCCATGACTATTGTACTGCCCGAGCGCCGCCGCGAACACAGCCGTGACGTCCACGCCGAAGTCCGCGCCTTGGAAGCTGAGGCCCGCGCTCTTCGTCTCGAACGTGAAGCCCAGCAACACCACCATCATGGCCAAATTATCGTAGCACAGCCACAACAATCTGGCTACGAGATGGTCGAGTATAGAGAACGTCGTCCCGACCGAGAAATCGTCGAATATGTGGAGCGGGACAGAAGTCCCAAGAGAGAAGTCATTCGTGTGGAAAAGGACCGAAAAGGTAGGATGGCGCTTGTCAGGTCTGCGCGGTGATCGGTGTGTCTTTTCCCTGCGTAGACCGCAAAGTATATCTTGATCATCTGGCTGACACGTTCTTCACAGCCGCCGAGAAGGAGAGAAAGCAGGCTAGGAAGATTGCCATGATGATGGCTACGCTGTCATGAGGTCGAACTTCTGTATCCAGCGACAACAACGCAATTATTGCAAATCTGCAGCAAGGTTCCATGTTTTTGGTAATGATTTTCCCTGGACACGTGTGACGGAAGGGTCGGAAGCTGGTCTTCCTGTTTCTTCCAAGCGAGGCGCAGGTGCAGCAGGTTGATTGTTTCTTTGTCCAAATTCAAGCAAGTAACGAATCTATGATGAATAATATTTGCAATCATTTCCAACATTGATTTGCAAATGATCTGCGCTTTCCTCTAAGTCGTTTCCAACTCTTCGCGCTTTTACTGTCTACAAACACACCATCATAAGGATTACTCTGTGTGCAATCATCTAGACCATACTCGCCAACCAACGTCCCATCTTCATTTCCATATCGTACTCCTCGACACATCAGTCTTATTCTCATCCAACTTTCCAATTCTCTCCCTTTCATGCTCCTCGTCTTCTTCTTCCTCTGAGATCCTCGGCACCATATCGATATAACCAGAATACCGCGATGCATCAGGCACAACAGCCTTAACTTCCTCAGCCGTGCCAAATCCACCAACAGCAGAGTCGATTCCAACAACAGAATCAGCATGAGGGTTTAACTTTGACATCACAATCGCCAATCCATCCATTAGTTCCGCAAAATCGGGAGTTTGGAAATCAGTAGATGTGTATGAGGGTGTGGTGGAATGATGTGCAGACTCTGAATGGAGGCTCGGTGAGTGTCTGTATTCGTCTAGAGATCTTGTGGGTGTGGGATGTAGGGGAGGTACGGTATCTTGGCTTGCTGATGTGTTTTCGGGGTTATGACTGAGTTGTCGTTGGGCATTGATGGCGGTATTGTCGGAGCCAATACTGATGTGCTCGTCTCGGGGACTAGGTGCTTGAGCGCATTGGTCTGATTGTTCCATGAACGGTGATACGGGCTGAATATCAAGTCTTGGGCCCTGAGGAGTAGTGGCTATCGTTCTTGGCTCCGTGTGGTCAGACGGCGTTTGTTCCACCAATGATGATGCCTGAGTTGGGAATTCGTCTGCTGTGATTGTTGAAGGGTGTTGCTGACCAGCCAGAGTACCTCGATGCTGCTGCTGCTGCTGCTGCTGCTGCTGCTCCTCTCTCCACAGATATACAACGACCCTTTTCTCAGCTTCGACAACTTTAGAGTGGCGTCGACTGAAGTACCGAGCCAATTTGGATCTTCGCATCATCATTTTGAAGGTATTGTTCAAGAAAGTCGTCTCAGGCTCTGATTTGGCATGAGCGTATTAGATGCAGGTCACTTCTCCATGCTTGCTCGGTCAAGAGTAATGTCTGCAGGGAATGATCGCGACGGTAGATAGACAGACTCCTTAAACCAACCAAGGAGACAGATCGGCGCCACCTGGATTGATCAGATCAAGGTACTTGATCGTTGGTAACTACGTCGAAACCCGATATGGTAGTGACAATGTGACGAATGCAGGTATCGAAAGCTAGAGATGGCAGTCGTTTCCGAGCCGGCCAGAATGGGCCAAACGTACGCGTCGAGGAGAGCATCTTGATGTTTTACAATCCGTGTGAAAAAGATCGAGGCGGAATAGTTCCAAGATCCAGACTGAAAAGGTTCAAGATGCACAACCCTAGAAAGGTTAGAAGGTACGATTGCGTGGAGGTGGGGGACGTCGAAACTTCCGGAGTTCAAGCATCACCCGGCACCAATATTTCAGCCTCATTGTTGAGCGTAATATCAATAGTGCCAGGTCGCAACTGACATTCGTGGATTTGATAAAATCAAAGATTGCAAGGCCATGGTGCATTTCATGTCTGGAATCAGGCCAGAGACTTCGATACATATCTTTAACAAAGCAACCTCAGCATGCGGCACAAAACGCCGGCAGTCGCGACTTTCAAACCCAAAAGCCATCTATATCATCAAGCAATTCACGGGCCATCGACCATCCCTTCCGGACTAATCGAATGCACTTCTCCACAGTGAGATATTGTCCGATCAGTGCGAAAGTCCAGGTCGTCCCGCCGACCTCGAGACATTGGTTCACGCTCATGTTCTCACAACCTCAATACAGTGTAACCCAAGGGTACTGTCCATCAACGTCTAAACAAACATAAGCTCTTGGTTGCAACAAGTACAAGGGGGACAGTGCGACTTTGTCCATCGATACTTCCCCGTTATTAGTCGGCTGCATCACCCTTGCGACTGATGGAAGATGCGCCTGCTCGGCTGTCAGCTCCAGGGCCATACTGTCATGTTGTGTACGATGATCTACAATTATCGAATTACTTACATACACGACTATTTGAACCAGACCTCCCTAACTAACCATATCTCTCGAATCATACCATACTCCTCGAATCATCAGTCTTTCTCGAACCCGACTCTTCCAATTTCTCCAATTCGTAATCTTCGTCATCGTCTTCTTCCTCCTCCGAGATCCTCGGTACCGTTTCGAAATACTCCGAATATTGCGACGCCTCTGGCACGGTAGGTACAGTTTCCTCGACTATGTCGACTTCAACAGCAGATACAGTATGAGGATTCAGTCTCGACTCCACGAGCGCCAATCTATCCATCAGCTCTTCAAAGCCAGGAGATGCGAAGTCGGCAGAGATAGGAGAGTGAGTAAGACTGATAGAGCGACGTAGTGAGTCCGAGCGAACACTGGCAGAGCGACGTGAAGGGTCTGATCGGACACTGGGTGAGCGTCTGGATTGTTCCATAGATGCTGCAGGTGTTGTGGTCAAGGGCCGCTCAACATTCTGGCCTGGCGAGATGCCTTCAGAGGTGTGGCTGGGTATACGCTCGAATTTGACTGCTGAGCTGTTGCTGTGTCGGCTGACGGAGCCAAAACTGACGCGTTCGCCTTGTAGTCTGATGGCGGGGGTGAACTGCTCTGGTTGTTCCATGACTGGTGACATGGGTTGGATGTCGAGTTTGGGGCCCAGAGTGGTAATTGTCATCTTTCTCTCCGTAGGTCCAGAAGGTGTTTGTTCCATGACTGTTCCTTGAGTCTGAGCACCGACTGCTGTGATGGTCATGCGTCGTCCTTGATCGGCCAGGGTATCCCGCTGTTCTTCCATCCTCAAGACTACATCGACTGCTTTCTCGTCTTCGACAATTTTTGGGTGGCGCCGAGCGAAATACTGGGCATATTTGTATAGTGAGTAGTAGCAGCTGCCAACATTGATAAAAGTGAGCACGATCTTGTATGGCATGTAATAGAGGTAGAGACACGTAGACCCAACTCTTTCCCTCTTCAACCTCAGATGAAGCTCGTTGAAGATGATGGCGTTGAGAAAGTACAACACAAACGTGCCCGCAAACAAATACCCGAAGAACTCCGGGCGTACGATTATTGAGATAGGGAGCACGAATGGTGTAAAGAGGTACAACAATGTCTCGTAGACTTCTTGAAACACGAAAAGTTTGGCTCCTATCTCCCAGAAGCCGAGTTTCCAGGAACCCAGGATGTAGGCCATGTTATAGTACATACCATTGACGAAAAAGAAGTTCCAGCGATAGAAGCGTTGTTTGAAGATGGTCATCTCACCGAAACCTCCTCGTGCGCCGCCAGAGCTGAAAAGGACAGCATTCGGTGTTTCGGTCTCGATGAAGACCGAGGTACACATCGTTATTCTAGAGCCGAGCTGTCTAGCCACATGACCAAAGAACCAGTCCTCAGAGACACTAAAGCCTGGGTGTTTGTAGAACGTCTGAATCAAGAACTCACGGTCCCAGAGCGAGATAGCGCCGTGGGGAAAGGTTGCACTGCCCATGTATCCAGCCAAGGCTCGTTGAATGCCACTGATCTTATACTCCAAATCTTGAGCTTGTTGACACAAAGTACCTCGAGATGATTCTGGTCCCACAGATTTGATCGTGTACCCTATACACTTAATCATCGGCGTCATTCTGTCGCTGACAATGGGAAAATTTGGAGGAAGAGCACAATCATCGTCGATAAGGAGAACGTTCTTGAAGCCTTTTGCAGCGTAACATCCCACAAACTGTGCGACGATTTTCGAGCCGACGGGAGACCAGACATGGTTGACTCCGTAGGGACGACACACTAATTCAGTATCGTCAAGCGGGGTTGGACTGTTACCGTTGGCGATAACGAAGATGTGTGAAGGCGGAAAGATTTTCAAGGCTGCCTCTAGAGTAGGACCAATGATATTGGCACTTTTGTAACAGGGTATCATGAGCGCTGTGTTGTGGACGCCTGGTGTTCGATTAGGATCGATGTTCTCAATGTCAGCAGGCATGGGTGGGTCTTTCTCGAAAAAGACAAGTAGTGGACTCCAAGCGTAAAGAAAAGCGATACCGATGGTGACGGCCCTGTACGCGTCAGAAACACAAAGCTTTGTACTAGATCGACAACATACCATGTTCCAGGGACGGCGAACTTGTGTTTGAACACCCAGTACAACCAGTATACGGCACCTTTCCACAAGGGTACTCCAACAAGGACAAAGTATACGAAAGCGACAAGTATGAGATAGAAGGTATACTCGAAGAGTCGCATGGCCCGTTCGCTTCTTTGCAATTCGATACCACGCGTTTTGGCTTTCTCGTAGACATCGTAGATGCTACTCCTTCGTATGGCTTCTTTCACGTCTTCGACCGTATTGAGTACAAAAGAAGCAGAGCGCTGCACGATGCTCTCTTTGCGAGATCCGCCTGCTGTGGATCGTCGAGATCTTTGTGTGCTTACTCGAGTGATATTGATATCATTCGAGGGGTTCCTGTTCGACGATCGAAACGGGTTTGGATGGGTTGGACTAGGTTCGTCCACTCGGGACTTCCTTGAAGCGCTGATACCGGAAGATGTGCGTCGCGGTAGTGGATGACCCTGTGCTCCAATAGTATAATCACCAAAGTAGTCATTGGTGGTTGACGGCTTGTGACTTGCTAGAACCTTTCCTTCTGTCACCGTGGACAAAGCGTGTCGTCCCAGATCTGCCTGGCGTGGGCTCAATTGCCTATCTTCTAGACTCGAACCGAAGTTCGGATCCAGACTGGTCTTGCGCAACTCATGTGCAGATGTGGGCGCCGCATTGCTGGCTAGCTCAGCAATAGAGACACTGGCAGAGCGGGCGAGGATACGAGATGTCTCTTCGTGTAGCTGCTGTGCTACCACACGTGCGTCAAATCCGTTGTTGATTTCCTGGGTCGCCTCTTCCTGGTATTGGTTCGGGTGTGTGTTGTAAGGACCAGACGTGAGCGCATTTAGCAAGACCGACGGTATAACAACGTCGGTTGTGGGATTGGTAGAGAGGGCTCTGTCTTCTTTGGGTTCATCGCTACTTCCTATTCGTTGACTTGCGAATGTAGAAGTGGTGGATGGACGTCGCGCCATCTTTGAAGTGATTAAGCTGGCGTGCAATTCGAATAGCTTGAGTCGTTGAGGCGGATTGCAAGTTCAGTCCCAGTCTCAGAGACAAAAGGGATAACTGGATGCATCTCGTGCCCAAACTTGACCCGAGCCTCACGATATGGTCATGCTCGGTGATGATGCAAGACCTACACTACGTCCTAGCCCGTCCACAAGAGCATAGTCAGTGACCACATACAAGTCTCCACAGCGAACCATAAGGCAAGTCTCTTGGCCATGGATTTTGCATGATTCCCATCAAATGTGTTGACCGAAATGTCATCTCAAGTCTCTGATTGGCGCGACGATGTCAGGTACACACTACTTCTCCATGCTTAGTTGGTCAAGGTTGATGTCTGCAGGGATGATAGCGAATCATGTGGATATGGAACCCACTTAGGACAGCCAAGCAAACACATCGGGCCCAGCTTGTTGGTTCAGATCTCCAGGAACTGGTCGTTGGTAACGATGTCAAGATCCGAGACGTCGATGTGACTCCTACAGGTAGCGAAAGCTGGAGTTGGCAGTCGATCCCGTGGCGCCCAAAATCGGTCGGTCGTATGCACGAACGACATATCGATGCTTTACGATTCGTGAAAGAAGATCGAGGCTGAAAATGACCAAGATGCATAACCCTATAAAGGTTAGAAGGAACGATCTGGTCAGGACGGAATGACGTTGAAATCTGGCGAGAAACGTCAAGACTGCTGGACCTCAACCGTTCAACACCCGAGACACAATATTTCGACTTTGTTATGGAGCATGATATTCCTGTTTCCACAGTCAAACTGACCTTCGTGAAGAATAAAGTCAGATTCAACAAGAACAAGAAATGTCAGACACCGATTCACTGAAGCTTCTGTCAAAACGCGTCCGGTGCGAAGCTCGAGCGGCAGCAAATCGCAGCACACGGGATAAGACGCCAGCAGTAGCCACTTTCCAAACTTGAACCGTCTCCATTATCAAGCAACTCGCGGATCATCAGCCATTTTCTCCGGATTAGTCAAACGCACTCAGCGCCATTAGAAAATGTGATGGCGACAAAGCTCCGGGCCGTGCTACCAACCCAGAGGCATTCGTTTACGCTCATGGTTCCTCGATTTCGATACAAGGCAAAAGCATTACTCATCGATACCCGAACAAATGTCTCTGTACTCATCACGAACAAGAGAGACGATGCCAGTCTATCTGCCGAGGCCCCAATACTCGACTGTGTCGCTTCTGTGGCCAGCGGAAGATGCATCTGATTGGCTGCCGGTTTCGTTCTCAGGCAGATGAAATTAGGAACAGATACCAGTCATGTCTGCGACCTGCGCGAATTAAAATAACATGAAGATTGCTATGCTCTGAGTCGGGACTGGCAGGATATCATCGATACGCAGACAACACTTCTGGATCCAGCCGCTGGCCGTCTGTCTGTTACCAACTCATCATCAACCTTTCTATCTACCAAGGACTGGAGCAAGTGGCCACAATCATTCCATTGTTGAGACTGAGAGAGTTACTCTCAGGCGTTCGTGCTAAAGACTTCCCGGGAACCACAGGCTATGAGATTGAACATCGTCTGAAAGATGTTAGAATCGAAATCATCCCGTCTTCAAGGTAAGTTTTGTCCTGGAGGATATGACAGACTACGATTAAGTCCTTGTGGTGAACAAGCTTGGGTACACAACCAAACAACATGCACAGCGACCGCATGATAGCATTCACGTGTCCGATCCTGCTGTTACAACTGCTGTGCCGCTGGACCGCAAGGCAGAGCAATACGTCCATTCGGGAATAAGACCATTGGATCAAGACCGACAACTGCGCCCCTGGAGACATAGACCTGATGCATTTCCTTGGATTTGCACTAGTAGCACAAGAAAGCGCAACCTCTACCGTACACTGCAGTCTCAGACACTGTTCCTCAAAAGTTGTCGTTAGTTGAAAAGTGCGAAGTCCTGTGAGTGAGCTACCTGCCGTAGAGGATCAGTCTACCACAAAAGAGTAGCTGTCTACAGAAGGGCAGCCTCCCACCATGCCTCGACGCATCATTCATTGTCTGTTTCATGTTGCCCCTTCCATCTTATCCTTGGACGATCGATGATACATTCTTCTGGTTTTGATGGAGGAATAGATTATATAGACAGGGTTGTATATTCACCAATCTTAGACATCGACACAAACGACATGTATATCGGTAATTTTCCTACATCATGATCCAAGGGAGTCCTAAAACTCTCGTGCCTATACTCTGAACATGCTAGAGTGATTGAACTGCTGCACATGAGCGTGCTGATCTTTTCGTTCCTCCAGGCTTTCGAACAGCTGCTGTCGCTCTCTCTTCTCCCACCTAAATGCGTTTGAATTTGAGGATCCATGTAGAACCAAAGTCCAGCTCAGCAGCACAACATCTTATGATGGCAATGAGGAAGCAAAACTTCGAGATAGAGTTGAGATGTGGGTTCGTGGTATTCTTTTTTTCGGTATCATCAACAAAGAAAAGCCCAACAGCAAGAAGAAAAAAGTAACATCGCTCAGTGAAAACAAGGCTGTCGTCCCAGCAAAAAAAACGCCATCCCTGAAGAAGAAAACTCCTGCCCATCAAAGAAAAAAGAGTAGGGTATGCAGCAAGAAAGGCCGAGTCATGCAAGCAGGAACAAACCAGTGTTCCTGTTTCTTCGACCTTCATCATCTAGTTCTCCAACCAATCCAGGAAATCAGGAGTAAAGTACGAAACAACAATACTCGCGCCAGCACGAAGAATGCCCTCGGTGGCCTCAAACGCCATGGTCTTCAGATCGAACACACCAGCCTTGGCAGCAGCGCAGATCATGGCGTATTCACCGCTGACTTGGTATGCGGCGACGGGCAAGTCCTTGCCAATCTCTTTTGCGTCACTGATAATGTCGAGGTATTGAGAGGCGGGCTTGACCATGATGATGTCGGCACCTTCGTTGATGTCGCGGACGATTGCTCGGCGGGCGAGACCGCGGCCGCCGGGGGGAAGTTGGTAGCATCTGAGAGGTGGAGGGTTAGTATGCCGGACTGTAGAGATCGGAGGGCGGGGAAACTTACCTTCTGTCGCCGAAAGAGGGTGAGCTGCCAGCAGCATCACGGAAAGGGCCGTACAGACAGCCACTGAATTTGGCCGAGTAGGACATAAGGACAACCTTGTGTGCGATTCCAGCTTCGATGAGCTTGAGCTTGATGGCTCGGATACGGCCGTCGTTCATGTCGGAAGGAGCAACGCAGTGGGCACCAGCCTCAGCATATGCCATGGCCACGTCCGAGATGCGGTCGACGGACAGAGCATTGTTCAGACTGCCGTCCTCGCGCAGGATACCGCAGTGACCGTGGCTGGTGTATTCGCACAGACATACGTCTGCAGTAATGAAGAGCGAGGGGAAAGCCTTGCGCAACAGGCGGATCGAGGCGATAACAGGACCGGTCGGGTCGTCGGCAGAAGTGCCCAGAGCGTCTTTGGCGTCAGGGTGCAGCGGTACACCGAACAGAATGACCGACTTTAGGCCCTTTGCGATCAATGGACGGAGGAAGGGGACAATCTTGTTCAAACCGCGGCGGTATTGTCCAGGCAATGAGGGAATTAGCGTCTCCTCGTCGGGGTTGTCCGTGATGAACAAAGGGTAGATGAGCATTGACTTTGTCAACTGGCGCTCAGCCTGCCATGCGCGAGCGAGGGGATGACTGTAACCGCCGTGAAGCTGACTCGAGATGTCTCCGGTGATGCTGACGCTTGTGGCTGCGGTGCTGGCGTAAGATCGGGCACGAGACATGGTCGACACTTGTCGCGACATGGGACCACGTCTGTCGTCGTTGCCGCCGTTGCGGTCGCGGTATGTCAGGTCGGATACGAGGGATGAGAAAGACATGTTGCGCTATGTCTTATGGGTCGGTGCAGGCGAGTTGCTTGTAGGAGAAGAAAGATGATTTGCGGCGACCGAGTTGGCTCGGCAAACGTCACTATTATAGTTTTGGATTGAGGCCTTGATCGCGGGATTGAAGAATCGAGTCAATTGACGGTAGCTATGGCGAAGGGATGGAAAAGGGGGTATCGATATTCGAGGGGAGACAGGCGAAAGATGATAGACTGAGAAGAGGTGCAGAAGAAGGTCGTAGTAATTACTTTGTCATGGCATGCATCGAACCCCTCGTGTCATCGTTCATCTGAATGCCACCGAGCCTCGGCCAATCGCATCATTTGCATTGGTGACGCCGGCAACATCCGCCCTCATGTGGCGCTCCGGTCTGTTGCCAACGTCAAAGCGACTCTAACATCAGACCATTCTTGCACGACCTGTTGAAATGGTCAAGAACCAAAGGCTTGACTCATTCCTGTCCTACGTTCTGGCTGTTTAGGCAACGTCTCGACAACAAGCACATATCAGGACACGAAATATCAAACGGAGAACAAATTCATGTTAGAAGCTGGGAATTTGCTACATAAATATTAATCAACAGAAATATCCTGGACTCATGACCTCCCCCAGATAGCTATCCTGTCCAACTTTGTCAAATGGCATTTGGTCCCAATAGCTCTAGGCCCTCTCTGTGTATCCTCAACGCCCCTCACAATCGCATCGAGGTACTCTGCGATTGACTTCATGAAATCATCACTTAGAGGGCAGCAGCAAAACCAAGAGCGGCAATGGCGACACCAAAAGAAGCAACGTTTCCCGCAGTCTGGAGAGCACCAGCAGCGCCTGAAGAGGTAGAGCTCGATGAAGCAGCAGTCCCGGTGGTGACAGTGTTGGCCGAAGCAGTGGTCGTGACTGCATTACCTCCAACTCTGGAAGTCGCAGTGACAGTGTTGGTGTTCAGAGTGTTTGTGGTGTAAGCAGAGTCGAGAGTCTGGACAACAGTGTTCAGGTAGGTCGATGTGCGTGTATCGAGAGAGTGAGGGAGCGAAGTAGTATCCAAAACAACATTTCTGGTGGTCGAGACCAGGATGTTGGTGTCAGTTGATGTGATGACCGAGAGGCGAGAGTTGCCAGTGGACGTAGAGGCGGCAGCGGTGTCAGTGACAGTGTTTGTGTTGAGTGCGACGCCATTGCTGCTAACAGGGGTGCCGTTTACGCAGGTGACACCATTGTCATTCTGGTCGTCGCAGGGGCCGTTGTCATCAGCAAAGCCAAGGGCAGAAAGAGCTGCGACGGCGAAGATGGTCTGAGTGAAACGCATGATTGGTTCGCTAGAATGTGACAAGAGTGACGAAGAGTTGAGTGGAAAGAAACGAGAGTGTCTTGGGGGAATGCAGGAGTAGACAGGAGATCGCTTTGCTGTTTAATCCTGAACAGCAGGCAGTACGGCTCTTATATGCCCAGCGAGTCTTCTGCTTTGCACGTCGCGGTGACCTTCAACTCATGAATCCTGTTTCTCCGGGAACTACACCTGACGACGATCGCCAGCATACCGCGGACTCGATGAAGCATAACACTCTGCCAAGGAGGTAGTCGAAGGTGTTATTCCCCTGTATCTCAAATCAGTCGGCAATGATGCAATGTCATCGAACACCTGGATCGCGGTCTCCCGCGGCTCAGCGTATGTCAACGGTATTACCTGGTGAAGTGAATCTACATGCATGGAAGAGTCGTGGTGGTGCCCACTCGAAAGCTTGGGTGCATATCATGATGCTCGAGGATTCAGCGCGTGGGTCAGGACTAATTCGAACGCTCAATCCCGCAGACAGCACGACTCGATCATACTGGAGGCAAGATAAAATGTGAGCTTGGCTCATGCTGGGAAGAGGCAAAGAAACATACTCAACTTCGTCCGGCGATACTCATTTCCAGGGCTCCATAGCAGAGAATAGGGTGTTCGCCAAGGAAGCAGACCGGAAACAACCAACGCGTCAAGCACTTGACTGAGCATTGGGGAGCTTCGATTAGAATTGGCTTCTCTAGGAGTTGCTGTTGTTGCTGTTGATGATGGTGGAGGAACTACTCTTGATCCAGAACGATAAGTCATAGAAAGTGATATTGTAGCCGCATCCATGAGCGATTCCGCGGATACAGCCATTTCCCGAAGAATTTGCAAATACTTCCTTGTGCATGTGCGCCGAAGGACAGATGGTAATTCCACGCGGTGTGCCACGAGTAGGTGGCTAGGATGGCGACCCGCGGAATGCCGTTAACAAGCCCAGGGCTCAAACTCAATGAACGTCCGGGGCATATCCGCATGGAATGGAAAGAAGCACTATGATCCATTAGCAGAAACCAGTTAGTCGCATGGATGACATGAATCGTGGAGCTGTACATGTTTGGCGATAAAAAATCAGAACCTGGTATTACAAGGGTTATGTGAGCACAAGGGAGTGCTCGGGACAGTAGGGTAACTGTCGAGAAAGCTAGGCCTTAGGCCTTGGAGGTATCAAGATAGCAAGAAGGCATACCTCAGGAAGAATAACACAACTTTGTCCATGAGCCGCTAGATGGTCTGGTAGGTATATGCGTGACACTGGTGCCAACTGTTTGGCGTCTCTAAAGTTGAACCCAAACAGTCAGCTAGCATGCCAATGGGAATAACAAACTGCATATCGCTACGAGCAACCATATTGACTGTGTCCTGCGTCGGGCATCGAATTGCGGACTTGTCTGTGCACAGATACTTCAGCAAGGCTTCAGGGCATACCGGGGTCTTAGCATAGTATGCCCCGAGGAGAACAGTAAGCGGCAAAGCATAATCGACTGGAATCATGTCAGTAGCGGTAAGACCCGGTACTGTAGGGCATCAACGTCAATTCGCCGTCCTGGTGTCGTAAAAGGATAATATCGAAAGCGAGTGCGAGGCCGACCCCAAGTACGACTCACGAGAAGTGAGTTCTGCACAAGTGGAGCAAGAGACAGTGCCAGCTGACGTTACTAGCTGGACGTCAACCGGGAATAGCAGAAGGCTTGAGGCTCCGCGGGTTGAGTGAGCCTCAAGAGTTTCCTCGCATACTTGGCGCCGAGACGTACTCAGGAACCCTATATCGTGCTGATCGTGTATTTCCACGTGTCATAAAGGTTCTGAAGTCCCAAGATGCGGGCCGTACAATTGGCAAGGTGGGCGTGGCTGTACCAAGAACGGAGATGCATTGTCCTTGATCGATGCTGCTGGGGATGAGAAGATGAAGCTGGGGTATTGACCACATGAAATCATCGGTTGCCAACAAGAAAAGAACATTTCTTTACAAACATACAATCATCATACTTTCTGTCTACCTATCTAGAAGAAAGATCCATAGCTGCCTGTGCTTCCGTAATGCCTTCCTTGAGTGCAACAATCGCGCGATCAATGTCATCACGGTTGGGATCAGTGACGCTGACACCCATGTGGCCGAAACGGATGTACTGGGTAGCAATCTGCTTGTGCAGACCACCAGCAAAGACAACACCGCGCTGCATGAGCTTGGGCAGAACGTCAGGGGGAGTCATGCCCTTCGGAAGGTAGATGGCGGTCATGCCGTTAGCTTGGTTCTCGGGCTTCTCGGCCAGCTGCTTGAGACCGAGTTCAGTGATAGCCTTCTTGACCTTTTGCGATGCCTTGCGGTGAGCGGCGAAGCGGTCGGCCAATGGGACTGATGTGATTTGAGTAAGAGTGGTGTGTAGAGCGTGGACAAGCTGAGGCGAGGGAGTCGCAAAGTATGAGGGCTTGCCAGCTTCGTAGTTTTGCATGACTATGACATGTTAGTTCTGACGACTAGGGACAGCAGAGAATGTACATACTGGGCATCCAGTTCTTCCACGAGCCGAAGTAGGAGGTAGGGGGGACCTTGCGGCTCTGGAAGGACTTGATGGCGCGGCCAGAGGCCATGACGATGCTCAGACCAGCTGGACATCCGATGGCTTTCTGAGAGGCAGTAATGACACAGTCAATGCCCCAGTTGTCGAACTGGATCTCCTCGCTACCGACACTGCAGACACCATCGACAACGACCAGCGTGTCGGGGCTGACCTTGTGGACGAGCTTGCTGAGGGCCTCGATCTCGCTGAGAACACCGGTCGACGTGTCGACGTGGGTGACAGTGATGAGCTTGTACTTCTTCTCCTTGAGGGCCTTCTCGACCTCGTCCAGCTGAGGACGGTCTCCAATTGGCGCCTTGAGCTGAGTAGCCTTGACACCGTATGTCTCGAAGCAATCGGCGAAGCTGTCGGCAAAGTAGCCAGTGTGCAGGACCAGAACATCATCACCAGGCTCGGCGAGGTTGGCAGCGACTTGGTCCCATCCAAGAGTACCAGAACCGGAGATGACGAAGGGTTGCGATGCGGGGTCCTCGGTCTGGAAGAGCTTGCGGAGCATGGTCAGGGCCTCGCCGAATGTCTTTACAAATGGTGCGCCGACATGGGATTCGCTGCGATTGTCAGTCGATGCTTAACATGAGAAAAGTGTGCATGTAGTACCTGAAGTGGCTCATTGACTGCAGAACCTGGTCATCGAACTCGATGGGACCTGGGATGAGCAGGGCGGGGTGGGGAGGTTGGCTCGACATGTTGGTCTTCTTTTCTTGCTCTTGAGCGGCAGGCACGGGATTGTACGGGATATCGTCTGGAGGACTGGATTGGCGCTCGTGGGCGTAGGGTGTGTTCAACTCGACTTGGGGTCTCTGGTCAAGATGTCTAGAGATGAGACTCAAGCGGGACTGAGCCATTGCGGAGGTCCACCGGGAAATAATGCGGGGGTGTGATGTGGGCGACTTCGGGTCTCCCGATCGTGATTGGCGACTATGAAAGAGCGCGATAGGATCCGCTGGGCCGCCCTTGGTTAAGTATTTCGGTCTTCGTGGACCGCACGCGCAGTCAATGTGCAAAAGAAAATGCTTGAACATCAATGGGCGGCAAATCGGACATGGAGAGTGTCGACATCGGCCGCAACCCGGCCCGCGTCAGTCTAACATAACTGCCGACTAAAGGGACGACCCCAGATCTTGACAGCGACCGAAACACAGACAAGACATTCATAAAGGCTGAACACCCACACATCGTGCTTCCGATCGACAAGACACTCGACCTGTGAAGCGACATTTTGATTCCTTTCCCGAAGGTTTCGCTCTGCAGAGGCACTTCCCACCGAATATCCAATTAATGCACTTACTCCAGCCTATGCTATTTTCCTTCATGATTACATGACAGAGACAGCCTTCTGTTCTGCCCCTTGGTTGGTGACCTCAGACTAATTTATGAGGTTTCGCGAACGACCTTGTCGACAGCCTTGGCGAAGTAGTCGACGTTATTGGTGTTGAGACCGGCCATGCCTACACTTGATTAGTACTTTTCTTGTAAGCCAAACTGATGCCAGTACTTACTGATTCTGCCGTTCTTGGTCATGTAGACGTGGGCATCGGATCTGATCTTCAGCACTTGCTTCTCGGACAAGCCAGTGAAACTGAACATGCCGATCTGGTTGATGATGTGGTCCCAGTTGCCAGGAGTCTGCAGCTCGTCGAGCTTGCCCTTGAGAGCCTTGCGCATCGAGATGATACGACCGCTCATCTCACGAAGGTTCTCCTCCCACTCGGCGAACAACTTCTCATCGTTGAGAATCACCGACGCAATACGAGCACCATATGCGGGAGGGTTACTGATCTCGGAACGCTGGAGAATAGCCAACTGGCTACCAACACGGGTTGCAGTGTCCTCGGCATTAGAACCAGGACCGGTAACAAAGTGGAAGCAGCCAGCACGCTCGCCGTACAGACCGAAGTTCTTTGCGTAACTCTGAGCGACGAACATCTCGAAGCCTTGCTCGACGAAGTAACGAATGGCCCAAGCATCCTTGTTCAAGTCACCAGATGCGAAACCTTGGTATGCGCAATCGAAGAAGGGGAATTGAGACTTGCTCTTCATGAGCGAGGCAATCTCCTTCCACTGGTCTTGAGTAGGGTCAACACCTGTGGGGTTGTGTGCGCAAGCGTGCAGTAGGATGACGCTGCTTTCCGGAGCCTGCTCTATTGTCTGGACCATTCCCTTGAAGTCAAGACCCTTGGTCTCGGCAGAGAAGTATGGGTAGTTCTTGATGGGAAGCTTGACATTGGAGAAGATCTGGTTGTGGTTTGCCCATGTAGGGTTGGAAACATAGATGGTCTTGGCCCCGGAGGTCGAGGGGTTGTAGAACTTGGCCAGGAAAGCAGCGCCCAAGTGCACGGCTCCAGTGCCTGAGATGGTCTGCAGGGCGACAGCGCGCTTCTCCTTGAGAGCAGGCGAATCGGCACCAAAGATCAGCTTCTGCGAAGCGGTGGTGAAGTCGGCAAGACCTGCGATGGGAAGGTATTCGTGATTGAGATTGGGGTCCTGGCGAAGGAGGTCATCGGCCTAGATAGCGAATTTGATTAGCCCCTCGTTACCACAAACAAATGTTTCCTGTGGATATCTGTATAGATCCAGATAGGAACACATGAGATATCTATGTATGCGCACCTTCTTCACAACGGGTAGCACCCAGGGCTTTGCATTGTTGTCTCTGTAGGCTCCAATACCAAGATCGACCTTGCTTGAATCAGTGTCGCGGCGGAAGGCGGCCATCAATCCAAACAAGGGATCTTCAGGCGCCTGGGGCACGATATCTGCTCCGAAAGATGAGGCCATGGTTGTGTCTGTATGGGATATGTGGGATGTGATTTGTTGAAGGCGAGATTGAGGGTCTGAAGGAGTCGAAGACGAAACCATTTTCGTCTCGTACGCAGGCACACCACCAACGGATTCGATCAAGTAAAATGCGGAGGGAAATGCGGGACGCCAAGTTTGAACTGAAATCAGCCGGAAGATACAAATAGAAATCGGCTGAACTGAGCGCTCGATATTCCTACAATAGAACGAGATGAAGAGGACAGGGACAGAACAAGAGCTATCAGTATCGTCTACATCACGCCAATATGTGCTTGTACTCTATCGACAACCTCGGTCTCCCCACGTCCTCGTGCTCGCCATGGCGCTCCGACGTCCCGAGGCTGATCGGTTCGCATGAGCATCATCGAGCGTGCGGTCTTAACCCGCTTTTCTGGCCAAACGCCGATCGTCCAGCGAATGGCTTGACTGCCATTTCAGCTTACTTCCTCGAGTGACTGCATGTGAACATGGATGGTCCAAGTCCTAGAATATCAAATCCCACACGACGAGGAAGGCACAGAATGCACACGTGCTGTGGAATAGAACTCTTGCACCGCTGGTACGCTCGCTCGCACGCTTGAGTTCTTTGTTTCCCCTTCCGACGTTTTCTGTCGTGAAGAAGGAATCTTGTACCAGTTGCTCGATATGCTCGTTTTGCTCCGTCAGGTTGGTGACGAGCGTTGACTGAAGCTCGGAGATTTCGATAAGAGACCGCTCCGCCGTGCTGTATTTCATGTTAGACATTGCTTCGAGAGACTAACAGTCGTGTTTTACTCACCGGACCTGGTCCAGCGTGTCCTGGTAATGCTTCATCATGTCTTGGTTCTCCTGCGCAAAGAGCTCCATCTGTTCTTGACTTAACTGCGGTACTTCCCTCTCCTGTCCCTGCGCGACTGCGTTCTCCGAGTCTGACGCAGTATCGAGGCTTTGGGAGTATGCCACGCTGCTGTTCTTCGCTTTGTATAGCACGCTCTTGCTCTTTTCAACCTCACGCTGTATTCTGATCTCCATCATTGTGCTTTGAAGAGTACCAGCTTCTCTGAGCTTGGCTTGAAGGAACCACACAATACTTTCTCGATGTGCGTTGAGCATCTTCTGCTTGGCCTCTTCGACCTCTTCTTCCGCGCTCTTCGCAGTGACAGCTCCTCCAGCAGCCCATCTTCCAATCGCACCTAAGCCACCTTGATTGCGTTTGCGGAGCGCAATGTGAGACGCCGTGTCCTGTCTGATCTGTTCGGTCTGGCTGATACGTTCCACAGCGGCATGCAGCTGTCGCAGGACTGTCTTTGCTTCGGCATCGATGGAAGCTCTTTCTGTATCGGACAGATGTCGTTGTGCTGCATCGTGAGTAGATTTGTGGTCGGAGGAGTTCTGTCGTTGTGGTCGTCGAGGTGCAGGAGCGGTGGATAGATAGGAAGGTCTGACTGCACGAAGGTACGCAGTAAGATCTGCTATGCGAGCATTCTATGGTCAAGTCAGATACTGCGTGTGCCATGCTGGAAGAATCCTAACATACAATGCTATAGGCTTCTTTCAAAAACTCGTCAAGTCGGTCGATCGAGTAGCGATGTGATGTGACCGGAGGCGCATTGTGAGATTTCAGTGCCGTGTTGAACACTGCCGTGATGTCGGCCATGATGTGCTAGATTTTGTTGATCCGATTGTTGACCATCCAAGTCAAAGCAGCTTGTCGCATGTGAACTCTCGCCGACCTTACGTAGCTGCTTCTCAAACTGACGTTTGTCTTGGCGCCAGCTTTCGGACCATTGCAACTCCTTCATTGGCATCTGTGACTATCATGTCAGCTTCATTTTCATCGTCCACCATCGGCTTCATCCTTCCGACTCACCTTCCTTCGGCAAAATCTCGAATCCCCGGTCGGCGATATCGGGAGCAATGGCGGAAGAGGTACGCCGATGCACATAATCGCCCTATCACGAACCGCCTCTGTATATCAATACGCAATGTAGGCAGACGGATTCCGGCACAACGAGACACTACCCTGGAAGTCATGATATGCATTGTAAATTTGTATTTTGTAGGCTGAGATAGGTGTTCGATGCTCTTTCATACCTTCTTTTCTAACACACATTATGTCTCTGCCACCATCTCGGGAGGGAATCCATCACGATGAGCCAAGCCGAGGACAGGAAATCACTCATGGACCAGAAGCCTGTGAAACCGCACCTCAGGGACGAGACCGAAAACAAAATCGTAACCATTCTGAGGAAGCAGTAGAGTCCATCCACGAGGTTTCGACATCAACGTCTCATGATGAGGACGAAGTCGCATCATCTATAGAGGATGTTGAATTGCGAGACGTTGAGGCCAGTATCTCGGAAGCTCCATATACTGTGTTCACGGCTAGTCAGAAGAGGTTTATTGCACTCTTAGCAGCTTGTGCAGGTTTCTTTTCCGCTGTAAGTATTTTCGTTCAGCGTATTCGAGACTCATCGTTCGTTGACTGTCATAGGTTTCGGCAAACATATATTTTCCGGCTCTCAATTCGTTGACTGAAGACTTCCAAGTCTCGCCGACACTCATCAATTTGACTTTGACGACATATATGATCGCACAAGGAATAGCACCAGCTATTATGGGCGATCTAGCTGACATGGTCGGTAGACGGCCAGTGTACTTTGTATGCTTCGTCGTATACATTGGTGCCTGTATAGGCATTGCATTATGTCAAAACTACGTCTCTTTGCTCATCTTGCGGTGTCTGCAGAGCTGCGGAAGTGCTGCAACAATCGCACTAGGTAGTGGCGTAGTTGCTGACATCGCAACAAGCGCTGAACGAGGTATTTACATGGGATACGTGACCTCTGGTCCCATGGTCGCTCCGGCGTTGGGACCTGTACTGGGAGGCATTCTGGCCCAGTTTCTGGGCTGGCGATCTATATTCTGGTTCCTGGTCATTCTCAGTGCCTGCTACTTGGTGCCATTCCTGATTGCCTTCCCGGAAACATGTCGCAACGTGGTTGGCAATGGAGCAATCAAACCTCAAAGCTGGAACCGATCACTCATAAACTATCTTCACGATAAGAAGGCTGCCAAAGCACCCGCTTTGACTCGCACGGTCACCCGCGAAAGCGTTCGTCTCGAGGAAGCTCGTCTGATCAAGGCTCGAAAGCTACGGTTTCCAAACCCACTCAAGACACTCAAGATAGTGTTTGAGAAAGATACAGGGCTGCTGTTGCTCTACAACTCGCTGGTGTACACGGCCTTCTACGATGTGACGGCCAGCATGCCGTATCTTTTCGGCAAGATCTACCACTTCAACGATCTTCAGATTGGTCTCTGCTTCATTCCGTTTGGAGTCGGCTGTCTAATCGCGCCAACTCTAGGCGGAAAGCTTCTTGATTGGAACTTTCGACGTCTGGCTGTCAAGCATGGGTTCCCTGTCGATAAGAAACGAGCTACTGATCTCAAAGACTTCCCTCTTGAGCAAGCTCGTATTCAAGTCACATGGCCACTGGTGATCATTGGCGACGCAGCCTTGCTTTGCTACGGTTGGGTGATGCAAGTGGAGACGAATCTGGCGGCGCCACTGGTTATGCTATTCTTCATTGGACTCTGCTTGACAGGATCCTTCAACTGCAATTCCGTCATGCTGGTTGATCTGTATCCACTGAGTCCGTCGACAGCTATAGCTGCCAACAACCTTGTCCGCTGCTTCATGGGAGCGGGTGGTACAGCCATCATAATCATCATGATTGAAAGCATGGGCAGAGGGTGGTGTTTCACCTTCATAGCAGGCGTAGTGATGCTGTTCTCGCCTATCCTGTGGATACTTAGGTATCATGGACAAGGATGGAGAAATGCAAGGACGCAGCGACTGGAAGAAGTGGCAGCGAAGATCAAGCAAGCCGAGCAAGAGAAGGACAGGGAATTGCAAGCTCAGACCGAGAAGTAGCATAGACGCCCGATATAAGGCGAGCAATCATGATGACATACACGGCCCCCTCCTTGTCACAACACCTTGATGGACTGCGGTATAGATCCACTCGTCCGTCTCGTGGTCAGCACTCAGATTAAGCAGAGTTTCAGATCTATGGGTTTAGAGTTTAGAGTTGCAGGATGGACGAGGAAGAACCGGAGCCTCCGCAAAGACCACTTTCACATGCAAACTCGAGTCGGCCGCCGCAACAAAGGAGAAGACGAGTATTATCTCTGTCAGACACGGAATGGTGTCTTGTCTGGTATCACCCGAATGGTATGTGTCTGAATTGCATGGATATAAGTATAGATCAGCAAAAGATGACAAGTTGCACGAGTGAGATGATGAGAATGATATGCAGTGGAAGCGTCCAGGCTTGTCGAGATCGGCGGACAACGAGGCTGCGGGTTGATTCAGGAAGAATTTTGGCCACAAGCACAAGCCGCGCGCGCCAACAAAGACCGAAACTCGCAACGTGAAGGCTGTTTTTCCCATCGTCCTTTCCTGCTTGACTCTTTCTTCAGTAACGGAGCACACGACACCAGTGAACGACTCTCATTTCTGCTCACGCGACATCTGCATCTGCTATTCTTCCGTCGACGCTCGTCAGCTCTTCAGCATCCCGCAAACCGCAAAAAATCCCAAGGACCAACAAAAGGCCCCAACGCTCCCTCCCGTCCGTCGGCGACCAGTCCGCGTTTCCGTATATCTAGCACTCTCTCGACCTTTATCGCTCGTCCAGTCGATTTTCTCGCAGCAATGAAGTTTTTCGAGTCGCAGCATGAGTTTGACTACTCGTGGGAGGAGGTGTCGACTGCAAACTGGCGCAAATACTGTCCGTGGAACGATAAGAGCACCCACGTTATCGCCGTCGACACTATTTCGCGTCATGTAGATCCGGCCACTGGCATTGTGAGTCTGCAATGCTCTACTCTGCAAGAACAATTACTGACTTCCACACCAGCTTCGCACAGAACGTCTCATCACCTGCAAACAATCCGCACCAAAGTGGCTTAGTACCTTCTTCGGTGGCCAGGAGGTCTCGCAAGTCTACGAGACATCCTATGTCGACCCTGCCGCCAAAAAGGTCACCATGTGCAGCATGAACATGACCTTCAACGATCTCCTCTCCGTCCGCGAAACTGTCGTTTACCGTCCCTCGCCCGCCGGCCCTACCTCTCGCACAATCTTCCAACAATCCGCTCAGATCACTGCATTCTGCGGCGGCTGGCAAAAGATCAAGAACAGCATCGAGGACTTTACTGTCGAGCGCTTCAAACAAAATGCCATCAAGGGCCGTGAAGGCTTCGAGTCTGTGCTCGAGATGAGCAGAAAGGTGTTCGCCATGGAGAGAGAACGCCAGCGCCTTGCTATTGCTATTCCTGCATAAGCGCCCTCTATCCTCCCGACCCTGGTCTCTTCTCTCCACTGTTCATGCCTCTCATTCTTCGACGGCCTTATACCCCGTCTTGCGTTCCAGCGATTGGTGTTCCATGGCGTTTTCTTTCTTGTCTGCATGGGACAGACGGTGTTCCTCTCCTTCCATTTCACCAAAAAGGCGGCGTTTCCCTTCTTCTTCTTCTCCGATATACCAACGACACGAGGTCTCCGATGCATCAAAAAGTTTCTTGTTTTGCTTTCTGCTTTCTAGAGGATTTCCATCTAGATGGTCTGCCCTTCCCGCTCTGCTGTAATATAGCGATGGACTATACTCTCCTAGCGCATAGACGATGTTAATGTTCTGTCAGAATACATACGATCTACTCTTCCAACCTTCGATGCCTCTGCACTGGCCTGTTTGTTGACATGTTGACCGTGCTTACTGACTGGCCAGGATCCTACTTGTGAAACGTGGTACGTCTGACAATCACGGAAGGGGCTCTAGAGTGGGAAGGAGCGACTGCTCGTGCCTGCCATGTCTTAGGGGCGTGCCTGATCGAAGGAAGGCTGTGATACATGGAAGGAGCGATCAGGCCCTCGTTGTTGCCTCCCGTATTATTAACATCTGACCACACAACAGATCAAGGCATTGTTTGCCTGCTTCCAGAACGAAGAGGGCAGTCATCACGAGGTTATCATATTCCCTGCCACAGTACAATTTCCTAAGCCCTCAGAGACCATTACATGCATGAGTCGGTGTCTGGGTCATTGAACCTTTCTTCTTATTAAGCATCACACTACACTTTTGTACTCATCTAAGGCCTCACGACACCCTACAATCGATACGACGGCCTATGCAGCATCAAGGCCCCATGGACTAAATGTGTGCGAACTGCTTGGGTCAGGCTTCAAGTCCTTCTTTCTGCTGTTTTCAAGTCATGGCTTTCTCTGTTTGTAGTGACTGGCTACTTTGATCTTTGTTGCAGGAGTATGAAGCGAATAGACCATGGCAATACAGAGTGTTCATTGCTCAAGAAGCAGTAAATTGATTCCATGAACATAACCCATACACCTCCTACTTACTCACACTCAATACTGACCAAAGTACCCTTAGCCCCAAGTTTACACAAATACAACTCCTCCTCCCCAAACATCCACATCCCTTCCTTGCTCCAACAGAAATTAGCCACACAACCGCCAGTGACAATCTTTCCTATCAGCGTGCCCTTCGGATCCCACACATGCACACCATCCCCACATCCCGAGTACACATTCCCTTCTTCATCGCACTTGATGCCATCAGGCACCCCAGCATCACAGAACGCAAAAGTCTTGCGGTTGCTGAGAGTAGTGCCGTTATCGCAGACATCAAAAACGTAGATGGTAGCAGGTAACCTCGGATTCATCGAAAAGTTATGGCCATCCTTGGGACCACCATGAGCTTGACAAGCCCCTGTATCAGTGACATACAATTTCTTGTAATCGGGAGAAAAGCAAAGACCATTGCATTGCGCAAATCCATCTGCCACGCACCAAGTGCGCCCTGTGCTGGGATCAAAGCGATAGATTTGAGACGGCAAGTCAGGGGAAGGGCGAAAGGCTTGTTCGTAGCCATAGGTAGGATCGGTGAACCAAATGTCGTCGTTGGCGTGGTGGATAATCACATCGTTGATGCTGTTGAAAGGTCTGCCTTGGAAATTGTTGAGGAGGGTTTCTGAGGTGCCTGAGATGGGGTCGGTGAGCACCAAGGCAGAGGGGTTACTCTTGTCGCCTTGACAGCAATAAAGGACTTTGTCTTTGTAGTTGCAAGCGCCGTTTGCTTGTACCACGCCTTTAAAGTCATCGTCGTGCACTTTGATGGAAGTGGCATCTACAGAGTACAGAGCAATAGGATCGCAAGTCTGGAAATTTGCGGTAAAGTAGACGCGGTTGGTGGATTTGATGTACACGCCTGCTTCGTGTGCGAATTGATAGTCGCGGCTTTGGACTTGGGTGATGCTGGAGTTGGAACCGAGTAGCTTTGAGAAGGAGGAGTCGTAGATGCGGAAGCCTTTTCCTTGGGACAGCTTTTTGCCGTAGTTGATGTCTGTGGCTAGGCGTTTGAGATCTACGTGGATGGTCTCGGTCTTGACTTCCTGTGGGCTCATGGAGGGATGCTCCGGCTTGTGAGTGTCGGTTGGAAGTTGTCCTGACATGATGGGCTATGAGCTTAGATTTGAGGTATGTACTGTGCTAGGATCTGACGTGTCACACTCAGTCGTCGTTATTTGAGAGCAGTCTCGCTCTATCACTCGAACGAGTAGGGTTGATGGGGAGATCAATACGGATGATAGTATGTAGATTACAATGAGGTCTCAATCTCCTTTTCTACGAGTAGTGAGGCTCAGTCGGCATTTGCTCCACGTCGAACGCCGAACATCTCATCGTATCGGCTCCACATTGATATACGGACAAGAAGCACATACAGCAGATTGCATTTCGACTCTGGACCCCCTTCTGCTCTCTAGGCTATGTTCACTGGTATAGGCCGATCACCGCACCAGATAGAGATGCCGCGGATGTAGTTGTATGGATGGATGGAACCTCGGCATCTGAGAGCTCTCTCCACTTTGTCTCCGCATGTTTCCCCGCGGTACAACCGCTACCTGGATGGTCAAAGGTCGAGTTCGCTGTTGCAATTTGACAAACTTGAGATAGAAAGTTGCATCACCAAGCAAAGCCATAACACGAAACCGAACAACGCAAACGATCAGAATCATGGGCAAGAAACCAGCAGCACCATGCTACGTCCTTGGCGTCGGTATGACCAAATTCATCAAGCCTAGAGGCAAAGTCGACTACACAGAGCTCGGCTTCGAGGCAGGTGTAAAGGCCATGCTGGATGCTCAGATCAACTACGATGATGTAGAGCAAGGCATAGCTTGTTACTGCTACGGTGACAGCACCTGTGGCCAGCGAGTCTTCTACCAGTTCGGCATGACCCAGATCCCCATCTACAACGTCAACAACAACTGCAGCACTGGGTCCACAGGTCTCAATCTTGGTCGTACCATGGTCTCCAATGGAGCTGCCGATTGTGTTCTAGTAGTCGGATTCGAGAAAATGTTCCCAGGCTCTCTGCAGAGTTTCTTCCAGGACCGGACTAATCCTACCGGCACAACCGTAGACATGATGAAGGCAACCAGAGGCATCACCAACGCTCCGGGTGCCGCTCAGATGTTCGGCAACGCCGGAAGAGAGTACATGGAGAAGTACGGAGCAAAGAAGGAAGACTTTGCCGAGATTGCAAGAGTCAACCACGAGCACTCGAAGCGTAATCCTTACTCACAATTCCAAGACGAATACACTCTGCAGCAAGTCATGGACTCAACATCGATTCACGAACCTTTGACCAAGTTACAATGCTGTCCTACCTCAGATGGCGGAGCGGCTGCTGTTCTGGTATCTGAAGATTTCTTGAACGCCAGACCTCATCTCAGAGAGCAAGCAATTCTCATCGCCGGCCAATGTCTTGCCACTGATGCTACCTCTCTGTTCTCGCGTAGCAGCATCGACTTGATGGGCTACGAAATGACAAAGAACGCGGTCAAGGTCGCTTTGGCCGAAGCAGGTGTCTCCATTTCGGAAGTCAAAGTCTGCGAACTACATGACTGCTTCTCGGCCAACGAGATGATTGTGATTGATGCGCTCGGGCTCAGCGAGCATGGCAAAGCACATGAGATGGTGCGCAGAGGAGACATAACTTACGGTGGAAAGATGGTCATCAACCCTTCAGGAGGACTCATTTCCAAAGGTCATCCACTCGGTGCCACGGGCATTGCACAATGTGCAGAGCTAGTGTGGCATCTGCGTGGGTGGGCCAACAACCGTTTAGTCAAGGATACCACGGTAGCATTGCAGCACAACCTTGGGCTGGGCGGAGCTGTAGTGGTTACGGTATACAAAAGAGCAGACGGCAAAACAAACGAGTCGATGGACTCACAGACGGTCGGACAGAAGAATGGACTTGGATACAATCCGGCGGTCGAGGCCAAGGGCTTCAGCAGGGAACAGGCAAACCGAGTACGCAGCAAGCAGCACAAGAGTGACTGGGCGCTTGCAGACACGGAGCGTAAGGTGGAGGCGCGATTTTGAGGAAAGGTGGGACCTGCCCACGGTTTATGTGTGATTACGAAATAGCTCAAGCAGAAGGTATCCGAATATGGTTCATGATGTATCGTGTTGCTTAGACAGCTTGGGGCTGGCCGTCGGCCTCAGCCGAGTTGACCTTCTTTCCGGTCTTCTTGATCTTCTCCAGCACAGTGTTGTAGTCGAGGGAGGGTTCTGTGATGACGGATGCGGTCTGGCTGTCGAGGGAGACGTCGAATGACTTGACACCTGAGACACGGATGAGTATAGTAGTGGGCATAAGAGGAGGAGTCTACGAACCGTCGAGCTTCTTGAGGACACGCTCAACTGCACCTGAGCAGCCGCCGCAGGTCATGGTGATGTTGAAGTTGTAAGTGTGGTCCGACATGGTGTGTTTGTGAGAAGGCTTGTGTGAAAGAGTGAGAAGAGCAAAGGAGAAGCAGCGAGTTTATGGGAAAGCAGTGAGTTGGACAGAGAAGAGTGTCAGCTGAAGGTGAGATTGTAGGGAAGGAGGGATGGCGTGCTATGCTGTGTTTCGGACATCTGGACAGGAAGGTGCCAAGAGCTTGATTACATGTTCCAGGCCCCGTCCCATTCACCGGTAGCAAAGACCTTGCGCCGGCCTTCATGTCACAGCTGTGGTACGATGGCCTTGCTGTCATGCCATACGTGAATGACAGAGAATATATCGATTCCATCGCTCTAGCTTCATTGCCATTGTTGACTCTATCTGTGATGAACTGCAAGTAACTTGACCCCGCGGACGAGCTGCAACGCGCGCCACACGTCGGGCTGAGCCACAAGTTTCCCACATGACGTGCAGCCCATCAACAGCAAAGACACTTTTGATCTTTTGCGCACCTCCAGCACCTACGACCTCGTACGCCGACTGTACAGGCTACGACCTCGCAGGCCGACACATCCACCATGGCTTCGTATGTTGTGCCCTCCAACCGCTTCATTCCACCCATGTCACTGACATGAACAGGAGCAACATCTTACATCTCCCCTTCCGCCGTACGCACAATGTGTCCATTGCCGAAGCCATCAAGCGATACATCTCGACCAAATATGACCAGCACCCGGACATGTTCACTACAGATCTCGAACAGATAGATCACCTCAGACATGCCGCCGTCCACGCCCTAGAACCCCATACCAGCGGTGTCCGTAAGCTTCAGCAGTATGCCGCTCAGCTCGTCTGGATGGGCGCCAAATTCCCTGTCGACATCGGTCTAGACTTCATCTGGTACCCTGCCCTAGGCTACAACACCCAACGACCCATCTCTCAAGACAACATCCGGTTCGAACTCGCCAACATCCTCTTCAACCTGGCCGCCATGTATTCACAGCTGGCCATGTCTTCCAATAGAAGCACTGGCGACGGCCTGAAGGCTGCCTGCAACTACTTCTGTCTATCTGCCGGTGTTGTTTCACATCTGAAGACAACTATTGTCCCAGACATGAGGACTTCTCCACCCGAAGACATGGACACCTCTACCCTGGAAAGCTTGGAATACCTCATGCTGGCCCAAGCCCAAGAGTGTTTCTGGCAAAAGGCTGTAAAAGATGGCCTCAAAGATGCTAGTATCGCAAAGCTCGCTGCTAAGGTCAGCGACTTCTACAATGAAGCTAGTGACTGGGGTATCAAAAGCGATTCTGTCAGCAGCGAATGGATCCATCATATGAACGCCAAGCATCATCACTTTGCCGCTGCTGCACAGTACCGTGCTGCTTGCGACTGTCTCGAGAAGAGAAAATATGGCGAAGAGGTAGCCCGTCTACGCGACAGTCTAAAGTGTGCTGATGAGGCTTTGCGCGAGGCCAAATACGTCAACAAGGCTGTTCAGGACGACTTGAACGGCCTGAAAGCACGAGTCTCTGAAGATCTCAAGAGAGCTGAGAAAGACAATGATATGATCTATCTCCTGCCGGTGCCACCCAAGTCTGAGCTCAAACCGCTCGACAGAGCGAGCATGGTCACTGCTAGAGTACCCAAGGAGGTTTCGGAACCATTGACTATGCTCGGGGATCACGGGGAACTTGGTAGGCCACTCTTTTCGAAACTCGTCCCATACTCGGTCCACGTCGCAGCTAGCATCTATGTCGATCGCAGAGATCGTTTGGTGAACAACACTATTGTGCAAGAGCTTGAGAACCTCACTGTCGACATTCACGAGCTCTTGAAGTCGATCGGCCTCCCTGGGTCTTTGCAGGCTCTCGAGAAGCCACTTGGCCTGCCTCCGAGTGTGGCCAGCCATGCTGAGGAGGTCAGACAGATGAACGGTATCTACAGACTCCACAGTGCCATGGCCGATACGGAAAAGCTGAAAAACAGCGACCGCGCAACGTATCAGGAAGGTGTGGAAATGCTCCGCTCGGAGTCAGCTGAGGACGATGCCGCACGACGCAAGTACGGGACTGACAGGTGGGCAAGACCGCCATCAAACGAGGCGTCCCGGAAGCTCTACTCTCAGGTCACCGAAATTGATGGATATCTCAAACAAGCCGGCAACAGTGACAAACTCGTTCAGAAGAAGTTGAAGGACAACGAAGCATTGATCAGACTACTCGCTGGTACCGATCGCGATCTTGAAGACTACGTTCCGAGCAGCCGGCGTGCAACCATGACCACTAAAGTCGAGAGGGAAGCAAACAACCTTCGAGCTGTACTCAATGACATTGCCCGTTTTGAGAACCGTCGCAAGCGTAAAATCGAAAACATTCGAGCAAAGGCCAAGGCAGATGATGTTAACGCTGACCTTCTGCGCGAAGCCGCGCGTCTTGAAAGGGAATATCCAATGCAAACACTCGAGGCAATCCAGTTCGAAAGTTTTTTCGATGAAAGACTAGAAAACTATACCGCCGACCGTAACGACATAAACGCGGAGAGAACCGAACAGGACGACCTACTTGAGCGTGTCCAGCAAGCTAACAGCTCATTCACTGTAGCAAGAAAAGGGGACACCTCCACAAAGGACCGTGAGCAAGCTTTGCAGAACCTGGAAAATGCCTTTTTGGCTTATAAAGAGATTATATCGAACCTTGAGACTGGGCGCAAATTTTACAACGACCTTGCCAGTATAGTCACGCGCTTCCGGGACGACTGCCGCAACTTTGTCTACCAACGACGCGCGGAGGCTTCATCCCTCGAGGACGATGTGAGCACATCCATGGCTCAGATGAGTCTACAGAATGCCAACCAGACCAACCTGCGACAACAGAAGCAACAGGAGACGTTGATGAATCAACAGCAACCCCGTGCGACACCACGGACAGGGCCACCGCTGGCAGCGCCCCTGCCTACTAGAGCCAACGTTGCTCCTCCCCCAGTAGCAGCGACCGCATCCCCCACACCTGGTATGTGGACGCCAGAGATGGGTATACGGTTTGGCGGACCAAGCGCTGCGGCATCGTCCACAACCAATAGTGATGGCGCCCCGAAGCCGACGGCGCGCGACAACAGGTGGGACCCGACCTCGCAGAATATCCAATTCAGGTAGGCGCATTTGTTCGGATGTGGTTTCGGGACAAATTAAGCGTTCAAAGCCAACGACTTCCGGCACTGGCCGGAGAGTGATTAGGGGTAATGTACGGTATGTTGTGCATGCAGAGTCAACCGATGGAACCTGATGTGTTGAGACAAGGGCTTGCGGCTCTTGTGGAGCACACCACCGAGCCCTCTGGGCAGCGGAGGAGTCATTCTTGCATCAAGCGTCCGAAAATCTGATCTGGGCTGGATCGTCCGTTTGTTCGCAGCACAACCAAGACCGTCCTGACTAGAAGATCCTCGACGGCTTGGTGTTGCGGTGTTGCTAATCTCGATTTGGAAAGCCGTAGTACTTGTGGTATGAGGCGCCAGGCTAGTTGCGACATCGAGGAGAGACAAAGACGGTGCACCACATACAGTCTCAGCGCTCTATCTCCGGGCACCTGGCACCGTGCTAGTTACCAGAAAATTCTAGGTGACGTTTACCGAGGTCTTGGGTCACAACCCCGGGTAGTCCTTCCCTCGCAAACGGCGCGCACTCCGAGCTGAGAGTTCTATACCAAAAGCTGATCCACATCATGCTCAACCAATCCATTCGGAAGCAAATCTTCATGTCTGTATTACCATCTGCGGTTGATATCACGACCCATGTTTGCATGTGGACTGCAGTGATGTGACTAAGAATGTGCCTTTGAATGGC
>Ga0058697_10000169_pt1 | contig 31653 bp, 35 predicted proteins | sample AgamicAsMae_FD_66619 | JGI IMG/M metagenome (GOLD analysis project Ga0058697, IMG submission 66619) | Agave microbial communities from Guanajuato, Mexico - As.Ma.e | ecosystem: Host-associated > Plants > Phyllosphere > Phylloplane/Leaf | place: Guanajuato, Mexico | collected 2012-06-04
TATGCAAGCCGTGTGCATCTTGTCCTTAGGCCGATGTGTAGCCGTTGGTCCTTTTACATATTGCGCCGTCGGTCGTCGCACCGGGTCGAGCACAATTCATCATCAATTGCGTCTATCAGTACTTGGGTGCCTACGAGGGCGTACACTGGCGACACTGTCTTGTTGCATTTGTCGTGAACTGTCTTGATCCCGGGCCGAAGGTAGCAATTGAACAAAGTTCTTGCAGAGAAGCTAGTCACGCCGCAGTTCGACCGCAAGCTGGGGGCTAGAGCCAGCACGGAGACCGAGGGCGCATTGATCAGGAATTGATGCTTTCAAGGTCGACAAACCCTCTCCAACGGCCGTCCAACCTCTTTCCTGCTCTCGCAGCTCTCCAGCACCACCTCTACTGACGCCCATCGCCTCGACCATCTTTCAGAATGCCGCTGCCTGGTCAATTCTAGTCGCCGTCCGCATCCACGCTGCTCCATTCACTCACCCTTTCGCTTCGTTTCCCCGCCCTGTCTGTCCCGCGCCACGCCTTGCTCCAACAACATGGCCGAGGTTTTGTCCAGGTCGCGAGACGACCAATCCCAGTCCTATTACATTCAACCCGCCTCCAACTCTTCTTCGCTCAAGCGCTCGCACTCGTCGAGAACCTCGCTGCTGGTCGGCTCGCCGCCCAAGCCCTCGCACCGCACCGCTTCCGAGCCTTCATTCGAAAACATCGGCTCTCTCAAACGCTCTTTGGCCTCTTCCGGCTCCCTCGCTGCCTCTCGCCAATCCTACTCGGACTTTTCCCAGCCCAACTCCTCGGCTGTCTTCTCCACTCACCAACCCAAACTCTCATTCGAGCTCGGCCATCACCAAGATACTGGACTGGCCTTCCCCGCCTACGACGAGGTCCAATTCTTCCACGAAGATGAACCGCTAGATCTCCCTCCGAGCCCTCGGCCTGAAGACGAAACGTCTGATGCCGATTCTAATGATGGTAGATGCGATCGAGACGACGATGACGATGCTGGCAGCACCACCGACACTACCCGTTCCGACTCGCCTCTACCAACTCCTACCGTGGCCGACGACACGGCCATCAAGCACGAGCCATCGAGACATGTCGACTACCTCTCGCACGATTGGCGTGAGGAAGACATCTGGTCCTCGTGGAGGCACATTGTGTCACAACGCAAGGTCTACGGCCAGCGGTCGCGCCTTGAAAATGCGTCATGGAGAACGTGGGCCAAATCTAAATACCACCTGCCAACCGTCTCCCCCGAAGCGCTTAATTGGTACGCCTGCACAATCTCAGCTCAGTGCTGCACTTTAGACTAACCAGACACAGGCTGAAAGAAAGCGACGTGACCTGGCTCTATGGACCCTTGCAGCCTGCTTCCACCCATCCTGTAACTCAGTACTCGCCGGATCCCAGTCCACAATTCTCCGGCGCCAATTCCTCCGTCCAGAAAAAACCCATCCTCAAGAAGCGAAGCATGTCTGAAGTCATGCTTCAACGCTCGCTATCAACCTCGTCTCTTGTCAAGCAGGCTGCCGCTGCCATACAGGCTCAGCAGACTTTGCCTCCATCCAAACGACCTTCACTAGGCCGATCGTCTGCCTACCTTCCTACTGCTAGTCTGATGGTACCTAGCAGCAGAGATAATCTTGACTTCTTAGATCTGGGTTGCTTCTCTCCACGCCCTTCGTCTGGGGACCGTTCACCTTTCGAGTACCCCAAACGCCACATTCGCTTCGATGAGAAGGTCGAACAATGCATCGCCGTCGAGGGCAAAGACGGCGAGTTCGGCGATGAAAGTTCTGAAGACGAGCGACCAACCAACGATTCCGACTCAGATTCATCAGACGACGGCATTGTCATGATGAGACGTCCCAAGAGAAAACGAGCAGTTCGTAAACCACTAGCAAGAAGCACTTCCTCTAGTCGGACGATCGAGAAGCTTCCATCAACCACCTTGAAGAACAAAACCGAAAAACTAGAGCCTCCTCCAACACCAGCCCCATCTTTGGCCCGTTCGTGGAGCTCAAGCAAGCTTCCACAGTCAGCTTCTCAGGAAACTCTGAAGCCTTCCAATCCCTCAAAGAACCATATCTTACCTGCCGACGATGAGGAAAGCGAAGAGCTAGACTCGGACGACACGGAATCACTTAGATTGAGTGCATTCGCGAATCGAAGGGACAGTGTGGCCGTGCATAGATCACGGACAACAGGCTCGCCAGCCACTACACCATCCGAAGATGAGGATGAAGAAGAGGGCTCTGGAATGCGCCGAAGTGCTTCGGGAATGTTTATGCCCTACGAGGAAGACGAAGATGACATCGTTGCCGCCGGCCTCTTCGGTAAGGTGAGTGACACTTTAAATACCGCAAAAGACATTGCCCATGTAATATGGAACGTTGGGTGGAGGAAGTGAGAGGCTTCATATATTGCATTGGGCTTCTTTTCTCGTTACGGAAGGCGCAAGAAACAAACAACAGAAAGGGAAAAGGTTGGGACTGGACTATTGCATTGGTTTCTGAGTAAAGGCGCATTCAACAGGTGGCTATACAGTGGTCTTTCTTTCTGGGTTCTGAGGCGACGACGATTTTCCTTTAGCATTCAGCGATTTTTTCCTTTCCTTCAAATCTCAGACGATTCTCTCCATGTACCTATACTGAGTTTGTCAACAGGCTCATCCAATGTAACAGCCAGAAAAAGGCATCCTTATCAATTCGATAAATCTTGCCCGATCCCTGATCGAGACCTCTTCATGCATACACTGTACCTGTGTGGACGGCTATGTGTGGCACGCGTATCACAATACCCTTGGCTTTATGCGCATCACCTGCAGATACGACATCTATCCCATCAATCAGAGCTGGGCGGGCAAGCATGAGGTTTCGACGAGCCAAGAGACTGGTATCGCTGCTTTATCTCTCATATAATGCTTATCGAATATCGGGTCGCTGACGGCCAGAAAGTGGTCGAGAAAGCTGTGCAGGGATCGTCCCAGATGTTGCAATACTGTTGTCATCGCATCTGCCACTTGAACGAGTGATACCATTTGCCTCGGCGATAGTCATTTCGTTCTCGTCTCGTGACACAAGAAGAGAGAGAGAAGTGGTACACAGCGCACGAGCCGGATCGGCATGGACCGCGGATCTCATTAGCGCCATGACTAGCGCCAAGGGGCTGCTTCTGTCCAGCCCACGTTCTAGAGTTGGACTTCTAGGGTCATGCCACACTTCCTTTCCTCTACGCCGACGGGGATAAACACAACTCGGCACTCTAGGCCGCATGCAAAGTCGGGAATCGATCCATGGCTGGTTCTCAAGACGTCCGGTCCATTATCGCTGGCATAACGAGCGAGTCCGAATCGGCGCGCAAGCTCAGCGCGTATCATCTACAATCACTCGTCAGCGATCCTGCGTTTGCGCATGCCTTTGTGCAGGCTCAGGGAGTGCCTGCGCTGAAGCAGGTCGTTCTTGAAGAGAATGGAAATGCTCTTGCCTATGCGCTAGGTAGCTTGACGCGTCTGCTGGAGATGGACCTGGGTTGGGACCGCTTGAGCTCAGATGTGATAGAACGCGTAAGACAAATCAATTTCAGCAAGCCTTTGAGGAAATGAGTTCTTAGATTTTTTGGTGTGTTCCAAATAGGCTATCCAAGTTGTCGTCAATCGCCCTGTTATCAATGTCCTTCGCAACGCGTTGCTTCTCCTGGTTCTGGTGGTATCACGACCTTTCGATCCTCACAGGCTACAGCAAACCGCCGAAGATGAATTTGGATTCAAGTCTCTGGTGCCCCTCTTGCAAGTCCACACCAACTTTCTCGACTGCTTGGTAGATAAGTTGGCTTCTGCTGATCATGCCTTGTGCGTGAATGCTCTGCATCTGATAAATGCATTGATGCGAGATTCTGTCGCCAATGGAGGGGAGACCGAATGGCCCAAATTCATCAGCAGGCTGCAGGAACTGGGTGTCATCAGCGGTGTCGAAGACCTGATGCACGGTGATTCACTACACGAGATCGCTGCTCCCGTCCTTGAGTTTCAAAATCTGATGAAGATACTCTATGCTCGCTGGAGGCACATATTGGTCGACTCCGAGAAGACCGAGCATCGAAGATCTCTCAAAGAACTTCAGGTTTCAAGCTTTCCCTCAAACTATCGAGCTAGCCAACAAGGTCAGTTGCAAGAAGTGCGAACTCCAAAACAGGAACTGACATCCCAGATCTCGATCTTGACAAGTGGCAACGTCTAGGTTTCTCGTCAGATAATCCAGCAGCGGACCTTGACGAGACCAGATTTCTAGGCATGATGAATCTTACAGAGTATGTCCGCCGAAACAGAGACGCTTTCCAAAAGGAATTGCTGGAGCAGAGTGTCATACCATTAGAACAACGTTGTCCAATCGCGAAAGCAAGTTTGAGCATCACCATGGTCCTCTACGAGCATTTTGAGATATCCAAGATGGACGGCCAAGATCCCACAGAAAACACCACTACCGCCGAGGAGATCAAGGATGCCGAGATACTTGCTAAACCGCTTTTATTGCGCTGGGAAGACGTGCATGCTGCCTCACTTAATGCTTTCATCCGTCTATGGAAAGAAGCAGGCGCAACGATCGGCGACTATCGCAAAATCGATGACCTTTCAAGGCTTCTCATCCGCACAATCCTAGGTCAATCCGACAGACGAGCCACCATGGATCAAGTCGAAGAGCAACTCGGAAGTACCACTCTAGCAAAAGTCAGAGAATGGCAGTTACAGGACGTCTCGCAAATCTACGAATATGCTTGGGGCCAGGATCTCAGGTAAGAGCTACTAAATATCCACCCCACCTTCCCCATCGCTGACTCTTTGGCCACTTCAGAAATCTTCGTGAGCAAACCCACACAGATGCACTTCTGTTCATGCGTGAGCAGCGTATCAAGTGTTTACTCAAAGGCACCTGGTTCCCCATCATCTCATCTTCAACATCTCCCTCCGACATGTCCATCACTTCAGCAGAGTCGCAAAAATTACGCGTAACAGCATGGCGCTTCGTTCGTCTCTCCAACGACAGAAGATTCTTGCATCACGCATCTCACAATAACAAACTCGACAAATCGCCACAACTCCACGAACTGAACGAGAAGCTTGATTTGGAGACCATCAGTTCTGTCGACTCTAGCGTGGCAAGATCAGATGTCCTGATTGATGACAATGCGAATAAATCCAGAGACAAGCATACCTCTTCTACAGGCACAGTCACACGACTGACAATCTTCGGCAACCCAAACACGTTTGCCAAAACTCAGATGCCAGGAGAGTCAGTATTGCTCGAACTAAATACTGGCAGCACATCGCTTGCTTCCGAATGGCTGGATGGTCTTCTCATGCTGCTGAATCAACAACCAATCACCGCAGATACCAACAAATATGTTGGCTTGCTCGAGCAGTGGAGTTTGACAATTCGCATGTTGAACTTGCGCTGGGAAGATGTGGATTGGGAGCGAGCTCAGGATAACAAGCAGTTGCCTGTTCCAAGCAGGGCTGGGCTAGACGACGACTTTTGGTACGAGATGTGATGAAGTGATCATGAACAACCAATTCGGGAGTATGAATACATTGGCATATATCTTATATAATTCTGCACAACCAGTTTCCCTTCATACTTGGCCAGGTTAATTCTTGCAACCGCTTGCATCTCTCTCTTTCTACAGATCGAAAATCACCACTCCCTCAAACCGCCATCAACACCAACAAATCCGTGCAACTCCCAAGGCTGTGTGTTCGCAGCTACTCTTCTCACAGCCTCCTCATCAACCTCAATGCCTAAACCTGGTCCAGTGAGGGCATCCAAGTATCCATCCTTGACCTTGAGAATCTCCGGGTTGAGTATATAGCTGTGGAGATCATGTTCGCCAGCCTCGGTGTTGTAATGCATGCCTTGAGTTTTGTTAGCATATGAAAATGGAATGATGAGGAGCTGATATGAGTCGCACCCATGGACATCTCTTGGATCATGTGGTTGGGTGTGCAAAGGCCGATTTGCAAACAAGCTGCGAGAGCGATGGGCTGGCGTGTGTTGTTAGCATAGACAGTCAGAATGGACAGAAGGACTTACTCCAAGTGGGCAGTGTGGTGCAATGGCAACTATGTTTTTCAGATAAGCACGACAGATCTACAGTCAGTTAGAGTCAAAACTCACCATCATAAGTTTCAGCCATGGCCGCAATTCTTCTCAACTCAGATATACCTCCACAATGCGAGATGTCAGGTTGGAGGACATCTACCGAAGCATCTGTGGATAGTCAGTATTTCTGCTTTTCTTGAAGAGGTAGAATTCGTTGTAACTTGCCTTCCAGATATCTCTTGAAGTCCCATCGACTGTACAATCTCTCGCCGAGTGCGATGGGCGAACTTGTCAAGTTGGAGAGTTGTTTGATACCCTCGGGATGCTCACTCAATAGCGGCTCTTCAAGGAATAGAACATCGCAGCCTTCTAGTTTATGCCTGTTAGGGGCGTCCTATTAGTAAAGTATCCAATCAAGAAAGTACGTGACAGCTGGTAACATGTGACAACAAAAGACTTACGCCAGTTGCTTCGCCATAGCTTTATGAAGTCTTCCGTGGAAATCCAGAGCGACGTCCAATCCCAAACTCTTGACAGTCTTGACTCTATCAACAGCAGAGTCAAGTTTCGAAGGTGAGTCTAGCCATCCCACGTCTTCAGTCGCATTCATCCTAGAACCAATTTGTCAGCCACGTCGATATGCTTTGGAAAATGGAATGCTAAGTACTTGACAGCACGGAATCCTTGGGCAAGTCGCTCTTTGCCAGCTTCTGCAACATCAGAAGGACGATCGCCTCCGATCCAGGCATACACCTGAACCTTCTGCCTGACTTTGCCTCCGAGTAGCTGATGGATGGGTACACCAAGTTTGCGAGCCTTGAGATCCCAGAGCGCGATGTCGATACCGGCGAGTGCACTCATGAATACAGGGCCACCACGGTAGAAGCCTGTCAATATTGTTAGTCAATCTTTGATTGATACACTCAATACTTGCGTTACAACATACTGTGTCGCCAAGCAAGCTGCCATATATGCTCAATATCCTCGGCTTCAAGTCCCACAAAGCGAGTGATGTAGCCATTGAGCGTGCCTTCGACAGCTTGACTGTGTCCTTCTAGTGTTGCTTCTCCCCATCCAACATGACCCTCTGCGTCGACTATCTTGACAAACAGCCAGCGGGGTTTGACGCGGAAGTACTCAATGGTCTTGATCGGAGCCATAGTGAATTAAGAGTTTGAAGCAGAGGTAGTAGAAACAATCACACGAAGTAATTGTGTTACACAGAGGTCAATACAATTGGGTCCGAGGTAGACATATATGTTGACAGTTTCGGCGGCAAGAACACCGGCGGGATGTTGCTTGCCGGAACCCCCACCAAACGTGGTCCCGCCCGGCTTGGTCGTTCGGTTCGGGGGTTCGGGGGAGACTTGACCGAAGGCCCTTTGGAAAGTGCTTGTGGTAAATATGTAAACTTTTAATTTAATGCTATTGAGGAAGCAGCGTTGCAAGACGCTCTAGCTGAAGAATTGGTGTGGATATGACCTTCTTTCCATCCCGTGATCGATAAAACGCCCCTTCTTCCTCTTCCTTCCCTTTCCCGTCCATCCAAAGTCATACCTCATTAAGAAAGAGATGCAGAAAGAATACAAAAAGCTTCAAGATAGGGATCATGCCTTCATGGTCGACAGGAATCCATCCAAATTGAACTCTTCTTCGTACTGCTTTTCATCCCAGAGCTCAGAAAGCTCATCAAGAATGCCCTTCTTGCCCTTCTCACGGACATTACCCTCGGCGTCCACAGCGTCCGCCTCATCAATTGAGTTGGGATCCTTGGGCTTGTCTTCGAGCGATGGCGCACCTTCAGTGTCACCCATGTTGAAGAGATCCAGGATCTGATCTGTTTGCATGCTTCCGAGGCCAGCGTTTTGCTGATTTACGACAGTGCTAGCGACATCAATCTTGAACCTCTGCAGGCTGAGAATCTTCTCTTCTAGAGTACCACGAGTAATCAGGCGATACACGTTCACGACCTTCTTTTGACCAATACGATGCGCGCGGTCCATAGCCTGAAGATCCTTTTGGGGATTCCAGTCGTGTTCGACAAAGATGACAGTGTCTGCTCCAGTCAAGTTGAGACCGAGTCCACCAACACTGGTGGTAAGGAGCAGGCAATCAATAGATGGATCAGAGTTGAAGCGGTTAACGATATCTTGACGCTTGGATGCCTCGACACTTCCATCAAGTCGAGAGAACGTGATTGATGGTAGCATGCGCTTGAAGACGGTCGATTCAACCATGTCGAGCATCTCCTTCATTTGACAGAAGATGAGAGCTCTGTGCTGGGAGACGGCTTGATCAGCAGAAGGCACCTCACCCGCTGGTGCAGCATCAACACCAATACCACAGTCGACAAGAAGATCTCTGAGGGCTGTGAGCTTAGGAGCATGAACTGGATCAGTCAAGCTCGAGTTTTGACGTGCCAATTGCGCTTGAATTGTGGCATACTGCTTGTGGCTCTCCTTCATGACCAAGGCCGGTGAATTGCAGAGTTTACGCATGTACTGCAGAGCTTGGAAGATGTGTTGTTTGGCTTCCTTGTCAGCAGACCCGGCCTTTTCGGCAATTGTCTTTGACTCTTTGCGAGTGAAATCCTCAAAGAGCTTCTTCTGCAAGTCGCTCAGATCACAGTAGTAGTTTTGCAGAATCTTGGGTGGCAAGTCGTCTAGTACTTCTTCCTTAAGACGACGCAACAAGAACGGTAGGACTTGTTTGTGCAAAGCTTCGATGGCTAGTGCACCAGCTTCTTGCTCCTTTGAGGACGATTTGCTGAAACGCGAAGCAGCAATCGGCTTTGCGAATCGATCTTGGAACATCTTTTCTGTACCAAGGAAGCCGGGCATCAGGAAATCGAACAACGACCAAAGCTCGAGTACGTTGTTCTGGATTGGTGTACCCGAGAGGATGAGACGGTGATTGCTTGCAATACGCTTGACAGCCTGTGTGACCTTGGCTTTGGGGTTCTTGATCAAGTGACCTTCATCCAACACACAGTAGTTCCACGTGTGAGGCGCAAAGACTTCAACGTCGTTTCTGCAGATATCATACGAGGTGATGACGATGTCAGCCTCGGTGAGCTTCGCACGATGCTTGTTTCTCTCAGAGGGTGGGCCGACATACGCCACGGCGTTCAAAAACGGCGCATATGTGCGAATCTCCTGCTGCCAATGTCCGGACAGAGTTGGAGGACAGACAATCAATGAAGGCATCTTACGTTGATCGGGTGCTTGAGTTTTGGCGTATTCTTCTGCACGCATGTGATGATCACTGGCGACAATGCATATTGTTTGCAATGTCTTGCCGAGACCCATGTCGTCACAGAGAACACCGTGGAGATGGTAACGGTTGAGGAAAGCCAACCAATTGACACCATCTTGTTGGTATGAGCGGAGGTCGGCCTTGATTGCGACGGGAATATCGAAAGACTCGACCTTCTTGGGGTCAAGCATCTGCGCAATGAATTTGCGCTCCTTTTCACGTCCCTTGAGTAGCTCCTCGGAGAGACCTGGTGGGTCTGGGATGCCAGCCTCAAGGGGCACCAGCTTGACCAGCGTGGCGAAAGCAGTAGTTGCGATCAAGCGTACACCATTGTCTGAATCACTCATACGTCCAAGTACAGGGACCAGGAGGAAGATGACATAGGGTAGAATACGATCCTCCATGACTTGAATGAGATGGTAGATGCACTCGATGGCGCCCTGTCTGCAATGCACGTCGGTTGGATTGCTGATTGGCGGCAGCACTCGTTCGACCAGCATAGTGAAACCCTTGACAGTGATCACACTGCATATGCTTGCAAAACACTTGGCAGCGGTGTATCGAAGGACGGCAAGTCTCGTCTGGAGAGCTCTAGCAACGAAGTTCATGAGATCGAGAACGAAGGAATGCAGGTCCGAGTGGAACGATGCCACCAATGCGCGAAGGGTAGACATGGCATCCACGACTTCTTGACCGACATTTTGTTCGGGATCGGTGATGTTGTCAGGCAAATCTCCAGAGAAGCAGTGCCGAATAGGATCCTCGATGAGAGTGCGAAGCATAGGGACCTTCTCAAAGAGGTCGCTGCCAAATCTGTGACAGAGTTGCTCCAGAGCATCCTTTGTACCGCGTCTTGTAATGCGAGCTTGGCGAACCTCTCTCTCGTACTTGGCAGCATCCGGACGGTCCTGGATATCTTCATCCTTTTGCAGCGAGAGGATGCCAGATTCTCTGTCTGCGTTGGGGTGGAATTCAGGAGTCTCTCCAGTTTCCATGCAACAGAACTTGACCAAGTTGCCAACGACTTTATCAACAACCTTCATACGGCCACTGGCAACCAACTGATCGACCAGGCTGGCAATCGCAGCTGCAGAGCGCTTTTGAAGCTCGAAATTCTCTTCGTCCTTGACACTATCCATGAGACCCTTGATAGTAGCCTGAGGCTTCTTGGGAATTTCTTTGAGTGCCACAATAGCGGCGGCCGCTGCAGACTTAATGCGAACGTCACGTTGCTTCTTGACTAGTGTTGCTTCGGCAATGACTGAGTCGACATCTGCCTTTGCGCTCGATAACATTTCGGTTGCGGTGACTCGTTGAGCAGGTGAAAGGGTCTTGCGCAGTCTCTCGTAATCTTGGACGGCGATGCGCTCTCCATCGGCGAGCGAGAATGCGTTCTTGCCGGCCTCCGGCTCTCCTTGAACCACAACGGCGATTATGGGAAGTTTGCTGGGTGGAACATGGGCCTTTTCGCGGAAAGTGTTGAGAAGACTCTGGCACTGTGCACGCACGATTTGTAGATAGCTGGTGAGGTCGCTATACCAGCTGGGTCTGTCTTCTTCCACAAGAGGACGAAGGTTCTCTGCAAATGATGAAGTAAGATCATCCTTGGTAGGCAATAGCTTGGCGTATTCCTCGATGAAGATCGCGGCGAAGAGTTGTGTGGTCGAGAAGCCGGACTTGAGACTGGGAAGAATCTTTGAGGAGAAAGTGTCGCGTCTTGTTGCTGCTGGCCAGACCTGACAGGCTTTCGCAAGAGCCTGAGCTGCATGAGTTCTTGACCGAATCATAATGTCTGCTCCAACAAGATCGACATCGCCTTGCATCATGTGCCCATCAACGTTGTGAGCCGAAGAAGAAGTTGGAGGTGGCATGTCCTTGTCCTTCTTGTCGGATCGTCTTCTCTTCCTGGCAGGTTCGGAAGATCCATTGACTGGAGAAGACTTGCGTGTAGCAGTACTGAGTGGGTTATAGCTGTAACCTGAAGGACGTATGAATAGTGTTGCGTCCATTGGAATGGGGTGACGGGATACACCGATAGGGTGGAATGTGAGTGTCACCAACGGTGCGACGTGGGGCTCGAATTCTGCGGCGAACTTCTCTGGATGAGTCGCCAGGACATCGACGAGAGCGTACCAGACCTGGAGCGAGAGCTTGAGAACCGTCTCGTTGCGTTCGACGAGCAGATTCTGATAGACAAGACGCAGAGCACGACCGTCAACCCAGCTTTTGGCATCTTCGCCATCAATGTTGACAAATGTGAGGAGAGCGCGAAGGACGGCGGAACGGACTGTGCTGATAGTGTGACGCAGGAAGGGATACAAGCGAGGCACCAACTCTGCAAATGATTGCTCAGGGTTCTCTGCAGCATTCTTCTTCATGGCATCGAGAACCTCGGGGAAGCCACAAAGCTTTGCAAGCAAGTCCATCACAGATCCCGTACTGGCACTGAGATCGTCGCTCAAGTTTGATAGACATTCCCAGACGACGCTGATGAGATGGTTGAGTGCAGCATGACGCATGTTGACAAACTCTTTGGCAACAGGAATCAGAGTGGCTGCGCTGACTGCTCTAACATCATCGTCGCTGTCTCCAAGTCCTTTGATGACACACTCCAGGACGCCATCCATCAACAGATTGTCTTGAAGCAGCAGGTCGTTTCTTACTGCCACGAGATATCTCATCCCGATCATACCACCGTGGCAAGCATGCCAGATGCGTCTGTTAACCTTGAGATCCTTTTGCATCACCAATCGATATAGGATACGATTGACAGCATGCACGGAAGATGCTGGGAGATATTGCAAGAGTGCACCTAGTGTTTGGCCAGCAGTCTCTCTGATAGGTGCGATGGCATTGTCCGAGACGTAGTCTGCAAATCTGTCGAGCATGAAGACGCAGCAAATGCGGCAAGCGAGATCATCGAGCCAGGCTTGGTTGAGGCGATCGTTGTCGGATTTGTTTCTGTTCAGTAAACGACCAGCTCCAGCACCGTGTACACGAACGATTTCTCGAAGACCCATTGCAGCACCATGGCGAATCTCCCAGGCAGGATCGAACAGGTCCACAGTCAGGAATTCGCAGAGTCGTTCAAATGGCCATCCGTTGCCAGTCTCTTCGACCTCGGTTTGGAAAGCAGACTTTTCAGCGATGGGGGCACCCTTGAACTCTGATACGACTTTTGCGTCGTCGTCGCCGCCCTTGCGTTCAAGCGAGAAGTAGTCGGGAACGCTAGCATTGGTCTCTGCAGTTTCGTCCTTAATGATGGTTTCTGACTCGGCTGGAGTAGGCACTGTAGTGCTTTCTCGTCTCATGCTGGTAAGATCGTATTTAAACTTCTTATTATCGCGTTTGAGCTCTTCCTTTCTTCTGCGTTTCAGCATGTTTAGCTGTCTCTTGCTCATGGCCTCGGACGGAGTCTGCTGATCGCTGGGAGAGACCACGGCAGATTCTGTTACGCTGTTGGCCCTGGAAAGAGTGGAGTCCGCGTTTGGCATAGCTGGTGGCGGAAAGTTGGTACGGACAGCAATGTCTGTTTCTGTGACGAGTTCGTCCTCCATGTATTCTCCACCAAGTCCAAGGCGGTTGGTAAGAGTTTTCTTCTGATGAGCGAGCCTCTGAGCGGGATCCATGCCAGCCAGTTTGAAGTCATATTGACGTCCAGCGCTACCGAGCAGCTCCTTTCCGTTGGTAAGGATGGCCTCGACGTCCAGAGTTGCGAGCTGTAATTGATCTTCGGAGGTCAAAGGTGTCGAAGAACCATTCTCTTCCTTGACGTCGCCATTCTCATTCTTGACATCTTCATTAGGATCGAACTTTTGTGCATGCTCGACAATACCGCCCAACGCCTTTGCGGCTGCTGTTCTCGTATCCCAGGAAGATGAGCGAAGAAAGGGAACAATTCTGGTCAGTAGGTTGAATAGTTCGTCCGGGTGATTCTTTTGCACATCGGCAAGCTGCTGAGCAGCTGTGTTACGGATGAGTTGAGTGCTACCAGTGTCCAGAAGAATGACCAATCCTGCACACAAGCGTCAGTCACCAATCGCAAACAGCCCCACAGTCGCTCAGATTGAGCAATAGATGTAACATACGGTCAAGTCTGTAAGCATCACGTGTATAGTCAGCAAAGTGAATCCTTCGGAGATCGCCGCAGCTGGGATATGCACTCACCTTGTGGCACTCATGTTGTAGCCAAATTGTATCAAAAACTAATCAGATTTCCATCAACGCCCTCTGTTTCCAAACGCAAAGTGTGAACTTTTTGACAAAAACAGTCGAATTAGCAGTTCATCGCTGTAGTGAATTATCGCGTCGAAGAAAAAAGGAGAGTAAATGAAGAGGTATTTGGTTGCTGCGTCACGCGTCAGCCGAGGCCGCTATGAGGGAGGTCTCCGGCTGTTCGATGGGCGGCGCTTTTTATGCCTTTAACTCGTCGAAGGAAAGAACGACGCCCTCAGATGGGAAGGCACGCTATCCCGCCTTGAGCTTAGGTCAAACAGAATATGGCTCGCACGAGCCACATTCTGTTTTTCTTCCCACCGGTGACGCTCCTCGACCCTTGTGTTGGTCGACAATCTGAGCTCGAATAGTGAGAAACACGCTGGAGATGACTGATGGAACTACGCTTCACTTCTGAGTTGTACTCGTCATGGTATCAAAGTAAGAACACGCGCCAAAGTACATTCATTTGGTTGTTATTGGCATGCATGCGCTGCGCAAGAAACCGTTCTTTAGTGAGGCTGAAGTCTGTTCTATATGCACATCTACCAACCACCTGGCTTCTTTTTTTTCTCCAGGCATGGCTGTCACGCAATTCGCGTTATCTGTGGAGGGTGAGTAACGCCTGTACATGGCTACCCATCTCCTACGTTGCTACATAGTACAACCAGTTCATACAGACTTTGCTTCAACGCAGTGTTCTCTTCGTCCGATCAAATCCATACGAAGATGCGTTGTATTAAATCTGCAGCCAAACGTCGAGCATCACACCCGCGGCCCGTCCGGCTGCGGAAATCCCACACTTCCGTTTACACCCCCTTCTCGCCCTTCTTGGCCCAGTCTCGCAGTTCGTTCTTCTTTAATTTGCCAGTGCTCGTCTTTGGCAGCTCGGCAACTATCGTGACTTCTCTGGGAACCATGAAACGACTGATACTGCTCTGGTTTCTGGCCCACTCGATCACTTCCTCGCCTCTGAGGCCTTCTTTCTTACAAGTGATGAAAGCATGAGGACGCTCACCCCAATGACTATCAGGGACTGCCACGCAGGCTGCTTCGAGGATCTCTGGATGAGTGACCAGCATGGACTCTAAAGCAACACTGGAGATGTTTTCTCCTCCTGTTGTCACGTGTAAGCAAAATGCGAGTTTGGATGATAACAGATAACGCGAACCTGAGATGATGATGTCCTTCGCTCGGTCAAGAATCTGTATAGCACCGTCTTCGTGCATGACAGCGAGATCGCCGGTGTGCAGAACTCCTCCAGCAAACAATTTCCTGGTGGCCTCTTCGTCCTTGTAGTACCCTTTCGCGCAGATGTTACCATAGAAGACGATTTCACCAATGTCTTTGCCATTCTTCTCGACGTCTTCAATATGGTTCTCTGGAACGTCTGTCTTGATCACGCGGGCAGGCATAGAAGTGACGAATCCATGACCTTGACGAGCCATTTTGGCATATTTTTCGTCTCCTGGAAGCGAGCTCCAGGTCTGCATGTGATAGCCCTTTGTTATGGGGCCGTAGGTCTCTGTTAAGCCGTAAACCTGCAAAATGGCAGCAGTTAGCGACGTGCTCAGGAAGCAGGCACATTGTGAGTCGTTTTTTTTTTGATATATTTTTTTTGTTTTAGCTCCGTTTGGAGACTTTAGAGTACACAACACAGTACACGCGAGATCTGGTTGACTTACATGGACCGGTTGCAGATTGAGATTCTCCATCGTCTTGAAGAGATGAGCCGATGGTGGACTCGCCGCAACTGTCACTCTGACGGGATTCTCTAGTCGCTCAGCCCCAGGCTCGTTGCACAGAAGTGTGTTCACGGTTGGAGCTGAATTCATGTGAGTGATGCCCTCCTCCTTCAGGAGACGCCAGATTTCCGGATAGTCAATCTTTCTCAGGCAGTAGTGAGTGCCACGAACAGCCGTGACGGACCAAGGAAAAGTCCAACCCATGGCATGGAATAGTCTGCAGAGTATCAGTATGTGTCTGCCGAAAGGGTTGTGTGTCTCATACGGCAACGTCCAGAGATAGTGCGCGCGTCGCGATCCATGGTAGTTGAGACCAGATTCGATAACGTTCGCGAGAGCTGCTAAATAGGCGCCTTTGTGTGTGAACATTACTCCCTTCGGCCGCGCAGTAGTTCCCGAGGTGTAGGCCAAAGCGATCAGAGAGTTCTCATCAGGAGTGGTATGTTCGAGATCTGCCCAACCTTTGGAACCAGTCTCGATGTCATATTTCAAACCTTCAAGGACTGCTTCGTCAAAAGGACCGGAGAGTTGTCCTTCTGTTGCATCTGTATCGGTGTCGACAATAATCTTGACCTCAGGATGCGCTGCTCTAAAATCGGCCAGGAGGTGAACAAATTCAGCGTCAACGATGATGCTATCTACTTCAGCATGTTCGAAGATGTAAGTGATATCCACCGATTGCAACCGATAATTGACGCCAACGTTGACTGCTCCCGCAGCTGCAATACCAAAGATGGCTTCCAGGAATGCTGGTGTATTGGGGCAGAGGATGCCTACTCGCTTGTACTTGTGGCGTCTGAGATAGTATGCAAGACCTCTGGCACGATCTGCGAATTCCTGATAGTTTCTTCTCAGGATCTTCTTGTTTGCGGTAACATGATAGATTGCTGGAGCCTGAGATAGGGTCAATACACGCAAGGAAGAAGGGAATTGAGCCAATTCCATACATCGGGTTCGATGGTTGCTGCACGTGGTAGGAAGAAGGTGGGTGAAAGTTCGTGATTGTTGTAAACTTCGACCTTTCGTGAAGAGAATGGAGATGGCAAGAATTGAGCTGCCAGAGCAGACAGTCTTCCAGCGGCAGATGGCATAGTGGTTGACGCAACAATAGCAACAGACACTTGCTGAGTAGAGTGGTGAATCGTGTACCTGGTCAATTGATCACGATAGCCGGGCAGGAGCAGGAATAGGCGTACAGTACGGACAGAGAAGTATTCGACAACAGATGAGGTTAAAGATACAGATCTATAATGATACCTTAATGGCGGTTATTGCGGGTGGAGGAAAGGAAGACTAATGCGGGGTCGATCAGTCAACTGACTTGGTGTGGGGGGGACCGAGGTGGTCGAATAAATGTACACCAAGCTGCCAAGTGATGGCCTCGACAAGTGTCATCATGTCACAATTGAGCATGTACCTTTTCACCAGATGGCAATACATCAAAAAGACTCTGCACTTGATGAATTCTCATGTCGGTAGCAGCGACTTTGGGGCTCTGAGTCTTGATAGCGGTGGCTGTCTTGAGGCTTGTGGACAGACGAATTGAAGTAGATGTGCTCTGATACTGCAGGTCTGGTGTATGTTGAGGATGTCGGTAACGTTGGTCCTTGCCTGTATCTGTGGGAGGAATCAACGAATAATCCGAATGCATTGAGAGCAGAGTGTGACTTGGGTGTGTCGTCTCTGTCTCTGTCCTTGTCTCTACGATGTTATGTAGTTGATATGCTGGCGGAGAGAAGAGAGCCTGTTGGGTAATGAATGTGTGATGTACGTAAATGCGTGATGTAGTCTCTGGAGCAACTGTGCGTTATAGAGGTACTCGTCTGAGGTGTGATTATGTGTGCAAGTATAGGAGGAGTGTTGTGTGATCGAAATGCAAAGACGAAGCAAGAAGTCGCGACTTTGCACGTGGGTGACGCATGAGATGATACCAGCTCTCTTCGGAAACATCTCTGATCCAGACACAATTGTGCCTTGAGATAGCAACGGAGCAATGGAGGAGATTCAGACTCCAGCACACGAGGAGGCACAGATATGGTTGGAGATGCATACACTCAGCAGACTTACAGGTGTCGGTTCGTTACGGTCGTACCAGGAAGACCACGACAGACCATCTTCCGTACTCCGAAGAGAGATCCCAGAAGACAATGCTATACTCAGCATTTGCATCTCACTGCCATCTTGGACTCTGAATGCTTTGTATGTTAAGTACAACCTTCATGGTTAAAACCCGGTGATCTCTGCTGTCATCATCATGGTTCTCACAATCAAGCATGTTCTCTCACACTGTCTGGACCGGATCACAATACATTTGAAAGACGTATGCGCGTGAAATTGGGTATTGTTGAGGAGTGCCATGACTTTTTAGGCTTGTGCCATTTCTGAAAAAGCGTTTCGTTTTTGTTTTCCCTAGCCCCAAATCGCCGAGTACAGAAACAAAGTAAGCCATTATGGGTGTGGGCTTGACGCACCCCTGAGCACTACATCGACGTTATGAGTGCTCGAAGGGGGCAATTGACGGACGCGACAACGAACTGCGACTCTCCGGCCACATTTAGTATCCGTAAGAGGCGAGCTCGGTCTTGACCTTCTCGTCGACCTTGGCGCTCTTCTGGGCCTCGGCGAGCGAACGGCGAGCGGCCTTCTTGCGCTCGTAGTAGGCGGCACCCTTGACCTTTCTGCGCTCCTCGAGTCTGTGTTGTAAATGTTAGCATCCAGATACTGCTTGTTGTGACAGCGAGATCCGTACCTGGCAACAACATCCTGGTACTTCCAGCCGAACTCGTGGCCGAGTCTGCCGACGGTGCAGTACTTGCGGCCGGGCTTGAGGCGGAGGACACGGAGGGCCTGGGGAACGACCATGCGCTTCTTGTGGTCGTAAGGAGGAGGGACACCATCGAAGGTCTTCAGGCGCTCCAGAGCGGCGGCACCACGGGCAGTCTTGTGAGGGATCATACCACGGACGGTGCGCCAGAACATCTTGGAGGGAGCGCGGTAGTGCCAGGGACCTATGTCCAAGTCAGTGACCGGGCAAAATATAAAGAGTCTCGTGCCCAAAGGCAGAGGAGACCTCGTGGATTTATGGTTTACATACCACCACGGGAAGCGTTGTAACGCGTCTGCTTGCGCAGGAAAGCCTGGTACTTCACTGTTGTGTATTGTGTTAGCCTTGCTCTTTCTTGATTCGATTGCACGGTCGCCGCCAGATTGGTGTTCGGTATGAGAGCGTTCGAGGTGCGAGGAGTCTGGCGGCGATCGAATTCGTGCGATGGGTGGACGTACGCTTAGCGCGGAAGAACTCTCCAGAGATGTTGAGGGCCTCGCAGCGGACAACAACGATCTTCTGGCCGTTCAGGAGCTGCTTGGCGACAGTGCTGGCCAGGCGACCGAGCAAGTGACCCTTTCCGTCAATGACGATCTGTATACACCCTTCAAGTCAGCCATTGCCCTCATGACTGGTGTTCCGTGTGTGCAGATGTGCATGCGCCTCTTTTTTCGCCGTCGCAAGTTCGGTCCCAGGTCCTCCTCTTTCTCTGCTCACTCGGTGGATGGATAGATGTCACGTACGACAGGCGAGAATTCCGACATCGTTGCTGGTCTGTAATGTTAGTGATTGTCGAGAGAAGTCGCGCAGTGCGAGAAATTCACGGATTCTCGTGTGGGCTTCGAAATGGAAGGTGCGCCGTCTTGGCAGTGTGGCACGCTTCGCGATTGCCGAAGCTGGTCCGTCGCGCCGGCTAGCTTCGTCTCGACTCTCCTCGGGCTTCTGGACTTCCGGACTTACTCTTGCTCATTTGGCGTTCACATTAATCATCAATCTACTCGATAGAGACCATCAGAGAACATCGCCCGAATGTGAAGGACGTACAGCATCTCGAGTCCTTCTGACATGTATAAACCACAAGTTTCAGTCGCACTCTGAGCATCAAGACACACTCGAAGAGGTGGGTCTCTGTCTAATGTTAACGACCGGAGCGAATGGCTATAAAAACACATAATACTCGCCAGGGAAAAGCAACATTTACAGAGAGCGGTAGATTGGCTTGATGTATTTTCATGGCCACAGTCCACCAACTCCTAGCTCAGAGATGCATCGCAGCACGGAAAACACCTATTAGACAGTAGACTTGTTTGGAGCATAAAAAGAGACTGGATCAAAATGGTTTGAGAAATGTTGATCCCAACTCTAGTTTCTCCGACCTATCGGCGTCATCAGTGATGGCGTATCTGGGAAGGTGAAGGCTCTCGCTCCTCGCTGCAAATGCAGTACGAAGACCAACACTGCCGCCGGTCCTGCTACGCGTTCCTTCAACGATCTGACACCTCTTGTCAAGGCCTCAGCATCGGCTCTTGGTTTGAATGTGTCGAGCAAGACGAAGCCAGCGACTTCTGCACTTCGTACCGGTCTTCTCATGAACCCCAATGTTGCATCTGTTGACGTCGCTACAATGGTCCATTCAATCATCTCTTCTCACCCCCCGCCATTCGATCCTTCTGTGGACCGCGCAACTTCCTCTGCCATCATTTTGACGGAACAATCCCCTCATGAGATACAAGATCGTACCGACCCATTCAAATCGCTAACAAGGCTGAACGCTAGTGAGCTTATCAAATTGCAGCCTAATGGCACACCAGTATTCCATTGTCCTCTTAAGCGATGCGGTATTCAGTTCCATGAGTACACGACACTGAAGGACTCCCATGAACACACTTTGACCCATGCTAAGGAATTTCATACCGCTGGCAGTCACAGCTGCGTCTTCGGCTGTCCGTTTGGCTTCATTGATGGGATGTCGGAATGCTTCCATCCTGTTGATTGCTGCAACACTACGAGGAATAGCAAGTTCCCGTTGCCTAATGAGAGTCATTGCTCGATATGCCGCCATGAATAAAACATCCTGACGACGTGGAAGGGACGATCAAAGCATCATTCTTTTCAGCATGCGGCAGATCTATATGCTGATATAGCGACACTCTACAAATGTCATTACTGTCGTCAGGACTTCAAGTTGCAAGTGGATTACACGTTCCACGTTAGGTCTGGAAAGGGTCGCGGACCGGGCACATCTCATTTCCACACCTGTAAGGTCCAGTTGGACTGGGTCCTTATGGACATTATCGTTGTTTTGTACTAACCTAAACATCCATTACTAGGGTTCAGTCTGTATGTTGAAACAAAGGAATTGATGATTAATTTTAACACCTCTCTACTTACCTATTCCGAATACGCAGAGAGTATCAACAGAGACACAACGTGTGCGGCTATGCAGGTTGCTGCCATGTGTTTCAAGGCCCGGAGCCCTCGACCAGGTATGAACACTGGGGTGATGCTCACTGGAAAGACGTCTGGGGTACTCGAGTGTTCAACAAACAGTGGAACGATTCGTCGCGAACTCCTGCGTTTGACCCCTTTCTCGGACCAGGGACAGACACTCGGTACGGCGTGTTCATGCACACCCCTGATCCTGCATTAGATACGTGTCGTGTGCAGTTGCGTCCGACAACTACAGCTAAGGAGTTCGCATCACTCATATTAGGGAGGGCTAGATTATCTAGCGTGCCGACTAAGTACGATGGCAGTATGTCCTCAGAGACACCAGCACTTTGCAGCGGTTATCAGCAACATAGACGAGCATGATGAGCGGTTTGTCTTTCCAGGTGTCTCTCAGGTGACGACTAGGGGTCACCACATACAGGCATTCGAATGAATACGGGACGAAGCCAACATACACGAACACGAAGACCTGAGAGAAGATTGACAACTACCTTCTAGACCGCACGGCTGCAGATGTTGCTGCAAAAGGCGACATTCCACCTGGAGCTACGGTACTGTTCAAATGCCCTGTACTAGGATGCAAGAGAGATTTCGGTCCTTCAACGCTGGTGTCAGAGTTTTATACTCACCTGGAGGATCCAGTCCACTGGATCTATTACGACGATCATGACATACAATGTAGCTTTGGTTGCAGAGGATTGCGAACGGGTTGTATTAGATCTCCGAAAAACGATACAGCACTATAGGAGACAAGACCAGAGGGGATGTCATTGTCTGCCCCGATCCTCCCGCAGGAGGCTTCGCTGTCGAATGTTTATCAGATGGTCAAGCATGGGGTAACCTCTACCTTGCGCTGTCGCACTGGACGAGATACCACGCAACCCAGCTGTATCGCGATGGCGTGAACAATTGCTTTACTTGCGAAGCTACGTTCGCCACAGAAGATATGCTAGTTGCTCATTTCCACAACGCATCGTGAAGCACGAAGCCTTCGATGCACGGCCAACGCCTGCTCAGCCGCGGGCTGCTTTGGAAGTGCGAGAAGGGATGGTTGCATGTGGTGAAGTTTTACCCTGTGTTGCCATCGGTGCAGCTACTGATGGCGATCCACCACCTTGCCATCGGAGGCCAACGGGACCATATCATCTTCATATTCTGACAAAGTAATGAGGTAGCTTCGGAGACATTCCTTCGGAAAAATCGCGACAAATACATCTCAAAGGCACGTAAGCTCGTGGGTGACCTAGCAGATACAGACAAGGTCAACGTCAAGTCGGTGGCGGTGATTGCCAGCCAAAACAGCAAGGGGAGATTCCTACCCTCGTTTATAGCAATCGAGAGAATAGAGGTTGATGACCTCACCAAATCGTTTGATGACGGAGGGTACAGTATCGACTACAGAGACAACATGATCGGGTCTTTGAGACTGGTCGACATTGCGACAAACTACATCACAAATCAACTGCTGTACGCCAAACTCAACGGGCTCCGCACGCTTGTGATGATGATGGGTCAGAACGCATTGTGTCACAATTGGGCAAGAGAGTCAAGGTTCATGAGGATGCACACCGTCATGCATGGTCGCCTCGAGTTCGCAGTGTGCACACCAGCTACAGAGCTAAAGAACAACAACCGTGGCGAGTTGACAAGCGTGATGTACCCCAGCACGTTGGGCAGGTATGCAGTCGGATACTATGACAGCACGGAGGTTGTCGACCACAATTCTGGCAAGCGGCCGAACGGAAGAATCGAGGAGCTGGCTAGACGTTTGGAGGTTACAGAGGAATCTTTGGAGGACATGACAAGAGCAAGAAGGTCTACTGGATGGTCTCGTGGCGGTATGAGGGATTAGCCAGGGATCAATTCGACAACTCGCTATTCTTTCAACCATTAACAACTGGTTATTCCACTCGAAACAAGTCCCATGCATCTGCCCTGTCTCGGAATCGTCAAAAGTCTTCAGAGCTAGACGGCCGCGATACAACAGCGAGGTCCAATGCAGACGGGATGCAAGCGCCATCGGTCTGGAGCCGCGAGAGAGGATGCGCAGCTTGGGCTTGTTTATCGTTGGAGCCTCCTCGGATACTGCTAGCATAAGTGGATTGCGGGCGAGCAGGGCACGAACAAGGTGAGTGGGCAATTGATGGCAGTTGCGAGTTCTGACATCCATATCTTGTTCATTGAAAGGTCGAAAGATATGAAGAATCTGTGGTGCCGCTAGAATCCCTCGAGACATCCTAATCGCACTTTCCTCGAATAAGCTATTGAGGAGTGCTGCGAGATGGATATCATCGTTGTGCCGTCGCGGTCATCGTCTGAGAAAAGAATCGGTAATTTGGCTGCAGGCGGGGATATGAAGCACGCTACTTTGATAATCAGCTGCTTTCAGGGGACAGTTGTTGCGGTATGCTAGTTGTCTCGAGCATTATCGAGCTGTTCTTTGAGATTTTCATCGTATTTTATTGCTCTGTCAACGAACCACTCCCAGAGCCTGATAGCGTGTACTGCCAATTCTCTGGAACGTGTCCTGTGGAATAGAGGTTGTGGCAGAATTCCATGGTTGTGAGTATCACACTCTTCGCAAGAGGCGACGCCACTCTGAATCGAGCAAATTAGGGGAGGGTCTGCAATGAAATCGACTGGATGGGTACAATGCACTTTTGTATATTTTCTATCCTTGCATTATGACTTGATCTTTTCGTCCAAGCTGTTGAGCACATTTTGAGCCTCTCTGACCAGCTCCTTTCTTCTTGCTCTTGCATCTGGGTCGCCTTCGGTGTCGACAGCATCCAGTTTGAGAAGGACCTGTGCGAGCACAGTCTCGCTAAGACGCTTGTGCTCGAAATCCTTCTTCGCCTGCTCGGTGGGTGGGTTGGCCAAGAATTGCACACACTGAGGTAGCAGAGCTTGAAGAGTCGAGTTGACGGCATTTAGCTTGTCCATGGGTGTAGCTGGGGTAGGTGCGGGGCGCGGTGACTCGGTCCTCGAAGAGTCGTTCTGCGATGCTGCGGGCTTCTTGGACTTCTTCTTCTTGTTCTTGTTGCGGTTGCGTTTCCTCTTGGGTGCGTCTCCGCCGTCGGCAGATGCCTCCTCGCCTTCTGAATCACTCGAGCTCATGGATTCGGGAACAGCATCTCCCACAACACACATGATTTCACTGTTGTGTCTGAGACCCTCGGCACGACATGAGTTGGCGTCATCCTTCATGTTCTTGCCTCTGAAGAAGAGCTTGATGTGTCGCGCATCTGCGCCAGTCTTCTTAGCGGCCTGCTCTCTGACAGATTTGATTCTTAATTCCCCCTTTTCGATAGTGTATACTGGGAAATGGACGGGGTAACTGATGCGCTTGCTCTTGAGAACCAGGACATCGGTGTCTCTAGGCGGGCCAGAAGGGACGGGCGAGTTATCTGCTTGTTCGGCATTGTTGAGATCGTCTTGTGTGATGTAACTGTAGTCCGAGTCTTTGACCTGCGCCGAACCTCCAGAACGTCCGAAAGGTGAGAAGCGTCCAGACCAGGAGCCGAAGCGCGAGGACCACGATGACATGATGACGGCAATGGCAGTAAGACCGATTACAGCAAGAACAGAGGAGTCTTGTTCACTGAACCAGAGGTGAGCGCGTTGCCAGAGGTCAGCAGGAGGACTGGCGGTGTTGGCGGACTGGGTGGTGAGCTGTAGCTTTTCAGATGCGGTCGAGATGGCCTGGCGGATGTTGTCCTGTACGGCGCCGACGAAAGAAGATGCAGCCAGCTTGACGGTGATGGTTGCGACCTGCCAAACACCAAATGTTTGTGGTCTGTTGTTAATGTACGATCGTCGTCAGAACTTTCTGTGACGCACCAAAAGTCGGGAGCACGAGGGGTTGCCGCACATACCAGGCGACTCGCAACTGTGGCTAATTGGAGTCACTGTAGCCACACTTGCTGCCAAGGCTTCCATCGCCTATTGGCCCTATCCGCTGTTATACGGGATACGGATACGCATTGCCTGTACAGATTGTGTTCCTGAGAAACACACGTTATTTCCTGCGTCTTCTGCGACGTTCCTCTCGAAAAACTCAGTTCGTGCTGGATATCCCTCATGCCTTGCAGACTAGAAACGCCGCCCCCCTGCAGAGATAGCATGTTGAGGGAGAGTTTGTGGTGGCATATGTAAGCGCTACACAGTTGCACAATGTCACCCTCAAAAGCTTTGCCTTGTCCAGGCATGGCCACGCGGCCTTTCTCTTTTGGACACAATCTTAATGACACGGTGGCTCCTTATAGTCGAGTCCAGATTGGACTCGTCATCCTTTCCAATGATAAGGCATTTGCATCGATGAGTGAGGCATATTTCCACTCATTCGTAGAACAAACGCCTGGCGGGTTTTGACCCTGGCAGGAATGTGGTCGATGGGACTGAGTAATTCAGGCAGACGTCGGAGAGTCGGTCCTCGGGGGTCGGTCGATATCAAACAGCGACAGCAATGCTAAGCTTTACGCCACATGTTCAGGCGGCGCAGATCAAACCAGATGCACCCAGAGAGAGGCGATTGGGAATCAATCGCGACCTGCTATGGCATAGAGATTGGATCTGTCTCGACGCTCGAGTAAAGAATGCGCCTCGAGACGATGAGACAACCATGCATGCTCCACGTTACCCCCAACTTTGGTAGCTCCAAGGTCGACACCGGTCGTGATAGACGAGTCATAAATAGCCAGCGGGAACAGGGAATAAGGGCCCAAAGACAGGAGCTGGGACCAACCCATTCTTGCGAGAGTTTTCTGCCCTCAAACCATTATATTAGACGCGCAAAATCGTCCCAAGTCCCGAAAGGCTCGTCGTTGTCCCTCCCTCACATACACTCTCTGTCTCGCGCAAACAATCGAGGGCCAAGAGAGCAGAAAAGAACATTGCGCTTGGCAGCTGATCGAAATAGGCCAACTACGTAATAATCCAAGAGCCGCCAGCTGCATCTCTACCACTGGTTTTACCCGTCGGCGGCCGAGAGACTCGGACTTAACACTTAGCGGCATATGGGATTCAGTCCGACTCGCTAGGTCATCGTCCTTTGTCGTTTGACAAAAGTGCATCGTCCCGCACCGTATCGCGAGCCCCCGGTTCCCTAACTGAGTGCATTTCCCTCTTCCCACCACGATCCGTCCATCCCAGACGGCGTCTTCTACACTCCAACCCCGCTTCTCCATCGTCATGGAAGCGACTTCGCCTGACATGTACGACGACAACAGTGAGGGAGAGCATTGGGAGTCGGATATCAAGCATGAGTCACAGACGTCACCCGCAGGACCATCCGGCTCGTCGGTCCAGAACCAGTCCAAATCACAACTGCCTATGCAGAAGCGCCGGAGAGTGACTCGAGCATGCGACGAATGTCGAAGGAAGAAGATCAAATGCGATGGCAAGCAGCCTTGCACACACTGTACAGTCTATAGCTATGGTAAGCAGCGAGATAGCCTGTCGCAGAAGCCGTGCCCTCTCTGACCTTGTATAGAATGCACATACGACCAACCCTCTAATCGTCGTCGCAACCCCGCTCCCCAATACATCGAGGGTCTGGAGCATCGGGTACACCGCGCCGAGACTCTGTTACGAATGCTCATGCCTGATCTCAACTTGAATGACCCAAGCATCGATGTCGCTGTAGCGCAAGGATATATTCCCGGCTTCTCCAACAAACCCGTCTCCAACGACAGTCCGGCCACACAGCCAGCTGCTCTACCCCGTGCATCTCTCACCTCTGCGCCTAATGCGGACCAAAAAGATACCAACCTAGAATCCATGGTCCGTGCTATTGGCCAACTCGAACTCGACGAACAAGGAAACTGGGACTATCACGGTCATTCTTCTGGCCTCAGTTTTGTAAGGCGCATGCGAGAACAGCTGGGTGATCTCCTCGGACCCGAGGCCAAGACTACTCCCTTCGTCAAGTCGAGACCAATGTCACAAGTCTTTGACTCTCCAAGATCCTTGAACCCAGACTCACCTGGTCTTGGTATGGAAGGTGCGGTCCCTGGCACTGATCTCCCCTCTAGAACCATTGCTCGAGACTTGTGTGAAACTGCCATTACCGATGCTTCCGTCCTGATGAGAGCCATCCATGTTCCATCCTTTTGGGCATCATTTGATCGCATGTACAACACACCATACGAAAACTACACGAATCAGGACCACAAATTCCTTCCGCTATTGTACAGTACCATGTCGGTAGGCTGTTTGTTTGGCAGTGACGAACAGAGCCCTTTGAACCAAGCTGGCTATGAAACCGCTATCGACCAAGGGTAAGTGAGCTAGCAGGTGTGTGGATATTTGGTTACTGACGCAGCACAGTTTCAAGTACTTTAGGACAGCACGTCAATTGCTAGACATCGCAGACTGTCGCGACCTGACTTCCATCCAAGCGGTTCTCTACATGATCTCGTTCCTCCAATGCTCGGCCAAATTGTCGCAATGCTATGCTTATGTAGGTGTAGCGTTGCGCTCCGCACTGCGTATGGGCTTGCATAGAAACAATTCTGCCTTCAACCGCACCTTCAATCCCATCGAGGCCGAGACCAGGAAACGTGTTTTCTGGACCATCCGCAAGATGGACATCTATGTTGGTGCAATGTTGGGTCTGCCACAAACGCTCAGCGAGGAGGACATCGACCAAGAGTACCCTCTCGAGGTTGACGACGAATACATCACCGAAGAGGGCATCTTCCCAATGCCCGAGGGAACCACGCCACTGACAACAGTCTTCAATGCACACAGTCGACTGGTGGAGCTACTCATCAAGATAGTGAGAAACGTGTATCCGATCAGAGCGAAAAACGTCCAGAGCAATATGGACCGCTCTTACACGGTGCCCTTCTCTGTCATTCGAGACATTGAGAAGGATCTGGAAACATGGAAAAGCAACTTGCCTGCAGGGCTGGACCCATGCAACAACTCGAACCCCAAACTCACAAGGTAAGCAAGTCTCAATCATTCAGCCGCTCCTTCGTACTGACAGCGTTGCAGAGGCCAACAGCTCCTTCGCATCGCATATGCGCATGCTCAAGCAATGCTCTACAGGCCATTTTTGCATTTTGTTGCGACCGACAAGAGATCGCGTGACATTGACCAGCGCGCATACACATGCGCGGCTTCATACGTCAACCTCTCACGCAACCACATCCATCTATGCGTACAGATGAAGCAAAAGGGGTTATTGAACGGCGCGCACTGGTTTGTCATGTACACGACATTTTTCGCCGTCGTGTCATTAATTTACTTTGCGGCCGAGAATCCGCAAAACATTACGACTGAAGCCGTCCTGAAGGACGCTATCCAGGGCAAAGAAGTACTGGCGTCATTGGCTAAGCGGAGCATGGCAGCAGATCGATGCGCTATAACGTTGGACGGTATCTTCAAAGCATTACCAGCCTGGGCTCGCGAGGGTCATCCGAACCCTGCCCCGTCGCGAAAGCGTCGGCAAAGCTCGACTAACGGGGCGCCAAAGGGTGCAAGAAGCCATCCAGACATCTCGGTGACTGCTAAAGAACCGCCGCCGCCTCAACCTGGATCCATACAGCGAGCGAGCACTTTCCCTAACCATCCAACCAACGTGCCGACTGCATCAGCTTACGATCAACGAATGTCGTTCCCTACGCCCTCGATGAGTTCAGGCAGTGCGCCTTATACACCTGCTAGTCCAGGCTTCAGCCAACAACCACTGGTCACTGGGCCAATGGACAACAGTAGTCCTTCGAATGGCCTACTCGGGTATCTCCCATTGGAGATGACGAATCCCAACTTACCAGATCTGTCGGCAATGATGTTCCCATCCGCAGAACCCTTCAACTATCCTAATCAGCCCCTGACGACATTTGAGAACAACCAGTTCGCGAAGGACCCCAATGTCTTCAACAACTTCAGCGATTCGAAAGCGCCAGTTATGCTATCAGGGCAGAGCACTGGATCGGAAACGGACAATCTCGAAGCACAGTTTTACCCTCTGCCTCCTTACATGATGCAACAACAGCAGCAGCAACAACAGCAGCAGCGCCAACAGCAACAAGGCAGGTGGGACATGAATATGATGCAACAACAACAGCAACAAGCGCAGCTGGCCAATATGCGTCAGGTATCTGGCGGGTGGCCAGGGCAGCAACAGGGACTGGGTCAGGGAGCGGGATTTCCCAACATCAACCTGAGCGACATGTTTGGAGGTGAGAACGATATATTCAGTGGTGGAATGCTCATGGACCAAGGGTTCCGAGGCACAGGGATTTGAGGAAGGAGGAGAGAGTGATGGTCAGCTAGATACCCCGGCGTTGTTGTAAGACGAGCAGTAAGCAGGCAGCTCAAGACGTAGGTGTGTGAACAGTAATGAGAAGAGATATTCTACATGTCTAGACTCTGGGGGGATTATTGATGATGCAATGGGCGTGGTCCAAGCTTTGGTTCGTGTCGGTGAAGATGGCGTGCATGCATCGAGCTTAAAGTCCTCAACCCATTCGCGCGTCTTGGTCAAGCAGGAGCAGCTTGCATCTTGACAAGGCTGCACTCATGGCTCGGAGTTCGCGCAATCCCTTTGGCTTCGGTCCCTACGTCGTCACCTTCTTTACCACTGTCATCTACGCCGGCTTGTTCGCTGCCCTCATCGTCACCCACCATCTTGTGCCGCCGACCCCAAGCACCCCCACTCCGCATGCCTGGCCAGGAGTCAACATAACTCAGGCCTGGGATGATCTGGAGCACTTGAGCAGTGCTTATCACCCCTTCAACAGCAAGGACAACGTCGCTGTACGCAACTGGTTACTCGCTCGCGTTGGAAGCATACTCGATGCCAACAAGGTCGAGTGGAAAGAGGCCGCCGAACATACCAAGACTGCTTTGCCTGTCACTGTCTTTGGTAAAGATGTCAGCAACGTGACCTACACTGACCCAAGAGGATACACTGTCTACTATGAGAGCGACAACATCATGGTCTATGTAAGAGGCGCAGAGGACCTAGAAGGGGAATGGTGGCTCAACAAGACCACTTACGACGGTCCTGGTGGCGTCCTTGTCAATGCACACTTCGACTCTGTCAGCACTGGTTTTGGTGCTACAGACGATGGTGTCGGTGTCATCTCAGTACTGCAGCTGCTCTCACACTTCACCAAGCTGGAAAATCAGCCTCATCGTGGTATCCTGTTCCTCTTGAACAATGGCGAGGAAGATGGCCTCTATGGCGCAAAGGCGTTTACACGTCATCCTCTTGCCCAGTTCCCTCGTAGTTTCCTCAACCTCGAAGGTGCCGGTGCTGGAGGCAGAGCCACTTTGTTCCGAAGCACCGATACCGAGGTCACCAGATTTTATGCCAAAAGCCCCCGTCCCTTTGGCAGTGTCATCAGTGGCGATGGCTTCAAACGAGGCCTGGTCAAGAGTGGAACAGACTACAGCGTTTTTGTTGACGACTTGGGCATGCGTGGCTTGGACGTAGCTTTCATGGAACCTCGCGCAAGATACCATACTAATCAGGACAACGCAAGAGAGACCAGCGTCGAGAGTCTTTGGCATATGCTCTCTGCTGCTCTGACTACCGTGCAAGGTCTTTCTAGCGACACGAGTGATCAGTTTGAACGCCCTTCAGAGCATGAGCATGGCAGGTCCGACAAAGCATCGGGTAGTACTGGTGTCTGGTTCGACTTGTTTGGACGTGCTTTTGCAGTCTTCCAGCTACACACTCTTTTCGCCCTGTCTGTGACTCTGCTCGTTGCAGGACCTATTTTCCTGATCATCTTCGATGTTACTCTTCACAAGACCGACAAGTGGTACTTGTTTTCTAGAAAGAGGTATCTCCATTCATCAGACGATGACGAGCCCGTCAAGTTTTATGGTTGGAGAGGCTTCTTTAGATTCCCTCTGATCTTTGTGGTTGCAAGTGGCATTGTCTTCGCCCTCGCGTACTTGATTACAAAAGTCAACCCGCATATCGTGTACAGCTCCGAGTACGCTGTTTGGAGTATGATGCTCACCGCGTGGCTTTCTGCCGCGTGGTTCTTCTTCCGTCTTGGAGACGCCGTTCGCCCATCTGCTCTTTCCCGCGCGTATGTGCTGATCTGGCTGTACGCTCTTTCCTGGTTGGGCCTTGTGGCCGCAACGATTGGGGAGCAGCGCTGGCATCTTGGGTCTGGTTACTTCCTGATCATCTACAACGCTGCCGTCTTCTTAGCTTTGCTCATCTCATACCTCGAGTTTTTCGCCCTTCCCAAGAAGAGTGTTTATGTTGAGCAGGTCACGTACGCATCGCAAAGTGCACTCCCCAGCCCTACACGCAGCAACAGTCTCGTCTCCCACAACGCTGTGGACCATGATGATGCTTCTCGTGGCAGAGCACCGCACGCCAATGACAACGAGGATGCTGACGAACGTACCTCTCTTCTCGGCTCGAGACAGACTTTCACACGCTATGGTCGTGAGACTCGTCGACCTGATGACAATGACGATGCTGCAGCCTCTATCCACCCGCCCGTTGTAAGTCAGGCTTACGAAGGCGAGCAAGGTTGGTCTGGCAGCCTTCCAAGCTCTTTGTGGCTGCTTCAGTTCTTGATTCTGGCACCTGTCAATCTGATCTTGATCGGCCAGTTGGGTCTGTTGATGACCTCGGCCTTGCATCAGACACCTGCCGATGGCAGCCCCGTCCTCCTCGTCTACCTTTTGATTGCTGCGACATCCGTACTTCTGTTGGCCCCCCTGACGCCTTTCATCCATCGCATAACATACCACATCCCGACCTTCCTCATGTTTGTGTTCATTGGCACTCTTGTATACAACCTCGTAGCCTTCCCCTTCTCTCGCACCTCCAGACTCAAGGTCTTCTTCCTCCAGCAAATCGACCTCGATCACGGCAACAACACCGTCGCCCTCACCGGTCTATCCCCCTACCTCGAGTCCATCGTATCTCAACTGCCATCAGCAGCAGACAACGGCTACCACTGCGCAGGCCCCGACTACAAGTTCTGGGCCTTCAGAGCCGGCCTCGACAGCTGCTCGTGGACAGGACCCGCCCCCAACGTCGTTCCCACAGCGTACAAGCCCCACCAACCCGGCATGCCATACCCC
>Ga0058697_10000170_pt1 | contig 31585 bp, 22 predicted proteins | sample AgamicAsMae_FD_66619 | JGI IMG/M metagenome (GOLD analysis project Ga0058697, IMG submission 66619) | Agave microbial communities from Guanajuato, Mexico - As.Ma.e | ecosystem: Host-associated > Plants > Phyllosphere > Phylloplane/Leaf | place: Guanajuato, Mexico | collected 2012-06-04
AAGCCATGCCCAGCACCGGCAGCTCGTATAAGGATGACCGTTTCGTCGGGCTTCTACGTTCGCAGTCTATGCCACGATCTGGGCGCAGCTGTTGGCTCGCTTGGTCTCATGGCTGCACTCGAGAGATCGCGACAAGGTGAGTTTGAGCTGGGCAGGAACGTGCTTGAATTCGAGGATCTGGAGAAGGGTGAGGATGTCTGGGCTCCCAAACTCACAGATCTGTTGGCACAATGGCAAAAGGACCATCCTGAAGGTCAGAGCGGTCACACACGCATCACGGCCAAGAGACAGGGAACGCCTCCTCCTGCAGAACAACAACAACATCGCAGAAACTCGTCCTCACCAGCATAGAGGTTGGGATAAAAAGCTTTCATGACTAGAATTAACCTTGTTTCGATACCCCGTGGCTTCTGATGGCTAGCATATGCTTTTCTTTTGTCGTGATTTCAGTGAGACTTGATCATTTAAAGCTCCTCCTTGACGCTCTGAACCTTGGCAACAAACTTGCTGAGGATGTTGCTGCGCTTGGTCAGGTCATCAACCTTCTCAGGTGCAAGACCGCCCTTCTTGAGCAGGTTGTTGAGTCTCTTGGACTCCTTCTCGACGTAACCAGGGTTTTCAGCAAGCTTGTTGAAGACCTTGACGTAGTACTGAGCGTAGGTGTCCTTGATGGTCTCGGAAGCGGCCAAGATCTCCTTCTGGATGGTCTCGAGAGCGCCACCACTGGTGTACTGGGAAACAAAGCTGTCGAGAGCGGCGATGGTGCCAGCTGCGATGTCAAGGCCACCACCAACAGTACGGTGGGTACCGGCCTTCTCGTTCAGGTACTTGACGAGAGCATCCTCGGAACGACCGCCTTCGTAGGCGATAGGCTCCTTGGAACCCTTGGGGAAGAATTTGATGGTAGGGTAACCCTTGATGCCCTGCTTCTGAGCAGTGGCCTTTGCGTTCTCGGCTTCAGCATCGACCTTTGCGATGAGGACGTTGGGTTCGTTGGCGTAGGTGTTGGCGAGCTTCTCCCAGATAGGGGCAAGGGTCTTGCAGTCTGCAAAGAAGTCAGCATATTTGCCCTGCTCAGAGAGCGGCATGCGCTGCTTACGTCCACACCAAGGAGCGGTAAAGGCAACAATGACATCCTTGTCACCACCAATCTCGGTCTTGAAGGTCTGGTCGTTCAACATCTCGACGTTGCTGGGAGCGACGGCCTTCTTCTTCTGCTTGAGGCCAGTCTTCTCCGAGACAAAGGCGGACAGACTCTCGAGGTCTCTGCCGCTGTTGTAGTCGGTGGGAGTGTCGCTCTTGCCGTCGAACCATTTGAGGGTAGGGAAGCCCTGAACACCGAATCTACGACCAAGCTCCTTGTTGGCATCGGCATCAACCTTTGCGATGGTGACCTTGTCCTTTGCAAATTCGAATGCCGAGGCCAGCTCCTCGTAGACGGGAGCCAGAGTCTTGCAGTGACCACACCAGGGGGCGAAGAACTCGACCAGAGTAGGCTTTCCGGACTTGAGGACAATGTCGTCGAAGTTCTTGGGGATGAGGTCGATGACGGCCGAGGCGGCAGAAGTGCTAGCCAGGGCGAGGGAAGCAATCAATCCGAATCTCATGTTTGCGATTTGTTGCTGTTGCGAGTCAACAGTTGATGGCAGCAGCTCGAAGTTTCAAGCTCGACCATCAATGCCGCCACCTGTTCACCATACAGCCGAGCTGAGTAAGCGCTTCCCCTTCGTCACTGCCCTAATCCGACATCCGACATCCTTCGAGCCAAGGGTTATCCTCTTCCACAACTGCCAACCTATCTTGTCTTCGTTGCAACATTACCGGCTATGTACTGTTACAGTGAATCTGTTACAATATATCGAGCAACACACAAGGTTATACGGGAGCCTCCACATCTTCGTTCCTATTCTAAGGGCTGCGCCGCCGAGCCGACTAGATACAGCTAAACACTCGAGTCGTCGAACTCATTCTTGGCATGGCCATCAGAAGCTGCGGCGCTATCAACTTGCCTACTTTCTTTGTGTTGGCAAAGGCCCGCTCTACATGTCGTATCCATCTGCACGTCATGCCTACAATCGGCCGCGTGTCCTCGTATCTTGCGGAAGCCATGAAGTTGCCTTACTTGAGTAACATCATGAATAGGCATGTATCTCTAACTGCAGGAAATGCTCAGCCGCGTACCTATCCTATCGGTCAACCCACATTCACAACAGGTGTGAGCCAGCGAGCGGTCAGAAACCGAGGCGCAGATCGCTCCGGCCGTGATTTGGCGACTGCCCGGTGCCCGCTTCCATGGCCAAGACTTGCTCCTCGGGAATGGACGGCGATCATTCTTTAAATAGCACCTTGCTCTTTATGAATCACGACTTTGATTCGGCGGCTTCGAAGACGACTTCGCACGTAAAGACGACCCATGGTAAGATCGTTTTCTACCTCCAAAGGTTCGCGAACCCCATGGGAATAATGGTAAGACACGTTCTCTGCCCAGCTCTTCCTCAACGTTATGTCGATAGCGTTGATCGATTTGTGTTTTGTCACGTCGCGCCCATATGATGCCCGCCGAACCTAGACTTTTTCTCCAACGGTTTAGTGCATGACGTGGTTAGGGCCATCCACACGGCCCTTGCCCGCCCCCTGATCCGATGTCGAGGTTTTGGATTTCTGCGCTGAAGTGGGAAGTGGACGATCAAAATCGAGAGCCGTCAAGGATCAGAACTGCAGAAGGCGCTTTAAAGTTGGCTTGAGAAATGCACGGCGAACCGTTGTCCATCTTTTGAGTTCACACGGCCGCCACAGACCGACCGGTCCTCAATTCGTCAATTACAGCCACTTCCCTTCTCTTTTCCTTCGTACTCTGACATCTCGCTGCTTCCTGTCGCGCTTTTCGGATTCTGCCTTCCGTAACTTCTGTGTCTGGACATCTCTTGTGCTGTCATGCGAGGTTCAACTCTTTGAAAATCTCTCGTTCGGCCTGTCAAGACCCGTAGCCAGAATGTATTCCCATGCCGTGGCCCTAGTCGTCTTGATAGCCTTGCTCGTAAGATGCGAAGCTTGTAAGTGGTGGCTGCATTCCGCTCCGCATTGCCCTATATTAACACGACCCTTCAGCAACAAACGGAAACCTCTCGGCGGTCAATCTCACTCCCAGTATAACAACGACGACCGTCGCTCCTCGCCTGGGTGCATACATTCTTGCTGCATTAGGACAAACACCGACCTACACTAACACTACAACGACGGCTGCTTCGTTGAATACCACCTCCTCTTCGCAGGCGTCAACACCCACACGTAGCACTATCTGCTATCGGGGCGGCGGTCGATGCTGGGATGATGTTACATACATCAGCCCAACCATAGCACCAACTGGTACTGGTGCTGCCTACGCGACATCATGTTCCAATCTAGTCTCGGCTTATAATTCAGCTTCAAACTCCTGGGTTAATAAACACAGCTATACGACTAACGACACTGCCATCCTCGGAGGGACTTCTTGGGTCTCGGTCACGTACTATGTGAACGCGACGACTCTTTGTGATGGCCACGCACGCGTGACCTACTCGCCCGCGATCGCAACCTCATCAACGGTCATTACGAAAGTTGGCACGGCACCGACGACTTCCACGGGTGTAGCATCAATGGGATGGATATTTCCTATCTCTTCCGTCTCCTGCAGTATCAATCCCTCGGATTGCGACGGACTGTACAACGCTTATAGCACCGCATCCTCAAAATGGGTTGCTGCTGGCAACGGTACTCGTGCTGCTGATGCCATATTCCCGACCATCACACCATCGCCCTCGCTACCGGCCTGCGTCAATTCCAGTCAATCCAGCTCGTACGAGGCTTTCTCCAAAAGTTTCTATGGCTGCGGACTTTGCACAATCTTTGGCGACGAGGTTGAGTTGATGTATTTCCCCGAAGCTACCACGGTCTCGCGCGATATGTGTGCGACAACCCCCTCTGCCAAGCTTACGGCGTATGGTAAGGATGTCGGTCTACCTTATACAGCTGCCGACCCATCGAATACATGGAATGGGACCGGTGCTCCTCCAGAGAGCGCTGTCGTTGGAACGCACACATTCACTTCTGGAACCGCATACATCTCGATCAAACACGTCTGGGCGGTCGATCGTTGCTCCAGCCGACTTGGTACGACTGTCACTGGTGCTGTCCTCGCCTTGCCATCAGAGAGCTTGTTGAGTTTACGCTACTCTCAGGATCACTTCCAGTATTTCGCGACAACTAACAAGGTCACTGGATATCCGTTCAACTACGCCGATCTAAATCATCCTGTTCCTTACAGTGCTTGGAATGGTCAAGCGAGATGCGAGTTTCCTGGAGCAGCTGACTACAAATGCAACGTCATCTACGAAAACGACTACAACCCTCAGCTTGCGATGCCTCCTGGTATCAGAAAGTTGAACCCGGCATGGGAGGGTTGTCAGATGTGGTATGGAGGTCTTTACGATCCGCCGTATGCTCTGAAGCCTGGAACTGCTGTCGATACGCCCACAGTGGCCTTTGGGCCGCCAGCGACAACCACGTCGGCAGTACAGGCCTCATCTGTAGCTCCTACCACACCCACGCCTACTGCTCTCGCTGATCGCACGAGCGAGCGAGCGGGTAATACTCAAGGACAAGGCAATGACGGCAATACTCAGCAAACGCAGGAAGCTGAAGAAACGCAGGTTGTTAACACTGCAGGTCATTACCAGAACACTCAAGCAACACAAACACAGGATGGTACAGGAAACACTCAAGCGGCTCAGAATTCGCAAGGTGGTAGCCAGAATAACAACGGAGGCAATAACCAGGGCGGAAACAACAACAACAACAACCAGAACCAGAACCATGGAGGAAGTCAAACCACTCAGGGAGGAAGCAACAACAACAACGGTGGCGCTCAGAACACCCAGGGTGGTCAAGCCAACCAAGGAGGACAGAACACTCAAGGAGGACAGAACAACCAGGGCGGCCAATCTCAGAACGCAGGTCAAAACCAGCACTGGAACCCGACACAAGCTGGGACCGGAAACACGCAAAAAGTCAACACTGCAAGTGGAGCTCAGAACACTCCAAGTTCTCAAGCACAAGGCGGTTCTGCGCGATCCTCTGCTAAACATCCAGTTTATGTGTTTACTGCCGGCACCTTTACGTACACCGCCACTAAGACCGAGATTGCGACAAACACGGTGTATGTCTGTGGCACGCAGACCTTATCTGTCGGTGGGCCAGCCGCAACGCTCCCTGTAAACTGTGTCATCAGTGCTGGCATAAACGGGCTGGTTATCAGTACCGAGGCCGCTGCTGTCACGAACCGCGCATCCGCAGTGACTGCATTGCCAGTAATTACAAAAGCCGTCATTGTCACTGTCGGTAGCAAGGTTCGAACTTTCTCTCAGGACTCATCGGGCGTAGTCGACATTGGTTCGACTAAGCTCACCGTCGGCGGCTCAGCAGCTACGCTTGGTGATGGATCTGTTGTTAGCGCTGACAGCGAGGGGATCAAGGTTGGCTCCACCATTGCCAAATACTCGACTGTGGCACCCGCGTCTGTTGCAGGTCCCAATGTCATTGTGTTCATGGTTGGTACCAAGACTGTCACTGCATCATGCCCTCCAGGATCTACGAATCAAGCTGTAATCGGGTCTGTGACGCTTACTGCTGGTGGATCTGTCCAAACACTTGAGGACGGATCTCGTGTCAGCCTCGCCTCAGGAGGTGCGATTATTGTTAACAGCACATCTGCCGCTGCAATTGCCACTCCCGCGTCTGCAGTAGTGTTTACTGTCAACGGCAACGCTGTGACAGCATACCAGGCTGCTGATATCTCAAGCGTTGCGACAATCGATGGCACTGTCGTCTCACGAGACGGACCTCCTATAACCTTGTCCAGCGGCGCGGTGGTTAGCATGGGCTCCAATGGACTTGTGGTGCAACAGGGCTCTACAGTAGTGCCGGTGTCTGCTTTCACGACGGCATCCGGTGAAGACGATTCATCTTCTTCGTCGGGATCATCTGCGTCTGAATCCGGATCCAATTCTTCAAGCAATAGCGCAGCGATCAGTTCGACAAGAACTGCTCAACAAAACCAAGGCTCGCAGGCAACCACCACTGGCACATCCGGAGCAGCGTCTATCATCCGCCTGTCCATTACGGCCAGCGTAGTCACGACCGCCCTACTCATTTCACCCCTTCTACTCGCCATCTTCCTGTAGATTCTATCTCTTCATTCTTCGTCATGGCATTTATTTTGGTGTATATACTTAGGTTGATCGTTTATTTCTTTTGGGCTGGACTTGGAGAAATATTGTAAAATGGGAACCTGGGATCTCACGACATGGGACGACTTTTTGAGCGCTTTGCATGTGTGTCTATATTCAGATAGCTTTTCTTGTCCTATAACTTGCGACACAGTTCGTCAATACAACACGATTTAGATATTCAGTCACTGGTCTCCGCGTGTCACCTTGTCGACGTTGGTGGAGATGGTCTTGGAGTGCGGCCTAAAATCTACGCAGGCTTTAGAATTCGCAAACACAAACACTTCCACGTCTTCGATCGACAAACCACGGCTCGAAGCATCACGTTTCTGACACAAGGTCTGATTTGATATCTCTTGAGTAAGCTAAGAGAAATTACAGTGCCTTTCTTCTTAGACATAGAAAGGAATATAAAGTGCCAAGTAGTCATATTTAAAACTCATAACATTCATAAAGATGTGACTACACTCTAGCTTTCTCTAAAGCCAACTCTCTAAAGCAGATATCTGAACCCAGAACTCAACCCTGGCGCAGGGCTAGGCTGTGAAACCTCCATGTGGTTAACATTGCCCTTCTCGCCCATCTGGAGGTCGAGCTGTTCAATCTCGGCTTGCTCGAGTTTCTTGTTCTCACGGACGAGGCAGAAGCGAAGAATGGTGGCCAAAATGATGGAGCAAAAAACGAAAATGGCTGCAACGATTGTTGATCAGTAAGAAGCTTCAAGTTGACAATTGTATATGTATAATAACTCACTGTTGGCTGTCATCGCCGGCAAATATCTGGGTCCGCTCTCCTTCTCATAGAGGTAAGGCGAGTAGATTTGGGCAAAATTGCCGACCATCTGGTTGCACATGTCAAAAAAGGTTCGAATCCAAGTTGGTGATAACAAGACTTACGTTAGTCAAGGCCAAAGCGGCAGCTCTCTTTTCCATGGGATGGGGTAGAGTAGCAGAGATCCATGCAATAGCAACGTTGAAGCCACCGTATACGCCTCCCAACATCAAGAAGAGGGAAACATAGCGGGGAGCGAGTCCAACAGTTGTAGCAGCAATGATGTAACCGATCATGCCAAAGGAGAGAGGAATGACCAAATGACCGTATCTCTCTTGACGGCGATCACTGCTGATGGAGATACCCATAGCGCAGAAAGCAGCAAAGACGTATGGGGGAGCGACGAGAAGCAGAGAGTTGATCTTGTTGTAGCCAAAGGTCTTGACGAGGGTGGGGATGAAGGAAGTAACAGCTGCAGCGCTGGTCTTGGTGATGACGATGCCAGCAAGAAGCCAGACTTTGTAGTCGGTGACGGCCATTCTGAGGCCCGAGAGGAGAGAGCCTCTCTCAGCGTCATTGTTGCCGTTACGGTCGCGAAGTCTAAAGGTGGCAATGCCCTTCTCTTCCTCTGAGAGCCAGCGTGTGGTGTGAGGAAAGTCGGGGAGGATGAAGCTGTGGTCGTGTCAGTGGTTGTTTCTTGGTGAGAAACCATATTAGAGCAGACTTACATGCAGGTCAAGGCAAAAGCAACGGTTACAGCTCCTTCAATCAAGAAAAGCCAACGCCACGAGGCTAGACCGTGGGCTCCATCCAGGCCGTACTGTACGCCGGCTCCAACGAGACCACCGAAGCCACTTGACAAGAGACTTCCGGTGTATAGGACGGCAGTACGTGTGGCGAGTTCTCTGCGGGTGTACCAACTCGAGAGCAGGAAGAGTGCTCCAGGGAAGTAAGGTCTGGTTTAAGTCAGCAATCATGTCGTCAGCACATGTTCAGGACTCTGCTTACGCTTCCATGAAACCAAGGAAGAATCTCGTCACAACCAAGCCATTGAAGTTGTGTACGAGAGCTGTGCAAGCAGAGACAACACCCCAAAGGGCCATACAAACAGGCTGTTTCCACGTCAGTAAACCATTCTTCCCATACGAAGAAGACGACTTACAAGATAAATACTAGGTCTAACACGAGTCAAAAGCATATTCGACGGGATCTGGAGAGCAATGTAACCAGCAAACAGAACAGAGATTGCCGTGTTGAACTGATCGCCCTTAAGACCCAGATCTTCTTCAATGCCTTGGATTCTTGCGTTCGGCAGAGCGTTGCGGTCGAGGTAACTGTGAGTACCGATTAACACTTGTGATAGGACCTTGTAACTCAAGAGGAGAACTTACTTGAGCACAATCATACCCAAGAGGCAAGGCATGAGTCTGAAATCGACCTTGCGGACGAGAGCTTTTTCCTTCCTGGCAAACTCTTCTGCTGTGAGCGAGAAGCCCGAGAACTCAACGGTGTCCATGGTCGATAGTTCTGCTCCAGTCATGGTTGTGGTGTGAGATGATGAACGAAAGGAGAAGTTGATAATGAACAACTCGGATAATCAGCACCTGACAAGGCAGGACCACAGCATATATATACCATTCTCCGGTTATTAGGCTCCCCCCGTGGGGATACTCGACTACAGCCATGGCAAAATGCAAGATGGTGGAGATATCGTGGGGTGAAGGATTTCTCGGTCATCTTCCGTGAGGACATTTTGGCTCGGCCAACTTCCGTTGCACCCCAGATCCACATCTCCACGCAAGGACCAGGACTTGTCGGTGCATGGCCAATGGTACTTTGCTTGTCTAAAATGCTTGACGCCACTCGGACGACGTCCGCTAGCATATGGCTGTCTTGGTCAGTAGACAATTGCCGAAGAGGACTGTCGGGGACTCGGGGCTGTCAGAATTGATGAGAAGTGGGGAGTCTGGAGAAAAGAAAGTGCAACCCCTTCGGACTTCGATCATGTTGAGAAGGAAGCATTGAACCTGAATCTGATACTGTTGACACTCTTGTATAGGCACTCAATCGCGTCGCGAGTCCGAGATGATGCCTCTAAGAGTCCCAGGCTCGCTCGCAGAGTCCCAGGCTTGCTCGCATGCGTGTATCATGAATAGATGGGAACGTCCTTCGGCCTGAAACGTGCCAGCTCGTTGACCTTGTACACCACAGCAGCCTCAAATCATAGATATCCAAGGCTCGTTCCTGCATTTTCATCTCGCAGAAATGTCAGGATCCGTAGCTTTTCCGCGGCTCGGACTGCTTCCGTAGCCTTGTATTATGTACCCTATCCAGACTCATCCATACAGAACGCCAGTACAACCTATCCTCCATTGGGTATCTCAAGAACTCAAACTTCCAAACTCACTCTCGGTCATGTCACTACTTTCCTTCCCGTCATCACCCCAGATATCTCTGCTCTGCATTTCGACCTCTCTCATGGCATTGGCAACGCCGTCCAGCTTTCTAACTACGTCTGCAACCCCTTGTTTGACAGCGGCAAAGTACTTATCACTAGCCTCTCTTCTTCTCGCCGCAGAAGTCAAGTCCAATGTCGTTGCCGTAGAAAGCTTTCGCTCATTCTGCTCTGCCTGTTTCTCTTGGTCTTTGTGATGATTGCCATGGTGTTGTTTATCTTCATCCTTCTTCGTGCCAATTTCTTTGTTCATTCTCAAGTCTGGAGAGGGCAAGGTGGATACATCTTCCGCATCTGTTTGACCCCACGCTCTTGCCAGTTCCACTTGAGCAGCTCGAAGCTCCTCGAGTGCTTTTGCGTGGTTGGAGTTGAAAACGTGGGCGGAAGATGCGGCTGAGAGTTCAATGTCCGAGAGTGTTGATTGAAGAGCGGCCCAATGGGCATCTAGGACTGCGGTGCCGCGGCGAGGCCGTTGGCGTTTTACTTCTTCATCGATGGTCGTATTCGCTAAGCCCAACCCTACTCCTCCTGCTGCTGCTTGTGTGTTTTCCTCGGGAACTTGTAGGCCATCGGGTCGTATTGAGATGTTCGTGTTTTGTCTGCTCAATGCATCCCTAGTGTTCTGTCGTGACAGACTCGTATTCTGGCGCGAAAGATTTGTATTCTGTCGTGATAGACCTGTGTTCGACCTGGACAGCGATGTCTGGTTCAAGGATGGCGAGGAAGGACCGGGGATTGCTGATGAGGGTACGGCGCGTGAGCTTTGTGATGTGTCCGTGTTTGCGCGTGTAAGAGAGACATTGCTGGCATTGAGAGAAGGTGGTCCGACGAAGAGCGACGGTGCTGGGAGGCGTTGAGATGACTGCTTAGACATTTGGTCGCTGTTTTGTGAGGATTAAGTGGTCGAGGTGTGAGTTGATGTGCTCATTTCCGCAGGTACGGGGTACGACCCTGGCACTTTGCATGTGAAGATGACGTCGCTCGAGTCGACGACATTGTCCGTCGAACGAGACAGATATGGAAGAATCGAACTGTTCCGATTACCACAGAGATATCTACTCTGACCTTGTGTCAGAAACGTAATGCTTTGAGTCGTCGTTTGTCGATCGAAGACGTGCAAGTGTTTGTGTTTGCGAATTCTGAAGCCTGCGTGGAGTTTGGGCCGCACTTCAAGGTATCTCTGCTCACTATGATGACTCCATATGAAAACAAAACGCTTAATCCATTGTCCTGCACTTCCAATCCAAGACTCCTATGCCTTCATTCATCTTCAGCTTTCCCTGAGAATATATACCTTGCCTTGTTGTCCCTTCAAGTCTCTAAGGTCTAGAAACTTTCTTCGCTAATTGACAAAGCAATGGCTGGAGAGATGATGTTGCTTCGCATACTCTCACTGACAGTGACTTTGCTCATGAAAACCCTCTGCACGATTCAACTCCGATTAAAAGTAGCCTCCCCGTGTGCAGAACTCTATCACGCCGACGACTATAGAGATGCACAATTCTTTTATTGGAAAGGAAGCATCCACAGAGAGCCCATGAAGAAACCGTGATATCAGGGGCTCTCAGTGGCTGTCGCTATCGTCTAGAAACAACTATGCATTGTGATAGCTTCAACGCCGCCTTGTCGTTGGAATGAGAGCAGGTGGTGGTGACTCGGTTCTCGTCTTTCTACAGTTTACTCTTGACATTGCCCACGAGCTCTTCCACCTTGGCGAATTTGTAGTAGTATTCCAGACTTTGCGGGTTGAGTAGAGTACCTGAAGGCGTGACTTTGTCTCCACAGACAATCCTTTTGACTGGCAATTCTACCTTTTTGAGATTGACCGTCGTCTGTAATCACATCAGTACTTCTCCTCTTCATTTCTCCATCGACAGTATTCAAACTCACAGGTATCTCCGGCGTCTCAAACACATACTTGGGCACATGTCTCGGACTGCACTCTTTGCCTATCCTCGACTTCACTGCCTTGACCAATTCTTGCGAGAAATTCCTTCCTGGTTTCATAAGCAGGAACAGTAGCACGGATTCATCGGCATCGGTGGGTCGACGTTGACCCACGCAGATACTGTCTTGAATATCGTCTGGGAAGAAGGCTTCAATCACATTGTAGATTTCTGCACTGCCGAAGCGGACACCAGAGGGGTTTAGGACGCCGTCGGCGCGGCCGAGGAAGTAGATGCCATTGGTCTTTGGGTGGATGAGGATGTAGTCACCGTGGGTCCAGACGTCTTTTTGCGTTTATGTCAGTTTTGCTGTTGTTAGGTTGAGGAGGAAAGGAGGGACATACTGTCGAAACGAGCATAATAAGCATCAAAATACTTTTGTCCAGATTCATCACCCCAGAACTTTACAGGTTGATTTGGGAACGCGGCTGTGACGACCAGCTCGCCTGCTTCGCCTATGGGCAAAGATTTTCCTTTGACTCCCTTTCCTCCTTCGATGGTTTGATCGTAGACTTGGAGATTCATGGCTAAACCAGGGCCTTGACATCCTCCTGCGTACAAGGGGGTCATAAGGTTACCCATTGCGAAAGAGGACGCTACATCCGTGCCTCCACTGATGTTGTTGAGATGCACAGAGGTAGGGAAACCTGTATCGTAGAACCAGTGAAACAGAGATTCAGGAAGTACCATTCCAGTGCTTGAGACGCGGCGCAAAGAAGACAAATCAGTGACCTGCTTAGGAATCACATGAGGAGATGCTGAAGCAAGGGTTTGCAGATATCGTGGTGAGATGCCGAGGTCAGTGACCTTCTGCTCTCCTACGAGTCGTACAAAAGTGGTGAGGTCGGGAATGAAGGGCGAGCCGTCGTAGAGGATTGAACGTGCGCCATGTTGGAGTGCCATGGTGGACATGAGGTACATGATCCAGCCTGTGGTTGTATATTGGAGGTTTACGGTGGTAGGGCCGGAGTCGAGGTGGAGTTTACCCTCTTTCATTGAGCTGATGAGGACTGGCCCGCAGCCATGCACGATACATTTGGGTACGCCGGTGGTTCCTATGATCCTGTTAGATGTTGCCCGAAATTATCAGCCGTAGAACTCACCTGAAGAATAAACAATCAAGAACGGATCTTTGAAATCGACCTTCTCAAACGGTAACTCCGAGTTTCCACCAGCCTTTGCAAGATACTGTGCCAAACTTAAAGTTCTAGGCACATCTCCCACATCAGCCGGTCTGTCCTGGAACCTGGGCATACTGACCACACCCTGGAACCCCTTGGCTTTACTCTTGACCATCCCCTCCACAATCTCTTTCATCTTCGGCTTCAGATCAATAGTCTTGCCATTATACACCGCCCAATCATCCACAAAAATCCACTTTGGCTCGATCTGAGTCAGCCTTTGCAAAACACCCTGACTCCCCATATCCGTACTGCTGGAGCTGAAGATACCACCCAGAGTCGTTACAGCCAAGAAGACAGTCAATGTATCTGTAGAGTTCGAGGCAACTACTGCAACACGATCGCCTTTGGAGACTCCATGTGCTTTCATGGCTTGAGCGAGTGCACCCACTTTAGCTCTCAATTCCTTCCAGGAGTAGTGTTTGATCTCCGTGCATCCTTCGCGTACTTCGGTCAAGGCAACTTTATCGCTTTCTTTGCCAGTGAGGGTGCGTACAGATGGGTTCTTAGGGTCAGCGGTGTATAGAATGTTTTCCGCAAAGTTGAGTTGTACGCCTGAGAACCAGGAAGGTATGGAGTCCATTCTAGCAGACGGGTCTACGACTTGAGTGTACTTTCCAGTATGGATCAGAGGGTGTAGTGAGAAGAGATCGGACCAGAAGTCTGTGCGTTGGTTGAGGGACCATTGAAATAGGTCTTGGAATGTCTATACCAATGCTTAGTTTCCTCGGACAACCCTTGGTAGTCTTTTAGTCGTATTACCTTGAGGTTTGTTCCTCTCTTCTGATTGATATCTCTCATAAATTGAGCCATATTGGTAGATTCTGGATTAGGATGCTCCCACAGCTTGCGGGGCATCACGGATGGGGAAGCCATGATGATGTGGATCAAGATCGACTCAGTTGGACAACAGATACGACGTAAGCTTCCAATATGCACACGAGCAGATACGACAATACACAAGATCTGACGAGTGACCAAGCAGACGAGGGATGTCTTGCACAAGAGGTCGTGACAAGTTGGTGGCAGGAGTGGCTTTCTCCAGTGTCGATCAATTGAGATCCCTCGGCTACGGGGAGCGGGGAAGCCTAATCAACTTCCGATACATGGCTACCTATTTGGGGATTCTGAAGATCGTCAAAGGATGGAACGAGAAGGATCGTGTTGTTTGGATAAGAATACATTTTTGCTCCAAGAAGTGATTTCTCTAATCACGATGAACAAGAGAAATCCTTCCCAGCGTTTGAGAACAAAAGAAAATATACCCAACCAAGGATAAGTCATATATATGTGAGGATACAGTAGGAACAAAAAGCCCGAGCTTCTTTCCAACACAAAGATCCAATATGGTATCGGGAAGACCAATCCATCCCGAAACAGAAGCCAAAAAGGCCGAAAGAGGAGTAAGACAAAGTTCAAGAAACAACGCTAAGTTTTCCAATTCATGATATGCAGCAGATTCGTAGTAACATTATTGAGATGGGTGTGGGTGGTTTGGAGATCATTGCCAAGTGGGTAGCAGACCACTTTCGGCCCGCTTGAGCCTGAATCTAGGCATCTCCTTTGAGGATATGGAACTGAAAGAATCCTTGCGGACAGTCCATCGGCTCTTGGGAGGTTGTTGGATGAAGTCGCGAGGGTAGGGCGGAAGATCCAGAGATGCCATGCGTTCGCTGGCACCACGAGGTACCATGCGCTCGGCGGCGCCGCGGGGCGTCATCTTTGGCTTGATGAATGGAGATGGCGGTGTCAGCGGGGCAGAGACCGGAGCGGCCATCATGGATTGAGAAGACCCAGGACGCTTGCTGTTCATGCTTGGCAGCTTGAGATGGTATCCATTCCGGGACATGCGATGCTTGGGTGGGCAAGGCATGACATATGTTGGGCTGGTGAGAGCATCGAAGTAAGCAGACGCTGGAGAATCTGGTGTCGCGGGGCCATGGCTAGATGTCGGTGTTTGAGATCCAATCTCGAGTTCTGGTGTCGAAGGCATCTTGGGAGACGCCACCTTGAGAGAAGCGACAGAGCCGTTGTGACTTTGTGATCTGATGGAAATGATGCTCAGACGTGATGAGCTGCCGCTGGGCTTCAGACTTGATGAAGTCGTGGGCCTGACGATGATCGGCGACGATGAAGCACTGATTTTAGACACGCGAACCATCTTGGCCTTGCCTGGCGAGACAAGAGTCACGACTTCGGCCTGGTTGCATTGGACCTGTTCGACAAAAGTGCAGTCCTCGGCCAATAGTTCCGGAAAGTTTGTTTCGAATTCATCGACGAACTCGTCGGCAACGGTGCTGATGGACATTGATGAAAGACTGGAATCGTCCGACGACATTTGTTCTTCTTCTGATAGGTATCCTGAATAAAATAGAGGTTCGTTGCAAAGATCAGTGATTGTGGCTGATAGAAGAGGAGGCTCGACGAGGATCCTAAAGTCCAGAGTCTTCTCCTGAAGGGGTGCAGATGCGGGTCCAGATTTATCGACGCCCCTGACGCACGTTGCGTGTAGCATTCGCTCCACATCACAGGTGAATATCACAGGCTCGGCTGACATGTTTTCGTTGACGGTGTGACCACGCTGACTGGTGCTGACCAACAGCGAAAGAATGTACGAATGTTGTTGAAGGGAAAAAGGCACACTATGAGTGTAGAAGGTTGCAGAAGCAATGGCCAGCAAAGCGACCCTGAAATGTTGATTGGGTTATTGTAAGTAGCGATCCTGCAGTGGCTTGTTTCTAGTTGGAGATCTCGGGATATTCGTCTGTCAGAGGGGATCCAGAGTCTCGGGTGGGGTTGGGGGAGATGGTTGGTCTGCAAATTGTAGCGGCAGGAGCGCGTAGATATGGACAAAGTACGAGTTTGTCCGGCAAGGAAAAAGAATGGCAAGGTCGGAGGACGTTATGGGCAATCAAAAGACGGTCAGCAGTTGGCAGGTAAAGAATGGCTTGGGTGGGTGGTGCGTCTCAGACGATCGGTGCACACGAAATGAACGAGATGGCACTGTTTGCTCTCGTGAGATGCGGCTACGCGTTCCTTTTTGAAAGGTACCATGCGTTTGTCGAAAACGGTACAAACGTACGTACAACCCACCACCTACCTGCTCCACCCCTACACTACGAGTCTGTCCCGCAGGCACAAGCCTTGCGACCAACAATCAGCATGTACGAGTCTGCTACAGAGCACACAAAGTCGTTGGTGCTAACCGCCTCTGTCCAACGCTCGCAGCGGGCAGCCGAGCTTAATCGGAGAAGTTGCGTGGGAGAGTCGATCATCGTGCTGTACCGTACCAAACGGTTGGGTGGTCGAAAAGGCACGCGTCGATTCCGATTGGGCAGGCGGAGAGAATCTACGCGCTTGACCCTCGAGTCTATCTTGCAAACAGCAAAACCACCAAGTCTCCGATAGGTTCTCACGTATGTGGCAGCTCCACTCTCCAAGGTACGGGCACTCGAGTGGGAACGAAAAAATTTGCCGTGCAGCGTGCTCTACCAGTGATTCGCACTCGCATCCCTGTCACTCGCGAATTGCATGCGTAGTATCCTTATCAAGAAACGTTTTCAGCGGCGCCATGTCATGATACGTTCCAATCGATATGTGATGTGGTCGGCCTCAAGACACAAAAAAAAGCTTCCAGATCGGTTGGTGTGGGAAGTGGTCTCCCTTGCTCCTGCTTTGCCTGCCTGCCGAGGGGGCTTCTTTACTCAGCCCTTTTTTCGCTCTGAAAACCGATTCAACCGTCGAGCGTCATGCACGGCACGATGGCTTGACTCGAACAAAAGACGGAAGGAGGATTTGGAAGAACTGTCACCAACCTTGTGCCGAGACACCTTACTCGAGTGACTGCTCAACCTGCGACAAAGCTCCATCTCACGCTGGACCAAGCCCTCATCGCAGAGCATGCTATAGCATCTGTATGAAACACATTGCTGCATGCTTCTCGAAGGTGTTGGCTCTGCACGTCACAAGCTCCCGTTGCGCCATCTCCACCCTCTCCTGCCCCCTCTTCGAAACGTCTTGGATCCCAGCACAATTTCAATCGACAACAACAAAACCCGCCTCGCACGCGAAAAGGTAAACGGCGCAGCTGTTGCCATCGATACAAACCACCCCTTATCAGAACAGTGCTGCAGCTTGCATGTGTGTCGTAAAATAGCAACAAGCAGCAACTAGAAGCGAAATGAATCATGATGTCAAGAGCGCAAGACGTTTAGAGCAAAGACATTCGGTCTTAGAATCGCTGTTCGTGAGGTTGTCGTGAGGTAAGACATGTGGGTGGCTCATGGTGTGGTCGGTGTTGTCACGAACGTCTTTCCTGGCGTCAGGCTGGAACACACTCGGCTGCTATGCCAGAAGCCTTTCAAACTCTACAGTGGCTCTTGCGACGTACGACAACATCACGGTCATGCTTGCCAAGAACTTTGCATCTGAGACTCTTCACACATCATCGACCAATACTCGAGCCGCAATAAGTCAAGTCATCACCTGATACACAATGTCGAAATCGAACCCGAATGAGTGCAAAAAGCCGGTATAACCCTGACTCAAAGCAATCTTCACACTATACGAGTTTACACAACGTCGCCATCTGCGAACCACGAGGTCGTTTGTGATCGCACGATGCAATCGATAGGTTCCTGAGGATCAGCGACAAGTCGATCACTGTCAAAAAGCAAGCATATCGATATATCGATAAGTCAAAAGTCTTTAGATGCCGCTTGTCGATAAACAATAACGCTCAATACACCCCCAGAAGGAGAAGACAGGATTTCTACTCGTTGGACATGAACAGCACAAACACTCATTCCTCGATTGATTCCCGCATTTACCGCGTATATGCGTCCTGCATCAATATCTATACAAACGAGCCTGAAGTTGGCTTGGCGTGCTCCGAGTACACAAGTAACTATCCCGGATGACTGTAAAAATGCACAGAGGCTTTCTGGCTAAGAGATCGTCCATTGAAGCACACAAACTGCCGCATGGCCATCATCCAAGAGTGGACTGGGATGTTGTCAAGTCCGGAAGACTTTTGCTGTGTCAATGTGTAAACAAAAGGGGCCAGTTTCGCAAAGACATGACCATTTGCTTACAACATGTATTCGCCCAATCTAGGAGCGCCACCTTTCCAGTCCAGACGCTCAAAGTATCTGAACACCAACTCGTAGCCTTCGAGGTCGTGGACAATGCGGTCGACACGTCGGTAACCGGGGATGTTGTCCATGTTTTTGTCCTTCTTGACTCTTGCTCTGCCGTAACCGTCCTCGTCGGTCTTGGCCTCGAAGATGGTGACGCTGAAGCGGCCAGGCTTGAAGATGTTGACGACTTGTACGACGATGTCGCGGGTTTCGCGTCCGGTCTGGCGAGCAGGAACATTGGTCTCGAAAGAGGCGTAGGAGCATTGGGGCTCAGGGGTGACGTGCACGGTAAAGTAGTGGGCTGATCCAGACTCGCCAGTCGATGGGACAACACCGTTTGCAGAGTATCCGCAAGGAGTGAAGAGGTAAGAGTCTATCTTGGCCTCAGGGTACTTGGAGACGGGGTAGACGTCGGCCAGACCGCAGGCCTCGGTGACGACGGAGCCCAGAGTGTGACCTTCGGTGGTCAGCTCTTCGGGGAAGGTCAGCTTCTCGGATGGGTCAGAAGTAGTCTGCGCAAAGACATCGACATCATCATCATCTCCGTTGATGTTACCCAGATGAGCGATGGCATCCTTGCGAGCCTCTTGAGACTGCTTCACATACTTGCCCTCAGCAATGGCACTGGCATCTTCGAGGTAGAACTGGCGAGCATTTTGTTCGTCAAGATCGGTCATGAGAAGCTCCAAAGTCTCATCCTGAGACTCGTCGATCTGTGCATTGGCCAGGTCGGCAGCGAGCTGCTCAGGGTAGTCAAGAACCTTGGTAGGAGTCTCTCTCTCTGGCGTAGCAGGAGGAGTAAGCTGAGTGTTGGGGCCGGTGATGTACAGGTACCAATGCTCGCCGTTCATCTTTCCAATCATGTAGGCACTGCCTCCCAGGAATCTCTGGTCGAGGAACTTAACCTCGTCACGCCAGCTGCGGTGAGGACCACGCTGCTGATCGGGGTACAGGAAGTTCTTGCGGCTGTAGAAGACGCGGTGAGGAGTGGCAGCTGCAGGAACGGCGGCAGACAGGTCTGCCTTGATACCAGGGAAGCCTGCCTCAAGAGCAGCAATCTCCAGCATTCTTGGCAGACCGTACAGCAGAGTGGTAGTTCCACAGGTCTTGAGCACGAGCTTGTGAGGGAAGACAAACATGCTGGACTCGGAGAGGAGGTAGGCGTCCATGTGTCCATGTCCAATGACGGAGAGAACCTTGCAGTTCACCAAGTCGAGCATCTCTTTCCAAGTGTCCGAGGACACGGCCTTCAAACCATAGGGCTTGGCTCCTTCAGGGAGGGACGAGGCAGAAGGGCTGAACCATACTTCGAGGAGCTTCTCGGGACCTGCACGACACAATCAGACAAGCACTGGATACACAGTCGTCACGCGAGCTGACCTTCAAAGGCATTGGTCGAGTCGAGATCGATCGTGACATCGCGGTTGATTGTCAAGTGGGGAGTGGCCGTAGAGGGCGAGACGGTGTAGTCATTAGGAATATCGATGTTGACCATGACTCTTTTGCAGGGGAGGCTGGCTTACGCCAGCAACAAGCGGGGGGTATAGAATGCCTTGGAGGGACGTTATGGGGGCCGCGCCTTGAGGGTGATGAGAAAGGACTTTTGCCGTGGAATTTTGACGACTCTCTGGAAGCCCGGATACCCTCGACAAGTACCGGGTCTGGTATAGGAGCGAGACGGTAAGCCTCAGTAGCAATGAGTTGGCAGGTATTGGAGGTAGCGTGCTGTCGCTGAGAAACACACACAGCACGCGCTGTTATTTTTTCATGACGGCCTTGGCGATGTCACCGAATCGCTGATCTCCCCTCCCCCACATTCATCATGGCACCATGGAGCCGCTTCCCATTTCCGGCTGTGACGCGGCTGTCCCGCAAGTGTGACAGAATGTTGACGACGGCTACCTATGCATTTCTTCCAAATGCCATCATGTGCAAATGATAATCAACGCTTTTGCGACTAGGTACTCACTAGGTAACTACACTTATGCATAACCCAAGGTGCAGTCTTCATGGAAGATGCCTCGCACTCCAAGATTGCTTTCACCTCCAACGACAGCAGGACCAGAGACCACAATCTCGCCTGAAGGTGTGTTGCCATCGACTTTGTTATCATCCTTGTCCACGAGCTTGACCTCAACACTGCTCAAAGGCGCACCAAAATGGCTGTGTCCTGGACGGTCGACATGCCTGTAGTCGTAGATGTTGCTCTGTGCCACAGCGCCGGCCACCGATGAGGCAGTCAAAGCGTAGCAAATTCTAGAGCGTGTGATGATGCGAAGATCACGAAGTGCGGCACTGCTCAGAGCGTCGGCTTCAGCGCCGGCTCTCTCGGAAGCGAGAATGAGACGCAGCTTGCCATAACCAATGGCGATACTCTTGGGAGCAAAGGCTCTGTACAACAGATCTTCTCCAGGCATACGGCCAGCAGCAAGAGCGCGACCGTGATGCGAGTGCGAATATTTGCCGAGGCCAGAAGACGATCCCGGCATGTGAGTTTGGTGCAACTTTGCAAGAGATTGAGACGAGGCAATGACTACTGTAGGTGCCGCGCCACGAGAGGCAAGAACAAGATCGACACCAGGGCCGGCAACAGAGTTGAGAGCAAGGCTAGCGTGACTGAAAAGTGCAGCCATAGTCAGACAGAGGACATAGGAATGACTGAATGAATCGGCTGGCAACACAACATCGGAAGGCCCCAGACGCTGGCGGAGCGGCAGGGCAGATATCAGGGCGGCAATAGCTGCAACCATGTTCTGTATATTGTGAGTAAGCGCTATCACGGAGATGTGGACTTGGACTTCGTACCTTCTGAGTGAACTCGACCACTTCTGCAGAGCCATTGATGCTTTTCTGCCAGAGGAAGATCAAGTTGCCAGGAACCAGGGTCTCATCGTTCTTGGGCAACTCGCTGCTTGCCGAGGAAGCCTCTGCTACAAGATTGTGCCAGACTGACACATCAAGCTTGCCTCTAGTCTCATGCTCAGGAGCACCTTGCCAATCCATGTGCTTGCTGGCAGAATCTGCGATCCAAATGACCTGACGTAGAGAAGAAACGCTTTCGGTGAGACCAGCAAGGGGCAGAGAGCCAGCGGTAGCAATCACGCACTGAGCCTGTGTCTGCTTGAGGAGCTTGCAGGCAACATCGTGGTCTTGATTGAAGGGGACCAGGATAAGAGTCAAGCCATAGAAGGAGCAGGCTTTGGTATGGTCAGCCGTGAGTACTGATAGAATGCAGTGAATACTTACCGAAGATGGTAACGAGGTATTGAATAGAATTTGGCGCGTAAATGGCAATTCTCTGACTGCCTGATTTTTGCAGGTGAGAACCAATGATGTTGATGAGTTTGGACAGAGTGGTGTAGTCGTGCTCAGAAATCGACTCTTTCCCGTGTACGGATACAATGGTAGGTTTGGCGGTTGTGTTGACAGCCTCACGCCAGATGTCTCTGAGATCACCATCTTTGCCAGCAGTCCATTTGGGGGCACCAGGCTCGCGGACCGAGAGACCAGTCTTTAGAGCATAGCCGTGGGGAACCTCAGTAGAGCGGTAGACGGCAGACTCACGGGGCTGACGGACAGGAGAGGCAGCAGCTTGACGGGCGAGAAGTAGAGGATGAGTATCAGGCTCGGCCCAAAAGATGAGAGGATATGCTACAAATGCAAATAGAGCCAAGGCAATCAGGGTGGTATAGAGATTCCAGGCGGAGAGAGTATCTGCGATGAGAGCATCCAGCTGCTCGATCATATTGGCCATCTTGTCAGTATCAAGGACTTGTCCTGCAAGACCAAAACTTGGAAAGAAGGAACGACGGTTAGATGTGAGTCTAGGTGATGTGTCGAATGTCAGCGTGGTGATGATGGTGGGGCTTTTGGAGCACAGCCACAAGCAGCCAGCGTCAGCCGCCGTGGAAACCATTGCCAAGCTCAAGAATCAACACAGCGAAGATCAAGGATTACAACATCGAGTCACTTCGCAAACAACCATAGAAACGCCAGCAAGCTTGTCAACAGCAAGTTTTGATTGTTGCTCCGCCATGCACTTTGTTCTTTGAGCGCATCATCCCGGATTTGATTATACTAACCCCTGCAGCACAACTTGCCAACACGCCAACCAATTCTCTATACCACATCGCCAACACATCATGTCTTCGACAGCGGTCCTGAAGCCGAGTCCGGCTCCCTCGCGCTTTGTCGCTCCTACAACCCCTCTGCGACCCTCTTCGGCCCCTTCGACACCACAAAAGTCACAGCAGCAACAGCAACAGCAACAGCAGCAGCAACCACCGGCCACCAAGGTCGACACCCCTGGAACCTGGCGTCACCCGAACATGGACGCCATCAACCGCCGCAAGAATGCCTCGACCTTTACTCCAGACAACGTCCACACCGTCATAGTCAATGCCATTGCTCTGCTAGTATTCTTGCTTGCTCCTAGCATGCTGTCTAGCTAGTAAGCCTCGCTCCATCTGCAAAACGCGAGCCACTTCTAACATGACAACAGCACTCCCACAACACTAACTGCCTTCTTCAAATCAATGGACCCATACGCAACCTGGGGCTCCATCCTCATCCGCTGCATCCCTGTCATCAACATCTCCCTCGCCCTGATGCCCCTCTTCCGCCCCGTCGACGAAATGACAGACATCCCCCTCACCAGAGAGCAACGCCAACTTCTCGGCCTGACCCCTCAGAGTGTGCCTTTGCCAGCTGGCTCTCCTGGCTACGTTACTCCTCCACGTTACTCGCGTTCATCGACCCCTCGCTCCAGTGCGCAAAAACACACCTCTGCATCACCCATGTCGCACAAAGCATCTCCTTCTTCGTTTGACCAGAGCACGCTTGGTGTCAGCAGAGGTCCTTCTGGAAGCCCCTTCTCTGTGAGCCCTTTGATGCAAAAGGCTGTGGGTGGTGCCTCGGCTGCAAGAACCTCTTCACCGTTGGACAACAGTCTGGGAAGCAGTTCGTCGGGTTTGGCTACTGGAAAAGCTACTGTCTCGTTGAACAGCAAGTGGTTGTATGAGAGAGGAAAGGGCAGTCCCACTGGTGCAAGAGCTGTCTTTTCATGATTGTACAATAGTCTCTGGAAGTTCACTAACCTAAGTCGTGGCCATTCAAGAATAAGATTCACTGTAACCTTATCTGGAACTGTATTCCCAACATCATTATATGTGTTGATGTCTTCCATACATTGTTACTTATGCGGAACGGGTCGCTGAGTATCTGCAATCGTGTATGCGCATACCAAGTGAGAATTCATTATATTACCTTGCATTATGGTATAGCACCATCTATCTCCAACCTCCCTCTCTCAGCCCCATCATTTCATCTCTAAACCTCTGTAGCAGTCTGCCTGACCGCATACTTCTTCTTATCTTCCTCAGAGGGCACCGCCTCAGCCAACTCACTCACATCCTCAAACTTCTTAGGCCCCTCAATAGGCACATGTTCCTGCAACGCGATCCACGTAGGCACAACCGCCAATCCCAAAAGAATAGTGTTGACAGCCAGAGGAACTCTACCACCCTTCCAATCTTTAGTGTTGATGCCAAAGGACACGGCTTGGGAGAAACTCTCTTGGCCGCGGAGGATACCCGAGAAGCGAGACAATTCAGAGATGTTGTCCGTCTTTGTCGACAAGAAGTAGTACAGGAAGTTTTGGAGGGATTGTTGTGCAAAGCCCCAGAATACGAGGACGAAGAAGCCTTCGACGAAACCGGGGTCGGTCCAATCCCAGACGGGTTCGTTGCGGGTGTATTTTTCTTGGATGGCCCAGCCGTAGGACCAGGCTAGCAGGTGCCAGAAAAGAACGTAGAAGAAGCTATGGCTTGTTAGGGATGGTTCGGGTCTTGACAAGATAGTGATGATTGCTTACCAGACATTCAATCTCTTCTTGACGGGCCAAGGCTTGTAGTCGAGAAGAGTGCTGACCAAGAATGAAGAAATAATACCGCTAAAGTTGGTCAAGAAGCCAATTAGACATCTTGCGCGGAGACCGAAGTAGTAAGTTTGGAAGTCTAATGGTCGTTAGATCTCGTGCCTTACTGCATTGCAGTTGATGTACTTACTGCCAGAGTACTGGTTAAAGTATGCGGCCCAGAAGACGGGAAGCAAGAGAAGGATATCACGTCTCTTGGAAGCTGCGATCAGAGCACGCATCTCAGCGCCGAATGACTTTTCTTGGACGATCTTGACTTTGCTGCCGTCGGAACGTTGAACCTTCTCTGGGGGTGATAGCAATAATCCGACAGGCACAGCAAGACACTGCAAAGCGATGAACACAAGATATGTTTCTGAGCAGGTATTAGTAAGTTGGCCATGTAGACATCGAAATCAGACTTACGATAGCCCACTTTGCCTTTGGCTTTCTGATTAGGTGAGCTGAGCAGAGGTTAGCCTGGCAATGACTCGCTTGTGAGGATCTCATGCGCCAAGAGATATCACACAGTAGCTATCAAAACTGCACAGTAGCTTCGACAGGGAGCCAACATCCATCGAGAGCCGCACTACGGTCGACTCTCCGCGGAGCCGTCGACTACCCGCAGAGCATTGTGCATTCTTGTAGTTGTCGTGTGGGATCCCTGTGCACGCGGAGATGAGGAACTTACTGATTGAGAGCAAGGAGAATAGCACCTCCCAAGATGGGACCTCCCGTTCTGAAGACGAGCCAGATGTTCATATATTGTCCACGCTTGGCCGGTGGAGGGTAGCCCAGAGCGACAGCTCCCTCTGAAGCCCAGAACAAACCAGCCGACACACCACAGGCGACAGCACCAACAAGAACAAACCAGACGTTTCCATATCTGTTATTTGTGTAGAGGCCAGCACTGTAAACTGGATAGCCCACAGCACCCAGAACCAGTGTCCATTTGAGGCCTATGCGATTGGCAATTGGTCCGCCGAACAGACAGAAGAAGCCCATCAAGCCGAACACCAAGGCGTTTGCAGCATTGATCAAGAAGGGCTTTTGAGCACCTATCACTCAGATCAGTAACAGGATACCATCGGAACACGGCTCTAACTCACCTCCAGCTCCCAGAGAGTTCATAGCATTCCACAATCCTGGCGCCTTTGGGTATGATTAGCTTGTTTCTTTCAAGATAGACAACCTCTCGGATCGTAGAGAGTCAAGATTCTAAGGCTTTACTCACCATGAAGCCAACCATGCCAATGACGCAGGCATTGAACATGCTCGATCGATACCATCTCTTGGTCTCGACTGTGTTGTGCTCCTCATGGCCCTCGGCCAGGTCCGAGTTGGTCGACTTTGAAGACGACATTTTTCAAGTAAAGATGAAATAAAACCGATAAGAGATAGAACGAGAGAGCATAGCAACCTACATCTTGGTACTTATTCTATATAGAAATATGTTGGGGTTACATCTGTATACGAAAATTTGCAGAAGTACATTGGATGGACGATTGTGCCATATTGCGCGAGGAAAGGTCTCCACTCTATGACAGCGGATAATGTGAAGCGGGCGCAAGCGACAGCAAGACGACAGCAAAATGCGAGGTGTTTAGGCAATTGTGTCGATTAATAGGGCGTGAACGAGATGATCGGCAGCATGTAGGATCAACAAGGAGCGACATCTCCGTTGAGAGCGATGGTGTGATTTCGCCCAGACAATCCTTTCCGCCCTTCACGATCATTGCCGCGCGCAAAAAATATGTAATGCGTGCAGCTGTAGAAATGCACAATAGAATGGAAAACAGGGTGGTATCCATCGGGATGCGACATATCCTGGGCTCTCATTGAACACGTCTGTGACCTGGAAACGATTATGCATTGTTATAGTGAGGAGGTTGTCCTAGACCTTCGAAGGAGAAGAGTGCGAGTTGCGCATTTGCAGTTGCAAGTCGATGGACAGCAACTTAGCACATCAGGTCTTCCTCTACTAACGATGACTGTCATCGGTTCTGTGTAGTAGATACACGCGATATGCAATGCTCAAGTCGAAGAGATTGTAAACATACATTGAAGATAGAGTCGAGAGTGGTTGATGGCAACGAGGTCGATGGACACCTCAAACGTCATGCCAAGATGTTGCGAAGAGTGACATGTGAAAGTGCTCTCAACCAGTCAATTGTCAACACAACAGTAGAAGGAAAGACTGTTGAAGATGCCTGCGATTCCGGACAGAGCGCAGACCGAGGACTCGACGAGCTTCAGCCCGGATGCCTACTTTGATACATGGGAGAAGGGCGACATCCCGGGCCTTTACGACAACGACTTCCGCAAGTTCATCCTGACCACATTCGGTCTGCCTCAGGATGATACATATACCTATGCCGCAGTGGCCGAAGTGACTCTGCTCCAAGCTCAGACATATATCGAGTTTGGTGGTCAGGGAGGACTGCACGCCTGGTACAAAGACAGTGAGGGCAAGCCAGTAAGAAGCCCGCCATAAGACACCACACGCACTCGTCCATGAGCCAACATCATCTCCCATTCAGCTACCACCCCCGACTGCCGCCGACATCGCCGCATACACAAACATCTTCAAAAGCACAACCAACACCCAAAAGGCCCTCGTTGGTCTGGCGTCGAATGCGAAAAAGGATTCGGTCCGCGCCTCGATTGGCAAACACCTGCAGACTCTTTATCAACCTCCTTCGCCCGAACGCAAGATTGTCATATCAAAGTTGAAGAAAGAACACACAAATCCCTACTTCGATGTCTGGGCTTGGTCATGTCAGAACCTCGAGTGGGCTGGCCCCGAGGACGCCACGAGCAAGGTCCGCCACTCGCACGCCATCCTGCCCATCCTTTACCACCACTTTGGCTGTATTTGCCCATCTTACGAGTCGCTATCCATCATCTACCAATTGGCCAAGGGTCGGTCTGTCATTGACCTGGGAAGTGGAAATGGTTATTGGTCTTACATGCTGAGAGTCTTCAACAAGCAGAAGCCTCTGACTGTCATCCCCGTTGACAACGGTATCAGCGAGTGGAGAACTGTTTGGGTGCCCGACACCCTTCAGATAGATGGTGTTGACTACCTCAAAAAGAACGCCGACGGCAAGGATCAGGTATTACTCCTGGTCTACCCTCAAGTCGGTCTCGAGTTCACTTCAAGGATCCTCAAAGCATATAGTACGTTAAGCTCCACGTCACATGCATCAAACGCGCCCACTGACCTTTCCCACAGAGGGTGATACCATCATCTGCGCTGGAACTCAAAACTCCAACGGCTATACCGCATTTGCCAAAGAGACCATTGCGGATTGGATCGCCAGAGAGATGCCCACGTTCGAAAAAGTCTGCCAGATTCCATTGCCCAGTTTTGCTGCCAAGGACGAGGCCCTATTTGCGTTCCAGAGAAAAGCTACCTAGACTCGAGCAAACTAACTCTTCTTCTCTCAACACCACCCGCGTTGCGCAGTGACCACCACCCAGAATGAGGTCGTATCATACTGCTCCCACTCTGCTACAGAAGCGCGATTTATCAATTCAATCGCTGCACGTACCGAAAGTAGATGCTTATTGAGAAAGATCGACTGGACATGGAGCCATATACGGGAAAGCTACAAACTTTGTATGTACGAACTACATCGAGAACCACACACAACGAAAAATCAGGACACCTCTGCGCTGCGTAAGCGTGCACGAGCGTAGTTGGTCTCGACTACTTAATGAGATGCATTCTCTCTTTCCCTTTCTGCCTTCTATCCATACGTGACAACTTCTATCATGAAGGTTTCTACTTCGACCCTCCTGGCGGCCCTATGGGGCGGCGTGAGCGTTCTGGCCGCTCCCGTTGACCCACCTGCTGAAACCCAGGACTTGAGCAATGTCAGTCTGTTCTTAACATATACACAACGCAGTTACTGACTTGTCACAGTACATGTCAAGCCTGATCTCCCAGTACTCTCACTTGGGACCTTACCCCACTTCCAACTCATCGACTATTGCTCATCACACGTCGAAGCACCACAAGTCTGGTAAGGGCAAGCACAAGACCAAGACTGTGACTGTGACCGAAGACTGTGATGACGACGATGATGATGAGAGCATCACCTCTTCTGTGGAAGTTTCTTCAACTCCAGTGACCGTGACTGCCCAGGCAACTGTCACCAAGACCGTTATTCGTATTGATTTCGAGACTACCAAGTCTCTGCACAAGCCAAAGCACACCAAGCACCACTTGACTGAGACTGAGGTTGAGACCGAGACTGTCGAGTCGACTTCTCCCACTGTCACCGAGTCTTCCGAGACGCACACTAAGCACCACAAGTCCAAGCACAGCAAGTCCAAGCACCACAAGTCTAAGCACCACACCAAGAACAGCTCAACCGAGACTGTTGTGGAGACACCTGTGCCAACCTCAGTCCAGTCATCGTCCCAGTCCTTGTCTAAATCAGCGTCCGACACCTCCAAGGAAGAGGTTGTTGTCGTCACGACCGAGGAAGTCGAAGTGATCACTACCGGTGTCGAGGAGATTGTCTCGACCATCACTCTCAGCGAAGGCGATACTACACTGTCCACCCTGTCCAAGGCATCCCCTACCTCGAGCAGCACTGTGACAACTTCCGACTTCGAAGAGTTCTATCCTTTTTTGACCTCTGATCTTCCTCATCCTACTGAGACACCTGAGTTCGACCCATTCTTTAACCCACCACGTACTCCGACTTTCCCTTCAGAATTGTTCCCTTACCCTACGACTCAATCTTCTGAAGATGACACAACCACTCATACTCGCTCAGGCCACAAGACAAAGGAACCGCCTAGCATCTTTAGCGAGGTGTATCCCTTTACAAGTATCCTTGAGAAGGTACCTCCCCCTTCGAGTATCTCCAGCGAGGAACCTTTCCAACCAAGCTTCCCCCCAGAGATTGTGAACACCATGGTAGACCCAACCAGCATCATCACGACAGCACCCGAGTTCCCTCCCGCTGTAACCTGGAGCGCTGCTGATGCCACTGAGACCCTTGTTGCCCGTGACTCCGCCGGCGATCCAAAGAAGAAGCACGACAAGATGGTCAAACCCGACAAGGCAATGTCCAAGCGCATGTCCAGATGGAGCAAGCACCACTCCAAACTCCTCGAGAAGTCCTGGTCAGCCCACACAAAATACATGGTCAAATCTCTCGAACAGCAAATGGAATACGATGCAAAACACAGCAAGAAAAACCACAAGACCACTCTCGCTGCAGTCCTCCCAGCCGCCAGTGCCATTGCAGACGCCAACGCAGCAGCCCTCGTCGCCCGCGAGGAAGCCGCAGCAGACAAAGGCGACCCGGAAAAGGACTACCAGCGCAAAATGAGCCTCGCCAACAAAGTCTACAACAAATTCTCTTCTTATGCCGAAAACGACTTTCAAGAGGAAAACTCAAAGGAACAGAAAAAGGCCTCCAAGAAGCGCGCAAAGTCGATCGCAAAGCAAAACAAAAAGGAAGAAAAGTCTCGCAAGAAAGCTATCAAGTCTAGAATCAAGCATCATAAAGGTGATGATTATGAAGAGTCTTATGATGGTGGGGACGAGGACTTTGTTGTGTTTGCTGACGTGGAGATGAGGGATATGACGACTCCTGCCACTGGTGTTCCTGCCAGGGCGACTGTGACTGCTACGGTTACTACGGTTGTTGGAGGACCTGCTGGAAATGGCACTCTCTCGACTTCGTGGAGAAGCCATCATGCTAGCCAGACTGCTAGTGTGTCGACCGCTGGTTGGTGAACAAGGAAAAAAATGATGGACTCGCGGAGGAGATACAGAATAGGTAGGATGGAGGGAGAGAGGAAAGGAAGGACAGATCGAGAAAGGGAGGATCAGAGAGGGGAATGGAGATAGGGAGAGGATAAGTGGAGAGGGAAGAAAAGTTGATAATGTTTAGTTCTGGAGGATCGTCGATTTGGGTTGAATTACTTGATTTACTGTTTTATGCACAAAAGCGAATAAAAAAGATACCGTCTTTGGTCATCTGTCTTCCCTTGACTGTCCGTGACAATCACAATCCATCTGTTTCCACGAGCTGTCGTCTGCGACAGCTCGCCCGTTCTTCGTGATATACTCTTCTGAGCTTTCTGTTGTGAGCAATGTTTCATCTGTCTGAGAGCTAATTTCCACCTCGATGCGAGCAAAAGTTTGTAGCTGTAACAATGCACGAATCTTTCCGACTGGCAGTCATTGCCACGGAGGTGAATCAATCCTCCATACCCGAGTAGTCGACTGCCTTGGTCTTGCGCCCAGCTCTGGTCTTGATAGGCGAACCTCTTTTGATGGCCTCCTTCTTGGCCTCCGCTTTGTCAATTTCCTTGTCGATGTCGTGACGCAGCTTCTTGCGGAAGTTTTCGTAGGCTTTGATTGCATTCTTGCAATCCTTGTCGAGATCAATTCTGAATGTGCCGTGTGCTGGACAGCTTCCTCTCACCGCTCCCTGGATGGTGATCATGTCGAAGACCTCGTCGCGGCTTCTGCCTGCTGAGCAAAGAGACTGGAATACAGGCAACAACACGGAGGGCCATTCGAGCAGAATGTGGGCGCCATACGGATACCAGTACGAGGTAGTGATCTCGAGCTTAGTGAGAGAAGTGGCAACTGACAATAAGTCATATGCTTGTCTGATCGAGATAGCATACTGCTGATTGACCACGACAGAGACCAAGGACTTGGTACGTTCGGGACCAAGATATTCGAGAAATCTTTGCATCATGGTGGAGTCTGTGAACTCGAATGTGTGACGACTGAACAGGTAAGGGGTCGATTCAACACTGATTTGTTTGTTCACACGCATCAAACTAGTGCTGTAAACCTGGTCTCTCGGTATGTATCTGCCTTTGGGGTTGTACCAGAAAGTCTGGATGGTTCCAGAGTGCTTGCCCGAGAGGCGGATGTGATAGCCAGGGCGCTCGAGGACCAGGGAGTAGATCATGTTGCGAATCTCGGCAGGCAGATCGAGGAAGGGGAACTTTTCGTGCTCATCAGGCTCAGGTTGCAACACAAGGACGTGAAGACCGGCGTAGGGGCCATGGGTCATGAGAACGGGCTCCACCGAGAAGGGCTTCTTGGACGTGAGTCTGATGTTCTGAGCAAAATCTCTCTTCTGCTTCTTCTTCTGTAGCCACCATGATTGTCAGGAGGGCGAGGTCAAAGGCATTGCACGGAAGAACTCACGACTGCAGAAGTGCCATCGGGCATAGCACAGTGAATCTTCCGGACCATACGATCGCGCTTGGACGTGAGAGTGTCCTTGAATGGCTCAGTACGTTCAACATCATCATCATCAGACGCGTCGAGTGGAGCTGGAGCTGGGGCTGGATCCGGATCTTTCTTGACTGTCTTCTTTGCCTTCTTCGATGGTGTAGACTTGGTGGCAGTGGGAGTAGCCTTTGATTTCTGCGATTGTTAATCATGAGCCATGTCATACGGATGGAACACGGGGCCTACCTTGGACGCAGCAGCGGCCGAACCGCCAGACGAGCGAGCCATGATCAAAGACGTTAGGTCGATGGCAGACACTAAAGCAAGAAGCTGGATGATGTTCACAGGTCGGCGCGAAGGTAGAGAACGAGGCTTGGAAGTGTTGTGGCTTCCGAGTTGCGCGTCGTGAAGTGACCAAGGCAGGTGTTGGAGCCTAGATGCCATAGCACCTTCCCTCCAAGTGAAAGTTGACGCGCCCCTTCAAAAAGCTCCGGCTCACTTTCAAAACGCGGCGGGCGTGCTGCGCACTTCGATGGCTTCGACTCTCAACCTCCTCGTGTACCATGCGGCTACCTATAAAACTGCATAATGTTCTCAAGGACTGGATCGAATCCATTGAGATACAGTATCCTTCAAAGCTCTCTTTGGATCCATCTTTGATCTAGAAATCACTGTGCATTTTTATAGCGAGC
>Ga0058697_10000172_pt1 | contig 31477 bp, 25 predicted proteins | sample AgamicAsMae_FD_66619 | JGI IMG/M metagenome (GOLD analysis project Ga0058697, IMG submission 66619) | Agave microbial communities from Guanajuato, Mexico - As.Ma.e | ecosystem: Host-associated > Plants > Phyllosphere > Phylloplane/Leaf | place: Guanajuato, Mexico | collected 2012-06-04
TGGGGAACTGCTTCTGAATCTCTGCAAATTGAGTCTTCATGGATGACAAAACTTCAGAAAATCCACGGTGTGGCTTGTCGGCAATCTGCTTGGGAGCGGTAGACTTGCGGAGTAGTCTTGTTCTGATCTTGAGAGCGTTGTTGCGAGCTCTGATCCAGTGACGTCTCTGGGGGATAGCGCTCTTGACGAAAGAACCAAGATCTGAGGTCTTGTTGTAGGTAAGACCGCCCATGTAAGACAAGCCATGAGTCGTGTGGTTCGACACGGATCCGATAGCGTTGCCAGTAGACTTGACACCTTCCAGGATGTTACTGCCAAAGGCTCTGATGCAGTAAGCCGACATGTTGAAGACGGAGTGAACATCAGAGACGACCTTAGCTTGAGCAAGCTTGGCCGCATTGTGGACTACAGTGACATCCTGCTGGACACCCTTTGCGGCATTCTCGTAGGTGGCACGCTGGAGGAGACGGTTGCCAAGGTCAACCTTGACGGTCTCGTTACGGAGAGGCACGTTTGTTGAAATGACGCTGATTTGGACCTGACCGTGTGCATCGGATGGAGGCAACGAGATTGCGAGCACTCCGTCGATGACCCTGGTGTTGCTGACATTACTCAAAGGCTTGCCGTTCTTGAAGACACCGATCTGACCAGACTTCCAGTAAGCCTTGGGAAGAGAGACGAGAAGCTGATCTGACTTGGCAACATGAACGTGAACAGCCGTGGGGAAAGCGACGGCAGTCGTGGTCGAGTTGCCAACGATGCTGGTGGTGACAGGGTAGCGAAGGATGTCGGTTGCGTTGACTTTGGCAAATCCGGAGTTGTGTAAAGCTGCTTGGAGCACGGGTGTACGAGTGGCCAATTCTGAGGCAGGGCTCTCCTGACGAAGGAAGTAGACTTGCAAGCTGGTGGCGAAGAAGAGCATGAGCAGTGCTAAGAGACTCTTTCCGGCGGTCTTGGTGAAGAAGGAAGTAAAGAGTGACATCAGTTTAGGTGACTCCGACTGCTTTGCGGGCTGAACACACATCTCCATATCCTTTGTGTCCTCCTTAGGCTCCTCGAGCTTCTTGGCCCTGTCAGTGAGGAAGGCAACGTGACGGCTCAAAACGTCGTCATCTAAAGCATAGAAAGCGTCCTGTGACAAAGGCACTTCCTTGACTGACGACACCGCATCCTCGTCCCTGTCTTCGGAGCTCGACACAAGGGAAAGACGAAGACAGTGGTTGCCCTGAACCGTCTGGGTGACAACACATACCGGGCTTCCGACTTTAACAGTGTCGATGCGGAGCTCATCCTGGACTTCCACAACAGGTATACCGTGCATAGCCACCATCTTGATAAACGGGAGCCAAGAGTAGTCAGAGTCGGCGTGGTGAAGGACTACCAAGTCGGGTTTCAGGACCTTGAGATCGAACTTTTCCCTGTCCATTGTCATGATTGCTGGACCAGTCTCAGCATTGCTGCTGAACTTGTTAGCGCGAATCATCTCGACAGGTGTACGTAGATCGGCGAGGATGTGGAAGACATCGTCACTACGGTCCGTGTGATCGTTGGCTGCTGCGTCTAGAATAGCCTCCTTGCCGTCAGAACAACCGGTCATGGCACCATAGGCTTTGGCCATGATAGTAAGGACAACCATGTTGGTGTTCAGAGCATCACCCAGGTAGACCAAGCGAAGAGGGCGGTCAGGAAGCTGGTAGGGCTTCTCGGCCAGCGACATACCGATGAGACGGACGTGCTCAGGCATGGTATCCGGCTCGGTAATAGACTCCGAAGAGAGGTGTGGCATGCGCTGAGCCATGGTAGGTGTGGGAGGAACAATGGTTCTGTCACTCATCATGACAGCCTCCATCTCTTCATCAGACGGCTCGCTTCTCTGATCGCGAGTACGACCAGCGAGAGCGGGGATTTCGTTGTAGGAAATCTCATCGTAGTCGGCATCGCTGGCGTGGTCGCTGATTGTGTCGCCATCAGTGGAACCAACAGTGCTGACACTGCGAGCGTCGGACTCGGGTAGGCGGTTGACGAGCGATGGTAGAGAAGGAGTGAAGCTGTTGATAGAGACGTCGTCGACAGAGTAGACCAGGCCAACAGAATCATCGTGGGCCTCGTCGTGATGATCGAGGGGCTCCATGTGGACAGTCATGGTGACTGGAGACTGGAGCTCGGAGGGTGCGTCTTCTAACAATGTTAGACTGTGATGCAAAGTTATCAGGATGAGAGAGAGGATGATACGAGAAGTAGGATGTAGGGAGCGCTGTGATGAAGACGCAAAGTGTTGGTCGTAGTGTTGTGAGCAGAACAGTCTGCGTGTCAGTAGCAAGTTCCACCTTTCACAGCTGCGTGTGTACGGGTGTTGGAGTGCGTAGATCACGCCCGAAAGAAGAAGTCACGGTTCGGGCAGCTGGCAACCCGGTCAGAAATGAACAAGCCAAAGTGACAGTGAGTTGTGTTTAGCGAAGGGAAGGAACTCTTTTGTTTGAAAGACGTCGTCTTATCTGTGACCGCTCTGTCGAGTGGTAAGAGCCAACTTACCACACAGATTATTGGGCCGCTGCAGCCTAGGAGGAGGGGTCGACCGATCGGGTGGGCCTTGTTCTTAACCTAGAGGCAAGCAGCCGCGTGGATATGAGTTCTTTTTGGTCAGCTTTAAGAGATGTGCTTCGACGAGTTCGAACAGCAAGCTTGCAAGACGAGTCTGCAGAGTCTTGACGACAGGATGGAAGGTACGATGTACAGTATCGCCGGGCGGAAAGTAGAAATATCAAGGTGGTGCAGATACCCCGCGATAAGACAAGCTTTGAGAGCTGCACACCATGATGGTTGCCGCCTTGCATGTGACGACAACTCAGCCCCTTGATATGCCTCTCGGCATCTCAGCAAACAAGCCATCGGCTTTTTGAGTGACCTCTTGTACCTCTGAGCAGCGGTTTCGATTACGACTACGCTCGTGGGAGCAGTGCACTGAACCAGCCTTGATTCTTGCACTTGAAAAGCACGCATAGATAACACAACACAGTCAATATCTTGAATAAAAACCGTTGATTCGTATCTGTATCGTTACTATATCATGTACGATCAAGAATCAGATAAGGCTGCTAAGAACACCAGAGGTCAGCGGAGGCACTACAACCGAAAGTCGGGATCCAGGTTTTTTGTATCCACATGTACCGTCCATTCAAACCGATCAAATAACGCCGTCCATGATCGCTGCAAAAACGACTCGCGCCTCTCATGCGTATACAACAACCAACATTACATCCTCGATCATGCCGGCGGCCCTGGGGTGATCCAACCTCCCGCCACGTCTACCCAGTTGGGCAGACAGCTGCCTTCTTTGAGCTCGACCTCTGGAACTTCGGGATCACATCTGCATCTGCAGCCGACACCATTTTCCTTGGGTTCATCCCACTCCTCCCAGTATGCATCTTCCTCGATTCTCTTCTTCTCGTCTGTTGTTGTCGTCTCAAGATAAGGTGGGCGGGGCTGCTGACGAGCCTTTGCATTCGCAGGACAATGGGCGATGGTTGTGTGTCGGTAACCGATATCGCGGAAGTAGTGAACCTGAGAGACATTCAGGAGGACACCTGCTGCGAGCGAGTGGATGGGTGCATCACCCCACTATAAGAAGTCAGTGACCTGCAAGATACGTAAACAAAAAGCTGCATCTTACTCTCTCCATCCAGAAGCCTCCACTGCGGTCCATCATCTGGAAGAAGTCCTCGTACTCCTTGCTTCTGAACCAGTCGAGTCTGGCGATCTCGAAGTTACTCCAGTAATGGCACATATTGTATGTCTCGCCCTCCATGGACTCTGGATCTACGTCTGGGATAGTGCCTGCGCCAGGTTCCGTACGAAGGATGTCTTCGGGAAGCGGCTTCTTGTACTTGGGATCGTCCTTGGGTAGTTCGTCCGCTGGCTTTTCCGGCTTGGGCTCGAGGAACATGTCCCAGAGATTAGTTGAGGTAATGTTGTTGACTCGCTTGTAAGCCGAGGCGTATCTGAAGATATTGGGTACTGTCTCCTTGAGTTCCTTCACTGCAATCGTGAATCCGTAGGTCTTGTTGTTGCGCTCCATGTGGATGAAAGGATCGCTAGAAACGTATCAGTAAGCCGGATTCAGGTGTCGATGCTGTGACAAGACGTACTAGGTGATATCGCAGAAGTACTTGATCTCGGGCTCAACACGCCAGTACCAATCGTACTTCTGGAGAAGCTCATGCTTGTAGAAGAAACTGTAGATATCAGCATAAGTCCACACCCTCGAGACAGATTGTGAGCATACCCAGAGTAGAATCTACACATGTGGTGGTAACTCTCCATACCACCGTACATGATGGCAGCATCACCCTGTTTTCTGATGCCCTCCTTGGCCACGTTGTGGTCAACCCAGTCGGGGAAGCCCCACATGCTGGAATCGATTTTGCCGAACTCGACGTTCGAGCTGACGTGCTTACGGACCTCGTCTTTGAAGGTCGAGTTGAAGTCGCCATCGTTCAGGAAGACGTATGGGTAGTGGAACCATCTATTGAAGTGTCTCTCAACCGACTTGAGCGATTGCAGCACACCTTCGAGTTCCTTGTTACGGGCGAGGACGACGAAAGCGGCGTTGGCGCGAGGTTGGTCGATCTCGAGGGCTGGGTCTTGACAGCCTGTGACGAAGACCTTGTCGTGTTTTTCGCTGATTTTCCTGTAGAGTAAGGTGTTAGCGCAAGTATACAAGCTAGGAGGAATTGAAGTAGCGTACCTGATGGAAGGAGGAGCCCCAGCGGGCATGAGTATCCTACCAGCTTCGGTAGGGTGTCGCACGAAGAGGAGCAGTATTAATATTACAATCAAGCAAGGGAAAAGCAAAACCAGGCCCAGCGGTATTGAGATGCGCGAGTTCTCTCTCAGGCGTATGCGTCGGCGGAAGAAGGCTAACCTCGGGGTCATCTTCTCTGCGCTTTTGGACAGGTCGTCGTATGAAGGCAGCTTTTGCGCTGTGGGTAGTCGCTTGCGGACATCCTGGAGGAAATTCATGTTGTACAGAGGGCAGCAGCGGGTGCTACGCAGATGCAAAGCTACACTGAGCGAGGGTCGAGGATTTGTCGTCAAGAATTGAGTTGGCGATGAGGTATGCGGCGTTTCGAAGCTGTTTCGGACGGCTAGAGAGCGACCGACAGGCGAGTCGAGGCGAAGCGGACGTCGCGGTTCAAGATGGCGTCGACAGGTGTGCGTTGACAGGACGCATGTGGAGGAGTACTCGAGGCCGAAAACGAGATTCCGGCGGGTCGTGATTCGATTTGTCGCTCTGTGTGATGACACGCAAAGGATGATTAGGGGGCTGGCTGGCTGGCGAGCCAAAGAAAGGGTCTCGCTAGAACTAGGCCGAACTGTGTCTTGTTCAAAACCTCTATACCGACGTCAATTCTTGTCGGTGGGAAGGTCTGATAGCGTGTCTGTCGGCTGGTTGCTCAAAGAATGCCTGACAGTCGTTTATAATCCTTCAAAGTCCCCTCTTGCTGCCACATATGGTCAACATGTCGACGGCTGGCTGCTTCTTCCATCTTACGCAAGAGCCCTTGGCATCCCACGTCTCCCGGGTGTTTTGGTGCATGGCTGATCCGCCCACCGCGCACTCCGCCTCCACCGTGAAATGACAACTTCTCCACCACTCAATTGCTTACATCCAAACTCTCAATCTTGAGTCAAGCAATCAAAGTCTTGTTACGTGAATGAATTGTTGTTGTTTTACGAAGCTATATCATCAAGCAACATCACAATCTGAATAATTTCTTTGATCTTTGAGAGTCGGCACTCTAATTTGCATCAAACCAGAGCACAACAGCAGGACTACCCTGTAAAAGACTCTCAACACTTCCATTCTCACTCAATCAATTTGAAACAATACTCCCAGACGACTACGACTCCTCCTGACCACCTATCGACCGGCATAAATCATATTATAGCCCTTCCTGTACTTCTGGATAATAAAAGATTCGAAGCCAGGGTCATACCAATTCAAACCAGGCCTTTGGAAAAACGAATCCACACAGCATCGGTTCACCTCAGCATCAAAAAACCAATACAACAATCATGAGCAACATCAAATCAAAAGATCTCACCTACGACAAAAACGCCTCTCAACCAGCTTTTCTTCAACGTCTACGCGACCAAAACAGTGCAATCTCATCCTCAGGCCGGCACGAACAACCCATCGCACGCGCCCAGCGAGCAAAGAATCCCAACAATGATGACGACGACGCACCGACCTACGTAGTAGAAGGCAGCTCCGAGACTCTAACCAAAGCCGAGTATGAGAAACTCACCGCAGGAGATACGGAAGACGACGCAAAGGACAAGTTTGGTGATGTCAAGGATATGGTGACTGGAGAACTGACGGGGGATTCGCCAAAGGCTTCGGGTGCATTGCCGGATGAGGACGAGGCTCCTGCTCGTGCGTCGGCGACTGTAGACGCAGGCAAAGCGACAAAGAAGCGTAAAGTGGCCAAAGTGGTGGGAGGCGATGATGATGAAGACGAAAAAACCACCAACGATACGAGCAAAGACGAAAGCAAGCCCAAGAAACTCAAGAAAAAGGGCAAGCCGATAAAACTTTCCTTCGGCGATGAAGAATAAGGGATAGATGGTCATCGCTAGGAATACAATCAATGATATGCGACGGCTATGTACAGTAATTTACAGTGGAGGCAGCTCCTCGCGGTCAATCGGACACACGAGTCTGAACTTCATCCAGCCCTCCAAACAGCTAGAGTGGAAGATATGTCTACAGGGCGTAACCATATATTTTCTACGCTCCAAAACCAACGACCCAGTTGAGAGCCCTTCAGCAGCAGAATCCCCATGCAGCACAGGCACTTCGATCTCATGCATACAGATAGCGCAATCAAAGACACGCTTGCCTTTATCCTTGGCCTCTTTTTCCTGTTCGGCAGACGGCATCGAGGTAGTTGCTCCGATAGGCAGATTATTCGCTTCCTCATCGTCGCGGAGAATAGGGTGGTAGTCATAGGCGGGCGGCACCCAGGTACCGCTCACAAACCAACGAGGACCTATAATCTCCTGACTTAACAGCAACAACACTTGTATCCAAACCCAAGCAGCCAACACACCGAAATCAATCAAGTCGACGACAGCAAGCAGAACGTTCTGCTCATAGCCGTAGAAATAAGCGAAAGGCACTAGTCGCAGCAACGATTGACCGGCCACAAAGTCCCATCGGAGTGCATGTCGACAATTGCGCATACAGTTGCGATGAATCTGCGGTACCCAAAAGGACAAGTAGCAGAATGCCAAGATGGTAAAGTAACCTCGCCGGAGACCTGGTGGCCATGAGGTTGCATTGAGTGAGAGGAAAAGCGTTGCCAAAAGAAGGAAGTAGAAGCGGGTGTAAAGAGAGCCAAAGCCTGGAGCACGTTGACCCGCTTCTACTCCTGTGGCTGCAGCGTTGGGGGTATCTTCCTCGGCCTGCATGTCCTGATCAGAAGGAATGAAGACTGGCGTGGCTCCTGTGTCAACTGGCCGTCCTGTCGTCACAGGTTGAGGCAGCGTATCTGCCCCTGCAGGAGTGATGATCGGTAACTGAGTTGGTGCGGGTGGCTGAGCGGGCGTATTCTCCTCCGTATTGGTTGGAGCTACAGTCGGCGCTGTAGCTGTAGCAGTAGGTCGCTGTTGCTGTTGCCGTTGCCGTTCCTGTCTCTCCCTACGCTCTCTTTCGGGTGCCTGCACTGCCCATATGTCCATGAGGAACCTCATACCGAAAAAGCTCACGCTCATGAAGGCCAGGAATGCAGTAGCAATCAGCGGGACCCAGAGAGCCTGGACGAATAGACTGATCAAGCAGAACACCATAGTAGTGAAGCCATCACCTAAAGATAACATGCTGATGGTGTAAAAGCTGATTCTGCTTCTTGTAGAAGGAGTGCTTGCATCCCGCATCTGACGCAGGAAGAAGAACAGCTGACCACCGACGACGGCAGCGAAGAGCAGCAGGTGACTTCTCGCACGCTCATACTCAACCTCCATCTTGAGGCCACGCAAGTGGTTGGCTTCCTGTGGAGCAAAATCTGGTGGGCCTTTGGACTCGATCACGAAACCACAATCTGGTGAGATTGCCACCATGGAGAAAACCATTTGTTGAGCGGGTGGAATCGAGGCACCAGTTGGAAATCGAATTTCATTCTCGATGAAGGACAAAAGAGATTCCTGATCGGGGCCAGGCTTAACGCCAAGCACCGGAACCAGGTGCTGCTGCAAGTAGACGACCAGGTCACAAATGGGAGCTAATACGGACTCGGATGTACCTTCAGCAGCTGGTCCCCACGGTCTGAAGTTCTGAAGGAGACCGTCTTCCTGTTGTTCGATAGACATTCCGAGCGTGCGATTGAGTAACTCTTGTGCAGAGCGATAGTTGTGGCTCGAGAGAGCCATGTGTGGCAGGCCAAATATGCCAGCGAATTTGTCCGTGGTTGTAGCCAACATGATATTGCCTGTGTCGAGGAAGTGCACGCCAAACAACCTGCTGTGCCATGAGTCGCCCACGTCTCCATCTCTGACCGTGACCTGGGCCTTAACCTCCCTGGCCACGCTCTTGCCCCCATGTGAGAGCAGTGTCTCTTGTGTGTCCGCCTCTTCAAACCAGACTTCTAGCAATCCGGACTTTGCGGTGACGTTCTTGCTGAAGGACTCGATTGGGATGGGTCCGAATGGACCGATGGCGGCATATTCAGACATGTTCAGCTTGGGCGGCACGACTGATGTCTGGATGGGCGAGCGAACCCATTCGCCGTACATAGTTCCAGTCACATTTCGGTATAGTGGTAGTGGTGGTTGGTCGGCGTGCTCGCCGTCAAGACGCGCCAGGTTCTCGTGGCCCAAGACATGTGCGAATTGGTGCCTGGCTCGTTCCTTGACAAGAGGCAGTGCTTGCCACGCAAACGTGTCGTTCTCCCGGAATCCGCTGATATTGAGCCATCTGTTCTGTGCCGGGTCGAAGTCACCCAGATGTGTCTGATTGAGGACGGTCAAGTCATGGCGTTCGGAAGCGATGATGTGTTCGAGGCGGGAGCGAGCGAGTACCAGAGGTTCCTGTCCAGGTGGCGGCGAGAAGAAGATGAACAGAAGAATAACCAGTGCGACAATGGCTCTGGGATCGGCCATTACTTAGGTTGTTCTCCAGTCACCCGCCATTAAGAATACTACCTTGGTGATCAAGTTGCATATGACGCTCTTGTAAACGTGCTGCTTGTGTCAGCTCGGGCCCTGCTCGTGTGCCTCGGCTCACCACAAAACATCCTACCTCACGATGCTGGAGATAGGTATCTATGATACGATTCAAAAGGGCATACAAAGCTCAGAAGCAGGCATTTAGGGGTAGAATAGCATTACTGTTTCATGTATGAGGGGTATTGAACTATAGAAGAGAAGAGAAGTGCACAATGCCTCGAGCTACCCTCAAAAATTGAACGGTACGATCGATTTCCTTTTGGAACCCAGAAATGAAAGATGAACGGATGCCTGCTCCTTGCGCCTTTTCGCGCCTTTCCCAGTGTTTGATTCGATTACTTTTGCCCATTGATACGGCAACTAGACGCCATGTCCGCCGAGATGGCCAGGTGCTGGTCCCTCGAGGTCGACCCGCATCACTCTGCTACGAATGTCGCCACTTTCTCTGACGAGGTTGCTGAAGTATTTCTTCGCGACCTCGCTTTCGCTCTGGAGCTTGATCTTCTCCTTGCGCTCGTCAAGCAGCTGCTCAACGCTTCGCTGGAGGCCCTCACGAAGCTTGTCGGCAGGGAATTTCAGTGCTCTTCTGACCTCGGACGAGATTCGTGTAGCGTTGGCGTGTGTATAGTCTAGCTCTGCAAGCTGAGCTGAGAGCTTCTGTGAGAGTCGTCGTGGTAGCGAGTGAGGGATCGAGCTCAAAGCATATGAAGCACCAAGAGCGACTGCGAGGACGATGCCAGGTATCATCAGTCTGCGCAGGTTGTTGGGTCCGAGGACCTTTGCAGCACCGAGTGCACCGTCGACCCAACCAACACCACCGAACATACGGCCGCCAACAACACCAGCGATCGTGACGGCCATACTGGCTCCTGCGACCTTTTCTTGTCGCTCCCACAGACTTGTCAGATCGAAGAAGTCCGAAATCTCAACGTCAACGTCGACTTGTCGTGTCAGAGCATCCCTGCGTGAGCGGAACATGAATTCAGATTTGAAGGTCAGGTCTTCGTAATCGTCGCCGAGGTGTAGGACTCCAAGGTTCTTGATACCACTAACTCCCTTCGCCGTGTGGTCTCTGGCGGCTTCCTCGCAGTCGTGGACTGACTGCGTAATCTGCTCTAGCATGGCTGTCTTCAGCTCATCTGCGTACTGATAGACGCTGAACAGACCAGGGTATTCGACGCCTAGATTTTGCTCCCCGACACGAGCGATTGTGTTGTTGATGGTGTCACGAGATGCCTTGTAGATGTCGGATGCAGTCTCGTCGATAGTGAAATCAACACCTTCTCCGGCCTCCGACCGAGCCTTCTTGGACTTCTCGTATACTGGCTCGAGCTCCTTGAGCTCCTTGGTCACACGGTCGAGCTCATTCTGGGCAACCTCCTTGTTCACGCCAGCAAGGCTTCCGAGATCACCGAGCACGTTGAGAAGGTAGGTCTTTGCAGGAGCAAGCTTTGAACGTGCTCTCTTCTCCAATACGAAGCGGCGCAAAGATGCTTCAAGCTCGTTGAAGTCGTCAATCTTCTCCTGCTCCTTGCCCTTGCCCTTATCTTTCTTGTCCGAGGGCTCGTCGTCATGATTAGGATCGCCACTAGGGCCGCCGCTGCTCGAGCCGGAGCCGCTTCCAGAGCCACCAGGGCCATCTGGACCGCCAGCAGGTGCGACAGGGATTGCGTTACTCGATACGAAATGTACGAGCTCGGAAGATTCCTTGAAAGTGGCGGGACTGAGGTGGTTGACTTGCTTCAGAATCATCTCCTGACATCTCTTCTTGTCGCGAATGTTATCGTAACCATTGACGACCATGAACATATATGCCTTTTCGCGAGCGGCGTTGAAGATGAATTCCTTGGCCGAGAGCGTGAAGTGGTTAGCAGCAGAAACAACAAAGACAACCACGTCAATCTCCTCCTGTCGAGCAAAGACTGCGGTAGTTTTGAGCGAATCGTTGTTCAATCCAGGAGCATCGATCAAGGCAATGTCGACCACACCGTTGTTGAGAAGTGACTGGTCCACCGAGCGAACGTCCTTGATGTATACCTTACACTGTGACCATTTTTCGTTGTCGATCACAATATCCTCCAGCTGCTCCAGGCCGAAGACGGCATATGTGCTTTCATCATGGCGGTTGTAGTCGACACCGTTCGGTATGGCGTGCACCTCTTCGATACCTCCATTTTCGCGACAGTCCAGAACCTCACAGAAGATGCTGGTGCATGGTTGTTGGTCCTCGGGCAATACTTTACGTCTCAGAAGAGCATTACAGAAGGTCGATTTTCCAGCATTAAGATCACCAGTGATCAAGACTTTGCTGGAGGTGTCCTCGATGCGATCCCTTAGCGAGAACAGGTGTCGGACACTGTTGTTGATCTGGCCGTCAAGAAGCGAGGCTATTGATTGTTTTTCCAAGGAGTGAACCAACTCAGTCTGGTGTACGCCTTCCATCTTTAACTCGATCTTGAGGACCGAAAATTGGCGGGACAGCTGTGGAGTCACCAATCTGGGCTCTGCAGCTGGAGCACGAGCGGCGGCTGCGCTGGACTCGGACTCGACAAGATCTGCACCTATGGTAGTACCAGCTCGGCGAGGAACGGGACGTGTGAACGGCTCAGGTTCATGGTGGTTGTCGAAGCCGGATTGTGTGTGGACGAGGCCAGGTCGAGGGTCTGCATGAACGCGAGGCGCGGGAGTGGGACGCTGGACGGTAGGGTAATGGGCGGGCCATTTCGAGTTCATATCTTGCAACTTCTTGAGGGTGTCCACGGTCTCAGAGATGGCACGACCCAATGCAGTACGGTTTTGGTTGTATTGTAGTTGATGGACATGACTGGCGATGGCGCGTCTTTCGTTATCGGCTGTCAAGTCTGTCAGAGTTTTGCCATGCATATAAGAGGTAACGATAGTGCTCACAGCTAGCGCCCTGGGCTGTGGCCAAGTGATTCATGGGATCTTGGTCGAAAGTAGGATCGAAAGTGGCGCCGTCAGCAATGCTTCCTCCATAGCCAGAGTCGGTGTCGAGCATGGCAGCAAGACGCGCGGCGTGTTCAGAGGTCGAACCGTTCCCGACGGTCATGTACTGAGGGCGACCCGGGTGGCGGCGCATGGGTGAGGGCGAGCTATTCGAGGGAGTGGCACGGCCACTGCCAGAGGGAGAGCCTGAGCTCATAATGTGCGGGTGTTGTGCAGAATGAGACTCAGCACATTCCAGGGTTGGGTAGTGGCGAGAAATCGGCGTGAGATAGTTGAAATGTGGTAGGTCGGCGGTCGTAGTAGGTAAGATGTTCGTGGTGGTGTGACCGGCAGCGAGAGAAAGTTGAATAAGAAAGTCGTCACGGAGGTTGGCGTGCCGTTTGATACCGATGCCCGTTGTCGTTTTGGTGGCGGGCACGGACACGGACTGCACGCCATTCATTGATTGTGGGGGAGATGCACCCGATGCCCACTCGACTGACATCAACCTTGTCGCCTAACCACCTGCAATCTCTCTCCTTCACTCACCCTTCGCCCGCCATGAATGTGAGCAACCCACGCGCCCGAGCTCGTTCCAATCTCTGTTTCAGTGACTGATGGCCTCTCTCCCTCTAGATCGTAGAATGGGCCTTCGGCAAGCGCATGACCCCGGCCGAGAGATTGAGGTGCGTCCTGACCATTCGTTTGTGTGTCCACCACGTACTGACGTCGCATTCCAGGAAACACCAAAGAGCATTAGAAAAGACTCAACGCGAACTCGACCGTGAGCGTACGAAGCTCGAGAACCAAGAGAAAAAGCTAGTTCAGGACATCAAGAAGAATGCGAAGAATGGCCAGATGGGCGCTGTCAAGATTCAGGCCAAGGACCTTGTCAGGACGCGACGATACATTCAAAAATTCTACCAGATGCGCACCCAGCTTCAAGCTATCTCACTGCGTATTCAAGTACGCCTGACCCGACTCTCCCATGCTGCCTTAGGCTAACCCCAGGTACAGACTGTGCGCAGCAACGAGCAGATGATGCAATCGATGAAGGGTGCCACCAAGCTTCTCGCCGGCATGAACAGACAGATGAACCTTCCAGCCCTCCAACGCATCGCCATGGAGTTCGAACGAGAAAACGACATCATGGATCAACGGCAGGAGATGATGGACGACGCTATTGACGATGTGACGGGCTTGGAGGATGAAGAGGAAGGCGAGGAAGTTGTCAACCAGGTCTTGGATGAGATTGGTGTCGACCTTGGTCAAGCTGTGAGTATTTCCGCGTGTCACTTCGATACAATTGCTGACACATTCAGATGGGCGAGACTCCGACCGGCCTCCAGAGCACCGCCGTTGAGCAAGGCAAAGTCGCTCAAGCTATTGGTGGCGATCCTGGGGACGACGATCTCCAAGCCAGATTGAACAGTCTGAGACGATGAGATCTGGCAAAGAATGGCGTTGGTTGTATTTGTTTGCATGGCAAGCGTATGGCGTTCCGGACGGTGATACCTGAGGCTTCGTCTCTACACAACGATAAGGCTGTCATTTATCTACGAAACTCTTCAAACTTCACTGCTGTCTATCTATTCAATGAGGACAAAGAAGGTTGATGCACAAAGCATGCATAGCTTGCAATACGTCAATACGAATCTATCCTTTGAAGGTGTAGAACACAATGCTCGCTATAAAAAGGCACAGTTATCTCTAGATCAAAGAGGGATCCAGAGAGAGCATCATAGAGCTTTGTATCTCGATGGATTCGATCCAATCTTTAAGAACATTGTGCATCTTTAATAGGTAGCCGCGTTACAAACCTTTGCACACGGGGAGGATGTTTGACCCAGCTCGCCCAATTGCGGGGAACCTGCTTGAGATTGATGACTTGATCCGCGCTCCTCAAACGCTAGAAAGGTGCGGCCAAATAGATTAGAGTGAAAGTGAGGGATTGGTGATTGCTGCTCTTCCAGCTGTCCAGATAAAGGCCAGATATCGTGTGTACAAAGTGAGCGGCAGTGAGCGGGTACCGACCTTTGAGTCTGGCAGTAACGTTCGGCGCCAAGCGCTCCTTCCAGAAGCGGCAGTGACATCAGACATCATCCGAAGAACCGCACCCACCCCCTCACGTTCTCCAATTGACAACCTAAGAATCTCCATCATCCCGACACGGTGCACCATAAGACTTACCTTTGAAACCAGTAAGTCCCGCAGTCCACCTTCACCGTCCGGAACCCCACGCGGCGGCTTCCTGCCTCTTTCTCACCTCAAGCTGCATGTCGGCAGACCAAAGCATCCATAGGTATGCTTTGCCGGACACTTTGCTGATGCTGTGTTGCAGAAAAAGGACCCATTACCCTCACTGTCTCACGCGTCTTTTCTTGCTTCTGAAGCATCCTACCCCGACCTTCGTGTGGCGCCAGTCACGTCCCCACGTTCAATCTGGCATCTGGCAAGAATCGCAGAAGCTTCTCCAGTCAGGGAGGCCTGCTGAACAGAATGTTTGGATCTTCGCCCAAGGAAGGCGAAACCCTGTCCAAGACTGCTGAACCAAGCTCCATACCTTCTGCCGAGCCTTCTTCCTTGGATGCTGGTACCAGTGCAGAGCGCAAAGATGTTAGTCCCTCGGGCAAGAGAAGAAGCAGTGGGTTCGCCGGCGCAAGAAATGTCTTCTCAAACGCCAAGCAGTCGTTGAAGGACCAGTTCCATAGCTCTTCTCCCGAAGCCCGCGAGAAGCCCCAGACTCCCTTCCAGAAACTCGGTAGAACCGATCCTGCCTTGAGCGTTCCCCAGGGCGCCCTCAACAACTCGGCAGGAGAATCCGAGCCTGGCCCACGATCCACCTTCAGGGTCGGTGTCACTGAAGATAAGAACAAAAAGTGCCGAAGAACCATGGAAGACACACACGCCTATCTCTACAACTTCCTCTGCACTCCCGCTCCCGCTCTTGGCTCGGAAACGGCTCAGAAGAGTATAGCTTCCACCAACTCTTCCAACTCTCAAGATGTAGTCGAGACTGACAATGGCTACTTTGCTATCTTCGATGGACACGCTGGCAACTTTGCCGCAGACTGGTGCGGTAAGAAGATTCACTGCCTTCTAGAGGAGATTATCCGCAAGCATCCGAATACTCCCATTCCCGAACTTCTTGACATGACTTTCACCACTGCCGATCAGCAGCTGGAGAAACTACCTCTGAAGAACAGCGGTTGCACCGCAATCACTGCTGTGCTTCGTTGGGAAGATAGAATACCCAACTCTCAGTCTGCTACTGGCTCCACTGCGATTGCCCCTGCTACCGCTGCCGCTATCAAGGGCAACCCGGACTCAACGCCGATCAGCGCTGATTCGACACAATCACCTGCTGCAAAGCTTCGTGAGGCAGCCTCGCGCCAACGCGTTCTCTACACTGCCAACGTTGGAGATGCCCGCATCGTTCTTTGCAGAAACGGCAAGGCTCTTCGTCTCTCTTACGATCACAAGGGTAGCGACGAGAACGAGGGCAAGAGAATTTCAGGTGCTGGAGGCCTCATTCTGAACAACCGTGTGAACGGTGTGCTGGCCGTTACTCGTGCTCTGGGTGATGCGTACATGAAAGACCTAATTACTGGTCATCCCTACACCACTGAGACGGTCATTCAACCCGATATTGACGAGTTTTTGATCCTGGCTTGTGATGGCGTAAGTTCCTCCCAAACTCTTGTAAACAAATCAGAGTGCTAACGAGCGAAACAGTTGTGGGATGTCTGCTCAGATCAGGAGGCAGTAGACCTCGTCCGTAACATCAAAGACCCCCAAGCTGCGTCCAAGGCTCTTGTCGAATACGCACTGAACCGCTTCTCAACGGACAATCTGACCATCATGATCGTCCGCTTCGACAACCAGGCGTTGCAGCAGACAGTAGAACGCAAGGTGGAACCCATCGGTGTCGATGGCGACCCGGCCGCGCAGAAAGGTGGTGTGAGCGAAGCCGATGCCATCATCGCTGAGCAACGCCAGAAGCTTGAAGAGAGCGGCGAGCTCCTCGACCGCGTGCCTAGCGACATCAACGAAGAGGAAGAGAAAGTGGGTCCAGCACCAGAGCTCAACATCGAAGCAGTCGAAGCTGCACGCAAGGACCGCAAGCCTCAGTCGTCCACCGAGGAGGTCTCCCGCGCATAACAGTCTTGGAAGTTGGTAACAGATTTCGGCCCTGGGAACAGATAGACATTTGGGATGTAGCTTAATAGACGCAGCATCTTCTTCAAAAGCCTTAATGTCGCCCATCTGAACAAGGCATGCTGGTCATGATGGGTAGGTGGGCAGGGAGGCAGGATGGCGTACAGGATGGAAGCGTGGATGTATTCGACTGCGCGTGCATGGGAAGAAAAGGCAATGAGCAGTTCACAAGGTAGTGCGGGTATTTAATCTCTTCGAAGTGCGTCGCTGTTCGTGTGTCTGGATGGTATTCTCGTCTCCTATAAGGTATGCCTATAAGAAATGCCTCGGCATAGCGGAGAGCGGACTTGGCGGCATTTGTTCTTGAACTTTTGTAACTTGCGCCAGCCTCGATCTTTCCGGCTTGTAAACAGTGTTCTACTCGAAAACTTTCTGGCAGTTTTGTTCAGTCTCTTCACTCTCATCTCCAAACTTCTCCAAGTCGTACCTCGCACAGTGCGCAATATCTCAACATGCTCCTTTGTAAGTGACTATGTTCAACAATTTTCTAGGGAAGCGCTAACTTTGACAATCAGTCTGCCCGAGTTGCTCAAACCTCTTGACCATCACACCTATTCCTGCGGACCACCTTCCTCTGAACGAGCAGCACTTTGCAAACGTCAATCGATTTGAATGTCGAACATGCCCTTACCAAATGATCCTGGACAAGCGCTACTTTGAGCGCAAGATGATGAAGAGCAAGGAAGTCGAAGACGTGCTTGGTGGCGCCGACAGCTGGAAGAACGTCGACAAGACAGAGGTCAACTGCAGGGAAGAGAAGTGCGACAACCGCGAGGCATACTTCAGACAAGTCCAGATCAGAAGTGCTGATGAGCCTATGACCACATTCTACAAGGTATGTTGACGCTATTGTACCGTACGTTACATTCGCTAACTCCAAGACAGTGTACAAAGTGTGCCTCTGAGTGGCGTGAGAACTGAAGTTCTCATCTTCCAAGACAGGCCGCGCAATCATCTGTGCAGCTCCATGCAGCAACATTCCTCTTTAGCGATCTTTCAGCGCGGCGTTTGTGGATACAGGCTCGGCATCAACATGTCAGGCCTTGGCTGGTATCAAACAGATATACCCAGGTAGATACCCTTTGAATCAGGAGTTCATGTGCTTCGACAAGGAAGGAAAAAGCGAAGTCTGTTGGATTATGGGTATCATGGCTATCGTTGGAGAACAAGAACAAGAAGGAAGCGTGCCGTTGAAGGCGCCGTTTCTCCATCAGTCGTGGTGGAGACCATCAGTGCTGGCTTGAAGACCCTCCTCTGCCATCCTGGCCACAGTCTCGGGGATCAGGATATCCTTTCTGAATCTCTCCTGCTGAAGAAGCTCAAGTGCTCGTATGGTAGGACCCGGGTAGCTGGAACGAAAAGCATGAATACGAGTCACGTGGCGAGGTCGAAAAAGGTAGACTTACGACAGATATTTGATGTATTTTGGCTCTGCAAAGTACTGGAGGTAGGAGAGGTATGCAATGAACTCTGGATCGTCCAGCAGCTTCTGGGTGGCTAGGTGATTGAGATAGAGAGGGTTGGACAAGCACTGGACGAACTGCAGACGGGCCGTCAACGATGAGAACGGTGATCCAAATCAGACATCCTGGCACGCCACGATTTCTGGCCAATCGCGTGGGTTTGGGCAATGACGACTCATCATTTCAGACTTACCTCGAGCTCGAGTTCGAAGCGTGTATAGCCACCGTAATTTGCGTCGGCCATGTTGTGAAGCGTCACGCGCACGGCGCAGCTGACTGGATGTTTGCGAAAGAGCGGTACTTGTGGAAAATGCAGTCCCCGCCAGAGAAGCCGTCCGCTCTCGGCAAGTTTTCAGAAAGCGTGGGTCTGATTCAAGTGCTTGTTAGGTTAGAGTTTCCAGCCCCCTATGCGGACTCAGCGCAGCGATGATGCGTGCCGGGTGCTTCTCGATCGATAGGGGAAGCACAATCGATAGTAATGCAAAGACAGCAGCAGTGTGTGTAGGACAGTTGAACAGGCACAGCTGGTGGGTGAAACTGCGAGTTGTTTAGCCAACGGCAGTTTATCGAAAAGAATACGAAGAGGGCGGTGATCAACAGGAGCGCCAATGCGGAGTACAGGCAATAAGCGCAGCCTCCCAAGAGACCAGAGAGACCCTGTGGCTCGGGCCCCCCCTCTCATCTTAGTAAACACCCTAGGTCCAGAGGAGGCTCCCTCTCAGCTCGTACTCTTTTCCTGTCAAACCTCATCACCAGCATCTCTCCTGTCCCCCAGCAGTTACTAGTCCACAGTGCGTCGCATTACCAGCTCTGCACAAACCACTCCGGCCCAGGACACGGCACCACAACAGCAGCGCCCGACTCTGTGATTTGGCCCAAACAACAGCGTCGATCACATTCCTCATTCTTGGGCTCGCTTACATAGCACTCTGCATCTTCTCGACAAGTTACAACGCCTACGTCTCCCCCTTGATCGATCTTCGTTTGACCCGAGCAATCATGTCGCTCGCTCCAGCGGCTATGTCTGGTAAGCGCCCCTTGTTGCTGCGTTTCAACCCTGTTTCAATATCAAAATATCCCGTCCCTACGCCCTACCATTGCCCGTCATCGTTATCTTGCTGTATCTTTGCTGATGTCGCATCCCATTCAACCAGGCCAACGCGCTCCTTCTCCCGGCGCTGGCAACTTTGCTTCCAACAACCCCTTCCGCCGTGCTGCTTCTCCTCTACCTTCGCCCGACCACAGAATGTCCAACAACCCATTTCTCGACCCTCCGGCCCCGCAGCGACAGGCACCTTCCAACTCTTTTACTGAGGACATTTTTGTACGTCTCGCCTGCTACCTGCTCTCAGCCCAGCCAGCAATCAACTCTCCAGCTTCACTTGTGTCGCAAAGATCCCAAACACAGCATCTACGAATTTTCTTGCACTTCACATACTCGCATTCAAAACGACTCTTCCTGGTCGACTTCAATTTTTTCATGGTAAACAACGACTAACTGTGCATCACAGAAGGATTTGTCGTTGCTCGACAAGCCCAGCTCAGGAGGTGAATGCGGATCGCCCATCACATGCCAAACTTCAGCTAATATTCTTATCAGCTACCCCTGCACCTCGCAGTAATGGTGTTCCCCGATCAGGCACCATGCCATCCCAGCACCGACCCGCACGCTCACAAGAAGATGAATCTCGCCGACGCGGCCCCGCTCCTCCGCGGGGTCCCCCACGCCCTCCAAGGGAGAACGGTCTAGAAATTCTCGCTGGCGCGTCCAAAGTCGAAAGCAGACGTCCTCGGCGCAATTCGGAATCATCAATCCTGGATACCAAAGAGGAAGACAGGAAGAGGAGAGAGCGTCGCAAGGAGCGCGAAGAACGTCGCGAAAGGGAGGGACGAACCAAGGATGGAAAATCGAAGCCTACCAGGAAGCCTCAGGGACTTGACCTGATTGACAAGCTTGATGTCACAGGCATTTACGGCCAAGGACGTAAGTGCCATGTTTTTGAGCTTCACCCTCGAAGTCCGAATCTAACACAAGCTCTGCAGTTTTCCACCACGACGGACCTTTCGATGCATGCAACCCCCACCGCAACCGTAAAAAGGATGTTCGTGCCCCTATGCAAGCATTCCCCGCAGATTCAGCCAACAACGCTCTGGGAGGATCTGGACCTTTGAACAAGAACATCGATCTCGACAGGTTTCATGGACGTGGCGACGATGCATTCAACGATTACTCCCAGTCTCGTGTTCAACCACCTGCTAAGCAAGTGCAATCCTTCAACCCTACCGATCGCGTCGAACAGATTCACACCTCGGAATCAGTTGGCTTGGGAACTTCAACTTTCCTCGAAGGTGCTCCAGCTTCGAGAAAGGATCTCCAACGCCGAGAATCTGAAACCGAAACTTCTGCTTTCCCGGGAGGTGGCCTGACCCGCAAGAAGTCGCTCGCTGTGCGTCTGAGAGGACTCTCGCAGAACCGCACCGTGACTTCGCCCGACGGAAACTATGGCGCCATGTCACCAAACAGCCCTGGTCAAGTGCAGAGTGCAGGTGGTAGAAACCGTATTGCAGCAACCAGCAAGGAGAGCAACCCCTTCTTTTCCGACTATAACGATGCCTACGAGAAGAAGGGCGCAACCATCCGTTACGCCGAAGAGACCAAGGGCAGCCGAACCAGAGCACCAAGCTCGCCTCCCCGAAACGGTCTCACTAGAAGTATCACAGCAGACAGCGTGCCGACCGCCTCGAATGACATGCCTGAGAAGAGCAGCGGAGGCGGGTTCCTCAACCGCATGAAGAGTTTGAAGGGTGGGCGCAGAGCTAGACCCGAGAGAAGAGGGTCTTGATGTGGTCGGAAGAGATTGTCATTGTTCTATCTTGGATACCAGCAGTTTCTCTCCACTTGCGCTATCATACGTTTGGAGCAGAACTATGCCAGGCCCAAAATCTCCGGGACATGTTTTTCTTTGTTTGTTTCCCTTTTCTTCTTTCATCTCATTATCGACAGCCATCCGATACCAAACTCAGCTGGTCGAGAGTTTTCCACTCCTACATTTCTCTTTTCTGTATGCGAAGCTGGACACGGGAATGACAATGCAACTTACGAGGTTGTCTTTCCTGGAAAAAAGTCTTCATGGGTTTATTATGGGTATGGAGGGGGGAATGATGGATAGAGGCGTTATTCGGGGATTATGCTTTTCTTCCTTTTTCTTTGACGAGAGAGAAAATAAATAAAGCCAGCAAATAACAAAGCTCTTATTTTACAATGGACTGAATACTGAAACTGTGCTGTCTGCAGAGTGTGGTGAGATCGAGATGCTTGGTCAACAGCAATCTTGTGAAGTGTGGTCAAACAGTTTCACTTCTGGATCTTTTGCACCCCTCAAACATCACAACTTCCAGCTCCAAAGGCAACCAACACAGAACTGGGCAGATCAAACCGAAAAGCCAAACCACAGACCAAGAATGGCGGCGAAACCAGTCCTGGCATCCGATCTGATTGCAAAGGACTCGATAGGTCTATTTGAGGAAAGAGCGAGGAAACGACCACGAGTGGGGACTCAATGCTGCGCTTCGGTGGATGATGCGTTGAGTGGGGGATTGGTCTATGGCCAAGATGGCATTTACAACATCAGTGGAGCCACTGGCAGTCGAGCAGCTGAAACGGTAAGTGAGTTTCCATGATCTGCTTCATATCCATTGCAAGCAACTTTCTGCAAGAGCAAGAGGTCTGGAGAGCATCAGGGTCACCCTTCACTGACTTGCACGTTTATACCATTGCTTTACTGTATCAAAGCTAACATCAACATCCTTAGATATCCCTGCAAATACTCATCACACATCTGCTCACCTCGAATTCACACACCGCCACTCTGATCGATGCGTCAGGCAACTTTGACGTGCTGTCACTCTACCGCAGTCTCCTCAGCCGTCTATCAACCACAAACACCAACCATGAAGACAACATCAAAACCGCAACAGCCATTCTCGACAGAGTAAACATCATGCGAGTATTCGACTTTGAAGGTGTAATAGAAGGACTGAATGAACTGATCGATAGCATGGAAAGAAAACAAATCCCAAAGAATACGATTAGGGATAGTCAAGAAGAGGCAGAGGAAGAAGTGTTGATGTTGCCGGAAGAGGAGGCGAGACTGGGAAAGGAGAAAGAGGAAAGCAAGACGCCAGCAGCAGGTATGGTTTTGATTAATAATCCTAGTCAGGTGCTGGGGCTTTTGCTCAAGGATAATTATGCGCGAGGTATGTGTATCTTTACATGCTGGTGAGGATAGGGAAACGCTTACAGGACAATCACAGGGCAAGCTACCATGACATCGCTGGTGCAGAGATTGAGAAACATGGCCCAAGAGCACAATCTTTGTGTTATCCTGTTGAGCTGGAGTGTCTCGTATGGAAGCGACCAAGAGCGCGTCTCTATCTTCGAAAGCGTCAAAGCAAGACCAGGGCTAGGAAAGTCATTGGGTTACCTGGTGGACACACAAATCCTCATCGATGTCATACCCAGAAAAACACGATCGAAGAGTGGAGATACGGTCAATGTAATCGAAGTCATACACAGCGGAGGAAACCACCAAGCAGGGAAATTCGGCGTCTTTGATGTCACTGCTGATGCAGAGATCAAGTCTGTATCATTCTGAAAGCTTCAACAAACAGACTGCAAGTCTTATGAACAAAAAAGGAAGAAAAATCGACATTTGCGAGTGGTATAGTAGGTAGAGTTGATCAGTTTGTCTTGACGTGAGGAAGCAGGGCAGCGGCCTTCATGTCCTTTTCGTGCAAATCGCCTTCGATGAGTCCCAAACTCCTTATTTGACCGGCTGAGGGGGCGTCGTCTCTGGGGTTTGCGGCGAGGTGCTTGCGGTATGCGGATTGGAGGGCGTGGACACGGGCAGCCTGGGCTTCTTGTCAGAGAGAGGGCTGTGTGGTGTGGTAACGGAGGGATGCAGTACCTCTTTGCGGTGGTGTAGGCACTCGTAGTAGTCCTCGAGCATGGGAGCGCACTTTTTCTTGCCTGAACCGTCCTCGGAGTTTGTGTTGACAACGTAGCAGGCGAGCATCTCCTGCCAGAAGGGAAAGCAGCGGCCGGGGCCTGTGTGTCGTTGGAAGTCCTCTGGTCAGCGATTGTTGCTCTCCAATTGCTTCATCAGTCGTGTTGAGGGCAATTGTCACATACCTCCAGTCAAGCCGTAACCAGACGACATGTTGTGATGTGTGAAATGTGATGTATTAGAGCGTCGACGCGACCAACAACTGCTTGACTTGCGACTGCCCGCGCGGGTCGCTGACCACCGACTGACGGTTGCAGGTGCCAAGACTAGACTGCCAGCGGAGCGGAGTGCAGCGGAACTTCACTCGTTCTCCACATCCGAGGCATCGCTGTCAGGTACCAGATCGTCCTGTCTCGAGCTTGCGAAGCGTCGCACCTTGCATCATCACCAACCATCACACCAAAACACAAAAAAAATGTCGCAGTCCGTCAGCCCTAAAGGCAACAAAGTCGCAACTCCTCAATATGCGACCTATCAACCACACGACATTCCTTATTCAGCACACTACGAAAACGCACTCTATCATATCCTCGAATACCCGCCCCGCTCGCGCGACGCCATCTTTGTGATCCCAGACCACTCAAACGAACAACCCATCCAAGCCGTCTCCGTGCGCGCAAGAGATATAGATCCAAGCTCGCTCCCGCAACTCACCTTGAAAAACCTCCCACTCTCCATCCACGACCCCCGCCGCGTGTTCGCGAGTCCCGTACCTGGCATCAGATTGACGCATCCCGGTGGTTATCTCGAAGGCGGTCCTGGCCCTTCACCAGAAGACCAGAAGAAATGGGCAAGAGAATTTTTGGAGCAAGAGAATGTTGTCAATGAAGAGGCGCTGGGTATGGTTGTGCAGCAACACATGCAGCAAAACATGACTTTGGCCAAAGAACGCATGCGCGCGCGTTACCATGCTCTGCAGCAAAACGAGAGACTTCAAAAAGAAATAAAGACACTGATGGATCAGAGGGAAATGGAAGTCAAGATCGAAACACGCATGCAGGATGACGCAAAGAAAAGAAGAGAGAATCGCGAACACAAGAGGAAAATGCCTGCTGTGTGATTGGGATACCCAAACTACGCTACACTACAACTAAATCTTGGTTGCTCTGAAGCCCGCAAACGGAATCTTGGTGCGCAGTAACAGACTGCTCGATACCACAGATACCGAACTCAGCGCCATGGCCAAACTGGCCCATACTGGATCCAGACGGACGTGCTTCCCTCCGCTGGTGGTAATGGCATACAACGCTCCTGCTGCAACGGGCAGTGCAATCAAATTGTACACCAACGCCCACGCAAAGTTGAGCACAACTCTGCGAAACACCACGCGCGACAGCTCCAGAAGCCTGACCAGAGCACGCAAATCGGATGTCACGAGCACAACCGAAGCTGTCGACAAAGCCACATCAGAACCGGACCCGATTGCGATGCTCACGTCCGCCGTCGCCAGAGCTGGAGAATCGTTGTTGCCATCGCCGCACATGGCCACTGTAGCCCTCTGTTTGCGCGACCCGATCACTCCTCGCGAATGACGCGGTGTAAGCGTCTGCTGCAAATACTTGATCTTATCTGCTTTTTGCTCTGGCAAAACTCCAGCGAAGATGTTGGAGGCGGGTATGCCTACTGCTGCTCCCACACTGTTCGCTGTGGTTGCATTGTCGCCTGAGATCATAAACACCTCGAGGCCTTGCTTTTGCAGCCATTTGACGACGGTGGTTGCTTCGGGTCGCAGTGGATCTGCGATTGCAAAGGCCGCTTGTAATGTGAAAGCTGTTGTCGGTGATGGAGAGGTTGATAGAAGAGCAATAGACTTGCCCTGCTGTTTCCAACTCTCGATCAGATTTGTGCTTTCCGAGTCGAGGTGTACGTTGAAATCTGCCATCAGTGCTTCGTTGCCAATGATGGCTGTGATGTGTGTTTCCGAATCTGTAGCGAAGATTCCTTCGAGTCCTTTGCCAGGCAGTTCCTCAACGTTGACAGCCTGAATGCTTTCGCCATTCGACACTCGAGCTTTGCTGTACTCGACAACAGCCCTAGCGATCGGATGACTGCTGTTCTCCTCGAGCGCCCTTGCCATTAACAAAGCCCTTCTCTCATCGCCAAAGATCTTGCAATCAGCAACAGCAGGTTCCTTTCCTTCCGTCAACGTGCCCGTCTTGTCGAAAACAACACAATCAAGCATCGACGCCTCTTGAAAAGCCTCGCCTCCTCCTTTGACAAGGACACCATGTTTAGCAGCCAGTCCACCGCCCACGAACAAAGCAGTCGGAGCAGCGAGACCAATACCGCAAGGACAAGCCACCACAAACACCGCTATCGAGAATTGCAGCGACCAAAACGGCCATCCACCAACGTCCGAGTCCAGATACGACGAAGGTAAAGCTCCAGAAAGACCCAACGAGAGCCAAATCAACCAAGTAAGAATACCCAAAAACACAATCAGCGGCACAAACCGCGAGGTCAAGATATCAGCCACACGCTCAACCGGCGCGCGTTTAGTTTGTCCCTCGCGAACGACTTTGATGATTTGATCTAGCATCGAAGTTCCCGAAATGGAAGTCAAGCGTATATCGATGGGAGCTCCTTTGTTGATTGTGCCGGAAAAGACTTGATCGCCGGGTTGTTTGGCGACGAGTCTGGATTCTCCTGTCAAGCTTGCTTCGTCGAATTTTGTGGTTCCGGAGATGATGGTGCCGTCGAAGGGTGGTGAACTGCCTTGGAGAACTCGCACTACATCGCCTACCTCGAGTAATTCTGTCGGTGTTTTGTCTAGAGTTGTGGTGCTGGAGTTGGGGGAGGAGACCAAGAGAGCAGTATCAGGTCTCAGAGATCCTAAAGCAGAAACAGCGTCTCCGGTTTTTGCCTTTGTCCACGCTTCCATACCTCTGCCACCCAACAGGAACAATGTCAAGAATACCACAGAGTCAAAGTAATATGCTTGCCCTTGCCCCATGCTCTTGTTGCCACTCGTAGCATTGATACCAAGAGCAGCAATAGAAGCAAAGTACGCAACAGAAGTACCCAGACTAATCAACATATTCATATTGCCGAATCTAAGCAATCGATGGCTGAGTGGCGTGCGTGACGAAGGCTTCCACATGAGGTAAATACCCTGCAAACTCCTGATGTGGAAAATGTCGGCGGCGAAAAAGTAGATGATGCTGCCTAGGATGAACAAAGCCCAGTCTGCTCTGCTGACGCTACCTGCCCAGACGTGTTGCATCAGGTACTGTCGACCTGTGTTTTCGTGCTTGACGAGAGTCATGTACACGATGCCGATCACAAAGGTGGGGATGGCAGTAATGAGACACAGTAGGAAGCGGAGAAGGATTTTTCTGCGTTCGGCGGCGTGGATTTCTTTTGATCGTTGTTCAATGGTCGGGGGATTGAAGATCGAGGCTTGGACTTGAGTGTCTAGGTTATTGATGGTGTTGAGTATGTGCCTTAGCGTCAGGTTTGGTGGTTGAGGTTGGTAGCTGAGTCGAAGTAGTGGGTTGTTCATACTGCACTCTTCATCGACCTTGACGTTGGCGCCAAAGTTGTCGGAGATTGCTTGAAGTATGCGAGATGGACAGTGGTGACAGTACATCCCTGTCATGCGCAAAACGACTGTTCTTCCCAGAGTCTGTTCTTCGACGACATCAATGCTGTCGACTTGATCTGCTGAAGCGTCGAAACCTAGGTCTTCGATGACGGTGATGATATCCTTGACACCTTCCTTGGCTCCTTTGAACACCACCGTGGCACTGTTGGAGATCAGATTGACCTGAGCGCTGTCGACCCATTCCGGCTGTTCAAGCCCATCAGTTAGAGAACGTACGCAAGCAGTACAAGTCATGCCTGTGATTGAAAATGTTGCTTTCCATGTCTGCTCATTGGTAGCCTCCTTGACATCCAGGCACTCCAAGTCGCTCAAAGACACATCATATCCAGCATCATCGATGGACTCAGCGATCAGTTTCTCATTATCGTGACCCGAGAAGACGACGGCGGCCGAATTGCTGAGTAGATTGACGTTCACATCCTGTACAAAGGAATGCTGAGAGACAGCCTGGGAGATAGCGGTAACGCAAGCACTGCACGTCATCCCCTCGATCGAGAAAGTAGCACGAAACAGCTCAGGCGTGAAAGATACCACAGCCTTCAGCTTTTCCCTGCCATCCTCGTCCTCAGAAGAAACAGCACCGCCTTTCTCGACATCAGAAGCATCGGCGAAGTGCTGTACCTTCTGCATCAGCGCTTCCTGAGAACCACAGCTCTGCAATAACTCATCTCGACACTGAACACACTGCTCCACATGTCTTTTTCTCTTTTTGCTCTTCTCCACTTCTGCATCCTTGTCCTTCCATGCAGTCTTCCATCTCTGCACAGCTTGCTCCAAACCCCAGTCTTCATTGATGCCAGTATCCTCAGGTTGCCAAGTTTTGGAAAAAGTAGGTTCCCGGTTCGCTTGTACAACACTGTAGACTTCAAAGCCTGCTTTTTCGAGTTCTGAAGTGATGGCGGTGTGGGAGATCGATAGAGCGTGGCGGATTGTGATTGAGTGGTGGATTATTGAGTGGGAAATTGAAGATGGTTGGATAGACAGGTCTTCGAGACAGAATTGGATGCTTGTGATGCATGAAGGGCAGTGTAGATTGGATATGAAAAGTGTAGTGGTTGTTATTGTTGGTGTTGCGACCATCTCGTAACTTGTGTGCAGCTCCATCATGGGGAGTCCGATGGCAGAAGATTGAAACGAGAAGAGAAGCGATATATTATTGAAACTACCTGGGTTACAGGAAGGGGGTCTATCTTATTAGATAATGAACTCAACTTTAGTTGCGCCATGTCATGGTTCTCCCGCACAAAACGCGCAACACGAAGGAGGAACGCACAAAGAGCGCAGAGGCAAATCTCGGGAATAACGGTTAGTCATCCATGCACACGAATGTCTTTTCCGAGGTACCACACCTTGATGGTAAGAGCGATCCAGAGGATGATATAGAAACAATACTTCCACATATTCTCTAATGTCATCCATCAAGGCAGCGAATGACGATTCATTTCTAGAATGGTGAAAGTATCACTGTGCTGTTGCATGGCAAGGCTTGATGTATATAAAGTTTGAGTATATCAGCATATATGAAACTATAGAATAACGAAGGAAAGATTGAGGCATGTGTCTGTGAATGTAAGAGAAGAAAGTAAGGAGATGTAAGGAAATATATTCGCCTAGACATCGGCCTCGGAGTCCGATTCGGCATCGAATACACTGCTCCAGCGCAGCAGCTCAGCAGGAATGTCCTGTCCAACCAGGGGTGCTTCCCGCAGTCTCCAGTTGATGCATGCACCAGTGAACGCCAACACAGCCAACAACGCCCAAAGCGTAGCGTTGATGGCAACCACGGAATATGCATCCGATAGGTAATAGCTCAGACCACTAACACCAACCGCAAGCGCTTTGAAGAGGTTGGAAAGACCGAGAAGACCTATGCTGGTACCGGCAGATGCTGCGTTCGGCGCGGCAGAGAATGCAAGTAAGATGGCCAGCACCATTGCTATTTCTGCAAACAATTCCTTAGCGATTACGGCGACAGTGCTGAACACAGCCCACGAAGTTCCCGGAGCTCCAGATACTGTAGCAAGCATAGCAAAGAATGGGATCAGTACGTAGATACCAGGAAAGGCGACAGAGATCTGGCGGTAGGTTGAGAGAACGGACGCCTTAGCCTGAAGCTTCGGCAGGGCGTAGAATACTCCCATGGCAGCCACTAGTTTCACGATGGTAATAATCGTATTGAGCAGACCACAAGGGAGGCCCATACCACCCATGTTGGCAGGTGAGTCGGCAAGATGCGGAAGCAACACCTCAAAAGTCGATGAGTGTAATGAGAGAATAGAGAAGGAAGCTAGGAGGGTCACAAAGGATGGCGCTTGTAGAAAGTCGTCAATGCAGATCCTTGCGGGCTCTTCATCGATATCCACAACAGAGACAGAAAGCAATGCCTCGCTGTCGTCAGATTTGTGTTCGAGCAAGGACGATTTCTCGTTCTGAAGGCTAGCTGCAGCCCGAGAATCCAAGGTCTGCAAGGCTTGTAAGCATATGCACATATCGAGCGATCAGCAATACTAACCTCGCGCAAGCAAAAAGCTTCGACCAGGGAGATGACAAGAATCAATCCGGCGCAAGCAATTTGGCCGTTCAAAGCAGGCCACTGCGACCAGATTCCAGCAGGCGCATGTTCGCCGACCTGTCTGACAACAGACTGCAAGAGCGGACCGATGCCTCCGCAGACTGATATCAAAGGCAAGCTCGACACGGTCCGTAAAGCTTTAGCAGATGGCATACTCAGGTCAGCGAGCATCGCAAGAGCAGATGTGAAAACTGCGGAACCCATGCAGCCGGCCAAGAATCGCAGAGTGACCCAACCTGGAAGGGTCGTAGCGAAGCCCATAGAAAGACAAGAAGCCAGCGTGCCAGTGAGTCCAAGCATAGCTATCGTCTTTCGTCCACTTTTGTCAGTTGCATATCCCCAGAAGACGCTGCAGGTGCTTCCAAAGAAATATGCGCACTCTAGGAGGCTTCGAATGAAGGCCGAGCTGTAGTCCGAACAAGCGGTCGAAGAGGCAGCGACAAGCAACGGAATTTGTGCTGATAGAGAGGCCGCCATTATAGCCTCGGAAAGAAGCAGCAGGTACACCAAAGACCTCTGGCGTGAAGTGCTTTGTCTCGAAGGCTGAAAATCATCCTCGGCGATCCAAGCTCTTTTCTCGTCATACTGTGCGAAATCCGAGACAGAGTTGGAGGACTGAATTCTACTGTGAGATCTAAACATGTCGAGATACGGAGAATAACAGAAAAAGAGTGGATAGGAAATGTTAGCAGCTACAATGATTGATGGCGGTTAGTATGAAAGAGCGTCTAGACGTGGACCGGCCACAGGTCAACAAAGGAATGAATAAGTTAGAAAGAGATAAGAGAGGAAAAAACGCGGTTGCTGTGGAACAAAAGACGAGGAGGAGCGACAGAGGTAGTCGCGAAAGTGCCTTTCGTGCTGAGACGATGGCGCGTTTGGTCCCACAGAATCGTACTCGGAGTGACTCGAGCCATTAATAGACATTTGTAGATCAAGGAGTCGAATCATTGGCAGCGAAATATGAGGGCAAGCTCAAGCCCTATCAAAGTTTAACAACAGTCAATGAGCTGCTGAATATATCGCTGTATAGCGACGTCAGTTAGCAGCAGGTTTGGCGCGGTTCGACGAAAGCCACTAGGAAGGTGCGACCGTAGCGGGCAAGTTGCATCTTCAACAGCACTCGGGCATACCCTCAGCCCTGCTCAGTCGGCTCGACTTTCGTTCGAGGCGCGCAACTATTCTTTGTTCTGACGAGCCGAGAGGTTGTATGCTGATTGACAAAGGGTCCTGTATCGAAAAAGGCGTCATCGCCGTTGAACCGTCATCGCCCAAGTCAGTCATAGCCACTGCTACAATCCACCAAGACGCTCGCTGGAGATAGACCAAGTAGGTGAAGGGAGCAGGACTTCGAAGATGGATTTCTGTTCTGATATTGTCAGACGTCAACGCAAAAGCCGCTGATGTCTGGAACATCGCGACGACAGAATAATGTCCAATTCAAGCCGTGACCGTCAACTCTTGCGAGACCTGAACCGCCTTGACCGCCGACGAGAAGCAGAAGCACAAGCAGAAGCCACCGATCACTCAACCGAAGACGAAACTAGGAGACAGAGACTACAAAGAGTGCTTGCTAGACTCAGCCGCTTGGAAGACTCGAGGCCGACATATGGCGTGCCACCGACACACAACCAGTCCCTTTATGACTGGGCCCCTACTCGTACCAGCGAGGACCAGGAATCCGAGCAAGCCGCCTCGCGCCGTCGTGCTCTTTACCGTCGCCATGACTTGAGGAGCGCTGCTATCATGCAGAATGCCCGTACCAGCGCCCTCTCGCCCAGTGCAACCCAACGAGATACTCAAGATACGAACGATACTCAAGACGCTCGAAGCGCATACCGACGGACATATTTGGCCGATAGCCCTGCTCAGGAATCATCGCCCTCGACTTCTTTGTCACGTCCATCGCCTCTGCTCGAGTCCGCTGTGAAATATCTTGACCATGCGCGCGAGTGCTCTTCATACGACGAGTCGCTGTCCTTGGCCTTGGACCATGGTCTCTTTGCTCCCGAGTGCTATGATGACCTAATAACAGATACGGGTAGCTCTCTTCGTCCACAGCCTTCCTCATGGCTTGCACCGGGCGCTGTCTTTCGTGGTACTCAACACACCACAACATCCGCCAAAGCATCCTCTCTACGTACACCTCCAGCATTCGATGCTACTCGTCCATGGCTCGGCCACATTCCGACTCCATACACTCGTTCGTCCCCTCAGTCGTTTTCTGGGAACCCTTTTTCGTATCTGTCGACACCGCTTCGGGATGTTCAAGACCGTTGGCCAGTCAAGGTCACTGTTCAAGCTGTGGATTTGGACAACATGAGCATGGCTGGTACCATGGAGGCTTTCGACGTTCCTAATACAACACATTCATCTGCCGAGA